>Ga0194125_10001483_pt1 | contig 39660 bp, 39 predicted proteins | sample TA2KigC250mmetaG_FD_148626 | JGI IMG/M metagenome (GOLD analysis project Ga0194125, IMG submission 148626) | Freshwater microbial communities from Lake Tanganyika, Tanzania - TA2015034 Kigoma Deep Cast 250m | ecosystem: Environmental > Aquatic > Freshwater > Lake | place: Tanzania: Lake...
ACTCCGGTGCGCGAGAACCTGAAGGAACGCCAAAAGAACAATGAGAAACCCCGCCCGCGGAAATTTCATGCTGAATCCAGCCTATCAAACCCGCGGGGAATTGGCAAGGAGTTCTAAAACGCGCAGGCGCGCGGGCCGGAGCTCCTGACTTCCTTCGGAACGACAGCGCCGCCGGAGGACAGTTTGCCAACGTCGCGCGCCTCTATCGTCACGGAAAGCGCGTCTCCTCCGCAGAAGGCTGTCCGCCACCACTGGTTTTTTTTGATATTAAACAGAATCGTTTCGTTTTTCGGCTGTCCGGGCGCTGAAATGGGAATGACGGCGACGGTCCCGGGAGGTTCTATTTTGAAGACTGCCTGCCTTCCATCGGCAAGCGTTGCGGAGAGCAGCGCGGAAGAGGGGTCCCAGGAGGCGACTTTCACATTGGCGAGGTTCGCGCCGCGGACAGTCTGCGCCTGCGGCGCCTGTTTTTTCTGCAGGAATGTAATTGACAGAAACGTTGCGGCCGCGGCCAACGCGACCGAACTCGAAATGATAATCAATCGGGAAGGCATGGTATGGTTCTATCATAGAAACATTCCGTGCGGTTTGCAAGCGGGAGCATTAATACGCAAACGAAATCCCGAGAACCGGAAGCACGATGTCGCTTAATCGGCCGCTCAACGGCAAACCATCAACATTCCCATACGACATAAACATAACAAGATCACCGGCTACGTCTACAAATCCCGGCCATTGTCCTGTAATAAATGGATGATTACTATCATAATTATTATTTAAAGCAATGAAACGAGACAACGGTTCTAAGGCGGGAGGCAAAACAGTAAGATCATATGCAGTGCTTGACGGCGCCACGACCCAGAAGGACATATTTTTAAGCCCAGCCATTTGGTCGGCGCTGTTTATCATTTCCAGAACTTCTGACGGGCTTGCCACAGGCCCCCTGGCGCCTTCTAATTGGTAGAACAGATCGGTATGCTCCATAACCCAATCATGGCTTGCCTGCGGATAGGCAAAATGGAGGACGGGGATGTTGTCCGACCTCACATTCAACATATCCGGCATGTACGACGGTCTCACGATCGCAGAAAATACAATTGTGCCGTCAGGGAGCGCGGCGCACGATGTCATCCACTGTTCGGGGCCCGGCTGGCCATATCCTTGCCCGGGCGCAAATATTGGATACACAGGCAAGGGAAAATGGTAATCTGTCAAATATCTGATTTCGGTAGCATATCCGAACGGGTATATTTGGCTGAACGGCGGTTTGTTTTGGGCGATCCAGGTGCGCTCCGCCGCCAGGTAGTCATCGGGAATCTTGTTGTCCGCGGTGAGCGTGAGCGGGTTGCAATCGTCCACTGTCATGCCCGGCTCGAAGCCGAAGCGGAGAGGGACAGCTGTGGGCGAGTGGGTTGGTTCCGGGGTGGCGGTGGGTGCGGCTGTCGGCGTTTCGGAGGGAGCGGGGGTATGCGTTATTTCCGGTCCGGCGGGCGTTGCAAGAATCGTCGGAGGGGTAGATGTCTCCACCACTGGTGTTGGAGGTGGGGTCACCAATGTACAAGAGGTGAGAAAAAGGATAAGGAAGAATGAGACTATTCTTGTCATGGTCTCCTCCGTGTCTGGCTTATGATAATTGCTGGACGGCGCGCGGGCACATTTTACGTTTTTCTGACTAGCGGATAGTGAGCGGATAAGCGGATAATGACTCGAACATCCGCTTATTCGCTAACAAGCAATTGGTGCACACAAGGAATGCCTGATTAAAACAATCGAGCATCCACTTGGCAGAGTGAATGCTCATTCACAGAAAAACCACATCGAACACATGCAACTGGATGCGTTTGTCTATTGGCGGTCCCGACGGGAGTCGAACCCGCGCTCTCCGCCTTGACAGGGCGGCATGTTTGACCACTACACCACGGGACCTGAACGCGCGATATATTATCACACGCACTATTCAGCGTCAAGAACCTTTCTAATCGTGCACCCCACCTGCGAATTCCTTCTCTGAGTCCATTGCAAAAACTAAGAGTAGAGGATTCGGGGCGGCATATATGGGGGTGCGTGCTGCGCACGCACCCCCATATATGCCGCCCCGCCGCCTCGTTCTGGAGTTTTTTCAGTGGACTCTTCTCTAGAATCATATAAGTTGTGGGGTATTGATTCTGTTCATCAGCATCGAATTGCTCGCTCGAGATCTCGATCCACTCGCGGATATCGAATTCGGGAAAGAACACATCGGCCTGCGCGCGCGCGTGCACGCGAGTCAGGTAGATTCGGTCGGCGAGGGGCAGGGCTAACCGGAACACTTCCGATCCACCGCCGATGAAGGCTTCCCGTTCGCCTCTGCCCTCCGCCAGATGTATGGCCTCGTCCAAAGAGGATACGACATCTACCTCGTCGGATTGGGTCGCTGCGTTCTTCGTTATGACGATCATGCGCCGCCCAGGCAGCGCACGCCCGATGCTCTCATAGGTCCTTCGCCCCAGGATGAGGTGATGTCCCATGGTGAGACGATGGAAACGTTTCAGATCCGCAGATAAACGCCACGGAAGCCGGTTTTCGAAACCAATCCCCCCATTCTCGTCCATGGCGACAATGATCGAAATGCGCATCACACCGATACCCGCGCTTTGATGTGAGGATGCGCCCGATAGTCGAGCAGTTCGAAATCGGGATAGAGGAAAACATCTGCTGACCGTTGGTATAACTGACAGGATAGTTTTCCAGCCGCCACATAGAATTGGAAGAGTAAGTGACAGGGCAGCAAAGCCATCTTCTCCAGTTCGCCCACATTTTAGGCGCTGACGATGAGTCTCCGGGAGGCAGGATTCTGCTTGATGGACAGAATCAACTAGGCTCACCTGATTCGCCGCTTCCACTCTTCTTTGAGCGCGAGCTTGTGGGGGCTTTCATCGCCAGGCAAAGCCATGAAATCAGTCATCAAACGATTGAATTTATTCGGCGTATCCAGCATCGGGAAGTGCCCGGAATCGTCGAATGGAATGAAATGGAGATGAGGAGGCAGCGCTACTGCGCGATCGTATCCGGCAACGCTGATCACGGGATCATTCTGCCCATGAACTAACAAACAGGGAATGGACAATCGCAAGGGCAATTCGGTAATATCGGCTTCATCCAGGCGCTCGAGCGAATGAAAAATTGCATCCTGATCTGCTTTGGGCGCCTCGATACGCGCCGCCTCGGACTCAGGAGTCGAACCCAACAACCAGCTCGCCAAATCTTCAGGCGAGCTTTGGAACAAACGCGGATTGATTTGTTTTCGATCCAGAGGAAAACCGACCGCCATAATGCGGTCAACCTGTTGGGGATTTTCCTCTGCAAACATGAGCGACACGATCGCGCCCAGGCCATGCCCCACAATAGCTACTTTTCCAATCCCCAACTCATCGAGAAAGCTCTTCAATAAACCCAACTGCTGAGAGAGGAAATAACGGCTGGAATTCTTGGCTGATTCTCCGAAACCCCACAAGTCTAAGGCGTAGGCGCGATAGCTGACCGAGGCTGCCTGCATCGAAGGAATCCAATAACGCCAGGAACCAACCCAACCATGTAAAAAAATGATCGGACGGCCACGTCCCAGGACTTCGTAATGGACAATATCATCTTCGAGAATAATCGCGCTCATTGGATTAGCAGTAAGCTCGACTCTGACGCGCTCATGATCCCATACCTACAGCCGTTTCAACAATTCCTGGACTTTGCTGGTGAGCTGATCTGGCGCGAAGGGTTTGACGACATAGTCAATGGCGCCAGCGTCGAAACCTTCTCGAACCTCGGATTCTTGTCCCTTGGCAGATAAAAACACCACCGGGAGATGAGCGAGTCTCGGATCAGCCTTGATGCGTTTACAAGCCTCATAGCCAGTCATACGCGGCATACGAACATCCATCAAGATCAGATCTGGCAATTCGCCTCGATCGGCCATTCCCATCGCTGCTTCCACTGCTTCAGCGCCATTGGCCACAGCGATGATCTCGTGTCCGGCGAAACGCAATGTGAATGTGATTAGATTTCTGATATCGAGTTCGTCTTCTGCAATCAAGATCTTCGCCATAGCTACCTCTATCATTCTTGAGTTTCTCCAGGGAACTCATCTGTAAAAACCGGCAGGGTGAAGGAAAAGGTGCTTCCCTCACCCGGAATGCCATCGCTCCTTACCCAAATACGACCGCCGTGCAGGTCAATGAGTTGCTGAACAATGGATAGTCCCAGGCCAGTGCCAGCAGTCGCCAGCACCAGAGGGTCCTCTCCACGGTAGAAACGTTCGAACACACGCTCCTGCTCCCCCTGGGCGATACCAATGCCATTGTCCGCAACATCCACCTGAACTTCAGCCCCAAGGGATCTGGCCTGGATATGGATATGTCCATTCGCCGGCGTGTAGTGATAGGCATTGCTAACCAGGTTTGCCAAAATCTGGCGCACGCGTTCTTCATCCCCTCGAACTCTCGGCAGGTCGAAGGGAATATCACAATCTATCGTGATCGGCTTCGCTTCTTTCTCCGCCTGTCGCCGCTGCTCTTCCACGACGGAGAAGGTCAAATCCTGCAATCGGAGAGACTGCATAGAGAGATCATATTTCCCGGCGTCTATGCGAGAGACATCCAGGAGGTCATTGACCAACACATTCAGGCGCTGCGCATTGCTCAAAACGACTTCCAGGAATTGAGTTTGCTGCTCAGTGAGATTTCCTGCTGCGCCCATCAATAGTATTTCCACATATCCTTTGATGGAGGTCATAGGCGTTCGCAGCTCGTGACTCACCGTAGCCACAAACTCAGATTTGAGGCGATCTACTTCGACCTGGTGGGTGATATCCCGAAAGATCGAAACCGTGCCTAAGAACTCATCCTGCATGTATACAGGCGCCAGGTGAATAGCCACAAAACGGCCATCATCTAATGTGATCTGTTCGGCATACGTGCCGCCTTCGCCATCCGCTCTGGGCGAAGTAGACCAATCCGCAATGGTGTTCATCCATGTCTGCGTGGCGCCGCCAAACAGGCCGCTGAAACTCTCCAGAGATCTACCAACCACCTGTCCGCGTTCCAAACTCAGGATATATTGAGCCGAGTCATTGAAGAGTGTAATCCTATTCTCAGCATCGGTGACCAGAACACCGTCGGCGACAGCTTCCAGAATGGCCCTCGAGCGACTGGTTTCGACCTGCTGCGTGCGCAGCATATTCCCCAAACGTTCAGCCTGTTCACGGATCAGATTGAACAATTCGGCATTATTGATCGAAACCGCAATTTGGTTGGCGGCAGCCTGGGCCATCTCCATTTGCCTCGACGTGAAATGATACGTTTGCCGGTGAAACAGGAACATAACCCCAAGCAACTCTGCCCCAACCAACAGAGGAACGCCTATGGCGCTTCGATGACTGGTTTCTCTCTCATCCACGCAGCGCCAACGGTCATCTTCCCGCAGATCAGCGATCAAGACACCCTCTCGATGCGTCACCATCCATCCCGCCAAACCATCACCAATCTCCAGTTCCGCCGAACGCCCTCCCACGGGCGGCGGTTCCGTATAGCCCAGAGAAGCCCGAAAATAGAACGTGTCTTCATTGGGCCGGGTGAGCAAGATCGTGCTCTGCTCCGAATCGGTGATTTCATTCAACAATTGCAGCGTACGGTTGAGGACATGATCCAAATCCAGGCTGGCGGAAAGTTCGCGCATGATGCTCAGGAGAGCCTGCGCCCGTCGGTGTTCCCTCTCTAACTGCATCGTCCTCTCTTCGACGCGCTTCTCCAGATCTTCAGTCAATCTTTGAGTTTGGACGAACAACGCGGCGTTTTGGAGGGCCAGCGCCGCCTGACGGGAGAGAGAGGTCACTAACGCCTGATCATCGGTCGAAAACGCATTCTCATCCTGGAAATTATCCAGCACGAGAACCCCCAATGCCGATTGACCCGAATGGATGGGGACTGCCATACTCGAAACCGGTAAAATCCCATCGGTCCCTTCACGGTAACGCAACAAGGCCGCCGAATCCAGATCGAAGTGCCGAGAAAAATCTACCTCGCTGATCCGCCGGGTTCTCCCATCGTCGAAGACCTGACCAACCAGGGCCTCTCCCGGTCGAAATTCAATCTCCAGCATGGCCGCATTATCGGCGTATCCCCTTGCAGCCCGGGGTTTCAAGACTCCACGATCAGGCTCGAAAATCACCGCCATACAAGCCTGGGCCAATTGAACCACCTCTAGAGCGCTATCAACCAACAAGGACATCACTTTCTCTGCTTCCATCCCACCCAACTGGCGGCTGAACTCGAGCAGCAAATATACCTCACGTAAACGGTGTCCCGTCTCGGTCAAGAGAGTCAGATTGTTCAGGGCTGTGGCTGTTTGTCTTGCCAGCATATCGAATAACTTCCCGTCATCGGGCGAGAAATCCGCCAGGGGGGATGAACTCACCCCCAAGACTGCAGCAGGAGAACCAGCCTGCGATAAAATTGGTAAACTGAGAAATCCCTCCGCCCCTAACGCTTCGAGCAATGGGGATTTCTGCCATTGCTCATCCCCCTCGATGTCAGGAGCCAGGTGCAACCGCCCCTCATTCAAACTACTATACAGTGGATTACGCTGACCAAACAAAGCTTCAAGCTTAAGCTTTGGGGGAATCTCTCCAAGAACATGGAGCAATTGCAGCCCATCCGCGCCCATCTCCACCACTAATACATTATCCAACCCCAGATGCGAGAGAAGGCCCTGCCCTAAAGCTTCGAGCACCGCCGAACGGTCGGGCTGACGCGCCAGGTTCTCGATGATCTCCAACACAGCGTTTACACGTTGTTCCGAATGGGGATGAGGGAATTGAGCCAGTAATCTCTCTGCTGTCTGGCTGCTCGAATCGAGTTGCGCTGCGAGGTTCTCGATCTGGAGTTCGAGTTGATCCGCCCATTGGTGATGATCTATGACCAGGCAGGCTTGCCGCGAAAAATTATCCAGGATCTCCAGAGAAACCCGATCAGGGTACTCATCCCCAGGAAGGGATGCGATGGCGATCAACCCCAAAGGCTGCGAGGCAGATTTGAGGAGGGGCTGCAACAGAACCGCTTCATGCCCACCTTGCCTCTCATGTGAGTTCGTAAGAACCGAAAGCCATTCGTCAACGTCGGCTGGTTTTTCGATGGGGATGAAATACGAACTCATCAGCAGGTATTCGGAGGAGAGTGCATTTTCCACATCCGACCATTTGGGGGATGATTTCCGCAAGGAGGCCAACCTGGCCTGCGAAACCCCTGCGGTGGCAATCCATTCCAGGTTGCCCTCGCCGCCGAGAACGCCCACCAGCACTTCCGGAAAGGCGGCGACCTCACGTATCCTGGAGGCCATGTCACGGAGCGATTTCTCTAAAGGCTGATCGTCATAGGCTCCCCCCGAGGCTTCGATCAACCCGGTTAGCGCTTTGATGCGTTTCGTGAGCTGGCGATTATTCTGAACCTGCTCCTGGTATCGCTGCACGTTTCCAATGGCGACAGCCGCCTGAACAGCCAAAGCCTGGGCGATCTGCAGCGCAGCATCATTAAACCGGCCAGGCTGCGCGGCATGCAAGTGGAATAATCCAACCACATCACCCTGATAGGCGATCGGCAGGATCAGCGCGGAATGAACCCCCTCGTGAGCAGGGCGCACAGTCGCTTCATCCAGGCTGGGTGGCGGATCATCGAAATCTTCTACCAGAACAGGAGCATCCTTCTCCAAAACCACCCGCTCCAGGGGATGTAAATCTTTGCCTGGTTCATCTCCAATATGAAGCCTCACTTTGGGGTTGGATGCTGGGGTATCGCCCATCTCGAAGAGGAGGATGGTGCCGCAATCTGCCCGCGTTGTTTTCAATGCCTCTTCATAGACGCGCCTCAACAGACGCTTCAAGTTCAACGAGGCGTTCAACTCCCGGCCAACACGCGTCAGGGCGGTAAGCTGCTCCACACGTTGGCGGAGGTCTTCATCTGTTTGTGAAGCCAACGAAGCGCGCTCGACAGCCACGGCGAGCTGATCTGCAACCATCTTGATGAGTTGGATATCGCTGCGATTGAAATGCTCGTAGCGCTTGCTCGCCATCATCATTTCCCCCAGGCCGCGGCCTCGAAACACCAAAGGCACATCCACAGCCGACAAAACCCCCATCGAGTCGATGAGCAGACGATACGGAGGCAGGACGCGCGGATCTTCGAGGGTATTATCGGAGATGAATGGCTGCTGGTTATTCGAGACGATGAACTTCGAGAATTCCTCTTCCACGGGGATTCGCCCCAACTTCTCATACAAATCCGATGGAACGCCGTAAACCGACTCGATATGAGCCTGCAATTCTCCGAGGCTTTCATCATAGAAAAAGATAGCCGCGGAATCCACCTTGAGCAATCTCGACAATTCGATGACCGAATACTTGAGGATCTCATCCAGCGCAGCCTCGGATCCAGATAAGCTGGCGATTCTTCTGAGCGATTCAGCGCGCAACGCCCGCTGAATGGCTTGTTGAACGAGATCCGCATTTTCGATGATGGGAGCAGCCTGACCGGCGATAATAGACAACAAGCGCACATCATCATGAGTGAAAGGTGAGCCGTCGCGTTTATTGGCAGCCTGGAGATATCCGAGCGAGCGGCTGCCGCTCCTCAGAGGCATCAAGACCGTGTGTTTGATTCCCGACGCCCTGGAGGAATGATCCAGACCTAAAGCGATCATCGTGGGATCATCGCCGGCATTCGTCACGATCAGCGTTTCTTGCCCTCGCCAGATTTTGTCGGCTGGGCTGTCTGGGGGGATTTCGATTTGATATAACTCGACGAATTGAGGCGGCACGCCAATAAAGGGGTTCTGCGCTGCCAGCCTGCGATGCGCCTCATCGAAAACCAAAAAGCCTGCAATCTGCACATCTAGCAGCGGCGAGATGCCCTGGGCAAGCCGGGCGAACAATTCCTTCGAATCGCGCACCGAACTCACCGCCTGAGTAAGATTAGCCAGGCTGGATAACTCCAAAGCGCGGCGCTTCTCTTCCTGATACACCAGGGCATTATGCACTGCAATAGCCGCCTGCCCCGAGAGCAGACGCAGCACTTCGATATCATTCTCGTCGAATGCATTCCTATCGAGGGATGTCAGGCCCAACGAGCCGATCAACTCACCCCCAATCACAAGAGGGTAGCCAATATACGAGTGGAAAGGATATTTCTGCCGGTTGATGAGAGGCCTGAATTCACGAAAAGTATCTACATCAGCAATCAACACCGGTTGGCGTTTTTCGGCCACGTGACCAGAATAACCCTCCCCAAGCGGGTAACGTTCCTCGGCGACCTCGATGTGACGATCTGCGCCCGGCGCGCCGACAAACCGATAGGGAACCAGGCAGCCTTCATCAGCATCCCAAATTGCGATCTCGGCAAAATCGTTGGGAAGTAATTGATCCACACTCGAGAGAATCGACTGTAATGTAGCCTCCAATTCCAGATTTATGGCGATGGATTGGCTGACGGCAGTCAAGATTTCGACGGTATGATTCGAATATCCTCTATCGTCTGAGGTCAATGCTGCCTGTTGATCAGGGCGGATAGATAGCAGGATCGCATTCCCATTCCCGTTGGGAACCAGGTAAGATGTCACTTCCATCATCTGGCCTTCGATGGAAAAACGCGCCTGACCTTCAGCGGCGCACAAACCTAAGAAAACATCCCCCGGCCGCGTGCGTCGCGCCAGACGGTCGAGGTTGGGCGCCTCGCTCCAGGTATTGAACATGCTCCTGGCCTCTTGATTCATGAATGAGATTCTCCCTCCGGGCTGAATCACCAGGACGGCATGACCATGCTGAGGCGTATCAGGAAGGACAGGTGGGCGGGAAGACCCCCTGAAAAAAGAGATGTTCTGCGGAATCACGCGCAACGAAAAGAATGCCAGAAGAAGGAATACTAAGCCGGCAAGAAACAGCGTAACTCCGAGGGGAATAGCACCCAGCTCGAACATAAATATCCAAAAGGGGCAATCCTAATTCTCTGAACGGCGCGCTTCGGCAGCCATTTCCGTTATCTCTCTGATATCTGCGAATTGTTGGTCTGACGCGAAAACTATTCCAACGCCCGCGTTCATCAGGGGAACATTCTCTTGTTCTCCGGCGGCGTTCGTGGTGGCGATATGACCTTGTTCTCGATCCATGAAGTTGTAGTGTGTGAGGATCTCCTCGCTAAAGCGGGTCTTCACCGCCTTGAGGATTTCCGATGCGCCGTCCTTGGTGGTTATCACGATAAAATTATCGCCGCCGGCATGGCCGATGAAGTCATCGGGGGTGCCCCATTCGTCCACGATCTCATTGAGCAGCATGGCCGTAAAGCGCAGTACATCATCTGCCGCCACAAAGCCATACTCTTCTCCAAATGGCTGGAAGTGATTGATTCGGATATCCATCAACGCCCAGTCATCCTTTCGGATGATACGACGGAGATGATCTTCGATCAAACGCCCCGATGGCAGGCCGGAACGCGGATCAGTGAGGCTTTCGCGCTCAGCGCGTGCGATGGCGTTCTGCACCCTGAGCTTGAGTTCCTCGATGTCGAAGGGCTTGGTGATATAGTCGTCTGCGCCTAACTCTAAACCCTGCAAACGGTCGCTGCGCTCATCTTTCTGAGTGAGAAAGATCACCGGGATATGGCTGGTGCGTGTGTTCGTCCGCAATTTCCTACAAACCTCGTACCCATCAATATCTGGGAGCATGATGTCCAGGACGATCAGATGGGGTAAGTTTTGCCGGGTCTTTTCCAAAGCGACCGATCCGCGCGGGGCGACATCCACCTCATAGCCCTGGCCTGCAAAATAAATGCGGAGCATATTCGAGATGTCGAAATCATCTTCGACGATCAACAAACGGTGTTTGCTCATAGGATCCTCCCGAAATATAAAGGGAAAGAGATCATCAGTACTTCACGAAAGATGATCCAAGACCCGTCTACGGGTCGCCCGGGGACGGGCTCCTGATCGTTTTCGTGAACTACTGATAATGAGACTACTTTTCCGGTAATTCTAACATACGCTCAGCCCTGGGTTACAGGTTACCAGGTTTCGTGTTCCCTCTCGCCAGGACGCGGGTAAAGGCGTTTATGCAAGTCGGCAAAATCGAAGCGATGATGATCGCTATCTTCGTAACGCAAATCCTTCGTTATTACGCGTCGATCTGGCGAGGCAACCAAAACCACATCCGATTCGATTGTCCGGGCGGGGAAGAAGATCATCCCCGAACCCAGGCGGCAATTGTGGCCTACACAACCGCCCAACACAGGGCGATTCGCGTCCAGTAATTCTCCCCCGGCATCCAGGGCTTTCAAGGGAGTGGGGATCAGGTTGAAATCTGTGAACGTAGAACCGGCGCCGATGAAGGTATTCCGTCCGATCACGCACATCTGCAAACACGTGTTTTGAGCGACCATGCTGTTGTCCATGAAAGTGGTCATGAACATCGAGGCCCGGAAGGGCAAGAACGCGCCATCTCCGACAACCGACAACATCAATTGACAACCTTGCGACACATTGACGTTATCCCCAATGATGCAGTTTTCGATCACCGCGCCGGCGCCGATGGTCACATTGTCGCCAATGGTGGTTGGCCCATGGATGATGGCCGTTGGGTCAATGACGCAGTTCCGGCCAATTTTCACCACGGCTGAACATTCGAGCACCTGCTTCCCCTCATACATCGCCCTGGCGAGTACCCCCAATTTGAAGAATGGATCACGATCCAATCGGTCCTCGAAACGAGCGCCTCGGGTGAACAGTCCAAAGACAACATCTGCGATGAAAATATGCGCCCACGAATCGATAGCGATGATGCTGCGCAACGGAACCTGGAAGGTCAGATCGCCCGATTCGGTAGCCATGTAGGTCGGCACATGGTAATACCCCACTTCCCGCGGAAGTAAGTCAATGACCAGAGGCCTTACATCCTCCGAAAGGCCGTCCGGGTAGAACCATAAATCCGCCAGGTAGTAATCGCCCTGTTTTTCATAAGAATATGATAACGGCAGAGCGTGTTCGCGAAATGCAAGATCATTCGCTGAGAGAGCCGCCCTCGAGGGATGATCCCTTTTTCGAGCTTCGTCCAGAAAAGCCTGGATAAAGGCGGGATCGAAAAAAAGATTCTCCCGATAGACGATCGCCGAACCCGAAAAGTCGGACAGCGGCTCGCCGGGTAATACCTCGCGCTCTCGATCCGTATAGGGAGCAAGGACATCGCGGTGGATCAACCAGAGCGGCTTGTTTTGAATGCGCAGGTCTCGCGCTGGCTCATTGAATGGGTGGATATTCTCAGGGGCAGGAAGAATGATCTTTTGCATGAATCAGCTCAGGGGTGTCTTATTGATCTCGATCGTACAGGCTGGCTCCCCCTGGGCGATACAAGCGGTCTCTTCGATCTGAAAGCATTTACCGCCACTCATCCAATAGAGCGCTTCTTGTAGAATTCCTACCGCCAGATGACAGGCCGGCGCCTCTGTTGTACGCTGCCAGCAAATCGGGCAGCGCTCGATCTGCCATAGGATTATATCATCTATGATTTCGAGGCGCACTTGTTGGTCGGTGAATCTGTTGAACACCCCGGCGAAGATCTCGGAGCCTTTGTCCAGCTTCGTAGTGAGAGGCAGCAGTCGAAACGCCTTATCGCTGGCCTCCAACATAGGGCCGTATTCGCGCAGGCCATACTTGAAGCAAGCCCTGCCTGACCTCAGCGCCAATCCCCGGCCAGCGCGGGGGCCAAAGTAGCTTTCGATAGAGGACATGATCCGGCTCAAACGATCGAAGCTGAATTGGCGCTCGAAGTTGACGGGAGGCAGGTTTTCGATCACGTCAGATAATCCAGCCAGATTCAATATCGCATCGAGTCCATTGCGCCCGATCACGTCTTCGATAGCCAGTAAAATAATCCGCCCCATATTGTTGGGATAGTAGTATTGTTTTTTCTGAGTTTTCACCATGAGTTATGCCAATGTGTTCACTGAAAAAACTCAAGAAAGAGGGGGCGGGGCAGCATATATGGGGGTGCGTGCTGCGCACGCACCCCCATATATGCCGCCCCGAATCCTCTACTTGTGGTTTTTTCAGTGGTCTCTTCGATGCATATAGTCGTTTGCATCTAAAAATTTTCTGATCGTATCCATGAATCTTTCAGGCTCATCTAACATAATGAAATGGCCGGAATGACTAAACCGCTCGATGCAAGCGGATTGAATCCCTGCCTGTATGAGCTGCCATTGTTTGGGGTTGACGATCACATCCTTGTCGCCATACATACCCATCGTGGGCACTTTGATCTGGCTCAAGAAGGGGCGCAAATCGGTTCTGCGCAAGGAGGCGATGCTGTGTATAAAAGACTCCAGGGTGGTTCGCGAGAGATCGTGGGAGATCATCCGATAAAAATTTGGATTACTCGAAATGATCGGGGCGCTCAAACGCAAGCCCAATCGCAAGGCCCACATGGCGTTGAAAACCATCGAGGCGATCCAGCGGTTCCCGGCTAATTTCAAGGTCAAAGCCAATGACGAACCAAGCACAGGGGAGCCAATCACCGCGACTTTGCTTACACGGTCAGGATAGTGAATGGCAGTAGATAAACTAACCGTCCCTCCCATACTATGGCCGACCAATGGCGCGCTTTCGATGCCCAACCGTTCCATGAATTGAACAACCATGCTGACAAAATCCTGGACGGCAAAAGTGGGAATTTTCTTTCCAGATTCCCCAAACCCCCAAAAATCGAGCGCATACGTGCGATAGTATTGGCCCAGATACTTCATGGTTTGCTGCCATAACCCCCAAGACCCCAGCCAACCATGCAACAGCAATACCGGTTGGCCGCGCCCGTACACTTCATAATGCAGGATGCCTTGATCCGTCGTTATAGATGACACGATATCCGAAGTTCGAACCAGGCTATAACTCCCCAGCTTCCATCTCGGCCAGGATGCTGTAGAGGAGTTCCAACAATACACTCTTTACGGATTCTTTCTTCAACGCTACACAGGGAAGAAACTTGATCTTCGGATCCAGTCGTAGAGCGATCCGCATATCATCAACTGACCAGGCATCTGCCAAATCTTGTTTGTTCGCGGCGACGACATAGGGCGTCGGCGCATAGGCGCGAAAAGTCTCTAGGATGCTCCTGGCTTCCCGGAATGTTTCAGGGCGCGTGCTGTCAACCATCACGATGAAACCCAACATCCCTTCTGATAGGATCTCCCACATGAAATCGAAGCGCTTCTGCCCTGGCGTGCCAAACAGATAAAGCACCAGGTTGTCATCCACAGTGATGCGACCGAAATCCATAGCTACGGTGGTTGTTTCCTTGATCCTTTCGGCTTCGGAAGTTATCTTTCTCTCCGTGGCGACGACATCTATCTCGCTCACCGTCTGGATGAACTCGGTCTTTCCTGAACTGAAGGGGCCTGTGACTACCATTTTTACTGTTTGCATAATTGCTTGCCTCGAAAAATTGGGAGAACTCGAAATGCTGGCTCCCGTAGGAAAGATTATAGCGTGCGAATCCGTTTGATAATCCGATTCACCAATGATTTCTGTTCCTCCGCGCCCACAGCAGGCATGGAGGGAATTCTGCGTTCGAACACCACTCCCTCTGGCCTGATAAGCTCGACCAAACCTGCCTGAAGCAGCCCATACACAACTCGCCGGATTTCAAGATCGTTCATTTTCGTTGTGCTGGCAATCTGCTTGATGGTATTTTTAGGATCGATATACGAGACGACTCGCCACTCTTCGACGCTTAAATTGACATTCCTCAAATTTGCTCCAGGCCGATCCGCGAACTTGAGGGCGATATCCAGGCTGGGGAGCTCATCTTGAAGCTGCTCCCACTCTCGAAGGCGGCGCGAGCCTTCGATGATGATATTCTCCAACCCGATTTGGAGGGTGATCTTGCCATCCGGGGGCATTTCACCATCTCCAAAGCGGAACAATCCTTCTACCCAGGTGAATATGCGATGTAATACACCCACGAACTCGGAGCGCAAACTGGCCAGGATATCTTCTTGGGAGATGTAATTGGCGTTGATCAGCAATAGCCCCAACTCTTTATCACTCATGTTAGCGGCGCGTGCTTTGATCGTGCTATAGTGAGATCTCGAAAGCTTTCTCGAGCGATGGAGAATCGCCGCCAGGTCATCCTCATCCGAGCCCATTCTGGCATAGGCCAACTTCCCTTCTCGGAAAGACACCCAGGCAGAATCGCCCGGCCCCTCGACAACTAAGGTGCCGGTCTTCCTGGCTAAGTTGATGAGATTAAGAAGCTGATTGATCGAGAAATCACGAAGATTGCCCTTCAAGGCCATGAATAATATCCGCTACTTCGAAGTCGAGATTTGTTGTATCAGATCAGGGCGATTATACTGCCTCGTTAATATCGCGTCAAATCGCGCAAGCAAGCTGCAAGCTGCGCTATGAGGACAGATCGTTGATTATGCTCATGGGTTCCACATCTGGCGCAAGATCGCGGTAGGCGTTGCGTATTTGCCAGACCCGAAAGGCAGCCTCGAGCTGAATCCGAAAGGACATCTTCGATTCGCCCAGATAACGATCGGCAAAATAGATCGGCACTTCTTCGATCTTACGCCCCAGCTGGTGAGCAATATAAATCATCTCGATCTGAAAAGCATATCCATTAGAGCGCACACGTTCCAACGGCATACACATCAACGTCTCGCGTCGCCACATGCGAAAACCACCGGTGACATCGAGAACGGGCATGCCCAGGATCGAACGAGCATAATAATTTCCAAAAGACGACAAAGCCCTGCGCCAGAGCGGCCACGCCTCATCTAACTTTCCCCCTGGCACATAGCGCGACCCCAGCACAACATCACAATGTCTGATCGCTCCGGAAAACTCGAGAATTTTTTGCGGCGGATGGGAGAAATCGGCATCCATCTGAACCACATATTCAGCTCCATCATTCAACGCCTGCTGGAATCCCTGGATATAGGCTGTGCCTAAACCCTGTTTCCCGGCCCGGCGAATTACGGCGAGGCGAGGAGAATATTGGCCAGCCAAATCATCCGCCAGCTCCCCTGTGCCATCTGGGCTGCCATCATCAACGATCAATACCCTCAGATCGGAGATCGGTAACTCGAATAGAGCCGCGACTATTTTAGGTAAGTTTTCGACTTCATTGTAGGTTGGTATGACGATAGTTAGTTGCATAGTGTATAAACTAATTTGGGATGGCAGAGTAATCGCCATCCCAATGACAATTCGATATGAGAAAATAACTCATCGAAGCTCAAAAAGCCTGGTTTTCAATTCTTCCAGGTCTTCGAAAGGGCCTTGTTTCGGCAACAGACCCCCCATCGTCAATGCCAGTCTCTGGCTGAGTTTTTCAGCTTTATCACGATCCTTGAGCGGATAGAAATAATCCAGAGACTGTTCGATTCGGGTTCGAATGCGTTCCCCTAAATTGACGAGCACACCGGCATTCGTTACTATTACCAGTTGCGTGGTTGTTAGATGCCCAATAAAATCAGAGGGGCTGCCGATGTTGCGAACGGCGTTATGAACCATCAGGCTGACCGCTCGCAAGACGTCATCCGAGGCCACGAATCCATAATCGCTTCGAAATACATCCAGGTTATCCAAAGAGATGGACAACAGCGCCCAATCATCTCTCCCCAAACATTCGGTCAGCTTCTCGTCAACAAGGACACCCTCGGGGAATCCGGTTACAGGATTATTGATGGCATTTTGAGAAATGCGCTGCAGAGAGTTGCGAACACGCAGACGTAGCTCCTGAATATCGAATGGTTTGGTGATGTAATCATCTGCGCCCAATTCGAGCCCTTGCAAGCGATCCGATCGAGCGCGTTTCTCGGTCAGGAAAATAATGGGAATATGCTCTGTCCGACGGTTTTTCCTGAAGCGTCGGGCAACTTCGTAGCCATCTATGTCGGGCAAGCGAATATCCAGGATGACCAGATCAGGATGTCGGCTCAGCCCAATTTCGACTGCATCTTCCCCATCATTAGCGACCATCACGAAATACCCCTGAACGCGGAAATAGGCTTCGAGCATTTCCGCAACATCCAAATCATCTTCGACTATCAGGATATTCGAGGTTTCTTCCATCACTGATTTTTCTTGTAAGTTGACATTGTCGAATTTATTCTAAAGGCTGCTTATAAATGACGAACTCGCACACATCATTGCCCATCGCAACGCATTTGGACTCATTGACACGAAACTCTTTTCCACCAGAAACCCATTTCAGACCAGCATGTAATAAACCCGTCGCCACGAAGCACACAGGCTTATCCTCCCCGCTGCGTCCCCAACAGACAGGGCACCGATGGATCGTGTAGATATAGTCGCTGCTATGTTCTTCCACTGTAGATATTTGATCGCTCATCTGGCTGAAGATCTTGGCCATGGCAGGGATGCCAATGCGTAATTTGGTCTCGAGAGGCAATACCTTGAACGCCAGGTCACCCACACCTGCCAGCGCCCCAAAGTCTTTGAGCACATCATCGAATGTAGCCCTCCCAGCGCGCAGAGCCAGTCCCCGCCCTCCCCGGGGGCCATACATCTCTTCGAGGGCCAGATTGATCGCCGAAATATCAGCAAAATCGAAGTCTTTATTCAAATTATCCGCAGGAAAATGATTGATCAAATCGCCGAGATTTGCCAGATTCAATATTGCATTAAGCCCATTTTTCCCCATCACATTTTCGAGCGCTTCGATCATGATCAAAGCGAATTTATTCGGGTAGTAATATCCGCTTTTGGGAATAGAGTCCATAACAAATCTCGATCACACTAACCTGGCAAGGTCATCGGCAGCGCGGCGCATATCCAGGAAGATCAGTCCCAATTTCGCGTCTTCGCGAGCCAGGGCAGTAAGCACGGCATCCTCGCCGATTGACATCAGCACCACATAGCCCTCTTCGCCCTTGATATACACCTGATCGAGCGAGCCACGGCCTAACTCCGAGGCAATGCGCTCGCCCAATGATAGCATCGCCGCCGACATCGCAGAGACGCGATCCTCTTCCACATCCTGAGGCAACGCAGAGGCAATCGTCAATCCATCAACACTGACGACAGCAGAGGCCTCGATATCAGGAGAGGAGGCTTGCAAATCACGCAAGCGTTCTACCATGAGTTGTGAACGTGATTTTGTCAAATCTGTACTCCTTGCTAATTTCGATGACCCGAATCTAGCATAGAGAATTTACAGTGTCAAGAAATTGGGCATAACAGTTCAATATTACCACAAAGTAGCCATGATGATTCGCGCCTGCCATCGAATCGAAAGGTGCTTAAAACAAAAAATGCCCTGTCCACTAGACAGGTTATTTGAGGGGCACAAGGGTATCTGCCAGCCTCTTCGATCTCCAACGGCTTTCGATCTTTTCGTGATCTCCCGACACTCAGTTGTCCAGGCCTGCACTGATTTTATCGAATTGTTCGATGACCTTGCCGCTCATCCCCCGGTTTTACCCAGTTTCGAGCGAACGGGTCGCACACAGCGGGTTGCAGCCGACGTTGCTCCGCTGCGCGGCTGAACCCGACCGTTGAGCGGCAGGAATAAATCAGGCGAAGTTCACGCAAGTCAGCGGTAATAATAGTTGACGATATTATCACATAATGATATTATATTCTTGTGATCGAATCATTTGCGAGTAAAGAAACCGAGAAGATATTTCAAGGTCAAGTCTCGAGGAAGTTGCCGAGAGATATACAAAAGACCGCCAGGCGAAAACTTTTGTATTTGCACGAAGCAGAAGATATTCAAGATTTGAGAGCACCCCCCGGTAATCGTTTAGAAAAACTTTCAGGAGATAGAGCCGGGCAATACAGTATTCGTATCAACGATCAGTGGCGTATTTGTTTTCGCTGGATAGAAGAAGCTGCGCAACATGTAGAAATAACAGATTATCACTAGAGAAGAGATATGGAAGAGAGATTACCCCCAGTCCATCCCGGAGAAGTTTTGTTGGAAGATTTTATGAAGCCGTTAGGCCTGAGTCAATATCGTTTGGCAAAAGATATTGGGGTAACGCCAATACGCATTAGTCAAATCGTAAATGGCAAGCGATCTATAACCGTAGATACGGCGATGCGATTAGCGAGATATTTTATGACAAGTGCAGGCGTATGGTTACGATTACAGGTCAGATACGATTTGGAAGTAGCGGAGCAAGAGATGCGGGAGAAGATCAACCGCGAAGTAAAGGTTTATGAACAGCATTATGCGAGTGCGTAAGGCGTTGTTCGAACACATTTGTTGGAGTTGTTGTTCGGGTAGGCTATCTTTTGTATGAGCCAAAGCAATTTGTTTGTAGGCATGAGTTTAGAACGAGAGTGTCGCCCAAACCAATTGTCATGGCTTGACACCTGGAGGGAAAGCAGATGACAGCAGATATATCCTGCTGGTGCGCCTTCTGGTGACTTAGGTCACACGATGGCTCCAAGCGTGTATCGTGAAGTTGCAGCAGATTGGGTTATCCTGTTGCAGCGCGTCCTGCAAAGGGCGTTCGCAGCGGCTTGAGCCGTGTGCGGTGAAAGCATGCCCTGAGCTTGCGAAGGGTCGCAAGCACGATTCTTAGGGGAGGGGGTGGCGGTGACGCCGCCTCTTTACCCGACCAGCCTGTTATCCCCACTTATCGGGCTTTACCAAAATGTAACCATCTGACTTTGTGATTTCTTCTGGGAATAAACTTTTTGAGTTACTGCTCAGGCTATCGATTGGAAATCGAGGCTGCGTTGCGAAACCGACCTTCGTCGGTTGAAAATCCAATCCACGAAGGTGGATTTCGCACGCCAGCCTCGAATTTATTCGATGGCTGAGCAGTTACAATATTTCGTAAATAATAGTTGCTGGTTCTGGTCAAGCAAGTTCTCAACCATCAGGTGAACGTTCAGCCAGTATGCCCACTTCCATCCACGGCTTTTTAAGCCATGATACAAATTGTAGCCGTCAATGTATGCAATTACTCTTTCCATAATCAATCCCTTAAAAAAGAGCCGCACCACCTTTTGGTGGGCGGCGGGCCGGAGATGCTATCTCCGGGGGGGTTGAAAATAATATATCATAGACGTTACAGGAAGTCAACTAAAACAAAAGTTCGATTTCTGGCTGCCCAATCCTCGGGTCGCCCGGGGACGGGCTTTCGATCTTTTCGTGATCTACCGACACTCAGTTGTCAAGGCCTGCACTGAGTTTATCGAAGTGTACAGTGACCTTGCTGCTCATCCCTTGTATCTTGCGATACAATACAGTTTCGAGCGAACGGATCGCACACACCGGCTACACAGGGCAGCGGCTGCGCGTCTGATGGTACGCACTCGGTGTATAAGAAGTGTAGGACAATTGAGTCTTTGATCCGGGTTAGGAGAATATTATGTCAACGACAGCCATGTTATCAACCAGCGACCTGGAACTGCGCGAGAAGACGCGCGACTTCGTCGCTTCGATCCCCCGTCAGCTCTTGCTGGATATGGACGCCGATAAAGTCAGGTATCCGCGCCAGTATCTGGAAGAAGCCGGGCGGCGGAATCTGCTCGGCCTGCGTTTCGAGCCGCGCTGGGGTGGCGCAGGGCTGCCCTGGACATCCGAACTGGTCGCCCTGGAAGAAATCGGCATGCTGGGCACATCCCTGGGCTGCCTGTATTCGCTGGTCTCTATCGTCGGGGAGGCGATTCACGAATTTGGCACCGAAACGCAGAAAGAGAAATACCTGAAGCCCATGCTGCGCGGCGATCTCACCGTCGCCGAAGCCCTGACTGAACCGCGCGGCGGATCGGATTTCTTTGGGGCGACGACTCGAGCGCGCCGGGAAGGTGATACCTTCTATCTCACCGGGCAAAAGCGCTTCGCCGTCGGGGCAGAAGGCGCCGACCTGATCATGGTCTACGCCAAAGTGGAGGGCATCGCTGACCCCAAAGACTCCATGACGACCTTCCTGGTCGAGCGCGGACCCGGCGTGGAAGTAAGGCATCTCTACGGGCTGTTGGGCACGCGCGGGGGTGGTACAGGACGCCTGCTCTTTCGGGACGCGCCCGTCCCCCTGGAAAATGTCCTGGGCGGCGAGGCCGGCATCGGCCAGGGCGCAGAGGTCTTCCACCAGATGATGATCCCCGAGCGCATGACCTCCGCGGGCGGCGCCATCGGCATGGGGCGCGCCGCGATCGAGATCGCCGCCCGCTACGCCGACAAGCGTCAGGCTTTCGGGCAGAAGATCCGCAACTTCGAAGGGGTCAGCTTCAAAGTCGCTGAAAGCCTGACTTTGTTGGACGCAGCCCGGGCGCTCAATCACGCTGTTGGCGCAGCCATCGCTGCAGGGGAGTCGCCAGGCAAAGTGCGCCGATTGGTCTCCGAAGCCAAGAAATTCTCCACCGACAGCGCCTGGACGGTCGTCAACCACGCCATGCAGATTTTGGGCGGGATCGGCTACACCGATGTCTATCCCATCGAACGTCTGCTGCGCGATATCCGCCTGATCACCATCTGGACCGGCACCAACGAGATCATGAACCTGGTGATCCAGCATGAATTCTACAAGGAGTTCCTGGGGAGCGAACGATCGGGGCGAGATGTGGAAGCCGACGCGGCCGGTTCCGAATTCGTGGAAGAGAAAGTTTATCAATGAATAGTTCAGAGAACGAAAACCTCACTGCCGATGTCATCGAAGCCGCCGGAGGCCTGCTCTGGCGAGAAACTCCTTCAGGGCGCGAACTGGCTCTCATCCACCGGCGAAAATATGATGATTGGACCCTCCCCAAGGGCAAACGCGACCCTGGCGAGCGCTGGCAGGATACGGCCTTACGGGAAGTCTTCGAAGAAACCGGTTGCAGAGCAACATTGAAGAGCTTTGCCGGGAGCACAGCCTATACAGTCAAAGGGGTCGCTAAAGTCGTATTATTTTGGAATATGGAAACGGCAGAAGATGGGGACTTCCAGGCCAACGACGAAGTTGACCGCCTGGTCTGGCTCCCTGTGGAAAAAGCTTTACTCGAGATGAGTCACGAGACCGAAAGATCATTGCTCGTAGCGCTTGGATCAAGAAAGCTGAACTTCTCGCAGAAGTTTAGCTATTGATCGAAATGGAAAAGAAAAGGCCTCATCAGTAGTTCTGATGAGGCCCTTGGTTTTCGACAGGCTAACAATTACATGGGGATAACGTTGGCAGCCTGGGGTCCTTTTTGGCCGTCTTCTACAGAGAATTCGACCTGCTGGCCCTCTTCGAGGTTGCGGAAGCCTTCGCCCTGGATGGCGGAATAGTGGACAAAGACATCCTTGCCACTTTCGCGCTCGATGAAGCCATAGCCTTTGCTTCCATTGAACCACTTGACCGTACCGATGACACGTTCAGACATTTTTTTACTCCTTATTGAACTATATCTGATATTACTTCGAGGTGCTCGATCGTTCCATCGGAGGGTCAAAAAAAACAGCTCAAGGACCTTGCCTCGAGCTGTTGTCTTTCTTCCTGCGTCCAACGAAAACTTTCTGGCATCCTACGGGGAGAGAATATAGCATCGAAACCCTCCGCCGTCAAGAGAGCAAATCACCGGAATCAATCTTAATATTTTTCTCGATCATCATGGCGCCGACTACCTTGACGCCGCCTTGGTCCTCCACTATCTTCCTTGGGGCGTGCAATATTGACTCGCAAAGCACGGCCTTCTAATTCGAACTCGTTGAACATCCGAATAGCCTCTTCGGCCTCGGCCTGGCTGCTCATCTCCACAAAGCCGAATCCTTTGGAACGGCCAGAGTTGCGATCTTTGATCAAGACCGCTGACTCCACAGTTCCAGCCTGGGAAAACATCTCTTCCAGGTCGCTCTCCTTGGTGGAGTAAGGCAGATTTCCAACATACAACTTTTTCTCCATCTCTTCTCCTCTTGACCAATTGGTCGAAAAAAATACTGCCAAATCATACATGGATTCGGCAGCAGTACCACAATACCCAGATATGACAGTGATATTGTATCACCAATTGGGGCAGAAATAGCAAGGGCTGTCGCGAACCAGTTGGCTTCAACCAACCGCGCGCTTTCAGCCAGGGATTCATCTCCTGGATTTGATCTTGACGTGGATTGCTTTCTGTCATATCATGTACGTATGATGATTAGATATATGTACGTAAGGAGGAACTACTCAGCCGAACGGAGAAACTCTCGAAAAAAGGGTGTGCGCAGGGGGCTACGCCCCCTGCGCACACCCTTTTTTCGGGTAAATCCGTTCGATGGCTGAGCAGTTACCGTAAGGATATATTTATGAAAACGATCACCCCAACTGAACTGAGGGCCAATATCTACAATCTACTCGAAGGCGTATTGAGCACAGGTATTCCTCTCGAAATCAAGAAGGGAGATAAAAAACTAAAAATCGTGTCTATCGAGAAGGTAGATAAATTCCAAAATCTAATCCATAGGCCCAACGCCATCCAGGGAGATCCCGAAGAACTGGTTGCGATTCATTGGGCAGATGAGGTGCACCTTGATCTACCTTGATACGCACATCGTCGTGTGGTTGTATGCAGGATTGATCGAAAAATTCAGCCAGCCAGTCAAAAACCTCATCAATGAAAACGAGATCTCCATCTCGCCCATCGTTCACCTTGAATTGCAGTATTTGTTCGAGATTCATCGGGTGAAAGACAACGCCAATGCCATCATAACGGATCTATCGAATCGCATCGGCCTCCAGGTTTGCCAGAAGGATTTCGACGCCATCGTCAGCCAGGCAATGGCTTTTTCGTGGACGCGTGATCCCTTCGATCGGGTAATCGTAGCCACCGCAGCTCTCAAGGACAGCATTCTAGTTTCCAAAGATCGCAGCATACTCGAGAATTACATTCACGCCAGATGGTAAATCACCCCCTTACCCCTGAGCAACTCGCCGTTATCGCTTCCCCTCTCGACGCGAAAATCTTCCTCGAAGGACACGCCGGCGCGGGCAAGACCACTGCCGGGATGGAGCGCCTCTTATCCCTCTTCGAAGCTGGTATCCCAGGCTACCAGATCCTGCTGCTCGTCCCACAGCGAACCCTGGCGACGCCCTACTACGACGCGTTACAAAGCCCCACCGCCGCTGCAGGCGGCTCAGTGACCGTGCTGACCATCGGCGGCCTGGCCAAACGCATGGTGGAGCTCTTCTGGCCGCTGATCTCCGCCGAGGCTGGTTTCGCCCACCCCAACCGCCCCCCGAACTTCCTGACCCTGGAGACCGCCCAATATTTCATGGCTCGCCTGGTGCGCCCGCTGCTGGATCAAGGCTTCTTCGAGTCGCTCACCATCGAGCGCAACCGCCTCTACAGCCAGATCCTCGACAATCTCAACAAGGCTGCCGTGGTCGGCTTTCCCCATACCGAGATCAGCCTCAAGCTCAAGAGCGCCTGGGCCGGCGATCCCGGTCAGGCCCATGTCTACGAGGACGCCCAGCACTGCGCCGATCTCTTCCGCGCCTACTGCCTGGAGCGCAACTTGCTGGATTTCTCTTTGCAGCTCGAAATCTTCCTCGAGCATCTCTGGCCCGCGCCGATTTGCCGCGATTATCTCGTGGAGAACTACCGTCACATGATCGTGGATAATCTGGAGGAGGATGTCCCGGTGACGTTCGATCTGCTGCGAGAGTGGATTCCCGAATTAGAATCGGGGCTGTTCATCTACGACCTCGAGGCTGGTTACCGCCGATTTATGGGCGCCGACCCCCAGACGACCTACCAAATAAAAGAACACTGTGACCAGACGGTCACATTCTTCGAGTCGTTCAGTTCCTCGGAAGAGATGTTGAGCGTTGGATACGCCCTCGCCCAGTCCCTCCACCCGGAAAAAGAACCCCCCTCCCTTCATCCTTCCGCCCTCCCCCTTCATCCTTCCGCCTCCCACTACTACCCCCAAATGCTGGATTGGGTCGTCGAGCAGATCGCTGCCCTGGTCGAGGAGGGTACACCCCCAGGAGAGATCGTCGTGCTGTCGTCTTTTCTCAGCGACGCTTTGCGATTCTCGCTGGCCGAACGACTCGATGGGATGGGCATCCCCACCTGCTCCCACCGCCCCTCGCGCTCCCTCAGGGAAGAACCCGCGACGCAGGCCCTGCTGACCCTGGCCGCCCTGGCTCATCCCCAATGGGGGCTGTCCCCCTCGAAATTCGACCTGGCCTATGCGCTCATCCAGGCCATTGAGGGGTTGGATTTGGTGCGCGCCCAACTGCTCACCGAGATCGTCTACAAAGAACGCGACGGCGCACTCACCCCCTTCGATCAGATCAACCCGGAAACCCAGGAACGAATCACGTATCAACTCGGCAACCTCTACCAGGAATTGTATCGCTGGCTCAATGCCTATACGCAGGGCGCGCCGGGAGAACTGGATCATTTCTTCAGCCGCCTCTTCGGGGAAGTGCTCTCGCAGCCAGGCTTCGGCTTCCATGTTGACTATGACGCCGGGGAAGTCGCCGCCAACCTGATCGAGTCTGTGCGTAAGTTCCGCTGGGCGGTGGGCGAGAGCCTGGAGGCCGAGGGCATCTCCTTGGGCAAAGAGTATCTCCAGATGGTCGCTGATGGCGTCATCGCCGCGCAATATATCTATAGCTGGCAGACCCAGCCTGAGGACGCCGTCTTCCTGGCCCCGGCGTACACCTTCCTGATGCGCAACCGGCCAGTCGAATACCAGTTCTGGCTGGACATCGGCTCGCGCGGCTGGTACGAGCGCATTCGCCAGCCGCTCACCCATCCCTACGTGCTCAGCCGGCATTGGGAGCTGCACCGCCCCTGGACGGACGCCGACGAATACGACGCCAGCCGCGATTCCCTATACCGGCTGGCGCTGGGCCTGATCCGCCGCTGCCGCAGCGGCATCTACCTGGGGTTGAGCCAGTTGGGAGAACAGGGTTACGAACATAAGGGCCTATTGTTGAAAATCATTGACCGCGCGCTTTATTCAGTAAGCAGTGAGCAGTAGACGGCTGGAAGTCTACCAGACTAATCTCTGAACACTGCAAACTGACCACTGACCGCCGACCACTGCTCACTATTCACTAACCGCTGTTCACCTGTCACTTATCACTGCCTACTGCCTACTGCTTACTGCCTACAGATGACCGACTTCCTCCCCCGCCCCGCTCAACAGGCCGTCCTGGAATACACCGGCGGCACGATGGGCATCTCCGCCGTCCCTGGCAGCGGCAAGACCTGGACGCTTTCGGCGCTGGCCGCCCGGCTGATCAGCGAAGGATGCCTGCAGCAAGACCAGGAAATCCTGATCGTCACGCTGACCAACTCGGCGGTAGATAACTTCGCTGCACGCATCGAGGGCTTTCTACGACATCAGGAGAGGCGCCCCTTGCTGCCCTACTACCGCGTTCGCACATTGCATGGTTTATCTCACGACATCGTGCGCGATCGCCCCGAGCTGGTGGGGCTGGATTCCAACTTCCAGATCCTCGACGAGCGCGAGGCTAACGCCATCCGCGATGAGGTCGCCGCCGCCTGGCTCAGGGTCAATCCCTACGCCCTGGACGACTATCTCGACTCCGAACTCGACGAAGGCCGCCGCGATTGGGTGCGCCGCCAACCCCTTGTCGAGCAGGTCAAGAGCATCGCGCTGAGCTTCATCCGAACGGCCAAGGATATGCAGCTCACCCCAGAAACCCTGCGCCGCCAACTGGATACCCTGCCGCTTCCCCTGCCCCTTGCGGAGATGGGCGCGGCCATGTACAGCGACTACCAACGCGCCCTGGCCTACCGCGGGGCGGTTGATTTCGACGATCTCATCCGCCTGGCGCTACAAGCCCTGCGCAGCGATGATGACCTGCTGAACCGACTTCGAGAGATGTGGCCTTTCATCCTGGAAGATGAAGCCCAGGATAGCAGCAAGCTACAAGAGGAAATCTTGCGCCTGCTGGCCGGCCCCTCAGGAAATTGGGTGCGCGTCGGCGACCCCAACCAGGCGATCTACGAATCCTTCACGACCGCTGATCCACGCCACCTGCGCCAATTCATGAGTGTGGCCGATTTTCCCCAAGAACTGCCCAACTCCGGACGCTCCACTCGAAGCATCATGGATGTAGCCAACTACCTGATTGATTGGGCGCGCGGCGAACACCCCATCATCGAGGCGCGCGACGCCCTGGATTTGCCGCATATCCTGCCGACTCCGGAGGGGGATCCCCAGCTCAATCCGCCCGATGCACCCGAGGGGATCCACCTGATCGAGATCAGATTCACTCCCGAGGCTGAAATCCTGGCTGTGGCCGATTCCATCGAAAGGTGGCTGGGGCAGCACAGCGAGGAGACAATCGCCGCGCTGACGCCACGCAATGTGCGCGGCTTCGCCCTCAACGACGAACTGCGCCGCCGTGGGATCGAGACCGTAGACAGCCTGCTGCGTAGTTCCAGCTCGACGCGCTTCACCGCTGGCGCGCTGGGCAACATCCTGCACTATCTCGCTGATCCGGGGTCGGCGCGCAAGCTGGCCAGGGTCTATCGCGTCTGGCGGCGGGCAGATCGGGGGGACTCTGACTTGTGGAAGCAGGTCGAAGCTACGGCCAAAATTTTGGGGGGGTGCAATCACGTCGAGGATTTCCTGCACCCCGGCCCGGGAGGCGATTGGCTGGACGATCTCCGGGAGCAAGATATCCTCTCGGGGGAGCTGGACCAACTCGAAGAATTCCGGCTCGTCCTGTCGAGGTGGCTGAAAACCATCGAGCTGCCCATAGACCAGATGGTCCTGACTCTATCCCAGGAATTATTCACCAGCCCCAACGATTTAGCGATCTCCCACAAATTGGCCGTGATGTTGCGGCGCGTCCGCAACATGCACCCGGAGTGGCATCTGCCCGAACTGACCGGCGAGCTGGCTGTGATCGCGAAGAACGAACGCCGCTTCCTGGGCTTCAGCGAGGACGACACCGGCTTCGACCCGGATAAGCATAAAGGCAAGGTAGTCATTTCGACTATCCACAAAGCCAAGGGATTGGAGTGGGATCGGGTTTATTTGATGTCGGTCAACAATTATGACTTTCCTTCGGGGATGGAGTACGACAACTATATCCCTGAGAAGTGGTTCGTGCGCAACCGCTTGAACCTGGAGGCTGAAACCCTGGCGCAGTTGGAGGCCGCTTTTTCGCGCGACGCCTATGAATGGTACGCCGAAGGCGGACCGACCTACGAGGCGCGTATGGAATACGTGCGCGAGCGGCTGCGCTTGCTTTATGTAGGCATCACCCGCGCCAGGAAGGAGTTGATCATCACCTGGAACACTGGGCGAAGGGGAGATCTGCAAGCGGCGATTCCGTTGGTGGCGCTGCAAGCGTTCTGGAAAAACAAGTAGTATAATATAGGCGTATTTTCCGAAATTCCGTTTTTCTGGAGAGCGAAATGACCACACTTCAAATCCGCAATAAAGGCACAATTACCTTCCCCGCCAGCATGCGCCGAAAATACGCCCTTGGCGAGGGATCAGTGCTGTCGCTGATCGATCTGGGCGAGGGCGTTTTCCTGCTAAAACCATTCCGCTCGAATATCGACGAATTGGCCGACAAAATCCGCCTGGAATTGGAAGCGCAGGGGGAAACACTCGAAACAATGTTGACCTGCCTCCGGGAGGTGCGGGAAAACTATGCCGCTGACGAATCTCCCCCGGCTTGAGGTCTTTCTGGATACCAGCGTTATGATTGCCGCCGTAATGTCTCCAACCGGCGGCGCCCGGCTTTTGCTCCACATGGGAGAAGCGGGGATAATTCGGCTAATCACGGGAAAAAGTGTCATCCAGGAAGCCGACGAAGTTCTGCGCCGCAAAGCCGCCCACCTGCTCCCCCTGTTGGCCCGGCTGATGGATGCCGCTCGAATCGAGATCAGCAAGCTACCATCAGCGACAAACATCCAGGTCGCAGAGCAAATTATCGAATATCCCCCGGACAGATTGGTTCTTGCAGAAGCAATACAATCCAATGCTGATTGGTTCGTCACCCACGATCGGGAGCACTTTCTGAACAATCCCAAAATGAGCAGACTCCCCTTCCGGACCGGATCTTCGGGCGATTTGCTCGTATGGGTTAGACAATCATCATGACTCTGCTCAATAACTTTCAATTCAGTCAAAGTTCACTGCAAGATTACGTTGATTGCCAGCGGCGCTTTCAATTGCGCTATCTCCAGCAGCGCGCCTGGCCCGCGGTGGAAGCCGAACCGGCCATGGACAACGAACTCTTTTTGCAGCGCGGTTCGCAGTTCCATCACATGGCGCATCAATACTGGCTGGGGGTGCCGGCGCAGAATATTGCCGATCAGGTCGAGGGGGATGAAGTTCTGAGCCGGTGGTGGGGCAACTTCACCGATCCAGACCTGGGAGGTTTTGCGCAGCACTCCGAGAACGGCGAGGAGAGAAATCTCCCAGGTCTCATTCATCCCGAAATCAGCCTCTCGGCTCCTATCGGCGATCACCGGATTATGGCGCAGTATGACTTGCTAATCATTAATACCCTTAGGGTCTCCGAGGAAAACCTGGAAAATAAAGATGCTCCGAAAGACCCTAAGGGTTTCCGCGCGACGATCTACGATTGGAAGACCTCGACCAGGCTGCCAAAACGGGAATGGTTGATCCAACGCTTGCAGACTCGCGTCTATCCCTATCTCTTGGCCCGCGCAGGCGCGCAGTTCAACGGGGGGACTCCAATCCCGCCCGAACAGATCGAGATGATCTACTGGTACAGCGACTTCCCCGATCTGCCGGCGCGCTTCCCCTACAGTCAGGGACAATTCGAGGAGGATGGCGCCTATCTCACTGGCCTGATCGAGGAGATTAGCAACGTGGGGGAAAAGGATGCACCCCTCACAGATGAGGAACGCCGCTGCCAGTTCTGCGTCTATCGCTCTTTGTGCAACCGCGGCGTCGAGGCGGGGTCGCTGGCCGAACTCGAGGGGGATGGGGAGGCCGAAGAGGGTTTCGTTTTGGACCTCGACTTCGAGCACATCGCCGAGATCGAGTATTAGCGATAAATATCACCGAAGAGACGCAGAGTACACAGCCAAACAGAGAAATTCCCGAAAAAAGGGTGTGCGTGGGGGTGCTGCGCACCCCCACGCACACCCTTTTTTCGGGCTAATCCGTTCGATGACTGAGCAGTTACGTTGGGAGAAAATTTCATAAAGCAAATGGAGATTGGCAAATACCCATGATACCCAAGACAGCATCCATCATCATCATCGGCGGCGGCGTGATGGGCGCCAGCACCGCCTATCACCTTGCCGCCCGTGGGGTGAAGGACATCCTTTTGCTCGAAAAGGAAGAGTTCTTCGGCGCGGGCGCCACCGGGCGATGCGCGGGCGGCGTGCGCTACCAGTTTTCTACCGAGGTCAACATCCGTCTGTCGCTCGCCAGCCTGCCCATGCTGGAGCGCTTCGAAGAAGAGATTGGCCAGGCTATCAGCTATCGTCAGGTCGGCTACCTGATGCTGCTGACGGACGAAAATGACCTGCAAACCTTTCGCCGGAATGTGGAGCTTCAACACAGCCTCGGTGTGATGACAGAATGGCTGGACGGCGATGAAGTTCGCCGCCGCGTTCCCGTGTTGAACGCCGACGATGTCATCGCCGCCACCAACCACCCCAAGGAAGGCGTCGTGGATCCCAACGGCGTGGTGATGGGCTATGTCGGCGCTGCGCAGCGCGCAGGGGTCAAGGCGCTCACCGGGGTCGCGGTCACCGGGATCAACCTCGAGGGCGGAAAAGTCGCCGGGGCGCAGACGACAGCCGGAACGGCCTCCGCCCCCATCGTGGTCAACGCGGCCGGACCCTGGGCCGCGGTGATCGGCCAGATGGCAGGCCTCCCCATCCCCATCACTCCCCTGCGGCGGCAGTGGCTGACCACTACGCCTCTTCCCGATCTCTCCCCCGATTTCCCCTTCGTGATAGATTTCGCGCAGTCGCTTTACTTCCACCCCGAGGGGGAAGGGTTGTTGACGGGTATGTCCAACCCAAACGAGCGACCGGGCTTCAACCAGAATATTGACCCGGATTGGGAGCTGATCCACATGGAGGCGGCTATCCGGCGTTTGCCTTTATTGGATTATGCCGGCCTGGCTTCGAGATTGGCCGGATTGTACGAGAACACCCCCGACGCCCACCCCATCTTCGGCGCGACGCCGGTGGAGGGTTTCTACATGGTGGCCGGATTCTCGGGGCATGGCTTCATGCATGGACCGATATCCGGGAAGCTGATGTCCGAGATCATCCTGGACGGAAAGGCGGCTACCGTAGATGTCTCCATGCTCGACCTGGCGCGCTTCGACGAGGGACGATTGATACATGAGTATAATGTTATTTGAGTGTCACCTGACACCGGAACACACCTATATGCCTACTGCCGAAATTATAACGATTGGTACAGAATTACTGCTCGGCGAGACGATTGACACCAACACGCGCTATATCGCCCGTTCCCTGCGCGATGCTGGCGTTGACCTTTACCGGGCCTCGACGGTTGGCGACAATCAGGAACGAATCGCGCGGATCATCCGCGAGGGGATGGAGCGCGCCGAGATCATCATCACAACCGGCGGGCTTGGCCCTACCGTGGATGATCCCACTCGCGGAGCGATTGCCCTGGCCCTGGGCGTCGAGACGGAGTTTCGCCCCGAACTATGGGATCAAATTCAAGAACGATTTCGACGCTTTGGTCGCACGCCTACTGAGAACAATCGGCGCCAGGCGTATGTTCCCCAGGGCGCTTTGGCAATCGAGAATGAAGTCGGCACAGCGCCCGCCTTCATTTGCGAGACAGATCATCATGCCATCATCGCTCTGCCCGGCGTGCCGCGCGAGATGGAATTCCTGATGCACGGAAAGATCATGCCTTATTTGCGAGAGCGCTTCGATCTCAGGGAATTGATCAAATCCAGGGTGCTGCATACTTCGGGGGTCGGCGAATCGACTATTGACGCGCGCATCGGCGATCTGGAAGAGATGAGCAACCCCACCGTCGGGATGGCCGCTCATGCCGGGCAGGTGGATATCCGCATCACCGCCAAAGCTCACTCCGAAGAGCAGGCCGACGCGCTGATCCATGAAATCGAAGAGCAGCTCCGTGACCGGCTTGGCGACTGGATTTATGGGGCTGATGAAGATACTTTGGAGGGCGTGGTGCTGGCGGCCATGGCTGAGAAGAAATGGCGACTGGCCGCTGTGGAAACCAGCCTGGGAGGTCAGCTATTGGGACGGTTAGCGGGCAAAGGGGAATCCTTCGTGGGGGGCGAGATCGTATCACCGCCTTCGGATACATCACCCGAGGGTCTGTCTCGATCCGTGGAGAAGGTCTGCCTGGCCTACCGGGCGGATGTGTGTCTCGGCGTGATGCTGATCCCCGGAGAAACCCAGCAGACCATGCATCTGGCCATTCGAACGCCACAAGACATGCATAAGACCACACGCACCTATGGCGGGCCGCCCCAATTGGCGCCGCTTTGGACCGTGAATTTAAGTCTCGATATTTTACGAAAGTATCTGGTTGGCTCCTGAGGTATCTCATGACAAAACATATTGACCTCTTACTTACCAATGCCATCGTGTTGACGATGGATGATGAATTCCATCAATACGAGCCTGGCGCGGTCGCCGTAGACGGAGACAGCATCATCGCCGTCGGCTCCGATGATTTGCTGAAGACCCAATACGCCGCCAAAGAAATTACCGACTGCCAGGGTAGAGTGCTCATGCCTGGGCTGGTCAACGCACACACCCACGCCGCGATGACGCTGTTACGCGGTCTTGCCGATGACCTGCGCCTGGATGTGTGGCTGCTGGGCTTCATGATGCCGGTGGAACGAGAATTCGTTTCACCCGAATTCGTACAACTGGGCACATCCCTGGCCTGTATCGAATTCATCCGCTCTGGGGTGACTTGTTTTGCGGATATGTACTATTACGAGGAAGAAGCCGCCAGGGCGACTGCCGAGATCGGGCTGAGGGCGCTCTGCTCCCAGACCGTGCTCAAATTCCCCTCGCCGGACGCAGACACATACGAACAAGCCCTGGAAGTCGCTCAGGATTTCATCCAACGCTGGGTGGGACATCCCCTGATCGTCCCTTCCGTAGCTCCCCACGCCCCCTATACCTGTACGGAGGGTATCCTTCAGGCAACCACGCAGATCGCCGCCTCCTATAACGTGCCTCTTCACACACATCTTGCTGAGACTCTTACGGAAGCAGAAAATTCAAAAGAAGAACATGGTATGGCAGTGATCCCTTATGTAGAGAAGATGAGACTCTTCGACGCCAAGGTACTGGCGGCTCATTGTGTTCATATAGATGTTGGCGAAATCCATACTCTATGTCATCGCAAGGTCGGAGTGTCGCACAACCCCACCTCCAACTTGAAATTAGCCTCGGGGTTCGCGCCAGTTACCGGGATGCTCGAGGCGGGTCTCGATGTGGGAATCGGCACCGATGGCCCCGCCTCCAATAACGATTTGGACATGTTCGAAGAAATCCGTCTGGCTGCGTTGGTCGCCAAAGGTTCGTCAGGCGACCCCACTGCGCTGCCGGCCCGGACCGCTCTTGCAATGGGAACCCGTCTCGGCGCAAAAGCCCTTCACATGGGAGACGTCACCGGCTCATTGGAGCCTGGCAAACGCGCCGATTTGATCCTGGTGGACATCTCTCCCCTGCACAACGCCCCTCGTTTTCGGCGCGACCCGGAAGGGATTTACGCGCAACTGGTATACGCATCCAAAGCCACCGATGTCACGGATGTGATGGTCAACGGGCGGTGGTTGATGCGTGAACGGAAACTGCTTACGATCAATGAAGCAGAATTATTAGCGCACGCGGCCGCCTACGCGAAGAAGATAGACGCCTTCCTGATCCAGCGGGAACAATCGGTGCTCTCGAAATTGATTGCCATCGGCGGCGCCATGGAACAAGAGAGCTTCGAGGTTCAGGTCAAGGTGCGCGTATCCGACCCCGACGCCATCATAGAACGCATCGAACAACCCGATTTGGAGATCCTGCAACAAAGGCGTTATCACGAATTCGATACGTACTTCCACTTCGACGATCCCGCTCAAGGCCAGTTACGTTACCGAGAGGATGAATTTATCAATGAAAAAGGGGAAATCACAAACGTCCGTTACCGCCTGACGATGATCGGGCAGACTCGCGAGCGGCATTTCCCCAGCGATGTCCTGCTCTCGCGCAGCCGTTTCATTGCGCCCGCCATCCACAGCTTACGCTTCTATCGGGAATATTTCAAACCCAAATCCGAGACCTTCATCGAAAAAGACCGTCTTCGCTGGCGGGTGATTTATCAAGGGACAGAATTCTACATCAATCTCGACCGCATCGCCCAACCCGATCTGGGTACCTTCCTGGAAGTCAAAAGCCGCACCTGGAGTCTGCGGGATGCTGAGAACAAAGCCGAGATCGCTGAGCACCTGATCGCCTTCCTGGGCGCCGAGATGGAAAGCACCGTCACACAGGATTACGTCGAGTTCATCGAGGAACCCAAATAATCGGAGAAAGATGAAAATCGCTGTCCTGGCTGACATCCACGCCAACTACCCGGCGTTGTTGGAAGTCGCTGAGCATGTTCGAAGCTGGAAACCCGACCTGATTTTCGTCGCCGGCGATACAGTCAACCGCGGGCCGCGGTCAATGGAATGCTTGCGTTTCATCCAGGAGAAGGAACGCCAGGAAGGTTGGCGAGTCATCCGCGGCAACCACGAAGATTACGTCATCGTGCATTCGCAGCCGGATGCCCCAAAAGCTGGGCCGCTGTTCGAGTTGTTCCGCTACAGCTATTGGACGTACGAACAATTGGGGTGTGACGCCAAAGCCCTGGAAGCCATGCCCGAAGAGGTGAGCCAAAATGTAGCCGGTGGCGGCGAATTCCGGGGAGTACATGCTTCGATGCGCAGCAGCCGGCACGGCATCTATCCTGAGATGGACGATCAAACTCTGAAAAAGCTGATCACCCCTGCCCCCACGCTGCTGGCCGTGGGACACACCCACCGGCCGCTTGTCCGCCAGGTGGGGGAGACGCTGGTAGTCAACGCCGGTTCGGTCGGTCTGCCCTTCGATGGAGACCCGCGCGCGGGCTACGCCCAGATCAGCCTTGTTAAGGGAAGCTGGAGCGCCAAGATCATCCGCTTGCCTTATGATCTCGCTCGAACCAGACAGGATTATATCGAGACCGGTTTCCTGGGAGGCGCAGGCCCCCTGGCAAAGTTGATCCAACTGGAATTAGAACATTCTCTTTCCCAGCTCTATCAATGGATGAGCTGCTACATGGATGCCGTGTTGGACGAAGAAATCAGCGTCGAGCAGGCTGTAGAAGAATATCTAAAAGCGCCCATGATACAACCCTATTGGTAATTCGGTAATCATATGAAATTCACGGCTGAGAATCCATTGCGCAACGGAAACCAAAACTGGGCAGCTCGATGGTGGGATCATCCCAGCCGCGCAGAGCCACGCGTAACGCGCTTTCCTCATCTTCCCAGGAACCGCCTCGCACCACCCGGTCAACTCCCTGCGCGGGGCCGATAGGGTTTTCGACCGAATCGCTCGACTGCTGATAATAATCTTCGGCGTAATAATCCGCCACCCACTCCCAGACATTGCCCGCCATATCGTGCAGGCCATATCCATTGGGGGGGATAACTCCCTACCGGGTCAGTGTCTGCGGCGTCGCATTCCTTATCATCGTCGAACTTCACGCCATTGGATGCAGTTCGATCGCAAAGGGGAGGCTCATCCCCCCAGGGATATTCGCCCCCCTCCAGGCCGCCGCGGGCGGCCTTCTCCCATTCCGCCTCGGTAGGCCTGTCGAAGATTCTCCCGGCGAAGCCAGCGGTATCTTCACGCCGATAACTGATGAATATCTGTCCGCTCATCCATTCAACTCGTCTTCGCGATAATATCGCTTTTCCTCGGAATGATACAGTAATTCACACGAAGGGCAAAACCACCACAATCGGTTTTCGCTGCGAGACAGGGTGACATTGCAATCCCGGCAAATGTACCCTGTCCCTGGAATGGGCGGTGTAATTTGGGCGGCTACCTTGGGAGGTTCGATAATCGTAAAAGGCCCGTTCGACAGGAGAATCACCCGGCAGGTGCCCAATTCCCAGCCGATCACCCGACGGGCGTCGTCAGAGGATTGCGCTTCGACTTCCCAGATTTCACCTGTGTCGCGATGGATAACACGGTAGCGCGCCATTCTTCAGTCTCCTTGGAAAAAGTATATCACGATATTCAGGGCTATAGTCAGTAGATCACGAAAAAGATCGGAAGCCCGTCACTTCGACCCTTCTCAGCGCAAGCCCGGGGCGACCCGAGGACGGGTCTTTGATCCTATTTTCGTGAAGTACTGATAGTCCAATCGCGCTCCGCCCCAGGCATGGTATACTCCCTTCGTATGATCGAAGCACTGGCCCTCGCATCCCAGCTTGCCCAGGAGACCGGCGTCCTGCTGATGGGATTTTATCAACCCGGCGGCGTCATCACATCCCTGAAAGATGACCGCTCGGCCGTCACCGAAGCCGATCTGGCTGCCGACCAGCTCATCCGCGCCCGCATCGGCCAGCACTTCCCAGACGATGGCCTGCTTACAGAAGAAGACAATACCATCTATCCCAGGGAGAAGCCTGCCGTGTGGGTCATTGATCCGCTGGATGGCACGACCAATTTCAGCCTGGGCCTGCATTATTGGGGTGTGTCCATCGCCCGCCTGGTACACGGAGAACCGGACACCGGCGCGCTTTACTTTCCGATGATCGGAGAATTATTCACCGCCCAACGCGGCCAGGGCGCTTACCTGAATGGGGATCGTCTGCGGGTCAAAAGTCCAGACAAAAACCGACCCTTCACCTTCTTCACCTGCTGCTCTCGCACCTTCAAGCAGTATGAGATCAAAGTCCCTTACAAGGCTCGCATCCTGGGATCAGCGGCTTATGGATTGACCACCGTCGCGCGCGGGAGCGCCGTACTTGCCTTCGAGGCGACTCCTATGGTTTGGGATTTTGCCGCCAGTTGGCTGGTGATTCGGGAGGCAGGAGGGGTGGTTCGACCTCTTGAAGAGAATCATGTCTTCCCGCTCTCTCCAGGGACAGATTACGCCAGCAAGAGTTTTCCCATTCTGGCAGCGGCTACACTTGAACTGTGGGATGAAGGTCGGAGCAAGATCATTCTAAAAAAGGGTGTGCGCAGGGGGCGTAGCCGCTTTGCGTGCGCACACCCTTTTTTCGGGTAAATCCGCTCGATGGCTGAGCAGTTACTATTCATATACTTTGGAGGCTACACATGGAATACCGTTATCTTGGAAAATCTGGCTTACAGGTATCGGCGCTTTCCTTTGGCGCATGGGTCACCTTTGGAGATCAGATCGGCGAAGAGGTAGCCCTGGAGATGATGAAGGCCGCCTACGACGCCGGCGTCAACTTCTTCGACAACGCCGAAGTGTACAGCCAGGGCAAGGCCGAAACCATCATGGGCAATGTCATCAAAAGGACCGGCTGGAAGCGTCCCGACCTGGTAGTCTCGACGAAAATCTACTGGGGCGGCGAAGGGCCTAATGACCGCGGGCTTTCCCGCAAGCACATCGTCGAAGGCCTGGACGCCTCCCTGGCGCGCCTGCAAATGGATTACGTTGATCTGGTTTTCGCTCATCGTCCTGATTTCCATACACCCATGGAAGAGACTGTGCGGGCTTTCGATCATGTCATCGCCCAGGGCAAAGCTTTCTACTGGGGCACCAGCGAGTGGAGCGCCCAGGAGATCATGGAGGCCTACGCTGTCGCACGTCGTGAACATCTGATCCCGCCTCTGATGGAACAGCCCCAATACCACATGTTCCACCGTCAGCGCGTGGAGGTCGAATATGCCCCTCTTTACGAAGAGATCGGCCTGGGCACGACGATCTGGAGCCCGTTGGCCAGCGGCTTGCTGACCGGCAAATACAATCAAGGTATGCCCGAGGGCACGCGCGCTTCACTAGAAGGTTACGAGTGGCTACACAAACATTTCGTGGATGAAGAAGCTATTCGAAATATCCAAAAGGTCGGCGAGATAATGCCGATAGCCGGGGAATTAGGCTGCACGATGCCGCAACTGGCCCTGGCCTGGACGTTGAAGAATCCCAACGTCAGCACCACCATCACCGGCGCGTCGAAAGTTGAGCAAGTGGTAGAGAACATGAAATCCATTAACTTCGTGGACAAACTCACCCCCGAGGTGATAGAACGGATCGAGGCGATTCTTGACAACAAACCCCAACCACCGACCGATTGGCGCGAATAGTCAGTCCACAACCCACTTCCTACTGCGTACTGCCTACTGCCTACTGCCTATTGCCCACCGGCCTCACCGGTTGTCGAATCACCGTCTTCAATTTCTCGGGGGCCACCCGCCGCGGATCGCCCAGGTAGATTTCGTGATGCTTGCCGTTCAATTCGTAGCCCTGTTCCTTGGCGAATTGGTGCATAGCCGCAATCGTAGGCCCTTCGTTGGCATAGGAGCCAAGATACATAATCTGCACAGATAAGCCTTCGTGATATTCACCGAAGCGCAGGCGCGGCAGGGCGGCGGGATTCTTCTTGCGGGCTAATTCAGCGCGAGCCTGCTCGACGATCTCGGCGGTGACCGGCTCAGGCTGCATGACCATCACCGTCCACAGCCAATCCTCTTTTCGAGTCTGACTGAACGCGGTCATATCTTCTGCCCACCACAGACCTTCCAGAGGCGGCACAGTGAACTCGATCCCCTGCGGCTTGAGCGCAAACTTGATCGTGTAGGCCATCCCATAGAGCGCATTGCAGGCCTCCTGGAAGAGAGGATTATCGTTGGGATAACCCTCCCCATCCACCATCAGGAAATTCATCGCCGGCACATCCACCAGCGTGAATTTCCCCTTGGGGGGCAGGTAGAGATGTTTGAGTTCTTTCTTGTAATCGAATTTAGTAGACATTTCCAGCCTCCACTTCTTGTATGAATTTTCGCATCCAGTCGAGTTCGGCCTCGACCAGCGTGATACTGTAATCGAACATGGCTTCGACGAAGGGCGGCAAGGGACGTTGCTCGGCGACTCTCTGCAATAGATGTTCCCGGCGCTCTACCAAACAATCAGCGTAGGCATCGAGCGCTTCCAGGGCTTGCTCCTTGGGGATGATGGGCAAATTGGAAAGTCCTAACAAGAATGGGACCGAGCCTCGTCCGGGATTCGCCAGGGCTTCGGTCGACTCTACCACTTGAGTATGCCATCCCTGCGGAGTGATGGTGTACACCTTCCGGGCAGGGCCTCGGCCCTCTGGATGTTGGAGTTGACTCTCGATCAACCTGGATTTTTCTAGCTTATTGAGCAAGTAATAGATCGAGGAGAAACCAATCTCAGTCCAATCGCGCATGCCGCGTTCCTCAATGATCTGCTCGATCTCATAGCCATGGCGGGGCTTTTCGGCAATCAGGCTGAGGATGGCAAGTTCTGCATTGGTCATAGAACTATCCTAATAATAGGCTATTCTCTGTCCATTCGCTGAAAAATCTAGCGAAATTGCGAATTAGCAGATAAACTCAGGGGATGACCCCTGAGATGCACATTACCACAGAAAGAATAGACGACTTTCCGCTTTTGCTGGAAACGATGCAACA
>Ga0194125_10001494_pt1 | contig 39537 bp, 31 predicted proteins | sample TA2KigC250mmetaG_FD_148626 | JGI IMG/M metagenome (GOLD analysis project Ga0194125, IMG submission 148626) | Freshwater microbial communities from Lake Tanganyika, Tanzania - TA2015034 Kigoma Deep Cast 250m | ecosystem: Environmental > Aquatic > Freshwater > Lake | place: Tanzania: Lake...
CGGGGCTTGACCCCGTGAGCGCAAAACGGCTGGATGACCTCATTCTGGAGCTGCGCGAGAGCCTGGGCACGACGGTCGTGGTGGTCACGCACGAGCTGGCCAGCCTCTTCGCGATCAGCACGAACGGTGTGTTTCTCGATGCCGAGGCGCAGACCCAGCTGGCGCTGGGATCGCCGCGGGAGTTGCTTGCCCGGTCGGATGATCCGCGGGTGATCCGTTTTCTGACGCGCGACGGGGACCGCCCGCCGCAGCCGGCGAATCTTCCGGCGGCAAAGGAGTGAGACACCATGAGTGAAGAGGCAAAGAAGACGCTGATCGGGGCGTTCGTCGTCGGCGGTCTGGCGTTGGCGGTTCTGGGCGTGATAGCCTTTGGATCGGGGCGGATGTTCACCCAGACCCAGCGCTACATCCAGTATTTTGACGAGTCGGTGAAAGGTTTGAGCGTCGGCGCGCCGGTGATGTTCCGCGGCGTCAAGGTTGGGACGGTGGTGGCTGTCACGCTCGAGGGCGATCTGGCCAGCATGAAATTTCTGGTGCCCGTCGTCACCGAGATCGACACCCGTGCCTTTGCGCTCGATGGTGCGGGCATGCAGAATCTGGAATATCATCAGATGCTGATCACGAGAGGGTTGCGCGCCCAGTTGCAGATGCAGAGTTTTGTCACCGGTCAGTTACTGATCAATCTCGATTTCCATCCCGGAAAGGCGGCGCGGATGTTGCCTGAGCGCACCGGGCATTTGCAGATTCCGACCATCGCGTCGGCCACGCAGGAGCTGACCCGGAGGCTGGATGAATTGCCGCTGGCTGAGCTGCTGGACCGCGCGAACCAGGTGCTGGTCGGTCTGAACCAGTTGCTCCAGAATCCGGCCCTGCAGCATTTGCCGGGTGCCGTCACGGGTTGGGTGGCCGAGACCCGGGCCGTGATCCATTCGGCGGGTGATGAGGTGAAAACGATTTCGGCAGAGGCGCAACAGACGCTGGCGGCGGCGACAGCGGCGTTTGCGGCGCTGGAGCGGGTGCTGGCGCTCGAAGAAGGGCCGGCGGCCGATCTCGCGGAGACGGCGGGCGACGCGCTGCGGGAGGCGCAGCGCGCATTTGGGCAGATCAGCAAGACGGGTCAGACGTTGGATGTGGCGCTGCGTGATGACCGGCCGGTTGAAGAGCTGCGCGAGGCGTTGCGCGAGCTGGGGCTGGCGGCGCAGGCCGTGCGGACCTTGGCCGACACGTTGGAGCGGAACCCGGAGGCGTTGCTGCGGGGCAAAAAGCCGAACACAGGAGGTCAGGAATGAAAATCCAGAGGAGTGCCCGTGTCGGCGGGATGGCCGCCGCTCTATTCGTGGCCGGGTGCGCGAGTTCGCCTGCGGTCCGGTATTATGCCCTTTCGGCGCGGTTGCGGCCGGAGGCGACAGTGCCGAATGTGCCGCCGCCCCGTGTGATCACGGTCGGTCCGGTTGCGCTGGCCGACTACCTGAACCACCCGAATGTGACGGTGCGCCGCGTCAGCGGGGGCGCGCAGACGCTGGTCCATCTGGAACTCGACCGCTGGGGCGGCTCGTTCCGCGATGCGGTGACCCGCGCGGTCAGTGACAATCTCGCGGCCGAGCTCTCGCCGCAAAACGTCCTCGTCGTGCCGCGGAGTGATACGGCTGCGGGCGACCTCGGCGTGAGCCTCTCGATCAACCGCTTTGAACGCAACGGCGCCCGCGTTGAGCTGCAGGGCGCGTGGTTTCTGACCGACACGGCCACGCGGCAGGTCCGCGCCGCCGGCGCGTTGCAGGCGTCGGCGCCGGTGGCCGATGGCGGCGCCGCCGCAACGGTCGCGGCCATGAGCCGGGCGCTGGAATCGGCGTGCGGCGAGCTGGCCGGGCGCGTGCGGGAGACATGCATGCAGCCCGCCGCCGGAGGCGATGGCGGCACGCCAGCCCCTTGACCCCTGAGCCGATCCATTCCTGCGGCGCGGCGGGGACGCCGCTGCTCCGCCTCGTGCGCCGCGTCTCCACGAGCCCCTACAACAACGACGTCGGACCTCGCGCGCGCGTCGAGAGCAGAAAAGGCTCGCAGAGACGCGCCTGGTCACGGTCCTTTACAGGCATCCGTCACGGGCGGACTGTGGCGCAGATTTTCAGCGATGGCCGCGAGCAGCGCGTCGAGCGTGATCGGCTTGGCGAGGAAGATGTCTCCGCCGCTGCGGTAACCGTGCTCGCCTGCTTCGCTTTGCGCCACGGCCGCCGTGACAAACATGACCGGCACATTCTTGAGGCCGGGGTTCCGCCTGAGCTGGGCGGCGACATCGCCGCCGTCCATTCCGGGCATCATCACGTCCAGCAGAACCAGATCGGGCTTGAATCGGGTGGCCGCTTCCAGCGCCTGCTTCGGATGGTTCACCTCCATCACTTCGTAAGCCCCCGTTTTCTCCAGATTGAACCGCACCATTTGCGTGAACTTGGGTTCGTCATCAACAATCAGGATGCGTTTCTTGAACATGGCTTATTCTCCTGTTTGAGTGTGGAGCGTGATCGTCACCCGCGTGCCGCCTTCGGGGCGGTTGCCGATCCTGATCGTGCCACCGTGCAACTCGATGATCTGCCTGGCCACCGAGAGGCCGAGTCCGGTTCCTTTCCCTATTTGTTTCTTGGTGAAGAACGGGTCGAAGACTTTCTGCAGATTGCCTTCGGGAATCCCGGGGCCGGTGTCTTCCACGTCCGCGATGACCTCCGCGCCCCCGGTTTCAAGCGGATGGACGCGGGTCTTCAGGATCAGTGTCCCGCCCTCGGGCATGGATTCGATGGCGTTCATGCAGAGATTCAGAAACACCTGCTCGATCTTGATTCTGTCCAAGGGCAGGTGCGGCAGGTTCTGCCCCAGATCGACGCAGACGGCGATCTGCCGGTTCCGCGCCTCCAAGCGAGCCAGGCGCAGCGCATGTTCAACCACCCCGTTCAGATCTTGAAGCTTCATCTCCAGTTTTGCCGGCGCCGCGAAGTTCAGCAGTTCGCGCACGATGTAATCGGCCTGCAGGAGGGCATCCTTCGTGTCCTGGATGGCCGTCGCCACCTGATCATCGTTTGTGGCGACCGTGTTCGATAGAAATTCCAAGCCCATCAGCGCGATCGCCAGAGGATTCTTGACCTCGTGGGCGACACCGGCTGCCAACTGGCCCACGGATTCCATCTTGGCCGCCTCAATCAGGCGCATTTGGGCGGCGGCCAATGCCTCGTGCGCCTTGATGAGTTCCGCGTGAGCCTGCTTCAACTGGTCGTCGGCCCGCGTGCGCATCAGCGCGGCGCCGATGAGCGAGGCGATGCCTTCAAACTGTTCGACCGTGTCGAGCGAGAAGCACCCTGTGCGGCGGTCATTGAATTGCAGCAGCCCGACGATGCGGTCCTTCACGTGGATGGGCACCAGCGCCACGGAGGCGAAACCCTGATGGATGCAGGTGTTGCGCGGCCGATACCGCGGATCCGCGCCGGGCGGAAGATCCAGCAGCGGGAAGGAATGGTTCGTCCAGCAGCTTCCCCCTCGCGTGAAGAGCGGGTTGGCGGGATCGGTCTTTCCGGAAATGACCAGGCCACAGGTGCACTCCAAGCTGACATGGCCATCCGGGTTCCGGCACACCCCGCCATCCGAGGTGCGTCCGATCAGCGTGTTTTCCGTCAGCAAAAAATCCGGAGAGAAACCCATCTGGGCGACATAAGGGTAGTCCTCGCCATCCTGCAGACGGATGCCCACGGCATCGAACCCCGTCCGCGTCTTCAAGACGGCAAGCACGCGCTGGATCATGATCGGCAGGTCTCCCGGCTCGTTCAGCATTTGCAGAATCTCCCGGGCCATTTCCCTGTAGGCCTCGGCCCGCTTGAGGTCGGTAATGTCGCGGTTGATGCCCAGCAGGCTCTGGAACGCGCCCGCGTGATCGCGCAGAAGCACCTTGGTGGTCAACAGCCACTGCGGCTGGCCCGCAGCGTCCGTCAAGGCCGCCTCGCGGTTCATGCACGGCTGGTCGCGCTGCAAAAGATCCAATTCTTCGGACTGGAACCGGGCGGCGAGTTCGGACGGGAAAAAATCACGATCACTCTTGCCGATGATGTCGCTGGCGGCGGATGCGCCCAGAAAACGGAGGGTCGCGGGGTTAGCGGCCACGAATCGGCCCACTTTGTCCTTCAGGTAGATTTGATCCGGCAGGTTGTCTAGGATATTGCGCAGCAGATCGTGCTCGTCGGCCAGCGCCTGCTGCGCGCGGGACCGTTCAATGGCGTAGCGGATGGCGCGCACGAGGGATGCGTTCAGTTCCGGCGCCTGTCCCTTGATGATATAGTCCTGAGCGCCCTGCTGAACCGTCGCGGTGCCCAGCGTCTCATCGTCCAGACCGGACAGCACAATGATCGGCACCCGTCCTGCGGCGGCCTGCATGCGAACGAACGTGTCGAGACCCCGGCTGTCAGGCAGCCCAAGGTCCAAAAGCACGAGGTCTATCCCCCCCTGGACCACCTCCCTCAGCGCCGCCGCCAGACAGTCGGCTCGCCGGATGCTGAAGGCGTCGCGCCGCCACTGCGTCAACAGGTTCTGAATCAGCAGGGCGCACGCCGCGTCGTCCTCCACCAAGAGGATACTGACGGGTCCGGTCTTCACGGGGTCACCGGTGAACACGTCACGCATACCCAATCCCTCATTGCAGAAATGATTGTCGGATCTCTGCGGGCAAGCCCCGCAGCGGCCGACCGGGGAACGCACAGGGCTACTTTCGGGGCAAGTGTGGCAGAGGCGGATGACAGATGTCAAGTTCATTGTACGGCGGAAGCGCGATAGCGCGATAGTTCACCAAAAAAAGTGCTTGCATCTTTCGGCGCAAATCAGTTATAGTACACGCCACTCACGAAGAAGTCGACGGTTTACAGCCTCTTCCGGCTTGTCGACACGAGTGGGCGGGAGGTCCGCTGCGGCGGACGATTCAAGGTAAGCGTTTGAGAGATGTGACCGAGTTTGAAACTATTTTACGCGTCAGTTCTGACGTGCCGGTCCTCTTTTGCTCCCAATCATCCAGATTTGACCGGCCGTGCGGTTCGCGGGGGTGCGCCTTCTTTTCCGGGTTTTCATTTTTGGGTGTTCCGATGTTTCATTCCCGCCTGGTGCGGGGGAGACGCGGCGCATAGGCACGGACAAGCCTGGGAATTCGGATTGTGCCATGCGATCCCGATTCGCCCATTCAGACAAGACGCGACATGGCGGCAGAGAAGAAGAAGAGAGAAGGATAGCATGGATATCTATGTTGGCAACCTCGCCTATTCGATGACCGATGATGAGCTCCGCGAGCTTTTCTCGGCACACGGCGCCGTGAGTTCGGCGCGCGTTTGCATTGACCGCATGACCAGCCGGAGCAAGGGTTTCGGATTCGTCGAGATGCCAAACAGCGAAGAAGCTCAGGCGGCGATCGCCGCGCTCAACGGCCGCACCATTGGGGAGCGGGCGCTGCGCGTGAATGAGTCGCAGCCCAAGCCTCGCAGCGACGCACCCCGCTCCGGCGGGTTCGGCGGCGGCGGACGTCGTGAAGGCGGCGGCGATCGTCGCGAACGCGGCGGCGGATCCTCTCGCTGGTAAGCGACAGGGACAGCAACGATTCGAACAAACGGGCGACCCTCGCGGGCCGCCCGTTTGTTTTTGTATTGAGGCGCGCGACAAAGTTCTGTCGGTTCAGCGAAGATTCTGGTATCATTACAACATGCACATTGCACTTCCCAAAATCATTCAGGGTGGCATGGGTGTCGGCGTGTCCAATTGGCACCTGGCGCAAGCCGTTTCAAAGCTCGGGCACCTCGGTGTCGTGTCGGGGACCGCACTCGATCTGGTGATGGCGCGCCGACTCCAGACCGGCGACCCCGGCGGCCATGTCCGGCGTGCCCTGAGGCATTTCGTGTGGCCCCAGATGGCCCAGCGGGTTCTGGACGCGCTGTTCGTGCCGGGCGGCATCAAGCCGGATGAACACTACACGTTTCTGGGCCTGCCGACCATCAAGGAAAATCACGCGCGTAATGAATTGTGCATTGTGTCGAACTTCGTGGAGGTCTTCCTTGCGCGCGAGGGGCATTCCAATCCCGTGGGCATCAATTATCTCGAGAAGATCCAACTGCCGCACCTGCCCTCCCTTTACGGGGCGATGCTGGCGGGCGTGGCGGTGGTGATCGTGGGCGCGGGCATTGCCGTTGAATTTCCCGGCGTCTTGGATGTGTTGGCGCAGCACCAGCCCGCCACCTATTCCATTCGCGTGCATGGCGCGCAGGCCGACACGGAATGCACGTCCCGATTTGATCCGGGCGATTATCTGGAGGCGGGCGCGGCGCTGCCGGCGCTATCCAGACCCGACTTCCTGCCGATCATCTCGTCGGACGCGCTGGCCTCAATCTTCATTCGCAAGGCCAGCGGGCGCGTGGACGGCTTTGTGGTCGAGTCGCCCCAGGCGGGCGGACATAATGCGCCGCCGCGCGGCACCTTGCATCTGACCGATGACGGCCAGCCGATTTACGGGCCGCGCGACACGGTCAATTTTGCGGCGATACGCAAATTGGGCCTGCCGTTCTGGGTGGGAGGCTCGTACGACTCGCCCGAGCAGTTGAAGGTGGCGGAGGCGGAGGGCGCCGCCGGCATACAGGTCGGCACCGCCTTTGCCTTGTGCACCGATTCGGGGCTGCCCTCCGAGATCCGGCGCACGCTGGTAGCCAAGGCGCTCGCTGGCGAGGCGCACGTGTTTACCGATCCGGTAGCCTCGCCGACAGGCTTCCCCTTCAAGGTGGCTCAGTTGGAAGGCACGCTTTCCGAGCGCGCGGTTTATCTGAAGCGGCAGCGGATCTGTGATCTGGGCTATCTGCGAGAGCCTTACCGGCGGGAGGATGGGACCGTGGGGTACCGCTGTGCAGCCGAACCGGAATTGAACTTTCTGGCCAAGGGCGGGAAGGCCGATGAGATGGCCGGACGCATCTGCGTGTGCAACGGGCTGCTGGCCAATATCGGACTGGCCCAGCGGCTGCCCGGCCGGGTCGAACCCTGCCTGCTGACGCTGGGCGATTCATTCGCCAGCATCGGCCGGTTCTGCCGGGCGGACAGTCTCGATTTCAGCGCCGAAGATGTGGTGCGCACGCTTCTGGGGTAGCGTCACGGGATGCGGTGGGCGGCATGGCCAGATATGAGTTTGCGGGCAAAGTGGCGGTGGTGACCGGCGGCGCGCAGGGCATTGGCGACGGCATCGTGCGCAAGTTGCTCGAGGACGGCATGTCGGTGGCCGTCGGCGACGTTGATGCCGAGGCGCTGGATGAGGCGTCGGGGACGTTTTCAGCATCGGGCCGCTGGTTGGGCGTGCGGGCCGACGTGGCGCGCGAAGCCGACGTGCGGGCCTTGATGCGGGCGGCCGTCGCGCGCTTCGGCCGAATTGATGCGCTCATCAACAACGCCGGAATCGGCAGCGGCCTGACGCCTCTGGAGGAGACGACGCTGGAGGCCTGGGAGCGCGTGATGGCCGTCAATCTCACCGGATCGTTCCTGTGCGCGCGCGAAGCGGCTCAGGAACTGCGCCGACACAACGGCGCGATGGTGAACATCGCCTCGACACGCGCCCTGCAATCCGAACCCAACACCTTCGCCTACTCCGCCAGCAAAGGCGGCCTCGTCGCGCTGACGCACGCGCTGGCGGTGAGCCTTGGGCCGGCGGTGCGGGTCAATGCGATCTGCCCCGGCTGGATCGAGGTCGGAGCGTGTCGGAAGGCATCGGCGCGCCGCCCGGTGGCGCATCGCGCGGCCGATCAGGCCCAGCATCCGGCCGGACGTGTCGGAACCCCCGCAGACATTGCCGAACTGGTCGCCTATCTGATCGCCCCCGAATCGGGGTTTGTGACCGGACAGGCCTTTGCCGTCGATGGTGGCATGACCATCAAGATGATTTACGAGCCGGAAGCGTGAGGCGAACAGACGTGGCAACGGCTTATTCTTAAGGTTTGTAAAGATGATGGAGGGAAGCCCAGCTCGGTGTCGGTAGCGTCGTAGGAGGGAAGGCAAGCGGCATGCTAAAAAATGTTATTTACAAGCATGCAGACTATAAGTAACATTCTAAACGCTTTAGGTAACAAAGGGATCATGAATAATCTTGCTGTAAATTACCTGCTGTTGGATGACTCGCCGCGTGCGAAAACTGGCGTATTTCATCCAGTCTCGCTTTGTTCATGGGATGTTGCCAACCTTCAAGCGTACCGGACCCCTCTTGGTGTTGTGTTCAATGCTGACTGTCTGAAGGTTTTGCCCCGCATAGAGGACGCATCTGTGGACACGGTCTTTGCCGACCCGCCTTTTAACCTGGACAAGCAATATGGCGCGAAGGTCAATGACAATCTGTCCGAGAAGGCCTATTTGGTGTGGAGCAAGGCGTGGCTCAAGGAGTGCATGCGGATACTGAAGCCTGGCGGCGCACTCTTTGTTTACAACCTGCCGAAGTGGAACATCTTGTTGGGTGCTTATCTGGCAGAAGAAGAAATGTTGTTCCGCCACTGGATCGCAGTGAACATCAAATTGAGCCTGCCAATTCAAGGGCGCCTTTATCCGTCGCATTACAGTTTGCTCTACTATACGAAGGGAAAACCAAAAACGTTCCGGAAAATCCGCACGCCGATCAAAGTCTGTCGGCACTGTGCGAAGGAGCTGAAAGACTATGGCGGACACCGTGATGCCATGAATCCCAAAGGCGTTAACTTGACCGATGTTTGGGATGACATCCCGCCTGTCAGGCACCGTAAGTTCAAGAGCGAAAAGCGGACAGAGAATCAACTTTCTACAAAGTTGATCAACCGCGTGGTTCAGATGTCCACGTGCGAAGGGGACATCGTGCTCGATCCGTTCGGCGGTAGCGGAACGACCTTTGATGTGTGCGAGCGAAGCAATCGTTACTGGATCGGCATCGAGAAAGAGAGTTGCGACGCGATTGTCGAGAGGCTTTCAACGCCGCAAATATGCCCGCATGCGGACGATGATTTCATTGAAGGGTAAATGACACCATGAAACCTCCTGCCGATATTCTTTCACGAGGGTTGGCAGAGCACTTGTTTTCCCCGAGTCGTGAGTTAATTCCTGACATTGACGACTATTATGAGATGGAATTGGCGTTCTATGAGAACCAGATCCTTGATGAACAGGAGTTGGTCCGGAACGCGGCCTACTTCGCCAAAATCGGCGACAGCGTAACCCGACATTTCCAGATGTGCGCGGGTGAATCTCTGAGGTTGCCAGGGCACTCTTCTTCCCGCCTGAAATCATTTTTTGAAAAAAACATTTTCCGTACCGGCTATGCTACTCACGGGCTTTTTCCATATCGAGGGAAGTTTCACCCGCAGATGGTCAAAGGTATCTTAAATGTCATGGGTCTGAAGCCGGGCGAAACTGTCATTGACCCGATGATGGGTTCTGGAACAGTTGCGGTTGAGGCAACGCTGATGGGCATCAACTCCCTCGGTGTCGATGCCAGCCCTTTCTGCCGGTTCATGGCGCAAACCAAATTGGACGCGCTGACCATGCCGTTGAATCGGGCACGCAAGGCTGTGGATAACGCCGAAGCCGTATTCGAGTATTTCGGAAAACGCGGCAGGCCGATTGGCGGGCGCAAGCCGGTTCGTTCTGCGCAATTGCATTATGCCGATGAAGTGATGGAAGAACCGATCGAGTATTTGACACGCGGATTGCAGCTTCCAAAGGGCAGCGACCGCGAGACCGCCGAAACCTATGGTTTCCTGCTCCTGGCCTATCTGGATGCCGCCGGATATTCCGAGCGCAGTACACGGAGGACACCTATCGACCAGTTTCGCGCAATCCTTGACCGCTACGTGTTTGTTGCGGACAAGATCCAGAGGTTTCTCCGACAGGATCAAGCGGCGCTCGGACTGGCTCGCGTTTCACAGGGCGACGCTCGTTCCATGCCCGTCGGGGATGCGAGTGCTGACGGCATCTTGTTTTCGCCGCCCTACAGTTTCGCAATTGATTATTTGGATAATGATGCGTTCCACCTGAATTATCTGGGTGTCGATGTCGAACAGCTTCAGGGATCGATGGTGGGCCTTCGTGGTAAATCGTTGCCGGAGAAATTCGCGTTCTATCAGAATGATATGAAGCGCGTGATAGCGGAGTGTTCACGTGTGCTGAAACACGGAAAGTTTTGCACGATCATCGTTGGGACGAACAACAATCAGATTGGAAAAATCCTGAAACAGGCCCCCGGGGAAGTTGAGGGACTGGATGAAATGCTTATGCGAATGGGTCAAGAAACAGGACTGTCCTTGATACGGACGATGAATCGCAGCATTGTCGGCATGTCCAATACCATGCGGCGTGAGCAGATCCTGCTGCTGCAAAAACAGTGAGGTCAGCGCAATGCACGGCCGTCCGTGCCTTTCGTGATGTGGGGAACGTCCACGCTGAGTGCGTCATGTTCGATTTCGATCACGGCCAGCACGCCTTCTTTGATGCTCAGTGCCTGCCACACCGGAAAGTAGGGCTGGATCTCCGCGTAGTTTCCAATCCGGTCTGTCAGATAGAAATACATGGCGCGGGACGGGATGATCAAAACACCACCGACAAACGCTCCGGTGATAAGCCCCAGCGCAATCTTATTCAGGGCTCGATGACTTGAGGAGATGTTGCCGGTCTCCCATTCGAGGCACAGCAGTTTGCCCTTTTCAACGCATGTGGCGTCGATAGGCCCTGGCTTTTTCTCCTGGGTGGGGCTGAACCGCGTTTCCAAGTTCCACCCGAGATTCTTGAGGTCGGCCATGCACGATTTTTTGATTGGCACAACGCCGTTGGACTGCTTTTTTGCGTGCAAGGTAAATGTCCCGCTTCCTTCCGGCCATTCAACGTCGGTAATCGCTTTGCAGATCTGGGCGTGACGGGCATTCCATTCAGGGCTCACTCCGAAAGATCCCGCCTTGATCAGGTACGTCGTTCTCAGGACCTTCATTTCCGGCCCTTCCCAATGTCAGCAAAGAGTGCTTCAAGAGAACAACCCAATGCGAGTGCCAACTTCTCGATGTTTTGCAGCGATACATTGCGGGTTCCCCGTTCAATGTCAGCAATGTAAGTTCGGTGCAGTTCGGCTTTTTCAGCCAACACCTCTTGCGTCAGGTCGAGAGCGATTCGCTTAGATCGGACGGTTTGCCCGAAGCGAACCAAAACATCACTTTTTGAAGCAACCATAGTGATGAATTATTAATTAATGCTGACTTTGCGTCTACAGACGATAAGTGACATATTGAAAGTAAGCGACCGATCAAACCTTCCTGCATCTCCGTCGGCTTCCGTCGCACGTGATGTCGCGCGTGATTGACACGCCGGCGACGGCGCTTCCTGGCAGGGCATCGGGCTTTTCGAGCCGCACGGTCACCGCCGTCACGCCCGGCTGCTTCAGGCAATGGGCGGCCAGGAGGGCGGCGAGCCGTTCAAGCAGGTGGCAGCGGCTCGTGCGCGCAATGGCTGTCGCCTCCTGTGCCAGCGTGGCATAATCCACGGTGTCTGTGATCGTATCGCTGACGCCGGCCCGGGCGAGGTCGCAGGTCAGCTCCAGGCCCATGATCAGGCGCTGCGGCTCGATCCGCTCTCGTGGCAGCGTGCCGATGATGCAGACCGTTTCGAGATCGCGGATGATGATGGTGTCGTGCATGCTCATCGGCTCCTTTCACCCTCCCGCGAGGTGCTGGCCGCCGTCCACAAACAGGATCTGCCCGGTCACGGCCTGGGCGCGGATCAGGTAGAGCGCGGCGTCGGCGACATCCTGTTCTGTGGGGCGGCGGCCGAGGGGGATCGCCCCGGCCGGCTCGCGGGGCGCGCCGGCGGGCGGCGGCAGAACGGGACCGGGGGCGATCGCGTTGACCCGGATCTGCGGGGCGAGTTCGGCGGCGGCCAGACGGGTGAAGCCGGCGAGCGCCTGCTTGCTCAGCGTGTACGCGAGGGTTCCGGTCGGGCGGCCGACGATCCGCTGATCGAGGAGATTGATCACGACGCCACGCGTTTCGGGACCGCGCTCGCGGATGTGCGAGGCGAAGGCCTGCGTCAGGAGGATCGGCGCGAGGGCGTTGACCCGCCAGGCGGCATCACAGGCGGCCGCCGTGGTTTCGGCGAGCGTGCCCTGCGAAAACACGGCGGCGTTGTTCAGCAGCACGTCGATCCGGCCCGCCTGTGCAATCGCCTCGCGCAAGACGGCTTCGGCCGCGTCGGGGCCGTCGAGCGCGCCGCTGACCGTCCAGGCCCGCCGGCCCAGGTCGCGGATCCGCTGCGCCGTCTCCCCGGCCGCTGCGCGGTTGTGATGGCAGTGGATCACGACATTCAGGCCGTCGCCCGCCAGCGCCAGCGCCAGCGCGCGTCCGATGCGCACGGCGCCGCCCGTGACCAGGGCGATGGGGGTGGAGCGATCATTCCGAGCATTCATTCGGACTCCGCTTTCGTAGGGGCCTGTCCCACATCCAGATCCCGTTCCGCCAGCGCGCACCACTGCGCGAGGGTGAGTTCCTCGGCGCGGGCTGTCGGAGGGATGCCGCAGGCGTCGAAACAGGCGGTGATGTGCGTCGCCGCCTCTTCCGTCTCCGCACAGGCGCGGCGGAGGACCGACGCCAATTGCTTGCGGCGGTGCATGAAGGCCAGCTTGGTGAGGGTGATGAATCGTTTCTCCGCTGCGGAGGAGAGCGGAAAGCGGTCGTGGCGGGTGAGGCGGACCACGGTGGAGCCGACGTCCGGTTTCGGCCAGAAGCAGGTGGGCTTGACCCCCCGGACGAGCGCCACGTCATAGAGCCGCTGCAGCCAGACACCCGACAAGCCGCGGAGTGCGCCGCGGGGAGGGGCCGCAAACCGCTCGGCTACTTCGGTCTGCACAAGAATGGTCAGCAGCCGAGGCGCGTCGGGATGCATGGCCACATCGAGGAGAATGCGGGTGCCGACGGAGTAGGGGAGGTTGGAGACAAACGCATCGCAGCCATCGCGCAGCAGGTCGCCGAGGTCGGTCTCCAGCATGTCCGCTTCGATCAGCGTCAGACCGGGGCGCTCGCCGAGTGACTCCCGCAGCCAGGCGCAGAGGCGGTAGTCCTTCTCGACCGCCGTGACGCGGATGTCCCGGTCGAGCAGTGCTTCGGTGAGCACGCCGAGACCAGGGCCCGCCTCCAGCACGCGCTGGCCCGAACGGACGCCCGCAGCGTCGAGGATGGCGTCGAGCACATTGCGATCAATCAGGAAATTCTGGCCAAGGGTCCGGTTCGGGTGGAACCCCCGTTCGATGCACCAGCTTTTGACCTGCGTGGGGCTTGTGAGATTCACCGGGCCCGTCCGTGTGTTACTTCGTGAGCGGCAGCTCGAAGACCTTGATGTAGGCCTTTTTACGCAGGCGGTTGACCCACTCGATGTACTTCTTCTCGGCCTCGATCATCTTGAGACGCCCCTCGATCCTCGCCCACGCCTGATCCAGCGTCAGCGTCTGCGGCGCCACCTCGCTATTTTTACGGACGATATAACCGTGGTCCTCCAGCAGCAGCAGTGGCGAGTGTGCGCCCACGCTCAGACCGGAGAGGGCGTCAGCGAGTTCCGGGCGGAAGGTCTCCGCAGGATTGATCACGCCCCAGTCGCCGCCTTTCGCGGCCTTACCGTCCGCAGAATAGGCCTTGGCGACTTCGGCAAACGGCTTGCCAGACTCCAGGTCTTTCACGGCCTGCCCACCGCGATCGGCGACGCTGGAGCCATCAACCGGCGCGATCACGATGACGCTGACGCCGACGCCTTTCGACTCGGAAAATTGCCCGGGATTGGCCGCATAGAAGTCGCGCACGGCCTGCGCGGAGACGGTCACGTGTTTCTCGACGTGAGTATAGCGCATCGACTGGACGATGAGCTCCTCTTCGATGGTCTTGCGCCATTCGTCGAGGGTCGTCCGTTGCGCGGCGAGGGCGGTGGTCAGCTTCGCCCGGTCGCCGCCGAACTGCCTGTTCACCACCTCCTGCACCCGCTCGTCCACGGCCCAGGGGGCGATCGAGGCGCCCGAAGCCTTCGCCGAATCGAGGATGAGTCGACGGTTGATCATGGCGTCGAGTGTCGCCTTGTAGAGCTGATGAAGCTGCTGCTCGCGGTCTGCGGCGGGGAGATCAGCCCACACGCTGCCGCGCACCTCGGCCATGACTTCGGCGATAGTGATCACCGCCTCGTTGACGTAGGCCGCCACGCCATCAATCAGCAGCGCGCGCGGCTCAGCTTTTTCGGCTGCGGTCGCTCCAGCGGCAAAAGCCCCGGCCACGGCCACAATCAGTAACAACCGTTTCATGCTGTGTGATCCTTTCCGATCCGCCATCCGTTCGCGCGCCAACCTGTTTTCGCGCGTCATGTTTCATAGCATACCCGACTCGGCCGTGAAGCGAAAGCATTAGTTGATTGCACTTGAAGAGTGCGGAGCGCTCCACCATACTAGCCACCGAGGGGGCGGGAGTCGTCAGGCCCCCGGATGACGCGGATGAACATCGATGGAGAGGCTGCATGAACGCTGGTCGCCGCGACGGGCAGACAGACGCGAACCGCGCGCTGAAGCCCAGAAGAAACGCTTTACGCCTGCTCTTTCTGCAGGTGCCGCGAGCCGACGCCGACGTTTCGGATCCGGGCGAGAACGTGATGCTGGCGGCCGCCTGCCTCGAGGCGGCTCTCGCTCGCTCGGTGGAGTCGCGCCAGTGGACGGTGGTGACTGCCGGCGACGCCCAAGACCGGCTTTCGGACGGCGGGTTGCTCGAGCATCTGACCGTCTGTGCGCCCGATTGCATCGCCGCCACCTGTTATCTGTGGAACGTCGAGCGCACCCTTCATCTGCTTCGTCTGCTCAAACGCCGCCTCCCCCGTCTCCGCGTGGCGCTTGGCGGCCCGGAGGCGGCGCGCGATCACCCGCTGTTGTTCGCGCGTCGCTCGCCCGCCGATGTGATTGCCGTCGGCGAGGGCGAGGCGGTCTTTCCCCGTATCTTGGGCCTGTTCCGCGCCGGAGTGGATCCCGATGTTGAGGGGGTCGCCTGCCGCGCGCCGCCAGACGGCTCAGGTTCCGTCCGCTGGCGCTGGGGCACTCAGCCCCGTCCGCAGCTCCCGCTGGCCGACGTGCTCCCGGCCGCCGATGCGCCCGTGAATCGCCCCGATGTTCACGGCATGGCCTATCTGGAGACCAGCCGCGGCTGCCCGTTGCGGTGCGCGTTCTGCTGCTACAACCTTCGCCGATCCGGCTGGAGCGCGATCTCACCCGAGGCCGTTTATGCGCGTGTTCAAATCCTTCGCCGGCGAGGTGCCTGTGAAATCCGGCTGGTGGATCCCACCTTCAATGCCCACCCGCAATTCGATGCGGTGGTTGACGCTCTGGCTCGGGCCAATCCCGGCCGCCAAATCGCGTTTTTTATCGAGATCCGGGCCGATACCCTGACCGATGCGCAGGCGGCCGCGCTCGCGGCCGCAGGAGTCGCCGAGGCCGAGGTCGGCGTGCAGAGCACCGACCCAGCCGTTCTGCGGATCATCCGTCGCGGTGCTCACACCACCCGGACGCTCAGGGGAATCGGACTCTTGCGCAAGCACGGCATCCGCCCGACCGTGGACTTCATGTATGCGCTGCCCGGGCAGGGCCGTGATGACATCGTCCGCTCGCTCGCCTGGCTGGAGCGCTTTCCCGGCGCGCACCCCCAGTTTCTTCCCCTGTTGCTGCTGCCGGGAACCGAGTTGCGCGACCGCGCCGCTGAACTCGGTCTTGTGGCCCAGCGACTGCCGCCCTATCGGGTGGTGGCGACAAACGAGCTGCGGGCGTGCGACCTGCGCGCGGTCGAACTGGAGGCGGCCCGCCGCCTGGGCGGCTTCGATTCACCCACGCGCCGCTTTGCCGGCCGTGCCCTTCCCGATCTCTTCGCCGACCGCCAAGTGATGATTGCGGATCACGCGGACGCAGCCATTCGCCCCCCGCCTGCGGTGTCCAGTCGCCAGGCGCTGATCCTCCGCGGCGGCACGCTGTTCGAGCAACGCGAGCGTCTGGCCCGCATCATCCGCGACGCCGTGCGCGCCGAGCCCCACATTCTGTGGCAGTTCGTCCTCGAGCCCCGCCAGGAAGAACCGCTGGATCTACTGGATCGGCTGGTGGCCGAGCTGCGCAGCATCCCCTCGCATTGGCTCGACCGGCTGGTTGCGCCCCCCGGGCGCCGAATCCTCGCGGCGCGCCGCCTGTTCGTGAGGCCCGCGCGCGGCGCCCGCCTCTCGATGGAATGGCTCACGGCCTGCGATGACCTTCTGGCAAGCGCCTCTCACTAGCCCGAGGATGCAAGCCAGATGAAGGCATGGGTGTCCAGCAGGATCATCGCAGCGCCTCCGGCCAGTCATCCTTCTCCAGCGGCGCCGTTGGATCACAGAGGTATTTCGCCCCGACCAGCGACTCGCGAACACGGAATGGATTGCGCGCGGCTTGATGCGGGACAAGATCTGCCACCGGCACACCATGACGACAGATCACGATGGTGCACTTCTTCTCCCTGACCTCATTCAACAAACTCGAGAAGCGGGCCTTCGCCTCATAAACGCTTTGGAGTGCTTTCATGCGCCCACGGTTCTAAATCTGGTCAGACTAGTCAACCTCAATAGCACTCACGGTCACTTGTTTTCCCCGGCTGCTTCCTCGGCTGCTTCCAGGGCCGCGTTCTTCAGGAACGCCTCGATGGTCTTCGGGATGTCGGCCAGGGACTCGATCGGGGTGTCAGGCATGGCGCGGTTATTCACGGCATCGATGATCTTCTCGATTAGTTCCGGGGACTCCGTTTGCGCCGAATAGCCCTGCAGCAGTTTCAAGGCATCCGCATCGGGCATGTCAAACATGGCGTCGAGGACATTTTGGAACGCATCGGACCCCAACCCCATTGCAACGGGGCCGACCTCCGCGAGTAGCTTCGCCTTGGTTTGGGTTGACTCAAAGCCCTGCACCTGGAGCGCCCACGCCTCGAGTGCGGCCTGGGCGACATCGGCATCGTTGTCCAAGAGCATCTTGCTGAGATCGGCGAATCCGTCGCTTTCCGCCCACGCCAGCGATTCGACCGCCTGGAGCCGCACCTTCGCGTTCGCATGGCCCATGAGCTTCTGCGCCGCCGCCGCGACCACCTTCAGGTCGCCCGAGTCCAGGTCTTCCTGCAGCGGCGCGATCACCTTCCGGGCCTCCGCCTCGGCAGCGGCTTCGGCCTCGTCAGCGGGGCTGGTCGCGGGCGCCCCAACGGAATTGGTTCTTGTACCTGTAATCGGTACAGTCCCAGCCACCTGCGGCACATCGCCGGTGGTGTGCGTATGCGCCTGCAGCGCGTTCATCGTGCAGGCATCGTCGTCGGGACAGCACTCATCCTCCTCGGGGATGTCAACCTCAATCGAGATCGGTTTCGGTTCCTTGCGCAGCCACAGTGCGGCACCCACCGCCACAGCCAGGCCCAGTACGATCCACACGGTCACACGATTCCTGAGACGCATCTTGCAGCCCCTTTCGTAAAAAACTTCCTCTGTCCGATGTTTCTGATTGTCGCACATCCCGGGCGTGCGGTCAAATGAAACGGCAGGGCAAATGGTAAAGCACACCCAATCAATACCATAACATATGGATGCGCCCTTTGAATGGCCAATCATCAGCCTGAGCTACCAATCCCGCCCGAACCGGATTGTTTTGAACGTAAGCCCATTTTTCGGAATACGATTCGCCGCTGCGCAAGAAGCGATCAAAGTAATCGGGTTGCCAGACCGCCATTTCAGAATCCTTGTCCAACGCGCGCGCAGACACAGACTTCCACATCTTGACCCATTCGGCCATCGATTTGCTGTCTCTTCCGAACCTCGCGAAAAAATGCACATGGTCAGGCATTAACAGATAATCGCCGACGAACCAACCGTCGTGTACCCTGGAACGGGTCCAGAGATTCAAGAGCACATCGTGGGCTGCTTGGCAGTTGAGCAGTCGGCGCCGTCGATAGGTCGTGACCGTTAAGAAGACTATCGGCGCATCGGCATGGGGTTCGAGATGAGCCAAATGCCCGTGGAGTTTCGAGTCGCTATTCGTCAAAGCCTTCACGAATGGCACTCTCAGTTGCAAACCCAGCGGCCTTGCCGGGGTGGGGGCACCCCGGCTCCAGAGAGGCTGCCGCCGGTTTCTGCTGTCCGTCCCTCGCGTCAGCGCTCGTCGCTCGCGTCAGCGCTGGAGCCGGTTTCGGGGCGCTCCGGCTCCAGAGCAGCTACCGCACGCCTACTCCGCCACTTTCTCTTTCTTTTGCCCATGCACGTGTTTCACGCCGGCGGCCGGCTGCTTCATCAACATGCCGGGCGCGGGCTGGGCGGCGGGTTTCTGGGCCTGGGCGAAAAGCTGCACGCCGTTGGGGTAGAGCACGCCATGCTTGGTCATCAGATCACGCACCCACGGCGCCTGCCGCTCATTGCGCCGACGGCGCGCGATGTCCTTCTTCAACTGCTCGATATCGGGGACTTCCCAGCCGATGTCGCGCAAGACGGAGAATTTTACGAACGTGTAGACGGTCAGATCCGGATCTGCGTTCGTCTCGACCGCACGCAACTGGTAGATCTCGAACGCCTCGTCCACCTCGACAAGCGGCGACCATTCACCCGGCTTCAGTCGCGCCAGCGCCTCGCGCGTCTGGGGAAAGTCGAAATCAAACGCCTGGAGGGTGTTAATGCCCTCAAACGTGACATCCTCGGGGAGCGCCGCCTGCAGGGATTCCTGATCGTCCGTCACCTGAAGCTCGCCCGAGACGAGCCGTTCACGCACCTGCGCCAAGCACGCGGCAAAGACCCGGTTGGTCGCTTGGGCGCGGTCACGCAGCCGCTCCAAATCGCGCTTCAGGTTTGCCGCATCCTCATCCGAGACATTGAAGAGTGAACCGAACTCGTCGCGGAGCACGGCCTTGAGCGTGGCTTCGTCTCGGATTCGTTGCGTGATCGCCGCCTCGCCCCCTTCAAATCGTTGCGCGAATGCCGCGCGTTTGACCCGCAACCGCTTGCAGATCTGGTTGATGTAATCCTCGGCCGCCTGCAGATCAGCCGCATCGGGTGCGACCCTTCGGCGGGCCGCCTCATTCAGCATCGCTGCCCGCGCCATAAAGTTGGCGAACACATACTGGTTAGCCGCCTGCTCCAAACGCGCCTCTCCCGCCGGGTCACGAGCGGTTGCTCCGGTCTTCTGCAGGTCCATCCATTCCTGCACGCGCTCCTGAAGGGCGCTGCGCGTCAATGCATGGCTTCCGACCTGGACCAGCACATCGCCCGGCTGCAGATCCTTGTACGAACGGACAACCGTATTGGTGAGATGAACGCCGGGCGTGAGCGACAACTGCTGCTTCTCAGGCACTCCCTCTTTTCTGCCGCATCCGACCGCACCGGAAACAAGCGCGACAGCCGCAAGTGTGCGGGCGGTCGCTTTTGTCATCATCATACTCCGATCTCCTTCCCGCAGTCTCAACAAATGAGAACGGGGGCGGATTATCCATCCGCCCCCGTTATGAAACACCGGACTGTGTTCAGCCGTTAAGGCGTCACGCTCCGGTTCGCGACGTTACCCAGCATTAGTCCTGGTCATCGTCTTCCTGGTCGTCGTCTTCGCAGGCGCAGTCCTCGGAGACCTCCGGGGCGTCCGCCTTCGTCCCAAACACTTTGTCAACCAGCGCTTCAACGGTATCCTGAACATCGCACTCGTCGATGTCCTTGATGGCCGTGGCGAGGGTCTTGTTGTACTTCAGGCTGAACGTGCCATAAGCGACGCCGCCATTGAGGTGCCCCTCATCGCAATCGTCCATCGTGCAGGGATCGAAAGCGATGGCGCGTGCGCAATCCTTACCACCCTCGTCGCAGCGCGGGCAGTTGCCTGCCTCGGCGCTGCAGACAGGCGCGCTGGCATAGCCGACGACCGACCCGGCGATCGAGACAATGTCCATGCCCTCACCCGATGCAACCGTCGATGCGGCCGTGCCGAAACCGGCGTGTCCGAGTGCAAACCAGCGGCCGCAATCATCATCGGCACCGGTCCGGAAGCCCAAACCGAAGAGGAGTTCTGCAACCTTCGCCTTGCTCGACTGGGGAGCGCCCAGACGGTTGGCCAGCATCACGTCGCCTTCCGCAAAGACAATCTGGCTGTACTTGTCAGCCGACGTCCCGACCAGGAGAAGCGGATAGCAGTCGTCCAAGCGGTCGAGGGCGCCCTCGTCCACGCATTCGCAGCCGAAGACCACCACGCCCTTGAGCGAGACCTTGCCCTTGACGCGGTAGCAGACGTCCTCATCGGTGCCTTCGCAGTCGCCGACGTATTTGACCTTGGCGGCGTTCTTGGCGACCGCCGTGTTCAGGCTGGCCGAATACTGGTAGACGCGGGGCCATCCGCCGCGATCCGTAGCGAGAGATGCCGAAGCGCCAATCATGGCGACTACAGCAAACAACATGAGTTTCTTCATTTGAACCCTTTCTTCTGTTTGTACAAACATGGGCGTCTGGCGCCCAAGGCCGGACCGGGATACCCTCCCTGTCCGACCGGTTTCGAACTGCCCTGCTTAACCGCACCCGCGGCTCGTCGGGCAACCCACTCAGCCCACCGTCACTCGACGGGCGGCCGTCTCTCAAGCCGCCTTCTGATTATTACCGGTAACAACCTGAAGCGCCTGAAAACGAGTTCACTTTATCGGAACAACAGATGATAAGCAAGCATAAAAAACATTATTTATCTGATTGGGCAACCCGGTCGATGGACCTACGGATGCGGGAAATTCCGACGTCATCCTCACGGTCAGAATCTGAATTTTTTCTTGCCGTCTGGATCTGTTGACCTAAAGATCGAGGGTAGCCGACTGGGCCGCGAGCCGGACTTTTCCTCCGTCTCGGCCTCATTCGCAAACGTGACCGTTGCTGGCCTGTGGCCGGGGTATCCCAAAAGCAGCGAGGCATCCGGGCTCAGGTAGAGCGCCTCGGCGCCTTTCGGCGAGACCTCGATGCGCACCAGCAGATCGTTGGGGCGGCGTCCCTTGACTGCGGTGACACTCACACCCTCGAGGGCCGGAGCGCAGGTGAAGGCGGCGGGATCCATTTCGGCCGTTTTGCCCCTGAGGATAACCCGGTAGGTTTGCGGCTCGTTGTCAAGTGAAAAATCGAATCGGTTGGGGATGGCCGCAAGTTCCAACCCGCTGACGACGCTGAAGCGAATCACCAGCGGCTCGGCCGTCGGGCGTCCGATGACCGGCAGCGTGATCTCCGCCGTTTGCCGTCCGAGCTCCAGCGACGTGGCGACGGTCGTGATCGCATAGGTGGCTGTCTCGGCCGTGTTCGTGGCGATCATCACCTCCATCCGAAGGGCACCGTTGGTCACAATCGTCGGCGAACCAAGCAGAACGCCCGCGCCTGCGGCGACCAGGGTGATGTGGTTGGTGACCGGAGCGCCGGCTTCCTTGGCGACGATGCTGATGGGTTTCTCGGACAAGCCGCTGAACAGGGGTGTCACAGTGCCGGTGAGCATGAGCCTGAGATACGGCGTCTCGGCGTCATCCGTCACCACCCAGACACCGCGGTCAAAGACGCCATTGATCGTGTTCGGATCAAACCGCAGCGTGATGACCGCTTCCCCGCCCGGCGCGACCTGATTGGTGGAGGCCGTTCCCGTGGTGCAGGTGCACGTCGGCTTCAGCCGCTCGATCACGACCGGAACCTTCCCCCGGTTGACCACGCGGAAGGAGACGTTGGTGATGTCGCAGCTGTAAAGCGCCCCGATGGCCACGCTGTTGGTGCCAATCGCTTGGAGGGGGTCATTCATCGTCTCCTCCGCCCGCGTCGTGACCACGCCAGCCGTCGCAAGCGCGACCGCCACAGCCCCAACGGTGCGTGAGAAGGACTTTAGGGAACGAACCGAACCTGTCTGTTTGTTATTCATAGTTCCATTGAGTTTACGGGTATGGGGCGGAAAGCGCAAGGGGAATTGAGGGGTCCCAAATCCTCGACCGGTCAGGAATCGGTTACTCCCTGCCTTTAGTCTGTCCGCCTTTCAGAACTTCGTACACCTTGCGGGCCATGACGTCCCGAGTGAAGGGCTTGGCCAGAAAATGGACGCCTTCCTCCAGAATGCCCCGGTGTGCGATGACGTTGGCGGTGTAACCGGAAATGAACAGGCACTTCATGCGCGGGTATTTTTCGGTCAGTTTCGCCGCCAGGGCTCGACCGTTCATGCAGGGCATGACCACGTCGGTGATAAGCAGGTGGATGGGGCTGGAATGCCGCTCGGCCAGGCGCAAGGCCTCCCCCGGGTCTGCCGCGGTCAGGACGGCGTACCCCTGCGCCTCCAGACACAGTGCCGTGGTCACGCGTACGCTGGTCTCATCCTCGACCAGCAGGATGGTTTCAAAGCCGCCCGGACGGGCCTCGGGAACCTGCGGGACGGCGCTCGTCTCCACGGTTTTCTCGCAGCGAGGGAGATGGACTCGAAACGTCGTGCCATTCCCCGGTGCACTGTCGACGGTGATGAATCCCCCGTTCTGCTTCACGATGCCATAGACCGTAGCCAAGCCCAATCCGGTGCCCAGTCCGGCCTCTTTGGTCGTGAAAAAGGGCTCGAAGATGTGTGTCAGGGTCTCACGGTCCATGCCGCACCCGTCATCGCTGACCATCAGCACGACATAGTCGCCGGGGGCAGCCTCTGGGTATTCCGAGCAGGACGCCCGGTCAACAACCGTGTTGTGTGTCTCGATGGTGAGGCGCCCCACGCCGCCAATGGCGTCGCGTGCGTTCACGGAGAGGTTGGCCAGGATTTGATCGATCTGGCCGGGATCGACCTTGATCGGCCATACGTCCGTGCCCGGCATCCAGACCAGTGCGATGTCTTCGCCGATCAACCGGCGCAGCAGCTTGAGCATTCCGGATACGGCATCGTTCAGATCCAGGAACTGCGGCAGGATGGTTTGTTTGCGGGCAAACGCGAGCAACTGGCGCGTCAGGTTGGCGGACCGTTGGGCCCCCTTCGCGATCTCGTCAAGCCAATCGGCAATGGGATGATCCACGCCCACATGCTCCTGACACAATTCCGTATAGCCCATGATCCCCGTGAGGAGATTGTTGAAGTCGTGCGCCACGCCGCCCGCGAGCCGGCCAACCGACTCCATCTTCTGGGCCTGGAAACACTCGGCTTGCAGGTTTTTCTGCTGGGCCTCGGCCTTCTTGCGCTCGGTGATGTCCTGGAGATTGCCCTGGACTTTGACGACCCGACCGTTCTTCCGGATGGCCCGGCCCATGGTACGGACGCACAACCGGCGGCCCGCTGTGGTCGTGAAGGCACACTCCAGATCGTAGGGTTCGCCCGCTTCGATGCAGCGCCGGAACGCATCCTCGACCCTCAGCCGGTCCTCGGGGTCGTAGCAGGCGAGGCTGCGCTCGATATGAGCGGGCGAGCCTGCCGGCATGCTGACGGAATCGAGTTCGTGGATGCGGTACGTGCCGTCCGTCCAAACCATGACCTGAGCCGTCACGTCCCATTCCCAGCCGCCGACGGCGCTCAGCGCCTCAGTTGCCTCCAGGAGTTGCCGACTGCTCCGCAGGGCGTCTTCCGCCCGCTTGCGGTCGGTAATGTCCTGGAAGATGCAGACGAATTGGCCCGTGGCGGGGCGGAAGGCCGTCACCTCGAAATGCTTTCCGAGATCGGCGGAGTAGTTTTCGAAGAAGATCGATTCACCGGTGAGCGCCACCTTGCCATACGTTTCGATCCAGTGTTCTTCCGCGCAGGGCAACACCTCCCGGACGGTGCGGCCCACGATGGCCTCCGCCTTCAGGCCGGTCATGCGCTCAAAGGCCGGGTTGACAGATAGGAAGCGATAGTCCACGGGATTCCCCTCGGCATCACAGACGATCTCGTGCAGGGCGAAACCGTCCAGCATCTCCCGAAACAAGGTTGTGTATTCCCGCTCGGCTTTCCGATGGGCGGTGATATCGCGGCTGATCGCGAGCACGGAATACACAGCTCCAAGCGCGTCCCGTTCGGGGACAAGCCGCCAGTTGAAGATGGCGGTGCCGGTCTTGCCTTCGACAGTAAACTCGGTCTCAAAGGGCGCACCGCTGTCAAACACCCCCCGGATGGATTCCTCCAAGAATCGGCACTGCGTCTTGGAAAAGCCAAGCTCGGCGTGGGTCTTTGCGATACACCGCACGGCATTCAGGTCTACCGTCGTGCGGACATTTTCAGGGACGAACAGGTGCGCGCCCTGGCGGTTGAAGCGCATGACCGTGTCCGGTAATCCGGCAACCAGCGCCCGGTGTGTTTCCTCGCTCTTCCGGAGCGCGTCTTCAGCCCGTTTGCGCATCAGGGCCGATCCGATATGCGCGGCGATGCCTTCCAGTATTTCAATGGCTTCGCGGGTGAGACGGCCCTTGCGCTTAAAATTGAGCTGGAGCAGTCCCACAATCAGGTCTCTGTTCCGAACCGGTATCAAGGCCACGGAGGCGTAGCCCTGCTGGATGCAGGTATTCCGCAGATGCATCCCGGGGTCCTGATCAGATGGCAGGTCGAGCCAAACCAAGGAATCGTTGGTCCAATAGCTCCCGCCTGGCGAGAAAATCGGTCTGGAGGGGTCGGTCTTGCCGGAGATGACCAAGCCGCACAGGCAGTCCAGGGAGACATGGCCGTCTTTGTCCCGGCACAGGCCGCCATCCTTGCCGCGTTCGGCCAGCGTGTTTTCTGTCAGCAGAAAGTCCTTGGAGAAACCGTCCTGGACAAAATACGGAAAATCCTCGCCCTCTTGCAGGCGCAGGCCGACGGCATCGGCCTCGGCCCGTGTCTTCAATGCAACGAGGGCGTGCTGGATGGACTCCTGCAGGTCGCCCGGCTCGTTGAGAATGCGAAGGATCTCATGCTCCATCTCGCGATAGGTTTCCGCCCGCTTGCGGTCGGTGATGTCCTGCCCGATTGCCAAAAGACCCACCGTACGGCCGTCTTTATCCTTGAGCGTTTTGTCGTTCCACTCCACAAGAATCGTTCGACCGTCTTTAGCGAGGATCGGATTCACGTTTCCACGGGTCTGGATATTGTCAATGGCTTGTTGAAAAAAGGGCTTGATGGTACGGCTGATTTCCGGACTTAGAAACGTCTCGAACCAGTCCATCCCCTTGACTTCATTCAAATCATAGCCGACCAGTTTCTCCATGTAGGGGTTGAATCGGACAATGCGCCCACGGGTGTCCAAGACCAGAATGAGTACCTGGGCGGTTTCGATCAGACTTTCCGAAAAGTCGAGTTGCTCTTTCAGTGAGCCCTCGGCACGGTGTGATTTGCCAGCAGCCTTCTTCCCTTGCTCATGCTTAGATTTCATTGGTTCGGCACCTCAGTCCCTGACGTAGTGCTTGAATGCATCCGCCGCGGGAGGTCACACACGTGAGATCAGTTTCGTTACGGTGCTGATCGGATGGCGGGTCCGATGATTCGGCGAGGCGCGCAACGGTGGCTAGGTCCGCCGGCTTGCGCTGGCTGGCGGCGGAGGCCAGACCCGGCAACACGGGCAGACGGCTCGGATCCGCCGTGCAGCGATGGTTCAAAACGGCAATCCGGAGCTGGTTTCTCCTCGCATCCAGCTCGAAACCGATGAGGTATCGAAAGCACCAGCGTGACAACTCCTCGCGGTGGCAGATCCGACTGGTCCATCGCCGCCGCCAGCCGATCACCCCCGGTCCGGCTTGAAAAAAGAGAATCCCCGGAATACGACGCTGCGCGTTGAGATAGCCCACCGCCCATACCGCAGGATCATCGCCCGGCTTAATAAATTGATCCGCGCAGGACAGTATCCAGAGATGGAACCGTCGCTGCCGCCATCGAAAGGCGAGGTATTTCGCGCCGATATCGAACGACATGCCCTCCAAAAGGAAGGAATCGGGCAGATGGAAAGCCACGTCGAAAGCCTCCCATGGCACGGCGGTTCCTTCATGTGCTGTGAACGTTTCGGTGACGGCGCGTGTAATCGCGTCGGGATCTTCCGAATCGGCGGGTAGGAAACTGAACGTGAGGCACGCGACGACGTTTCCCGGCGGCGGAACGAGAACGGCTACCACCTCGCTGTGGGCGACAACGGTCAGCTTGCGATCCGTGCGATGGGTGGGGATGGTTTCCCTGAATTCGTAACGCGTTGCTTTCCATCCATTCATCAGGCCTGTTAGGGTGTGGGTCATGTGTGCGCGGGCGGCCAGGTTGCGGTTCAATCGCAAGGTCTCTTGGGAGAACCGCTCCCCTTTTGCGGAACGGCGGACCTGGATCCATTCGACGACCATCCGGACCGAGTACTCGTCCTCAACCTCGATACGCCAGCCCCCGCCGCGTCGATCGCGATAGCGGGCGATTTCCCAGTTCTCCGGAACCCGAAAACTGATCCCATTCCAAGCCAGACGGCGTGTTTTCATCAGCCCCAGTTACGGTTGAGGTCGACCCCAAAAAGGCACATGACAAGTTCACCGACAATGAGGCCGATGAAGAAAGCCCTGAAGAAGTAGTAGGTATCACGGTTCCCGTACCGGCTGACGAGGGTTTTAAAGGCCCATCCGAGAAAAAATGAAAACCAGAAACACCACATGACTGGGTTCACCCACACGATCATGCCCAGCGGATGGGGCAGCCAGAAACATTTCCGGCGGAAGAAGATCAGAAAGGCCATCACAAGGATGCCCGCCAAGAACCAGTAGCGCCCGCCGGCCGTGTCGACGGGGTTCGAAATCGCCATCGTTTTGATCCATCCGAACAGGTAGTCATTTAACGCGGCCTTGTAGAACCAGGCGTGCATGGCATCGCCACCCTTGTGGTAGGCAAAGATGATATGCGTGGCAATGGCGACACCGGATGCCACCGCAATGCCCGTAAATACCGCCGCATGGAACTTCAGCCGCCCGATGCCGAGCCGATCCCTGATTTTCAGCGCGTTTGCCATGGCCGGAGCAATGTAGGTCTTGATGTCCCAGAGAATGACATAGTAGAACACCGCCAGCGGCGCCAGAACCGACGCGGATGTCCAGGCCCGGTTCATTCCGAATACGCTGCGGATGACATGGAAGGGATTGAACCAGCATTGAAAGCAGAAGAGTCCGCCTTCAGCGATAGCCCGGACCATGCCGATCGTCACCAGCAGCATAAACAGCCAGCAGAAAATCGAGAAGAACAGGTTGGATCCAAGACCGAACGTCAGCAGCAGGATCAGCGCAAGAGAACTGCCGAGGAAGACGAACGAGGATACGCGCAATTCGGCGCGTTCCGCGGCGTCCATGGACCCCAGCGCATCCGGCCGAAACGCGCACACCAGGTATTTTCGACACTTCCAGAGGATCACGGATGAAAACGCCACCATCGCGCCTCCGCCCATGGCGTTGCGAAAATTGAAGACCATCTTCATGTCATGAGGAAATGAACGCAGGTTGACGCCGTGCCCCAACCCGATCAGCGCGAGCGCAAGCAGCATATAGATGACATGGAACGACCACATGGAATAGGAAATCCGCGCGGGAATCAGGAAAGCGATGCCGATCAAGGTAAAGAATATCTGGTGTTGCGTATTTGGCGAAAGGCCGCTGAACATGCTTCCTTTAACGTAGTCATCCCATGGGAAGACCAGAGGAATCTGCTTCACACCCGGAATGATGGACTTGGCGGCAAGCAGATTCCATCCCAGCACACCGACCGACACCGCGACTCCCAGCCAGAACATGGATGAGCGGTATAAAGGCGGGACAGCGTTATTTCCCAGATCCGAGCCCTCGGTGTCGAAGCCGCCGAGCAGCAACGGGAGTTCGGCCAGCGGGTAGATCAACCGTTCATGGTGCGCCCACTGCCGGAAGATCAGGACGTTCAGCGTCATCAGCATGAGGTAGGTGACCAAGACGACGCCGCTCCACAACAGGAGTGGAGTGACCCAGAGCCCCCACGGGACGTCGCCCAGAAAAAACTGGCGCCAGGAGATGCCCAGGGGGGCAAACTGGTCCATCACCGTGTGGAGTGAAACCCGGAACGCATCGGCGTTGGCCGGGGCGGTCGTTCCGGACCAGGCCAGCGACACGGCCAAAGCCTGAAGCTGTGTGACGACATTCAGGGCCGATGCTGCCAGAGCCATACGCGGGGTCACCCGGTGGCTCAGATCATCATCGAGCCGCTGGATATCCTGCTCCATGTCCTGGATTGTCTTTTTTCCGGATTCGAGGACGGTGTCGATCCTGTGGAACTCCGACGCATCCGCGTCGCGACGCTCGGCTGCGAGCTTGTCGCGGAGCCGGCGGGCTTCGCCCAGTCTCGATTCTGCGACGCGCCGATCCTCCTGCAGCGCGTGGCGACGGGCCTGTAATTCCGTCGTCCGGTCTTCCGGTTGCAGCGTGGCGACGGCCTTGCGGAGGGATTCTGCAGCGGTCGCCGGCGGCGCGCCGTCGCCCTGGGCCGGCAATGATTCCTCTATCTTGCGGAGCTCGCGCAGGGCGGACATGCCTCGTCGCATGAGGCTCAGCCGGGCGAGATAGACCTCGAACACTTCGTTTTCTTGAGCAAACAAACCGGGGATGGCGCGCATGTCGGCCGGCAACCCGCGTCGAAACGCATCGGTCTTGGCGAACGCACGCTCCTCGAGCACGCGCAGCGATTCGCGACGTTCATCCATGATAACCTTCAACCCCTCGATCTTTCCCGGATACGAGGCAATCACCGTGTCGGGAAGAACACCTTCAGAAGCCTTTTCCCAACGGGTTTCCAGTTCGCGCATAACGGTTTCGGCGAGAGCCTTGCGATGTTGCAGACCGCGCGAGGTCGGCTCGCGGTCCACTGCGGCGGCAACCGAGGCGAGTTCGGCGCGCGCCTGTTCCAGCGCCTCGGCCGCGCGCAGTTGGTCCACGGCGCGTCGCCACGCGAACTCCGCGTCGCGCGACACCTCGGCCGCGCTGCGAATGCCCGGCTCTGAGATAAAGAAAGATTCGTTCACGTACGGTTCAATATAGAGATCCCACCGTGCCTGGCGCGTGTTCCAGTCCCGGTTGAAAAGACCGGCGACAAGCGGCACCACTTGCGACGCCAAGCCGAACGACGCCAGACCCGCAGACACCATGCCCATGACAAAGATCAGCATGATCTCGGATTTCGCCAATCCGCGGGAGACCTTTACGAACCGGAGAAGCGGGTTCACAATGGCCACGAGGAAGATGAGCAGGAGATACGGGAGCACCGGAATCTGCGTGGCCGTCAGGATGGTCCGCGGGGGAAAGTTCTCGGCCCGTACGGCATACCACGCGAATGCCGCCGCGAAAAGCGTTCCAAGAAAGAAGGCCCTGAATCCTATGCGATCCGGTTTCATCGTGACGTCACCATAGTGTTGGACTCAGCATTTTAACGATAACATTGAACGACATGGCGATCATCGAGGTCAGACCGATGCCGCATCCGAACCCGGCCATGACGGCGGTCATGTATTTCAGCCACATATCCTTGTGGCGCTTTCGGAAATAGAACCGGCCGACGAAGGCGCCCGCCATGGTGCAGAACATCGCGCCCGGGCTGCTCTGGGCAAGTCCCCACACCGCGCCAAACACCAGCATGATCGGCAGACCCATGGCCGACAGCACGGCGAATAGCGCTGAGCCCGACACCAGTCCCCACAGGGCGTAGTTCAGATGCAGCGCCTCGAGAAACTGCGATCCCCCTTCCATCGTTGCCGTGATCATGACGGCCCAGTTTCGGAGCCCGAGTTCCCACATCATCTGCGTGTACGGGTAGGCTGAAGACGGGATGGGTGCCATGCGCCACAAGATCTCGGAGGTCAGGAACGAGGCCACGAGAATGATGGGAAGCGTCAGCACCAGCGTCTTGATCTGGCTGATAATCTTGGTGCCGGTGAGTTCCAGCACGCGAAAGCCGACGGTTTCAGTCCCCATATTCCGGATCGGCATGGGGGCAAACCAGATGTCCACGCCCTTATACCCCGTGAGCAGAATCGTGAGTTCCCGCAGGTAGGGGATATTGACGGCCTGGCCGCAGATGCCTTCGAGCTTGGCCGTCGCGTACGAGATCATCGGGGTATAGACGACGGCATAGAAGATCATGATCATCCACGGATAGGCGCTCCCAATCAGGATGACGCCCAGCCCAATCCAGGTGAAGGTGGCGCCGAAGTAAATCGCAAGCGCGACGAATATCGAGAGATCGCCGCGGGCACGGTTGTTGGTCACCAGTATTTTCCATCCGCTGCGCATGCTCGCCAGGAAACCCGGGCTGTGCGTCAGTTCTTTTGTCTTGGGCTTGATCACGTTTCGGAGGGTCGTTGTGAGGAACATCACGATCTGGCTCAAGGTGACGGCGAAGGTGAGGCCGATGCCGAACGACAGGTAGAAATCAATATTATTCACAAAGGTTGTGTCCACAAAGCCCATGTCCGGAGTCCAACTGGACAGAATGCCAATTTTCTGGAGAATGGGGTTCGCGATCCACGTGAACACGAGTCCGGCAAGCCCGCCCATGACCCCCCAGAACGGCACGACCATGCCCGCGAGAAATGCGCCGAGATTGATCACGAGATTGATTGGAACCGCAGGAAGCAACCGTCCGATCTGCGGGGTGAAATCGATGAATATCAAGGGAATCAGTTCCACGCGTTTCGGCAAGATCGCCTGCGTGATCAGAGGCACGCACAAGTACACGAGACCCCACACCATGCCGATCATCCCCCCGATGGCGAAGCACCGCCACCGCCACGGGGTTTCCTGTCCGCGATCCGTGGACAGCGCCACGATTCCCGCCGCGCTTACCGGAGCGAACGGGAACGGCAGTTTTTCCACGTCGTTGGTAATCCGGTACAGCACATATCCCAGTCCGTAATTGTCCACCCGGCCCACCACCACTCCGAAGATCGTAAGCGCGATAATGGGAAGCCAAGCCCGGGTGAACAACGTGCGGCCTGCAGCCTGAATGTCCGCAGCCGCAGGGAATGCCCACTTCGGTAGCTCGGAAGCGAGACCGAGGCCCTGGATGTATTCGGACTGGGCCGCGAACTGGGTCCACAGGTAACCGGAGAATGGATCCGCCAGAGCAGCGCCGGCCATGTAATGCAGGGTGTAGAGTTCCTGTGTTCGAAGCGAGGAAAAGGATCGTTTGGCGATTTCCGCGAAGAGAATAATCAGGACCCATTTCATGGCACCGCCGATATTGGCGTCGCCCCCGATCACGAGCGCAAGATAATCGGTCGCCGGGTTCACGATCAGGCCGAGAAACAGGGCGCCAGCCACGGTTTTCCAGTCGAACCCGTCGGCGAATTCTGTCGCCGGCGGAACGTCCATGATCCGGCGATACTCGTTCAGTTCCTTGTCATTTTCGAACGACATGTATCAACCCTTAAATAGAGATTCGCCCTGTCTCACATACTGCTCGCGCCGCAGGGGATCCAGATTCCGCCACCGCAACAGCAGACCTCGGATCCGTTCCAGGAACGGATGGTTGAGCGTCGCCCAGCTGGCATCCTGCCCGGATTCGCGCCGGATCTGAAGGTCCAGAACGTAGCTGTCGACGTTCGAATCAAAGTGGGCATGGAACCCTGTTCCCTGTGTCACGCCAAGATCGAACGGAGCGAGCGCCATCCCGTATTCGATCTGGAACTCCGGATGTCCGTTTCCGCCCGAACGACTCCGGCTGCGGGGTGTCACGATCAGGTCGCCCAGAGACGCATCCGAAGACGCGGATAATACTTCGTCGAGGTAGGCCAACACCCCCGGAACCAGACCCGGCTGGTAAATAAACGGCAGGGTCACGCTCATCTTCTCGCCGTCATGCGAGGGCAGGGACCAGCGACGCACACCCGAGGGCACCGCCGTACGCGTGGCGACGAACGCGGGATACAGGGTTGAGGCGACAACGAGCCCCACGGTGAAAAGAATGGCCCAGACGACCATCAGCGATGAAAAGTTGACATTCAACCCTTTTACGAGGTCCATGGACTGCGCCGCCAGCGTCAGCACCTGACCGACCAGATACCCGCCGATGGCTCCGATTACGCCATAGACCAGCGCTTCGGCCAGGAAGAAGATGAAGATATGGTGCGGGTTGAGGCCGATGGCATTATAGATGGCGATTTCCCCTTTGCGTTCGTATACCGTGCCGAGCATGGTGTTGAAAAGGATCAAGCCGGCGATGAGCAGCGGAATCACGAGCTTGGAGAGACCGCCGATGGAGGTCCTGTAGGAACCGCTGACAAAATAGACGCCGGCGTCTGTTGTGCGTTTCGCCTGCTCCCCCACCTGGAACCCCTGCACGCTGCCGAGAAAGAACCGCGGCGTGGCCATCCGAAGAAACATGTCGGCGGCCTGCCACAACTCACCGGGGCCGAGGTCTGCGTCTTCTCCGCCGAGGCGGACCGACACCGAGAAAGGCTTTGCGCCCAGGGCCTTCGCTAGCTCCGGTGGCACGTACACAACCTTGGACAGGTCCTGGGCATCACCCCCCTCCATTCCAGCGAGGGATGCAGCATTGGCGGCGGCAGTCGGGGATTCACGCCGTGGCAACAGCACGGTATCCGGGTCTAAATCCCGCATGCGGCGGCACCGATCATCGTCAAGAATACTGGTCAGGGTGAGGTCATAACCCAACAGGCGCAGGCGCGCGGTTCCAATGTCGCCAGCGTGCAGGTTCAGCGCTTCGGCCAGCGTCGCCGGCACCGCAATTTCCATGGCGCTGTCCGAGGAGAAGGGACGACCGTGCAGGACCGGCATGGCCCCGACGAATCGCGGTTCCGCGACCGCCAGGCTCAGGGCCGTATCGACGTGAGCGAACCGGCCTGGCTCATCGGCCGACGCGATCCGCCAGGTTGTCGGGGCGAACAGCACGCGGCGCACCAGCAACTCGGCAGCGTCGCCGTATAGCGCCTCGATGGCGCGCACCGTGGCCTCGTCCATGCCCAGCAAACCGGGCCACGTGTAGAACAAGCCGGTGTACGGTGCTGTGTCACTGCTGTGGATCAGCGTGGGCTTGACCTTGTGTGACACACTCGAAAATGCGAGCATGGTGAACACCACGAGCACCACCGTCGCGGTCGTCAACGTGGTCCGGACGCGACGCCGCTTCATGTTGTTCACACCGATCAGCATTGCCGTCTGCCCCACGAACCCCGAGCCCGCCCCCCGGCCGCCGAGACCCGTCGTGCCCCGGAACAGCAGATCCATCTCCTCCGAAAAACGGGCATGGAGTATCCACGTTACAAAACACCCGATGGCCCCCAGCAGGAAAGCGATGAAGATCGCTTCAGCGCTGAGCGCGATTGAGAAAGCCGGGTGAATGAATCGGAAGCCCACATAGGTCATGAGGAAGAGGAACAGAAATGCGAGAATTTCGTGCTCGGTCCGTTTGAATGTGAAGAGGAGGCGCTGGAGAAAATAGCAAAACGGCAGCATGAGCGCCATGTACACGATGACAGCCTTCAGCATGTCCGCGTTCATGCCCCGGATCTGTTCATAGGCTTTCACTTCGTTGCCGAGAGCCAATGCGGTCGCGCGCACCTGGCGATTGTGGTCGAACACCGCCGCCGCATTCGTCATGTCGTCGAGGTGCCCGCTGCCAGCATCGACAAACTCCATCACGAGTTCATTGATCACACCCTTCATAAGACCCAGTCGGTACCGGGATACGGCGTCCATATCCGCCGCCACCCGCGCAAAGAAATCGGGTCCCAGCGCGTCGCCGTCGGCATAACCCTCGCCATTCGGATCTGCCGCCGTCGGGTTCACGGCGAAGCGCCTGTGGCTGGTCAGCAGCACCAGGGCATCCTGCACGAACTTCTCGCGCTTGCGTTCCAAGTAGATTCCCGCAGGACCATAGGAAACATGGGAACCCGCAGGCGACAGACTGGCCAAGCCGTGCGTTCCATACTTGCGCGGGTTGGCTCCCGATGCCGCGCTGATCGGCCAGACGGCCTGAACGGTGATGGGCGCGCTGCCGACGAGCGAAGGATCCCAGCGATCATAAAGCACATACTCCCGGCATGAAAACATCGGCAATGTTCGGCTCAACCCCTGGAAGAGCTGGCTGCTCATTTGCTTGGATTCTTGGATCTGGCCCGCATCAATGGTCGAAAGCACGGTCCGATTGTCCTCGGCAAGCTGATACGCGATGGGTAGCAACTTGGCGTCCGATAACCCGTACAGGATGGCTTGTCCCGATGCATCCGTGCGTGTCATGGCCGCGCCGGTCACGTCGCCGTCCACAATCGCGCCGCTCGCCAGCTCTGGATAGGCTATGACCAGCGCCTCGGGGACCGGCAGGCTGGGCGTCGGTTTCGATGAGAACGCATCCATTTCATACGTTCGAACCACGCAGCTCCAGAAGGGTCTCCACTTTCCCTGATACGGCGGACAGACCTCTGGCTTGGTGAGCGCGGGGTGATTGATAAGGGCTCCCAGAAAGCCGCTGAACCAGTCTGCGGCTCCCGCTGTTGCGTCGTCCGGCGTCTCGGCGGAACCCTGCTGGGGAATAAACGCCTGCACCGGCTGGCGAAAGACGCGTTTCAGCACCACGGCCGGTATCCGTCCCGCCACGTGAAATACGACGGCGGGTGAAACGCTGGATTCCGGAAAAAAATGATTCTGCAGGAGACCGCCGGTCCCCGACAGCGCATCCACAAAGGGCGATGCGGCCCCGGCCGGCGCCGGGTGTGCGGCCGCGACATCAGCCGCCAGTGTTCCCAACCCCCGCAGCCAGTCCGGCGCCGCAACGGAGCTGAGCGAACACAGTCCCGCAGGCCCCGCCGGGCCTTCCAATCCCAACGACAGAATCAGAACCGGCCGCCGCGTATCCATCGCCGTGCGAAGCGTGTCGTTGCCCGTATCCAGATCGAGCATCCGTGCGCGTTCGGTTGCGTCCCGGCGCATCAGAACGAGAAGTTCATCTCGGAAGGTGGCCAGTAGCTCGCGCTGACGGGGCTGCGTTGCGATGTGCCGATACCGGGTCCGGCTGCTTCCGATGCCCACGTCGACTTTGTTGAAAAGCGTCAGAACACGTTTCAGGTGTTCTCGCTCTTCGCGCCGTTGCGCCATGGACGCATCGAATCCCGCGCGGTCTATTCCGGCCTTCTCGGCCGCGCGCGACAACTCCATAATGTCCACCTTCACCCGATTGAGTTCGCGTTTGACCTTGTCCTGAAGCCTGACCTTGATCGCGATCCGCACACCGGTGGAGGTGTCGAGCTTCGCGCGCCAGGACTCCAGAATCTGCTCGTCGTGGAAGACCGGGAGGGCGCGGGTCAGCAGTCCGAGGATCCGTTCATTGTCCCAGTCGCGCATGGCGTCGAGATACGCGATCTCGGCCGCCAACCCGGCCACCACGGCCTTGTCTGTGGTCATGCGGGCGCGGAAACTCGCCTGTGCTTCACGCGCTCCCTGCAGGGTCCGGTCCAGTGCGGCGCGCGCGGCCGCCGCGTCGAGCGGAACCGCTTCCGAGACGGCGACACTCGGGTCATTCGGAGGCATCTCCCAGAGGATGTCCACGGCGGCATTGGCCTCTTCCAGGGTCAGGTCCGTCGGCTCGAAGCGGAGCCCGGCATAGCTTTCCGAGAGGAGGCGATCTTCCCGCAGGGTCCGGGACAGCGCATCGCGAATCTGCGCCACGTCGCCGGCCGGCTTCAGGAGGTGCCAAGCCAGCATGCGTTCGCCCAGGTAGTACTGGGTATGGGCGTTAACCGCCACCAAGAGCACCGACCGTTTTGGCGGCGTCTCGGTCAGGTTGGCGAACAGGGTGTCGAGCAGTTCCAGGTTCACGCCTGCGGCAACGTCGGCCGCCAGGCCGGGCACGATCGCGTTCGCGTCTATGGGTGCGGTCACAACGACCACATCCCGGCTCAACTCGTCGTCGCTCCCGGGAATCAGGACCCACGGGTTCCTCAACGTTTCCGTTCGCCAACCGGACGGTTCGGCCCGGACCTCGACCGTGGGCGGCTCGACCGCGCCTTGACAGGCCTTTCGGAGCGCTGCAGCCGCAGGCTCGGCGGCAAAGAAGCGCGGAACCGATACCTCGGAGTGGTACACCTTCCCGTAGGCGTCGATAGGCCGGTAAGTGTCGGCGGCCAGGAAGATGAAGCCCCGCAGGCCAAAGCGAAGCAGCCCCTGCCACGCATCGCCGCCATCGAATTCCATCACCGCGATGGCCCCGGTCAGATTCACGCCCGTGACACGGGAGAGGTCGGCGCGCGTCCCTTTTCCGAGGTAGACGAGGGGGGCATCGAACGCGGTTTCATCAAAATTCCCAGGCCGCATCAGCGTGGGATGCATCGGGAACAGGCGGTGCTCGATCCCATCCGGAAGCCGAACCGACATCGCCCCCGGCACGAAGACGGGTGCCTGGAAGCGAATCGCGCCGTGCGTGTGCCCCGCGCTGGCAAAACGGTCCGCGACAGCCGCCTCGATTAGGAGGTTCCCCGGCATGCCCGGAGCGCGTGACTCAACCGATCGAATCAACGCCGCGAGCGCAGGCGCCTTCGGATCGTCCAACCCGGCTGCAGGCTGCGCGGCCGCCGCCAGCAGCACCGCAACCGACAGGACGATCCGCCGGCTGCTCTGCCGCTGTGAGTCCCCCGCCCAGTGTGCGTGGTTCCAGAAATTCATTCGCTTATCCTGACCGTGATCAGTCTCCGTTGCATCAGTATCTTGAGGAACGCCACGACCCCCATCTCCGACTCGCGCCGGCTCATGCGAAACTCCTGATGAAATCCTTCGATGATGTCGAGCACCCGGCACTTCCGGTCAATGCGCCGAACCACGGCGGCCCCGAACGCATCCAGCTCGTACCGGCGCTCGTCCACGCGCGGGCGAAACCGGTCCAGAAACCCGCCCCCGCCCCGCTGCAACCGGGCACGAAGGAACATGCGTCCGTCCGGCAACGTCTCCACGCAGACGTGCTCGTTCAACGCCGGAACGCTGGCCAGCGCCTGCCGCCGGTCGACGTTGGGCCGTTCCCGTTTCCAGAAAAGCGACATGGTACAGCGTCTCCTTTCCGTCGCGCACTACGCCACCGATTCCCCGTCGATGGTCCCGATCGATACGTTCATTTCCGCGCGCGTCATCATTTCCTCAACCGCCCCGCTGCGCAGCTTTACGAGCCGGTCGGAGGCGGATATCATCTTCATGTCGTGCGTGGCCGTCACAACCGTGATGCCGAACACGGTCTTCATCTCGTATAACAAATCAATAATGTCCTGCCCTGTTTTCAGGTCGAGATTCCCCGTGGGCTCGTCCGCGAGGATGATCATCGGCCGGTTCACCAGCGCGCGGGCAATGGCAATCCGCTGCTGCTGGCCGCCGGATACCTGAGACGGCAGGTGGGTCAGGCGATGCTCCAGTCCGACGCGTGTGAGCACCTGGGCGGCGTCGGCCATCGCCTCGGCATACGACACGCCGGCAAAGGTCCGTGCGATGGCCACGTTCTCCTGCGCCGTCATGGTGTTCACGAGGTTGAATGACTGGAAAATGAACCCGATCTTGTGGCAGCGAAACCAGGCCAACTGATCGGAATCCAGGGCCGCGAGCCGGCAACCGTCCACGCGCACCTCGCCCTCTGTGGGCATGTCCAGCCCGCCGATCATGTTAAACAGGGTTGATTTTCCCGATCCAGACGGTCCCATGATGGAGATGTACTGCCCCGTCTCGATGTCCAGGTTCACCCCGCGCAGCGCGTGCACCACCTGGTCGCCGCGCGGATAAGTCTTTGTGACGCCCCGAATGGCTATCAGTGTGTCGCCCATTACTCCTCCACCCGCAAGGCTTCGACCGGACGTTTACGAGCCGCCGCCCACGCGGGCCAGATGGACGCAACCACCGCAATGCAAAATCCGCAGACCAGCGAAATCATAATGGACACCGCCACAGCTCTGGCCGGAAAACACCGGAGCAAAAATCCGGGATAGGTCCACGCAGACACCGCCATCGCGACGATACAACCCAGCACGACGCCCAGCACGGCGCCACAGAATCCCTGCAACGACGATTCCACGAGGTAGGTCTGCACGACAAACGCATCCCGCGCCCCGAGACATTTGAGCGTGCCGATCTCCCGGACCCGCTCAGTCACCGACATCAGCATGGAATTCACGATCCCGACCGTGCACGTCAGCAGGGCCAGGCTGATCAGCAGGATAGTCATCGGCCCCATCTGGCTTGCCGCAAAGATATCCACCCCGCGATTCTGAAGCAAAACGTTGAGAAGATTGTCGTTCAGCTCCACCAGAGCCTGCGTAATATCCGCCAGGACCAGCATGTACGACAGAAACGCAAGGGCCAGAACGACACAACTCACCGTCACCAACGAACGCATCATCCGACGCCGCATGCCGGCCAGGCTGACGTGAAAGATGATCCCCCACGCCAGCGCCGGCTGTCTCGGAATGTCGGTTTCGGTCGTCACGGTATCGCCAGATCCTTTCGCTGGTGTCCGCGCGCCACGCCGCCGACTTGAATGTCGAGGTTCTTGCGCGATTCAACCCGCTGAACCTTGCCGTCACGGATCCAGAGTATCCGGTCCGACACATCCAGCATTTTCATATCGTGCGTGGCCGAAATCACCGTCAGGCCGCGGGTGGCTTTCAGCTCGCGGAGCAGCTCGATGATCTCTTCTCCCGTATCCACATCGAGGTTGGCGGTCGGTTCGTCCGCCAGGATGATCACCGGATCGTTCGCCATGGCGCGCGCCACCGCCACGCGCTGCTGCTGCCCGCCGGACAGTTCGTAAGGCCTGTGAAAAATGCGGTCGCCGAGACCCACGGCACGGAGAATCTCGGCGCCCTTTTCCCGCGCTTCATCCGGCGCCAACCCCGCAAAGCGCATCGGGAGCGTAATGTTTTCCAGCGCCGTCAGGGTCGGAAGGATATTATAGGACTGAAAGATGTAGCCGATCTTGTTGCAGCGCATCCATGCCAGTTCGAAGGCATCGAGCCGGGCAACGTCGATCTCGTCGATAAAGACCATACCCTCGGTGGGTTTGTCGATGCCGCCGATCATGTTGAACAGCGTGGATTTCCCGGACCCCGACGGCCCCATGATGGACAAGTACTCCCTGCGGTACACATTGAGCGTGACACCATCGAGCGCCCGGGTCATGCTTTCGCCCTGACCATAATGCCGCTTCACATTCACCGCGCGGATGACAATGTCGCGTTCGCCGTTTACCTGATCCATCTGAGAGCGTCTCCACGCTGCGGCTGGCAACGTAATAACGAAGCGCGTTCCAGATGGCCCCACGCCACACAAAGAAAGAAAAGCCAGAGACCGTCTGAAGCAGCACGGTCATCTCACAGCGCATAGTGTCATGGGGCGCAGGATGCCATAAAAAGGGGGAGGTGTCAAGAACCCGTCATCGGGTGTGATTTTTTTTAGTTGAAGTGGAAGAGGCAGGTTTTGAGCGAAATATTGATTTTCCTGTTGCAGGGGGTGTTTTTTTTTGGTTAAATACGTGTCCTCTAATGGAGGACACTTATGACACCCGAAGAAACACAGAGAAAAACGGCGCGCGTCGAGGCG
>Ga0194125_10001495_pt1 | contig 39532 bp, 41 predicted proteins | sample TA2KigC250mmetaG_FD_148626 | JGI IMG/M metagenome (GOLD analysis project Ga0194125, IMG submission 148626) | Freshwater microbial communities from Lake Tanganyika, Tanzania - TA2015034 Kigoma Deep Cast 250m | ecosystem: Environmental > Aquatic > Freshwater > Lake | place: Tanzania: Lake...
GCGACCAGGGCGATGATCAGGCCATACTCCGCCATGCCCTGACCTTCCTCACGATTCATCCAGGCCATCAGTTGAGACAACATTGCGAAATCCTCCTATTGAGTTTGGGTGGTGGGTGGGTTGTTTGCACGGAAGCCCGTGCGGGCGTTGGTTGCTGACTGCACTTCGTTCATCTGCCCGCAGAATACAACAGCCTCCGGGCATTTTCAATAGGACCAATAGCCCATAATTTCAACGTCGGCCTCGCGATCTCTGTACATCGCCACACTCAAGACCCGCAGTAGGTCCAAAGACCTATGGTCACAGCAGCCCTTCGCACGTACAATGCAAGCGCAATTCGAGCCATCGCCCTTTTGAGGAAAGTGAGATGTCCATCTTTCTGCGCACGCCACAAGCTGTCGAAGTATCACCGCCCCCCAGGCGGGCAGAACCAGCCCCGCCGACCAAGCCGCCGGAGGGCATGTTGGGCATGGGACGCGCCGCGGCGCGCTCCACCAATCTGAACGATGAGCCGTACCTGACGATCCGCAAGAAGGTGCACACGCGGCTGCTGGCCACGATGAACCTGGCGTCAGACGCGCCAGATTCGGGACGCGTGCGCCAGGAGATCACCGCGCTCTACAACCAGGTGTTGACCGAAGAGAAGATGCTGATCGGCCGCGCCGAGCGCGACGAGCTGCTCGAGCAGATCATCGCCGAAATCCTGGGCTACGGGCCAATCCAGCCGCTGCTGAGCGATCCCTCCGTCAACGAGGTGATGGTCAACGGACCCAAGGAAGTGTACATCGAGCGTAAGGGCAAGATCGAACGCGCGGCCGTGGAGTTCCTGGACGACGATCACGTCCTGCGCATCATCCAGCGCATCGTCTCGCCGCTAGGCCGGCGCATTGATGAGAGCTCGCCGATGGTGGACGCTCGCCTGCCCGATGGTTCGCGCGTCAACGCCATCATCCCGCCGCTGGCGCTGAACGGCCCCACGATCACCATCCGCAAGTTCTCCAAGATCCCGCTCAGCGTCAATGACCTGATGCGCAACGGCACGTTCGACGAACGGTTCGTGGCGTTCATGAAGGCGGCCATCCTCGGCCGGCTGAACATCATCATTTCCGGCGGCACCGGATCCGGCAAGACCACGACGCTGAACCTGCTTTCCGGCTTCATCCCCAGCGACGAGCGCATCCTCACGATCGAGGATGCCGCAGAGCTGCAACTGCGGCAAGAGCACGTGGTCCGACTGGAATCGCGGCCAGCCAACATCGAGGGCAAGGGCCAGATCACCATCCGCAACCTGGTGGTGAACGCCCTGCGCATGCGACCCGACCGCATCGTCGTCGGCGAGGTGCGCTCAGCCGAGGCGCTGGACATGCTTCAGGCCATGAACACCGGCCATGACGGGTCGCTGACGACTTTGCACTCCAATGGCCCGCGTGATACACTGAGGCGTCTGGAGACGATGGTGCTGATGGCCGGCATGGACCTGCCGCTGCGCGCCATCCGCGAACAGATCGCCAGCGCCTTGCACCTGATCGTCCACCAGGAGCGGCTGCGCGATGGCAGCCGGCACATCACCTACGTCACCGAAGTCCAGGGCATGGAAGGGGACACGATCGTCATGCAGGATATCTTCACCTTCCAACAGTACGGCGTCAAGGACGGCAGGATCACCGGCGCGTTGGAGCCGACCGGCGTGCGGCCAAAGTTCTCGGAGCGGCTGGAGGCCGCCGGCGCGGCGCTGCCGGCCGACATCTTCGCGCCGAGCGCCAGAGGCGGACGCCAGCCGCGGCACTGGTGACCTGTGCAGGAGCCGATGCAAGTCCCCCTGTCACCTTGTCACTTCAGGACAACCGATGCGAGCAATAGACCTTGACCGCGGGAGCGAGGTTGTGACCAGGGGGCGCATGGCCAAAACCTTCTGGGCCAGGCTGGCCGGCCTGTTGGGAACCCCGCCCCTGCAGCCCGGCGAAGGGCTGCTGCTGGAGCCGTGCAACAGCATCCACATGTTTTTCATGACCTATCCGATTGACGCCATCTACCTGGATGGGGACAACGTCGTGCTGCGCATCGCGCCGCGCCTGGCGCCGTGGCGCATCGGACCGACAGTGCGCCGCGGCCGTCGCGTGCTCGAGCTGCCGGCCGGCCAGGCGGACCGATGCGGGGTGCAGGTCGGCGATCGCTTTGTCTTCGCCGAGGCATGATCTCCCGCGTCCGAAGGGACTCATGTGAGGGGTAATACCATAGCGCGGCTCCGGCGCTGCGTGCGCGGCCGCTTGACGCTAGAAGATCTCTGGCTCTGCCTGCCGGTTTTGGGCTTGCTGATCATCCTCGATCTCTCCCTGGTGCGGCCCTACGACTTCTGGTGGCACCTGGCCGCGGGTCAGATCGTCGCCGAGAGCGGCGCGATCCCCGCGGTTGATCCCTTCAGCTTCACCCGCGGGGGCCAGCCCTGGACCGACCAGGCCTGGTTGGCGCAGGTCATCCTCTACGCCCTCTACCGGCCCAAAGCGAGTCTGGGTCTCTTGAGCGGCTTGCCCCTGGTGATCTTCGTTCACGCGCTGGCAGTGACGGCCGGCTACACGCTGGTGATGCTGGCTGCCCTGCGGGCGGCCGATGGCCAGAGCCGGCCGGCCAGCCTGGCGACGCTGCTGGCAGCCGCGGTGAGTGTGTTCAACTGGAACGTGCGACCGCAGACCGCCTCGTTCCTGCTGTTCGGCGCGGTGGTGTGGGCCCTGGAAACGCATCGGACCGGACGCGGCTGGGCGATGTGGGTCTTGCCGCCGGTCTTCGCTCTGTGGGCGAATCTACACGGCGGCTTCATGTTCGGCGCGCTCCTGGTCGGCATCTATGTCGTGACGCGACTGGTCGAAGACCTCGCTGGCGCGCGCCGTGTGGCTGCGGCGACCGCCCAGGCGCTGGCCGCGGCGACGGTATCGGCGCTGGCGTTGGTCCTGACGCCATTCGGTCTGCTCGGCAGCGTGCGCTACATCCTGGGGCTGGGGCAAAGCCGCGCGGTGCAGGACTTCGTGCTGGAATGGATGCCGCTGAGCGTGCGCACGCTCGACGGCCAGATCTTCCTGGTCGTCGTCATCCTGCTCCTGGCGCTCGCCTACATCCGCCGGCCCGCGATGCCGGCCTATCTCCCCGTGGCGCTGGTCATCTTCGCCAGCCTCAGCCTCTACACACGACGCGCCGAGCCGTGGTTCGGCATGGTCGCCGCCCCGGCCTTCGCGCTCCTGTTGGCCCCAGCGAGACGATCGGGCAGTTCGACAACGCCTGAAGACGCGCGAAGCGCCGCGAACTCCCAGGCAGCGGCGCGTCCTCCGCATCAGGACGACTCTGCAGTTGCCGATGCCGCGGCCGGCGCCAGCCTGCCCCCTGGCCTGTCGGCCAGGACAGGCTGGCTGCGCTACGCAGGCCAGGGTGCGCAGCCTCCCGGTGGGACGGCGAGCGAAAAACAGGTGGGCTGGAATAGAGGCTTTAGCCAGTTTGGTGGTCGGCGGCAGAAACCGGCTGAGCCTACAAGGAGGCTTCGCACAGCCTCGAGACCAGAGCGGTGGGCCATTTTCAGGACAGCGGGCCCGGCCGGCCAGCGCGACAAACCTGCGCTCAACTACGCGGTTCTGGGCCTGTTACTCCTGCTGGCGTTCGCCAGCCTGCCGTGGCTGCGGCTGGCCATGCCGTTCCCTCCCCACTGGCGCAGCTACATCGCCCTGGCCGAAACGCCGATCGCCGCGACAGAACGGCTATGCGCGCTCGACGACGACATCCGCGTCTTCAACGACATGGGCTATGGCAGCTATCTGATTTGGGCGTGCCCGCGCGTGCCGGTGTTCATTGACACGCGCATCGAGGTCTATCCGAGTGCGATGTGGCGCGAGTACTTTCTGGTGAGCGATGGCCAGTTCGGGTGGGAGGCGGCGCTGGCCAGGCATAACGTCAATGCGATCCTGGCGAACAAGGAGCGACAACGGATGCTCACGCTGGCGGCGAAGGCATCGAACGCCTGGAAAGTCGTATATGAGGACGCGCACAGCGCCCTTCTGCTGCGCAGCGAGCCATAGGCCAGGGCCGCGCCATGGCTGACGCAGCACAACGGCTGGCCCGTTTCCTCGGCCCCAAACGTCTCGGCTATGCCTGGATCGCTGGCGCCACACTCTGGATCGGTTGGCTGATCAGCGTCTCGTTGGGGTCGGGCAACGTGGACCTGGCCGGCCAGGTGATCGGTACCGACTACCTGGAATTCTACGCGGCCGGCCTCACCGTGCGGCTGGGAGAAAGCGAGCGGCTCTACGACGTGGCCTATCAGAGCCAGCTTCAGCAAACGGTCATCGGCCCCCGGCTCAAAGTCTACTACGGCTTCATCACCCCTCCGTTCTTCGCCTGGGTCTTTGCCCCACTTTCGCTGCTGCCCTACGTGCCGAGCTTTGCGGTTTGGAGCCTGCTCGGCCTGCTGGGGCTGTGGCTCAGCTTGCGATTGCTTGGCGCGGCGCAGCCGCGGCGGGTCCTCCTGTGGTCGCTGACCTGGTTCCCGGTCTTCGCGACGATCAGCTACGGGCAGAACAGCCTGTTGAGCCTGATGCTGTTGAGCCTGACCTGGCGGCTGTGGCGCCGCGGGCATTCCTGGCCAGCCGGCCTGGTCGCCAGCCTGCTGCTCTACAAGCCGCAACTGCTGCTGGGGGTGGGTCTGCTGTGGCTGCTGGAGGCGATTGCCCCCCACCAGGCGCCAGGCGCCAGTGCGGATGAAAACGTAGCGCAAGATGGCATCTTGCGGCACGCTCCGGCGATTTTCAGGACACTCCCCCGCCGACCCGCGCTGACCGCGCTGCTGGGCCTGGCGGCCGGCGGAGGAGCGCTGTTCGCACTCTCTGTTTTGGGGATGCCAGAGGCCAGCCGGGCCTACTGGGAGTTTGCGCGCACGGTGCTGCCGAATCTCCCGGCCTGGCAGGAGTTCCCGCTGTGGAATCTGCACACCGTCTGGGGTTTTTGGCGGCTGCTGCTGCCCGCCGCGGCTCGGTGGGCCGACGTGCTGCACTGGTCGTTCGCTATCGCGGGCGTAGTAGGCTTCGTGGTGTTTTGGCGCAGGCAGCGCGGGCGGCCAGCCCTGCTCTACGCAGCCGCGATCGGACTGACGCTGTGGGCGACGCCGCACGCGATGATCTACGACTGGACGCTGCTGCTGATCCCGGCCGTGACGCTCTGGCAGGAAGCGCCCGCCCAAAGGGATCGCTGGAAGATCCTGTTCGTTGCGATTTGGATCGCTTCCTTCGTCAGCGGGCCGCTGACCCATGCGCAGTTGCGCTGGCTGCCGGTCGCGGTGCAGATCAGCGCGCCGACCCTGCTGATCGCGCTCGGCCTGGCCTGGCGCTGGGTTATCAGGTCAAACCAGCCGGCGGCGCCTCATACTGCTTGAACAGCCGTTCGCGTGACTCGCCACGCGTCTCGATGCGCTCGATCTGCCCCACGCCGGCCCAGCCGGCCAGCCACAGATAGCCAACCCGCTCCACGGGCAGCCCCATCAGTTGGGTGCAGGTCGCATCCACCGCCACGGGGTCCGCGCCGACCGCCAGCAGTCCGTGGGAGACCGCGGGGCCAAACAGCGGCCCGTCCCCCTCCATTCCCACGATGCCATCCACCACTGCGGCCATCGGCCGGACGAGCTGATAGAGGCCCAGGATGCTCAGCGGCAGACTGTTGATGTGCAACATGTTCTTGGGCCAGCCGTAGCGCGCGCCCGGCACGATGCCGAAGAGGTTCTTCAGGCTGAGCGAGACGCCGGCCCAGTGATGCGTCTTGAGCTTGGGCACCGAGACGATCAGCTCAGCCTCGCGCACGTGCCGCGGCAGCCAGATCGTCTTCTGGTTGGCGAACCAGCCATCACGAATCGGAACAGGTCGTGGGTCATCATAGTTCAGATCCACAAAGCGGATTTTGCGTCGCGCCAGCTCGGCCGCCCAGCCGGCCGCTTCGACCGCGGGCCATGCCTCGCGGCGGAAGCCAGGCCCATCTCCCACCACCACCTCACCCGCGCCTAGCTCTTGCAGCAGATCCAGCACCGCAGCCAACACCGGGGCCGCAGTGGTCGTCGGATGACCCTCGATCACATCAATCAGATTGGGCTTGACCAGCACGCGTTTCCCAGCCACATCGGGCATCGCCGCGCTGCGCCAGAGCTCGCGCAGAACGCCTGACACGTCATCGCCATAGGTGGGGCATTGGCCCAACGCGACGACCGCCGGCCGGCCGGTCAACCGCTGCGTCTGGCCGCGCACAAGCCAGCGCAGATAGTTGACATAGCCGATCCGGCGGGCCACGCGCTCATAGGCTGCGGCCGCGACCCCCAGGCCAGCGAACGCAGCCAGGCGCAGGAAGGTGCGACGGCTCAGGCGAAAGGTGGGTTTGGTCATGGGCAGGAGACAGGCATCAGGCGTCAGGTGTCAGGAGTCAGAAGTCGAGAGCCGATAGGAAGATGGCCGCGGGCGGCGACGGCTGCGGGCCGGGTGAGCGCGGCGATGGCGGTATGGTAGGGGTTGGCGTTCCAACTCCCATCGGAACGCTGCATGGCGCGCAAGCGTTCGGCGGCGGCCGGGTCGTCGTTGCCCACCGCGGCCAGCGCCAACAGGCCCCACGCCAGGGCGAGCGCGCCGCCATCGCGGTGCATCTCGTCGCGCAGAATCTGGAGATCGGCGTCACGGATCGCCTGCGGCGAGACGCGCTGCAAAGCCAGGAGCGCCCACGCCGTAGGATGGCTGCGCGGAGGCAGATCGCCGCCCAGCATGACCGGGTTGCCGAAATTCCATCCGCCGCCTCGACAACGCCGATCCTGCAGATAGCGGCTGGCCTCGTCCAATCGGGCTGCGGCTGCGGCCGTCGTCTCCGCGGCGCTCAGCGCGAGCATCGCCAGGGCCGTCGGCTCGATCCAGGTCGCCTCGCCGGGTCGCCACGGCCAACCGCTCAAGGTCGGATCAACCGCCAGCTTCTGCCGCATCTCGTTTTGCAGCCTATCGTCCACGACCCGGAGCGCCTTCACCGCCATCAGCCAGGCCACGCCGCGCTGCACGGCCGCCGCATAGCCGGCCTCAGACACGCGGGCGGCGTCTGTACGCATCAAGGCCAACACGCCCCAGGCGGTGGTCCAGCCGCTCTCAGGATCGTCACGCGCCAGACCCCAGCCGCCGTCTGCATGTTGGGCCGCAGCCAGCCAGGCCAGGCCGCGCTGCCTGACAGCGGCCGCGGGATTGTGTCGCGCCAGGGCCAGCACGACCGCGGCCGTGGCTTCGACCGTCGAGGACTCGCCGGCCCCGTAGCCCCAACCGCCGTCAGCGTTCTGCGCGCGCGCCAGAAACGCCAGGTCAAGTCCATTCATCGCCGCCCTATTCTAGCACAGGCCAGGCCCGGCAGACAAACGCGCTTTGGAGATAGTACCCAAAGACTATTGCATTCAGGGGAGAAACGAGCGATACTGGGGACGCTGATAGCAATCATGGGCTGTGTCTCACACACAAGGGAGGTGCGTATGAAGAGGTTTCTGGTCGTGATTGTCCTGGTGGGAGTGCTGGCGCTGGCGACAGCCGCAGTGGCTTCGGCTGGCTTCACCTGGTGCCTATCGGATCCGAACATCAAACTGCCGGACGGCGGCGGTGTGGCGCATCTGTTGGTATTGGTTCCAGAGCAATACAAGGATGTTGGCGTTACCCTGGACGTTTGGGCGCCGGCGGGTTCGCGAGTCGTGTCTACGCCTGGCCAGGTAGCGGTGAGCGTCAATCTTTATGAAGGCGGCGCGAATCAGATCACCGCGCAGGTAGCGGCCGGCTTCCCCGTCAGGCTCGAAGTGAAGTATCGGGGCGACAGGTTGGGGGTATACGAGTTCGAGAACGGCAGCGGCACAGCGGAGTGGAGCTGGTAGGTCGGCTCCCCTCGCCAGCGGGGGTGTGCTTCAGAAGGGAGGGATGGCTATCGAGAGCAACCCGATCGGCCTTACACGCTTGAGTGAGTGTCTCTGACAAGGCGAAGGTTCCCCAGACCTTCGCCTTGTTGTATAATGGGCCAGGCGCACATGCGCCTGCACGATATACGCAGCGCCGAGGTCAAGCGTGGAACAACTTCCCCGTCCAGTACTGGCTTATCTTCTCTCTATCGCGGCCCTGGGTCTGGGCATCACGGTCTTTTGCCTGACACGCTACCCGATCGGCGGCGATCTGATGACGTGGTTACTGCTGATCGGCTTCATCGTCCTGGCAACGCTGAGCGATCGTTACGGCCTGGCCTTTGCGCGCGGCACCAACGTCCACGTAGATACCATCGCCTTCTTCGCAGGATTGCTGATCTTCAGCCCGGCCCAGGTGTTGATCATCGCCACTCTCGGACGGGTGCTGGGCGGCATCCGCCGCGGGCGCAGGCTGACTGAACGCCTCTTCAACCTGGGGCAGACGCAGCTCTACGTCGGCGTTAGCGCGCTGGCGCTCAACGCCTTTACCACCACCCCCTGGCAGCCGGCCGGCCTGGCATCCTGGCTGGGTTTGCTGGCGGCCGCGCTGGCGATGTACCTCCTCAACACGGGCATCGTGGCGGGCATCGTCGGACTGCACACCCACGTCCGCATCGCCAGCGTGTGGCTGGACTCGATGTCGCCAGCCCTGCTGGAACACAGCGTGATGTTCAGCATCGGCTTGATGACCGCGCTCATCGTAGAAGACTACCCCTGGGGTCTGCTGTTGGTGGCGCTGCCGGCCATCGCCGTCTTCATCACGCTGGATCGCACATTGCGCACGGAAGCCCAACAGAAGCAGCTCGCCGATCAGAATGCGGGATTGGCGGCGCATTTGAGTCAGCAAGCCGAGCAGCTACGCAGCGCCTATACGCACGCCGACGAGACGCTGCGCTCCAGAGACAAGATGCTCAAGGACGTGTTCGGCGAGCTGCAGACGCCGTTGGCAGCCATCGCGACGCAAACCGATAAGCTGCGCCGGGGGACGGCGGCCGCGGCAGACCCCGAGGCGCGCGTTCTGACGGATGGCATCTTGCGCAACGCAAGCCAACTGACGCGCCTCGTTGATGGGTTTCTGGCGTTGCAGGCCCTCGACCAGCGCCAATTGCAGGTGGAAGAAGTGACGCTCGAAGGCCTCCTGCGGGACTGCCTGGAATCGTTCGCGCAACGGTCGGACGCGGCCCAGGTGGACATCTATGGCGAGTGCGCCGAGGACCTGCCGCGGCTGCGCGCGGACCGCAAACGACTGGAACAGATGCTGGGCAATCTGGTGGATAACGCCCTGAAATTCAGCCCGCGCGGGGCCGAGGTGCTGGTGAAGGCCGAGCGTTCCGAGGCGAGAACGGTGCAGATCAGCGTGGCCGACCACGGCGTCGGCATCCCCGAAAGCGAGTTGGCGCACATCTTCAGCCAGTTTTCTCGCGCCGACCTGCCCGCCGTCCGCCGCATCGGCGGCCAGGGGCTGGGCCTGGCGATCGCAAAGCGGATCGCCGAGCTGCACGGCGGCGAGATCACGATCGAGAGCGAGGAAGGCATCGGCACAACGGTGTTTGTGACGCTGCCTGTCGCGCCGGACGTTTGACAGCCTTCGCCCTCCTGCACTATAATCGCACCGTCGCATCGTAAACCCGATTCTGCAAAGGAGAAACCCATGTCAGACGAGAACGCGCCGGTCGAGCAACCGAATCCCTCGGCTCCCCCTCCGGCATCCCCACCGAGCGGCGACGTGACCAGCGATGACAAGTTGTGGGCCTTGCTGGCTTATGTCTTGTCTCCGGTCGTCCCCATCATCATCCTGTTGATGCAGGACAAGAAAGATCGGCCTTTCATCAAGCTGCACAACATGCAGGCGCTCGTGGCGGGCCTGGCAGCCATCGTGATCCTGGCCGTGATCGCGGTGATTCCCCTGGTCAACTGCTTCCTGCCCGTGATCGGCTTGCTTCTCTGGATCGTCTTGATCTACTGGGGCCTGCAAGCGTACAACGGCAAAGAGGTCGTCATCCCGGTGATCAGCGACTTCGTGAAGCAGCAGGGCTGGGCCTGATCGGGGCGAGGTTGCATGTCGCCCACACCGAAACGCTGGGATATCGCGCCGCCAATGCCTGCTGGCTTTCGCGCGCGTTTCTCACACCTCAACCACATCCTGGCGCAGGCCCTCTACAATCGCGGAGTGACAGCTCCAGAGGATGTCAGGGCATTCCTGGAGGGACGCGGGCGCTTCCATGATCCGTTTCGGATGCTGGGCGTCTCGAAGGCGGTGGATCGGATACGGGCCGCCATCCGGGCCCAAGAGCCGATCGTAGTCTATGGCGACTTCGACGCGGACGGCGTGACCGCCACTGCGCTCCTGGTCCAGACGCTCCAAGCGTTCGGCGGCCAGGTCAGCCACTACATCCCCCACCGAGTGGATGAGGGCTACGGCCTCCACAAAGACACGCTGGACCGGATCGCGGCGCAAGGCGCACGACTGTTGATCACCGTGGACTGCGGCATCCGCTCGCCGGAAGAGACAGCCCACGCTCAAAGCCTGGGCATGGATGTGATCATCACCGATCACCATTCGATCTACCAGGATGAGCGCGGCGTGCAGCAGTTACCGCCCGCGCTGGCGGTGATCAACCCCAAGCGCGCTGGCGATCCGTATCCCGGAAAAGAGCTGGCGGGGGTAGGGGTGGCGTTCAAGCTGGCCCAGGCCCTGCTGCTCGCCGAGCGCGCAGAGCCGATCTCGGCCGCGGCCGTGACACTGACCGAAAGCGATCTGCTCGACTTGGTGGCGCTCGGCACGGTCGCCGACCTGGCCCCGCTGTTGGGCGAGAACCGCAGCCTGGTGCAGCGTGGGCTGGCTGAGCTAAACCAGCCTCGCCGCCCAGGGATCCAGGCGATGCTCGAAGAAGCCAGGCTGCTGCCGGGCCGCGTCAACGCCATGGCCATCGGCTTCATCCTGGGGCCGCGCCTCAACGCCGCGGGTCGTCTCAAGACCGCCGAGACAAGCTACAAACTGCTGACCACTCCCGACGCGCTGTTCGCCCGCAGTCTGGCTGAGGAGCTCGGCCACCTCAATCGCCGGCGGCAGGAGGAAACCCAGACGCTGACCGCGCTGGCCAGGCGTCGCATCGCCGCGGATAGCCGGCCGCGCCACCTATACCTGGCGGCTGATGCGGAGTTCAACCCTGGCATCGTCGGGCTGGTGGCCGGCAGGCTTGCCGAGGAGTTCTACCGGCCAGTCTTCATTGCCCAGATAGGCCCCGAGGAAACGCATGGATCGGCCCGCAGCATCGCCGAGTTCGACGTGACCGCGGCGCTGGATCGGTGCCGAGACCTGCTCAAGCGTCACGGCGGCCATGCGATGGCGGCGGGCTTCACGGCGCGCAACGAGCGCCTGCCGGCGCTGCAAGCGCGGCTGGAAGAGATCGCCGCGGAGCAGTTGGCCGGCCAAGACCTGCTGCCAACCCTGGAAGTGGACGCGGTGACGGAGCTGAACGAGCTCGATTTGGCGGTTCATGCTCTGCTCCAACAGCTCGAGCCGTGCGGCTATGCCAATCCGCAGCCTGTGCTGGCCAGCCTGGCAGTCGAGGTGGTGACGCAGCGCGCGGTAGGCGCGGACCGGCGGCATCTCAAGCTGGTCGTGCGCGATCCGCACGATGGCCAGGAATGGGATGCGATCGCCTTTGGGCTGGGCGGCTGGTTCGGCCAATTGCCGCATCGCATTGACCTGGCCTATACGCTGGAGGCGAATGAGTTCGGCGGCGACCGCAAGCTGCAATTGAACGTGCGCGATCTGCGACCGGCCGTGGACAAACCATCCTGAAAAGATCAATCGCGGCCGGCGCCACGACCCATGAACAACAGGTGGCTGGATTCGAGGCTTTAGCCGGTTTGGTGGTCGGCGGCAGAAATCGGCTGATCCTAAGGAGGCTTCGCACAGCCTCGAAACCAAGGCAGTGGGCGTCCTATTTTCAGGACAAACCAGCCGCGTCATTCAGGGTGAGATGGAGGATGGCAGAATGATCAGACGCATCGCGGTTCTGACCAGCGGCGGCGACGCGCCGGGCATGAACGCGGCGCTGCGCGCAGTGGTTCGCACCGGCATCGAACGAGGATGGGAGGTCTTCGGCGTCAATCACGGTTACACCGGCCTGATCGCCGACGACATGGCGCCCCTGAGTCGCCGCGATGTGGGCGGCATCATGGGACACGGGGGCACGATTCTGGGCAGCGCGCGCTGCCCAGAATTCCGCACCGAAGAGGGCCGGCGCAAGGCGCTGGCCGTGTTAGCTCGTCGCGACATTCAGGCCTTGGTCGTCATCGGCGGCAACGGCTCGCAGGGCGGCGCGGCGGCCTTCTCACAGATGGGTTTCCCGGTCATCGGCGTCGCCTCCACCATTGACAACGACTTGGTCGGCTCCGACATCACCATCGGGGTGGACACCGCGCTGAACGTCGTGCTGGAAGCAGTTGACCGGCTGAAGGTCACGGCGTCGTCGCACCAGCGTGCGTTCCTGATCGAAGTGATGGGCCGCGAGTGCGGCTACCTGGCCCTCATGGCCGGCATCGCGGGCGGCGCCGAAGCGATAGCGGTTCCCGAAGTGGAGACCGATCCCCAAGAGATCGCCGACAGCATTCGCGTGGCCTACGAACGCGGCAAGCCGCATGCGATCATTGTGGTCGCGGAGGGCGCCCGATACAACGCCGCAGGGCTGGCAGCCTACTTCCAGGCGCATGCTGAGTTGGGCTTTGATCTACGCGTGACCATCCTGGGTCACGTCCAGCGCGGCGGCGCGCCGAGCGCCTTCGATCGGTTGTTGGCCACGCGACTGGGCGCGGCCGCGGTCGAGCGCCTGGCAGCCGGCGAACACGGCGTTCTCATAGGCTGGATCAAGAGCGAGATCGCAGTCACACCGCTGTCCCAGGTAGTCGGCCGGCGAAAACCGCTCGATGTGGACCTGCTCCAACTGGCCCACATTCTGGAGAAATAGGCTCAGCCTGATTAAGGTCATGGACGTACAGGCAGGCTGAGCTTAGATTGTGGTACAATAGCCATATTCCCCGTGCCAGCGCCGACGAATCGTCGTCGGGTCTGGCGACAGTCACACAGGAGGTTTAGGGTGGAGCATCTGGAGACAATCTACCAGGCAGTGTTGGACGGAGACGCCCGCGGCGCGGAGGCAGGTGTGAAGGCTGCATTGGCTGGCGGCGTCAAGCCAGAGTCCATTTTGAGGGAAGGACTCATCGCGGCCATGGGCGAGGTGGGCCGCTTGTTCGAAGCAAACGAGTACTTCGTGCCCGAAATGCTCGTCTCGGCGCGCGCCATGAAGACGGGGCTCGCTGTGCTCAAACCCAATCTCACGGCAGCCGACGCCACGCCAGCGGGCAAGGTAATCGTGGGCACGGTGAAGGGCGATCTACACGATATCGGCAAGAACCTGGTGGCCATGATGCTGGAAGGCTCAGGGTTCGAGGTCGTTGACCTGGGCACCGACGTCACGCCAGAGAAGTTCGTCTCCGCGGTGTTGGAGCACAAGCCGCAGGTAGTCGGCATGTCGGCCTTGTTGACCACGACAATGCCTTCGATGGGCAACACGGTGAAGGCGCTAGAATCCGCCGGTGTGCGCGACCGAGTCAAGGTCATGATTGGCGGCGCGCCGGTGACCGACAACTTCGCCAGGCAGATCAGCGCGGACGGCTATGCGCCCGATGCCAGCTCGGCGGTTCGCCTGGCCAAGTCGTTGATCGCGGCTGCCTGAGGGCAGGGACGTCGGCTTGCATCTGCCCGGGTGGGCGACCGCAAGGCCGCGCCTGTGCAAATCGAGAAAATACGTCTTCCCGTTGCAAGGGCGGCGTTCGACCGCAGACCGCCTGCCAGTCAACGGGAATCTGGGAGCCAAGCTCCTGTGTCATTCGACGCGGGAGCTTGTGTTGTTTCTGGCCACGGGTAGTGGCGCAATGGTCAGTGATGTAGCGCAAGATGCCATCTTGCACTACATCACTGACGGTGTGAGGAGGACCGCCATGGCTTTTGCCGACCGCGTGTCGCATCTGGCGCCCGAAGGCGCCTACCACATGTTAGCCCGCGCCCAGGCGCTCGAAGCCACAGGCCGCAAGATCATCCACCTGGAGATCGGGCAGCCGGACGCGCCGACCTTCGCCAACATCGTCGAGGCCGGCATCCAGGCGCTGCGCGACGGCCGCACCCGCTACACCGCAGCCGCCGGCATCCTGGGCCTGCGCCAGGCCATCGCCGAGCAGGCTGGCCGGCAACGCGGCATGACCATCCGGCCTTCGCAGGTGGTCGTCGGGCCGGGCGCCAAACCCGCGCTCTTCTTTCCGACCCTGGCGCTGGTGCGGCCCGGCGATGAGGTGATCTATCCCGATCCGGGCTTTCCCACCTACGAGGCGATGATCGGCGTCGCGGGGGGCGTGGCGCTGCCCGCGCCGCTGCTGGAGGAGAGCGACTTCTCCTTCGATCTCGACGCGTTCGACCGCCTCGTCAGCGACCGCACCAGGCTCATCATCCTCAACTCGCCCAGCAACCCCACGGGCGGCGTCATGCCGTTGGCGGCCCTCGAACACATCGCCGATGTGGCGCGGCGACGCGACATTTGGGTGCTCTCGGATGAGATCTACACCCGGCTGGCCTACGACGGCTGCGCCGTACCCAGCATCGCGGCCCTGCCCGGCATGGCCGAGCGGACGATCATCTGCGACGGCTTCTCCAAGACCTACGCGATGACGGGCTGGCGGCTGGGGTTCGGCATCATGCCAGAGCCGCTGGCCGAACGGGTCGAGCTGCTCCTGACCCACTCGGTCGGCAGCACGGCCGACTTCACCCAACACGCGGGCCTGGCTGCGTTACGCGGCCCCCAAGACCAGGTGGAGGCCGTCGTAGCCGAATACCAGCGTCGCCGCGATCTGTTGGTGGCCGGCCTGAATGCGATTCCAGGGGTGCGTTGCCGCTATCCACAAGGCGCGTTCTATGTCTTCCCCAACATCACGGCTTTTGGCAGGCCCTCGACGTGGCTGGCCAACTACCTGTTGGAGGAGGGCGGGGTGGCGCTGCTGCCGGGCACCGCCTTCGGCAAATATGGCGAGGGCTACCTGCGGCTCTGCTTCGCCAGCTCGCTGGAGAACATCCGAGAGGCGCTCGATCGGATGGCAGAGGCACTCGGCCGCCTGGCGTGAGAATCCTCACTGACCGGGCGTGAGAGTGAAGGTGAACTTGCCGACCCGGTTGGAGATGCCGGAGGTTTGCCCGCCGGCGTCGGCCGCGCGCACGGCGTAGTAGTGACTGGCGACCTGCGGCATCACGTTGACATCGCTATATCCCGCGGTCACGGTCGTCGTGAGGGGCGTCGTCGGGCTGAAGTAGGGCGCCGCATCGCGATGGATTTCGTAGTGGTGGACCGGGCCGGCCGCGGGGGACCAGGTCAACACCGCATCATTGCCGGATCTGCTGATGCGCAGATCGGTCACGGTTGTCAAGCCGCTCGCCTGCGACCACTGTGCGAAGTAGTATGAGCTCTTGCCGCCTGCTTGCGTGAAGTACCCGCCGACGAACAGGCTGCCGATCGCCAGCGCGTTCACCCGGCTGCCAGACAGGCCGCCGACGCCGCTGCCGAGCGTCGCCCAGGCGCTCGCGTCGTTGTCCCACAGCGCGATCCGGTTGACGGTCTTGGATGCGCCCCCGGCATCGGTAGCCTGGATGAAGCTGCCCCCCGCATAGACGAGCCTGCCATCCGCGCTGACCGCGATCGCTCGCACGTGATTGTCAACCCCCTGACCGAGCGCGGACCAGCCGGCGCCATCCCACACCGCGATGCGGTTGACGCCGATGGGCGAACCGCCGGCCGTCTCGCTGAACTCGCCGCCGGCATATACCGCGGTCGCGTGAATGGCGATAGTCTTGACGCGGCCATTGAAGCCGTCGCCCAGCGCCTCCCAGCCGCTCCCTTCGCTCCAGCGGCCGATGCGATTGGCCGCTGCGCCGCCGGCCATGTCGAAATCGCCGCCCACATAGACCCGGCCGCTGGCATCGGCCGCCGCCGCGAAGACATAGGAGTTGACGCCGCCGCCAACGGCGCTCCAGGCGCTGCCGTTCCAACGCGCGATGTGGCTGATGCTGGCATCGCCGCCTGCGGCCGAGAAATAGCCGCCGACGTAGACATCGCTGCCGTGAACGGCGATCGCGTTGACTGTGTCGTTGACGCCGTTGTTCGCGCCAGCGCCCAGGGCGGACCAGGCGCTGCCGTTCCAGCGGGCGATGTTATTGGCGCTGGCGGCTCCGGCCTGGCCAAAGGCGCCGCCGACATAAATGCCGCCATCCGCGGCGACAGCGATCGCATAGACGGTTCCGTCCACGCCGTTCGTCGGGGGGCCGCCCACCGCGGACCAGGCGCTGCCGTTCCAGCGGGCGACATTGTTGGCACTCACGCCGGCCACCGCGCTGAACGACCCGCCGACGTACACGACGGTCCCGCTGATCGCGATCGCATTGACCGGTCCATTGGGGCTATTGGCCGCGGTGAAAGCAGCGGACCAGTTATCGTCATCGCCGGAAGTCGAGACGACTTGATCAGCCGCCGCGTGCAGCTCGGTGTGCGATCCTGGAGTGAGGATGCCTTCGTTGGCCAGCGGCGCGGCGCTCGCCGGACCGGACAGCCGAGGAATCGGGGCCAGGGCCAACAGCGCGGCCGCCAGCACGGTGAGCCAGCGCAGCGCCGGCGGAGATGATCGGACAAAGGACGTGCGAACAGCCATTACGCCTCTCCAGACGAAATCGGGCGAATCACGCGGCAGACAGCCGCGGCGCGAGTGAAGCCAGGAGCAGAGGCCCCCTTCCATAAGGTAGCACAGCGCTGCGGCCCTGACAATAGGCTTTTTGGCCCGGTCGCCCCAGGAGTTTGCTGCTCGCCGAATTGCACGATGTCGCCATCTCTGCTAGAATTGAGCCGAGGTTTCATAGGCCATGCACCTGACCCGCCACCTGACCCCCAACACCTTTCTGGCCCGCAGCCAGGCTGACCTGGAACGCGCCGAGGCCGAGAACAACCTGATCCTCGGGGTCAGCACGCGTCTCAGGGATCAGCCAGGCCGCACGGCCGCGCCGCCCTATCTCGCTACCGTAGAGGACGCGAACGGGTTGGCGGCTGCCGCGGTGATGACCCCGCCGCATCGGGTCATCATCTACAGCGCGCGACGCGATGAGCCGGCCCCGCTGCGCCTGATCCTGCACGATCTATGCGCCGACGGCTGGCGCGTGCCTGGGGTGGTCGGTCTGGCCGCGACCGCGCGAGCATTCGCCGAGTTGTGGCGTGCAGCCACCGGCCGACCCTTTCGCCTGAGCCGGCACGAACGGGTGTATGAGCTGCGCGCCGTCACGCCGCCCCCGAAGCCGGCCGGCTTCATGCGGCTGGCCATGGAGACCGACGGCGAGCTGGCCAGCGAGTGGTCATTCTGCTTCTGGCGCGAGCTTGGAGTGACGGGCACGGGTGAGGATGCGCGCGCAAGCGCCGGCCCACGCATCGCAAACCGCGAACTCTACCTGTGGGATGATGGCGGACCGGTTTCGATGGCGGGCAAGGCGCGACCGACCGCGCACGGCATGGCGGTCAGCCTGGTCTACACGCCGCCAGAGCGCCGGAATCGCGGCTATGCCAGCGCGCTCGTGGCGGCGCTCAGCCAGCATCTCCTGGACGCCGGCTGGCAGTTCTGCGTGCTTTTCACCGATCTGGCGAACCCGATCTCGAACAGCATCTATCAGCGCATCGGCTACCGGCCGGTATCTGACTTCGACGAGTATGACTTCGACTATGAACCACGCTGATCTCGCACTATCTCATTTTCAAGAGGGCTTTTCGTGCGCGCAGGCGGTGCTGGTCGCCTTCGCGCCCGATTTCGGGCTCGACCGCGATCTGGCCTTGAAGATCGCCGCGGCCTTCGGCGGCGGGATGGGACGCACCGGGGGAACCTGCGGCGCGGCGTCGGGCGCGCTGATGGCGCTGGGGCTGAAGGATGGCGCAACGCGCGGGGAAGACAAGACGACCAAGGAACGCGCCTATAGCCGCGCCAGGGAGTTCCTGGAGCAGTTCCAGGCGCGCCACGGCGCCATCACCTGTCCGGGATTGCTCGGCCACGACATCGGCACGGCCGCCGGGATGGAAGCCGCGCGGGAACAGGGGCTGTTCAAGTCTTTCTGTCCGCGTTTGGTCGAGGATGCAGTGAAGATCGTGGAAGAGATGTGGGCCAGGGACGAACGCGTGGAGTGACCGTGCGGGGCGACTAACACGTCACGTGGAACAGCCCCAGCACTTTTCCTTCGGCCTCATTCCATTCGCGAATCGCTTCTGGCGTTTTCCACAGGTCCACCTGGCAATCGTGTTTGGCGAGGAACGCCGCCGCCTCCGCGGAGAGCTCGATCTTGCCTTCGTGGCCCGCGCCGATGATGATCCGCTCGGCCTTCTTGCGATACAGCTCCTGGATTTCGGCCAGACTGATCTTGTGCGACGTACCATAGACCGCCTTAGAAAGGGTCTTGCGGCGCTTGCGCACCTTGCCGGAGAGCCGGATGATGATGTCGTGCTCGTAGCGTCGGCCCTCGACGGTGATGCTGCCGAACCAGGTATCGTCAATCTTGGGTCGCATGAGACGCCTCGTCAGCGAGTGGAATGTCGGGAGGAATTCTAGCACAGAGCAGCCGGCGATGCAATCGGCGGGATGGTTACACCTGCCGCGTAGACACGACGCCTCTCAATGCCGATAGTCGCCCAGCCAATGTACCCAATTCAGCGCCTCATGCACTGCGTTGAATAGTCGCTCATCCGCGGTCCAGAATGGGCATGTGTACATCTCGGCCAACGCCAGGTAGTGAGCATCGTAGGCTGCCGGATGATTCAGACGCCGCGCCATCTCGGATGCACGTACGTGGAGATCAGGCGGTCTCATCCAGCTTTTGCGCTCGCCATTCGACCCAAAGCGCCCGCGCCAGAGGCGCGTCCGGCTCATCGAGGAAAACCCGTTTGATGGCCAGGCCAGCGTCAGCGCAAACCCAGGATTTCATCGTCGCATTCCTCGCGCAACAGCTCAGTGGAGTCGCCAGGCTGGACACCTTGCGCCTGACGCCAGTGGGAGTGCGAGTTGCAGAGAAGCGGCGGCCATCGGAGTGATAAAACCGCGCCAATCAGACCTTCGAGCTGTCCTGGATCTCGAAGGTCTGATCGCGTCTGGGCTCCGGACCGGCGCGCCAGGCAGCCCGCCGCGCCAGGCTACCGATCGCGGGGATCGTACTCATGGAAGGCTTTCAGTTGATCAATCGCGAATTGCTGATTGGAGATGATGGCGTTGACGACATCCCCGATCGAGATCACGCCGATCAAGGCGCCGTCATCCATCACCGGCAGATGCCGCACGTGTTTGTCGGTCATCAGCGCCATGCACGCCTCGACAGGCGTCTCGGGGTTGACGTGCACCACGCGCGAGGTCATGATCTCGCGGACGGGCGTTTCCTTGGATGACTTGCCGTGCAAGATGACCTTGCGGGCGTAGTCGCGTTCCGAAATCACACCTACCAGCGTCTGTCCGTCGAGCACCAACAAAGCCCCCACATTCTTCGCAGCCATCAACGTCAAGGCGTCGAACACGGTGGCGTCTAGCGAAACGGCATGGATCTCGTACCCCTTACGCTGCAAGAGCTCTTTGACAGTCCTCATGAGGCGCCTCCTTTGCAGAATAGTGCGAGCGGATTGCGTCGCAGACCTGTTGAGAAGATGTCTCATTGTAGCATGTATCACGCTTGCTGTCAACAGATGCGGCACAATTGAGTGTTTAGTCGGAACGGGTCTGTTGTCATTTGGCCTTTTGTCGGCGTTTTGTGGTATGATTGTTCGCGCATCTCGGTCATTTTCTACTCATGTGTCTGGACGAAAATGGCAACGAGCTGGTGCGCGTGGATTGGGACGGCCAACAGGCCCGACTGATTTCCCCTGACCAACTGCAGAACAAGGCCGATCGGCCTTACTTCCAGGAAACTATGAAACTGGCAGCCGGCGAGGTCTACCTTTCTCCCGTGGACCTCAACGCCGTGGATCGCTTTGCGCTGGATACCGAACAACTGCTGAGCACGGCAATGCAGATCAGCGGGGGCGCCAGCAGGTCTGACTGCGGCCCTCAGAACGTCGAGGAGATCGCAGCGGCTGTGCAGCGCGCTTGCCACGAAGCCGGCCTGTCGGCCGATCACTGCACGTTGTGCTATGCAGCGACCGGCCTGCCGCGCCTCGATCTGACGACCCTGGAGCTGATCTTGCGCCAACTGCTGGACAACGCCCGCAAGAATCATCCTCAACAGAAGCCGCAGGTGCAGATCGTCGGCTGCGATGATGCAGCGGGCGGTGTGCGCCTGGAGGTGGAGGACGATGGCCCCGGCATTCCGCCGGAATTACAGGACCAGGTGTGGCTGCCCTTCTATCAGATTGATCGTTGGCAAACGGGGCAGACGCCCGGCATGGGCATGGGGCTGGCCATCGTCGCCAATCACGTCTGGACGGCCGGGGGCTGCTGCTGGATCGAGCGCGGGGTCCGCGGCGGCGCACGCATCTGCCTGACGTTGCCCGCCGCGGCCTGAGCGCCGGTCAGCGAGGAGTTCGGTTCAGGTAAATGATGATCGTCAGATGCGTGCCCACGCCGACCGTGGATTGCAGGTCCATCTTGTCAGCGCACGCCTTGATGTTGGGCAGACCCATGCCCGCGCCAAAACCCATCTCGCGCACCCAATCGGGCGCGGTGGAGTAGCCTGGCTGCATGGCCAGCTCCACATCGGGGATGCCGGGGCCTTTGTCCATCACCTCGATCTTGATGCGATCGGGGCGCACTTCGGCGACGATCTCGCCGCCATCGGTGTAGACCACCACATTGATCTCGGCTTCGTAGGTGGCCACAGCCACGCGGCGGATGATGGGCGGCGGGATGCCCAGGCGGCCCAGGGTCCGTTTCAGACCGCTGGAGGCCTCGCCTGCGCGCGCAAAGTCGCGCGCGGCCACTCGATAGCCGAAGACCAGCGCCACCTCATCGGCCACGATGTCCTGGAAAATGTGGCTGGCGCGGTAGCGATGGATCTCTTCTTCGCGGTAGCTCACCTCCAGGCGTTTGAGCATCGCGCGCACGATGTCGCCCTGGGTGATGATGCCGGCCAGCTTGCCTTCGCGGTTGATCACGGGAAAGCGGCCGAATCTGAGGTCGCTGAACTTGCTCACCGCGTGCACCAACGGCTCGTCGGCGTACAAAGTCACCGGTTTGGTGTGCATCCGGTCGCTCACCGTAACGCCCAGCTCACCCGCGGCCAACGCCTTGATGAGATCCTCGATGCTGATGATGCCCACCATCTTGCCATCCTCGACCACGGGCGTGCCTGAGATGCGGTTGGCGCGCAGTATCTCGCGGAACTCGGCCATCGTGGCATTGACGGGAACGGTGATGACCTTGGGGGTCATCGCATCTTCGACCTTCAGCTCGTAGGCCAGCTCTTGGAGCTTGGTGATCTCTTTGTCCTTGTTGTGGGATGGCGGCTCCATCCGCTACTCCCTTCCCCCGAACGCGTCGTACCACCGGCGCAGGGTGAGCTCGAACAGGACGTGGGGCGCCAGGCCAGCAACGTACAGCCGGCCGCACGCCTCGAACATGGTGTACTTGGAGCCTAACAAAGGGACCTTCTTGTGTGCGGCCAGGGCGATCGTCTCCGGCGGGGGAATCTTGGCGCGCACGAATACGATAGCCCCTGTGCCAGCCATCTCAGCCGTGCGCACTACCTGGGGGTTCGTCAGCCCGGTCATCAGCAACATGCCTTCCTGGGCGAACGCCAGGACGTCGCTCATCAGGTCGGCGCCGCCGCCGCAAGTGACCTCCTCCTCCAGGTCAATGTCCTTCGAGATGACCTGTCCCTCGATTATCTGGAGCACTTCGCGCAGTTTCATGCTTCTCCTCTTCTGGCCGGGATGTATGTCTGCCGAACGTCTGCACGTCAGGCCTTGTCTCCGAGCGCCATCCCTGGCGGCAACCGCACGGCGATCACTTCCCCCCGCGCACACACCTGGTCGCCGGCCAACACCCAGGCTTCCACCACGACCTTGCGACCCTTCACCTCGCGCACGCGGCCCCGCACCTCTAGCTCAACGCCCAACGGCGTAGGCCGCAGATAGTCCACCTTGAGCGCGGCCGTCACGTAGCGCAGCGCCGGCTCCGAGCCGGGCTCGCGACCCTCTGCGCGATAACCGGCCCCGGCCGCGGTGCCTGTGCCGTGACAGTCAATCAACGAGGCGATCAGGCCGCCGTAGACATAGCCCGGAACGGCGGTGTGATAGGGCTGCGGCGTGAAGAACGCCACGGTCTCATCGCCATTCCAACGGCTCTGAATGTGTAGGCCGTGCGCGTTCAGGCGACCGCAGCCGTAACAGCGAGCCAAATCGTCGGGATAGAAATCCTGCAAAGCCGCTTCTGGCATCGAGTGTCTTCCTCTCACCATCGCACCGGCGAGTGTTCAGCGCTGGGCGGTTCTGCAGACAGTCAACTGCCTCGTCGCGCCAGGGCCAAACGGCGCGGCCTGGTAGTCGCTGAACTTCCACGCCACGGGCAGGCCGTTGTACTTCAGCAGAGCATCCAGCTCCTGTGGAAAGAACATTCGCATATCCACCTCGCCAACGACCTCCTCGCCGGTTGGCCAGGCGGTATAAGTCGTGATGTGATTGATCTGCGTCGTCGCATCGTAGACGTTGCTATGCGTCATGACGACCTGGCCTCGGCCATCTGGATCATCATACGGCGCCGACATGGGGAAGCGCGCGGTAGGATCACGAGTCAGGATGCCGAAATGGGGTACGAACACGTCAATGATGAACCGGCCATCGAGCGCCAGATGCTTCCTGACGCAGGCGGCGCAGGCCTCGAAATCCGCGATGGTCAGCAGATGACACAGCCCGTTGGCGACGAGAATGATAGTCGAGAAGGTCGCGGCCAGATCGAACGCGCGCATGTCGGCCTCGATCCAGGTCGCCGAGACGCCCTCCGCAGCAGCCTTGCGGCGAGCCTCGCTGAGCATACCGGCGGACAGGTCAATGCCCGTGACCTTCAGCCCGGCCCTGGCCAGCGGGATGGCGACCCGGCCCGTGCCGCACGCCAGCTCGAGCAGTGTGTCGTCGGGCCGCGCGCGTTGCGCCTGCGCCAGCAGGAACGGGAGGTCGCCGCCGTAGTCGGCAAAGAGACGGTCATAGTGCCGGCCATCGCAGTAGATCTGATCCGTCATCAGCCTCCTCCGAAGGCAAGCTTGAACGCCAGACGTTGCCCTTGCACAGCATCTTCCTCGACGAAAGCCAGGTTATCAATCGTGATCGTCCAGCGGAAGTCTCGCTCGCTCAACAGGCGGACAACTGCCGCGAGAAGATCGTGGTGGATGTCGCCAACCCCGATCGTGATGTGAGGAAGCCACTGCTCCGGACCATAGTAAGCCAGGCTGCCAGAGGCGCAAGCCGCGAGCTCTGACCACAACGCTTGATGGAACTGGCTCAACGCCAGGTCGCGCACGATGGGAATGTAGAGCACGGGCGACGTCCCTGTGAAGATGCCCAACCCGGTCGTTCTGACCTGGAAGGGGGAGGCGGCGCGGACGAAGCGATCAAGTCGCGATGCGAGCGCATCACGGTCATAGCTGCGAGCGACGTGGTATGAAAAATGAGGGTGAGGCGTTGAGTAGACGCCGCACACGCCAAACTGCGTTTCCAGCTCTCGCCAAAGAGCTTCAGTCAACCGGTAATAGTGATCATCAAGCAATGACACAACGGCCTGCATCGTGCCCTCCTGACAGGCCCTCCGCCCTTCTACGGGGCCATACGGGCAAGTTCGGACAGTACAGCCTCTACCGCGTGCGGCAGAGCCGCCGCCACAGCAGGGGTGGGCGCCTCGCCGAAGGTCAGCACATCCTCCACCGCGATCGCTATCACGGTGATGTCGTGGTCCTCCGGCAGCTTCAGACCCAGGCTGCGACCAAAGGCCAGCGCGCCGCCGAAGGAAAGGTCGTGGGTGGAACCGGCGTGCAGAGATGCTTGCACGTCCTTCACGCGCAGGCGAGAGACCTGCCCTGCCGCGGCGTCGTGTACGCCGGCGGCGTCAACCAGGATCAGACGGTCATAGCCCGCGATCGTCTCCAACAGGCGCACCCCGCCCACGCTTGCCTCGACGCAGGTCACATCATTGCGTGCGCACTGCGCGGCGACTTGCCGGACGACATGAATGCCGATACCGTCGTCGGTCAGGATGGGGTTGCCGAGGCCGAGAACGAGGGTTTTCACCTACCTCTTCACTGGCTCGTTCACGCGCTGGCTCACCGGCGTGTTCATCAGTTGTGGATCGGGCGTCCCCGGTCCACACTCGGGCGCGTAACAGGTGACGTCCACAAAGACGCACTTCTGCTGGCAGCTTGGACAGGTTTCCGGCGGAGGCGGCTTGGCCTGGAAGGTGTAGCCGCATTCCGCGCATTTCCACCAGGGATGGGGTCTACGTACTGGCATGGGATCCTCCTCATTCAGAAAGGATACTTCTTTTCAGATTCGTTGGCCCAAAGCACCTATCGGGGCCCACATGCAGCCGCCAGCGCATACGGCCGGATCTCATTCTCCAGGCGAGGTTCCAGCGCTTCGGCAGCTACATCCAGGTCATACTCCGCCTGCAACCCCAACCAGAAACGCGGCGACACGTCAAAGAAGCGCGCCAGCCGCAGGGCGGTGTCGGCTGTGATACTCCGCTGTTCCAGCACGATCTCGTTGATACGCCGCGTGTCCACGCCGATCGCCAGCGCCAGCCGGTTCTGGCTTAGCCCCAGTGGCTTCAGAAATTCCTCTAGCAGCACCTCACCGGGGTGTACTGGCTTCAACCTCTCTTCGGCCATTGTCCCACTCTCCTGATTAATGATAGTCCGCAATCTCCACCTCATACGCATCACTGTCTTCCCATCGAAAACAGACCCGCCACTGGTCATTGATGCGCACGCTGTACTGCCCCGCTCGATCACCGATCAGCTTCTCAAGGCGATTTGCGGGCGGCACGCGCAGATCATTCAGCGATGTCGCGTTGTTGATCATGCGCAGCTTGCGCAGCGCAACTTGCTGAATGCCTGATGGCAGCTTGCGCGAGCGCCGGAGCCTGTAGATCAGACGAGTTTCTTCGTTCCCAAAGGACTTGATCACGGCATCATTCTATAGCGCAACGCGCTAAGTGTCAAACGCCCAAAGAGAGTGTAACGCGCAAAGCACGCGGCCAGACCACTGTAGTTCGTGAACCGGTAGCCTGGGCCGGTGGGTGACGCAAGGATCACGATTTCCTCAGCGTCAGCGGCAGATAGCGCCGGATCGGATCGCTCAACGCGATGTCTATCCCCGTCACAGGATCGCCGTGCACGGTCACGGGGTCGGGCTGGCGATCGGCGTTCGCGTCGTAGAAGGCCAACGGCTCATCAGGTTCCGGCGCGGCCATGTCGCCATCCAGATCCATGTATGCGCCCACCATGTAGTCGCCGGCGGCGACGTTGGTCACAGTGTACGCCCCAGGACCGGCAAGGATCGCATGGTAGGCCGGCGGGCCTTGCTCCCCCTGGCGGGCGACGAAGACGATGATGGTGTGCGTGCCCGTGATCCGGCCGGCATAGCTGACCTGCCCGGCGATGCTGCCGGTGGCGGGCGCGACCGGATCGTGCAAAGCGATGTTGATTCCGCCTACCGCGCTTCCCCCGACCACGGTCACGAAATCGGGCTGACCGTCGCCGTTCGGATCGTACCACGCAAACGGCTCGTCCGGCTGCGGCGGCCCCATGTCGTCGCCCAGATCCATGAACGCGGCAACCGCGTAGATGCCATCCGCCACGTTCGACACCGTATAGGGCCCGGCGCCGAAGATGACCGCGGCGTAGGCCGGCTGCTGCTCCCCTGGCCGAATGACGATCACGACGACGTTGTGGGTGAGCGTGACCTGCCCGGTGTAGCTGACCCGGCCGCTGATACTGCCGGCGCCAACGCCAGGATCGCGCAGCGCGATGTCTACGCCGCCAACCGTCGCGCCCGCGGCCACGGTGACGGGGTTGCCGCCATAGCCGCCGATCGGGTCCACACTTGGGTCGGGATCACCGCCGGAGTCGTCGGCGTCCATGCCCGCGTAGACGTGGTACGTGCCTGCCTCGACCGTCAGCGTGTACGGACCGGGGCCGTTCATCTGTATGGCCGCAACCGGCGGCCCGCCCAGCGTCGTGGTGAACGCGCCCACCCAGATCAAGTGCGCGCCGGTCACTGCGCCGACGTAGGACACCGCGCCGCTGATCTCGCCGTGGGTAAGCGCCGGCGCCTGCGGCGATGAGCCAACGTCAGCCCCGGCGGCCATGGTCCAGAGAATCGCGGCGCCTAACGCGATCAGGGCCGCTCCTGCGACAACTGCGCCCAGGCTGAGCCGGCTGCCTACCATGTATCTGCGCTCGTTCATGATGGCCCTCTTTGACGTCGTTTTCTGCCTTCGGCTTCGGCGCAGTTCGCTTTCCACCCCTGAAAGCAGCTTCGTCCTCAGTCAGAGCTTCCTCGTCGGTCTGACTTTCGTAGTGCGCCAAAACTCGAGCCACTCGTTCTTGGTTCCACTCTGGAGGGAAATGTTCTTTCATCAATGTCAGCCAACCCAATCAAATCGAGCTTCTCGCTCGACGCGAAGTTGCCAGGTCACCAGACCCATCGCCGATACGCGTATCACGTGCCCCATGCGCTTGAGACTTGTATCGAATTCGGAATGATGGAGCAACCGCCGGATGAAGGCGGCGGCCTCAGTGCGACTGACATCCAAGAACACGAGACAATACTCCGCGTGTACCAGCTTTTGCCGATAGTAGTCCCAATCCATGGTAAAGAAAGTCGCACGAGAGAGGGTCAACAAAAAGGGGATGATCTCCGCGTCGGCCATCCCCTTTCTGCCCACATCATGGCCGATTTGACGCACCGGCACGCGCCAGCGGCCGAGCAATTGCCGCTGACTTTCGAGGACGTTCTCGTCCAGGATGTTCATGCGGCCACAGGCTCCAGCGCGAACTCGTCCGCGTGCATGATGAATGCCTGACCTGACAGCTTGATGGCTTCGGCAATCGCGTCTTTACCGATGCTGTTGTGGCATTCTTCGATGATCGTCTCCCAGGCCAAACCCTCAGCGAGCATGTCTAGCACCTGCCAAACCATGATCCGCGTGCCGCGAAAGGTCGGTTTCCCATGGCAGATCGCCGGGTCGGCCACGATGTATCGTCCCAGCAAGTGTCGTCCGTTTCCGCTCATTGTCCCAATACCTCGGATGTGAATAGGCGGCAGTCGGCTACAAGTACATGACCAGTGTGCAGGTATTCTACGATGCCCGCGTCTTAAAGTCAACACGGCCCAGACCGCCGAGATTCGCGAACCTGGTAGCCTGGGCCGAGTTGCTGTTGAGCACATCGTCATTGCCCTAAAGGGGGCCTTTGGCTCCGAGCGGAGTCCGACGTCCTGAGCGAAGCGCAGCGGAGTCGAAGGATTGTCGGACGGAGCGAAACAATCTCCCTCGCCTGGATGGGATTGCTCACCTGCACTGCACCTGTCGGTGTGTGCAGGTGCAAGTATCGGCCCCAACGGCGGGCCTCGCAATGACTGAAAAGGCGAGCTCCTACCCGCGCTTCAACACATCCCTGATCTTCCCCTCTGCGTCGAAAATCCGCACCTCCAGCGGCATCTGGCCGGGGAGGGTGTGCGTGGCGCAGCCGAAGCACGGATCATACGACCGGAAGGCCATTTCCACGCGGTTCAGGATCCCTTCTGTCACCACGCCCTTTTGGATCACGGCCTGCGCCGCCTGCTTGACCGAGATGGCGATGGGCGCGTAGTTGTTCGTCGTGCCGACGATCAGGTTGGCCTTCTTGACGATGCCGCGCTCGTCGGTGACGTAGTGGTGCGTGAGCGTGCCGCGCGGGGCCTCAACGATGCCCACCCCTTCGGTCGGCTTCTCAGTCGGCAGGTTGCGGACGTGGGGGTTGGTGATGTCGGGGTCGGTGCACAGCTCCAGCAGCCGCTCGGCCGCGTAGAGCAGCTCCACCAGCCGCGCCCAATGCGTCGCCAGGGTGTGGTGCACCGGCTTGCCGCCCAGGGTGGCGTAGAACTCCTCGTAGGCCTCCTGCGCGCGCGGGGTGGCCATGCCGTCGGCCGCGTTGAGCCGCGACAACGGGGTGGCCTGGTAGACGCCGCTTTCTTTGCCGGGGACAAGTCCCTTCCAGCCGACCTTCTTCAGATAGGGGAATTTGAGATAGGTCCACGGCTCGACCCGTTCGGCCACGACATCCAGGTACTCGTTCGGGCTGTACTTCAGCAGCTCTTTGCCATCTGGCCCGACGACGCGCACCTTGCCGTCATAGAAGTTGGTCTTGTTGTTGGCGTCCACCATGCCCATGTAGTAGGTGGGCAGGGTGAAGGCCTCCGACAGGATCAGGTCCACGTAGCCCTGGTTCTTCAGCACTACATCCTTGAAGAGCTGGATGCTGAACAGGCCGAAGTCCACCAGCTCACGCGCGGTCTTCTCGAACCCGGCGCGTTCCTCCTCAGTGATCTTCTTGGCCACGCCGCCAGGCACGCCGAAGGTGGGGTGCACCTTGCGGCCGCCCAGCGCGCCGACGATGTCCATCGCCTTGCCGCGCGCCTGGATCACCGCCGTGCCGGTCTCCACGCCGACCTTGTGGATCAGGCCGAGGATATTGCGCTCGGCCGGCGGCGCATCCGGCCCCAAGACGAAATCGGGCGCGGCCAGGATGTAGAAGTGGACGGTGTGATCGGCGACGTAGAACGCGGAGTAGAAGAGCTCGCGCAGCTTCTTGGCCGTCGGCGGTGGGTCCACGTGGTAGACGGCATCGGCCGCCTTGGTGGCGGCCATGTGGTGCGCCTCGGGGCAGACGCCGCAGATGCGCGGGGTGATGTCGTTCATCTCCTCCACGCGACGGCCCTCCGCGAACTTCTCGAAGCCGCGCAGCTCCGGGATCACCAGATACGCGTTCGCCACGTCGCCCACGTCGTTGAGAAAGATGTCTATTCGCCCATGACCTTCCAGGCGAGTTATCGGATCAATGCTGATCTTCTGCATAGGTTTCTCCTCTTCTGCCACGGATTACACGGATTTCACTGATTTCTTCTTACGCTGTCAAGAGCGAACGTCTGTCCCGACGCAGTCCTCTTACCCACCGAATGAATAATCTATGCAATCCGCGTCATTCGTGGCTGAACCGTCACTTTATCAGGCGTTTGTGTTGAAGGGATTGGGCGCCGAAATCGAGAAGGAGCGCCAGGCGAAGTCCGGTCGCGGCCAAATAGTTGAGCGCCTGAGCTTCGTGGTTGGCGTTCAAGGTTAGAGATGGCCTTAAGCTCCAGGATGATCTTACCCGCTACTACGCAATCAGCCTCGTAGTCGCCTACTAACACACCCTTGTAAGTGACTGGAAGGCGCTTCAACTGCTCAAATTGAATGCCGCGCAGGGTCAATTCATGCGCTAACGCCGCCTGGTAAACCGCTTCCAGATATCCAGGTCCCAGGATTCTGTGAACCTCCATCGCAGCTCCGATAATCGCGAACGAAAGCTCCTTGAACAGAATCTCGGCCATGAGACCTCTCCTTTTTGCCACGAATTACACGAATTTCACAAAGAACTCCTTCCATTCGTGTAATTCGTGCAATTCGTGGCTACGTCAACCTCGCTCTGTGGAGCATCGACGCGGGCAGGCTGAAGCGGTAGAAGGTCCCGATCGGGTCCGGGATATCGCTGACGATTCGACGGGCCTCCTGCTCGGTGTCGGCGTCCACCACGGAGGCGACCGCCGAGAGAAGCGCGGCGCCCTGGTCGTGGACGTGCGGCGGCGGGCCGTAGCAGCCGCGACAGGGGATGTCCACCTTGGTGCAGAGCGCGCCACAGCCGCCGCGCGTCGCCGGCCCAGCGCAGATGATCCCCTGGTCGAACAGGCACCTGGTCGAGTCGGCGATGATCTCGTGGTAGCGGTAGAACTTCTTGATCTTCTTCTCTTCCCGCACGTGCTTGCACTCGTCGCACACCGTCTTGTCGTTGGCGCCAACCACGCTGCCCTTGGGCGGCAGGTTGCCCGACACGATGGCCTCGATCACCGCCCAGATCTGCGGGTCCTGCGGCGGGCAGCCGGGCAGGAAATAGTCCACGTCGGTCACCTGGGCCAGGGTCTTGACCGTGTTGTAGAACTTGGGGATCTCGATCTCGCCCTCGGGCATGTGATAGGCCTGCTGCGGCACGACCTTGTTGGGGTTGTCGGCCGACTCCGACTCCAGGTAGACCCGGCGGAAGATGGACTCACGGTCGAAGAGGTTCGCCAGGCCGGGGATGCAGCCCTCATAGGCGCAGGAGCCGAACGCCACCAGCACCTTCGACTTCCGGCGCAGCAGGTGCGCCAGGTGCTCGTTTTCGCTGGTGCGAATGGCGCCGTTGAACAGGCAGACATCCATGTAGCCGTCGGGATACCCCTCGACGTCCTTGTACTTGAAGTCGGTAGCGCAGGGCCAGAAGACGATGTCGGCCACCTGGTCCACGATGAGGAGCTTCTCGCGCAGCTCGACGACTGCGATCTCGCAGCCGCCGCAGGAGGCCGCCCAGTAGAGGCCCAGCTTGAGTTTTCCGTTGCCTGGCATGGTCTAGTCCTCCTTGCTCGCGAACTGCCGCTTCCAGTTCAGCGGCCCCAGGCCGCGCACCTGCTCGGTGAAGCTGCGCACCAGCTCGGCCCACTTGGGCGCCTCCGCGCCGGAGATCCAGCCCCAGTGGAACCGCCCTGGCTCGATACCGTATTGCTGCAACAGCGCCTCCACCAGCGGCATCCGGCGGAAGGTCTTGTAGTTGCCGTTGGTGTAGTGACAGTCGCCGGGCGGATGGCAGCCGGAGATGATGACGCCATCCGCGCCCTCGGCAAAGGCCTTCAGGACGAAGGCCGGCTCGATGCGGCCCGTGCACATGAAGCGGATGATGTCCACGTTGGGCGGCTGCTCCATGCGCGAGACGCCGGCCGTGTCGGCCGCGGTGTAGGTGCACCAGTTGCAGAGAAAGCCCACGATGCGGGGCTCGAATTTGCCGTTATTGGTCATGGGTCACTCCTTTGTGGGAGTAGGTCGAGCACCAGACCTTAGCCACGAATTACACGAATTTCACGAAGAAGCACAGGAGAAAATTCGTGTAATTCGTGGCTCCCGGTCCTCAACATCATCTCAAGCCGGCACCCTTTCTGGCAGCCGGAACAGCCCCTCGATCTGCGCGTAGATCTGCTCGTCGGTGAAGTGCTGGCCGGTGATCGCGCCCGCCGGGCAGGTCGCCACGCAGGTGCCACACCCCTTACACAGCGCCTCGTTGACGCGGGCGACGTTGTCCTCGATGATATAGCTGATTGCCGTGTACGGGCACACCGTCAGACACGTCTTGCAGGCCGAGCAGAGCTTCTCATCCACGATCGCGACCTGCGGCGAGATCGTCACCTCGCCCCTGCTCAGCAGCGCCAGGGCCTGTGAAGCAGCCGCGCCCGCGTGGGCCACCGTGTCAGGCACGTCCTTCGGGCCTTGTGCGCAGCCGGCCAGGAACACGCCGTCGGTGTTGGTCTCCACCGGCTTCAGCTTGGGATGCGCCTCGGCGAACCAGCCATCGGGGGTGCGGCTGAGGCCAAACAGCGAGCCGACCTTGGATGCGTCGGCAGGCGACTCGATGGCAGAACTGAGCACCACCATGTCCACGTCAGCCGCCACCAGCTTGCCCAGGTTGGCGTCCTCGCCCGTCACGCGCAGCTTGCCCGAGGGGAGCACCTGGACCTCGGCCCCGCGGCCGCGCACCATCGTGACTCCTTCTTCCTGAACCCGCTCGTAGAACTCCTCGTAGCCCTTGCCGAACGCGCGCATGTCCATGTAAAACTCGTACACCTCGGCGTTCGTCTTATCGCGCACCAGGTGCGCCTGCTTGAGCGAGTACATGCAGCAGATGCGCGAGCAGTACTCGTGCGCGTTCTTGTCGCGCGAGCCGACGCAATGGATGATCGCCACCCGTTCCGGCTTCACCCCATCGGCCGTCACGATCTGGCCGCCGGTGGGGCCGCTGGCATTCGAGAGCCGCTCGAACTCCAGCGCGGTGATGATGTTGGGCGACTTGCCATAGGAATATTGGCTGAGCTTCGTCGTATCCCACATCTGAAAGCCGGTCGCGACCACGATCGCGCCGACGTTCAGCTCCACCACTTCGTCCTCTTGGGTGAAGTCAATGGCCTTGGCCTCGCACAGCATCTGGCACGCGCCGCAGGCGTCAGCGATATCGCCGTTGGAACGATCGTGCTGGCGGAAGCGAATGCACGAGTCGGTGTCAATCACCGGCACGCGCGGCACTGCCTGGAGGAACGGCACATAGATGGCCGACGTGGGACCGAGCGGCTTCTCGGCGTAGATCCCCTGCTGCTCCAGCACGATCTCGATCGCGCCGGTGGGACAGACGATAGTGCACGCGCCGCAGCCAATGCACTCGCGCGTCTTCTCCATGAAAGGCGGCCCGACCACGCGATCTACACCGTGCTGCGAGAAGTTCAACACGTGCGCCTTGACCATATCATTGCACACGCGCACGCACAGACCGCACAGAATACACTTCTCGTTGGGGTCGGTCACCGCGAAGGGCGGCTCAGCGACGCCATATTCGGCCGCCAACTGCTTGATGACGGGCACGTTGGGCGCGCGCGAGAGCAGCAGCCCCATCACCACCTTGCGTGCTTCCATCACCGGGTCCGAATAGGTCTTCACTTCCAGCCCGTCCCACGCTGGATGGGTACACGCCGCCTGCAGGCTTGACCAACCGCGACGGACAACCTCCACCGTACACAGACGGCACGCGCCGTAAGGCTCCAGCACGGGGTGAGAGCAGAGCGTGGGGATGTAGATGCTGTTCTTGCGGCAGACTTCCAGGATCGTCTGATCGTCTTCGGCCTGGATTTTCTGGCCGTCTATCGTCAATGTGATCATACTCTGATCTCCTTACCGGCCGCGTCCCGCCGCTGCCGGCTTGACAGCCACGACAGCCGGTTTGGGCATCATAGCGATCGCCTGGGGAGAGACGATCTCGATTTTGTCGAGGTTGCACGCCTCGCGGCACGCGCCGCAGCGCAGGCACTTATCTTGATCTATCATGTGCGCCTGCTTCTTCTCACCGATGATCGCGTCCTCCGGGCACGCCTTGACGCACAACCCACAGCCAGAGCACGTCTCGAGGATGTGGAAGCGAGACAGCGAGCGACACACCCCCGCCGGACAGAGGCCTTCGCGGATGTGGGTTTCGTATTCGTCACGGAAGTATCTGAGCGTGCTGAGCACGGGATTAGCAGCCGTCTTGCCCAGACCACACAGCGAGACCCCCTGCACCACTTTCGCCAGTTGTTCAAGCTGGTCGAGGTCGGCCAGACTTCCCTGGCCCTTGGTGATGCCGGTCATGATGTCCAACATGCGGCGGATGCCCTCGCGACAGGTGCTGCATTTGCCGCACGACTCATCCCTGAGAAAATCCAGGAAGTAGCGCGCCACATCCACCACACAGGTGCGGTCATCCATCACGACCACGCCGCCGGTGCCCATCATCGAGCCCGCCTCAGCCAGCGTCTCGTAATCCATCGGCGTGTCCAGCAGGCCAGCCGGCAGCACGCCGCCGGAAGGTCCGCCGATCTGGATCGCCTTGAAGTAACGCTTCTTGGGCAGGCCGCCGCCCACGTCGAACACGAGCTGGCGGATCGTCGTCCCCATGGGCACCTCGACCAGCCCGGTGACGTTGATCTTGCCGGCCAGCGAGAAGACTTGCGTGCCCTTGCTGCGCTCGGTGCCGATCTCGGCAAACCAGTCGCCGCCCTTGACGATGATTTCGGGGATGATGGCCCAGCTCTTGACGTTGTTCAGGCAGGTCGGCCGCTCCCACAACCCCTTGTCGGTCGTGTGGACGTGCTTGGCGCGCGGCTCAGAAGGCTTGCCCTCGATGGCGTGCATGATGGCTGTGGACTCGCCGCCGACAAACGAACGCGCGCCCAGACGCAGGGTGATGTTAAAATCGAAACCCGAGCCCAGGATGTCTTGTCCGAGCAGTCCGAAGTCACGCGCGCGGCGCAGGGCGGCCTGCAGCGACCGCGCGGCCAGGGTGTATTCGAACGGCAGGTAGATATAGCCCTGATGCGCCCCGATCGCATAGGCGCCGATGGTCATCCCCTCGACGATGCTGAAGGGGTCGCCTTCCATCAGCGCGCGATCCATGAAGCAGTTGGGGTCCCCCTCGTCGCCGTTGGCGAGCACGTATTTGATCTCGCCCTCGGCGTGGCGGGCAGACTCCCACTTGCGACCGGTAGGGAAGCCCGCTCCCCCGCGGCCTCGCAACCCTGACTTCTTAACTTCGGCGATCACCTGTTCGGGAGTCATGGAGCTGAGGGCTTTAGCCAACGCCTCGTAGCCGCCGAGCGCGATGTATTCCTCGATGGATTCAGGGTTCACCAGGCCGCAGTTGCGCAACGCGATGCGCAGCTGCTTGCGGTGCGAAGGGATGTCGGCGTAACGGTGAACGCGCTTGCGCGTGGCCGGGTCGCGAAAGGTCAGCCGCTCAACTACGCGACCCTTGACCAACGTCTCCTCGACCAGTTCGGGCACATCGGCCGGCTGAACGCCGACGTAGAAGGTGTCATCGGGCTGCACGTGGAGCACCGGCCCCTGGGCGCACCAGCCCCGGCAGCCAGCCTTCACCACCCGGATTTCCTTGTCCAGGCCGCGGTGCGCGAGCTCCGCGTCGAGGGCGGCGAGCAGTTCGGGCGGCCGGTCGTGCAGGCAACTGACCAGCAGGTCAGCACGGTATTGATCTGCCATCGGTTCCTCCTATGCCGCCACCCGCGCGACGACCCAATCCTCGACCACGCGGCCATCGGCCACGTGCTCGTCCAGGATGCGCGGCACCATGGTCGGATTGACATTGCCGTAGGTGATCTTGGGGTCGTCCCCGCGCTTGACATCCACCAACGGCTCCTTCGAGCACATGCCGATGCAGCCGACGGTGGTCACGTGGGCGTTGATCCCGCGCGCGGCCAGGTCATCGAGCAGCGCGCTCATCACCTCGCGTGCGCCCGCAGCGATGCCGCAGGTGCCCATGCCGACGGTGATGGTGGTGGCCGCTGCGGTGCGAGCCTGGACGTCCCGTTGCAGTTGTTGGCGCAGCGCACGAAGTTCGTCAAGACTTTTGAGTTGAGGCATGTAGAATCCTCCCTACGCCCCCTTCCCGTTTCCGTCAGGGGCGGCGTACTGTTTAACGACCTCGGTCACACGCACGGGGGTCACCTGGTTGTGCGGGTCATTATCCACCTGCACGAAAGGCGCCTGCGCGCAGGCGCCCAAGCAAGAACAGGCCTCCAGCGAGAAGTTGCCGTCGGCCGTGCTCTCGCCAGCCTTGATGCCCAGCGCGCGCTCGAACGTCTCCAGAATCGTCGGGCCGCCGTGCACATGGCAGGCGGTGCCCAGGCAGATCTTGATGCGATGCTTGCCCATGGGCTTGAGGCTGAAGGTGCGGTAGAAGGTTGCCAGGGCATACACATGCCCCCGAGGCAGGCTCAAGCGTTGAGAGACCAACTCCAGGGCATCTTTGGGCAGGTAGTTGTTCTCCTGCTGGATCTCCTGGAGGATGGCCAGGCTGCACGCCGGGTCCGCCCCGTAGACATCAATGATCGCGTTGACACGGTCGAGGTTCATCTTTCCCCTGGCCTCCTCTCGCCGAGGCTCATCTCGCCCATCTTGATGAGCTTGAGCTGCGGAACGCGTTTGGTGAAACACTCTTGCCAGCACAGGCCGCAGCCGGTACACGCCTCGGGATCCACATAGCGGGCCTTCTTGCGCACCTTGACGGTGAAGTTGCCCACGTAGCCTGCAACCTCTTCGACTTCGCTGTAGGTCAGGAGCTCAATGTTGGGATGCCGACCGGCATCCATCATTTTTGGCCCCAGAATTCAGGTGCTACAGTCGAGCGTGGGGAACGTTTTGTCCAGTTGAGCCATGTGGCCGCCGATGGACGGGTCCCGCTCGACCAGGTAGACCTTGTAGCCGGCGTCTGCGACGGTCAGCGCGGCCTGGATGCCCGCGATGCCGCCGCCGACCACCAGCGCGGCGGGCGTCACCGGCTCCTTGCGCGCGAACAGCTCTGTTTGCAGCGCCACACGCATGACGGCCGCGTTGATCAGGCGCTTGGCCTTCTCGGTGCCCGCGGGCACGTCTTTGCAGATCCAAGAGACGTGCTCGCGGATGTTGGCCATGGCGAAGTGGTAGGGATTCTCGCCAGCCTCCGAGACCGCGTTCTGAAAGGTCGGCTCGTGCATGCGGGGCGAGCACGCCGCGACCACCACGCGGTTGAGGCCCAGGTTTTGGATATCCTCCTTGATCATCTTCTGGCCGGGTTCAGAGCACATATATTTGTACTCTCGCGCCACAGCCACGTTGGGCAGCCCGTCGGCGAACTTGACGACCGCGGGCACATTGACCGTGGCCGCGATGTTCACGCCACAGTCACAGACGTAGACTCCGATTTTGGGTTGTTCCATGAACGGTACCTCCTACCTCCTGCGTTGAATGAGCCAGGTGGCCGTCCACGAATGGTTTCCACGAATGCACGAATCGAGAATCGCGCGTAATGCAATTCGTGCTCTATTGGCGGAAGGCACCTCACCCACGCATATCAAATCGCTGCCGAACATTATCACGTCCCAGTCGTGCGGGTGGTTCATTTCCTGCCTTGCCAGGAAATATTCGTTTGTATTCCAACTTCCGGCGTCCAAAGTTGAACAGCAAGCCAACAGGCGCGCCGGTTGCCTTCAGGTAGTTGATGACCTGCGCTAATTCATCTCGTGTGAGCTGGTGCGAGAATGCTTTCATCTCAACCACAACTGTACGTGCTACAAACAGGTCGAGAAAAAACACGGCTACCAGCGTGCCAACATCGTAGACATCAACCCGGTATTGGGTTTCGACAGGCAGGTCTTCTTTCGCCAACTCAGCGGCCAGGCTGCGTTCATAGACCTCTTCTTTGTAGCCAGGTCCGAGACGATTGTGTACTCGCATCGCGGCGCCGATGATGCGGTAGGTTAAGTCGTTACCGGTAGCGTCCCGCACAAGTCCGGGCATAAACGAGTTCTCCTTGTGCGTCCCTGGCCAGTAACCCTGTTTGGTTGTCCACAAGTGCCATCCACGAATGATTTTCACGAATGCACGAATGACGCACCAGACCCTTCGTGCATTCGTGTCCGATTTGTGGACGGCCCGCCATGAACAATCTCCACGGATGCACGCATCGCACACCAGGCCATTCGTGCATTCGTGTCCGATTCGTGGACGGCCCCCCATGAACAATCTCCACGGATGCACGCATCGCACACCAGGCCATTCGTGCATTCGTGTCCGATTCGTGGACGGCCCCCCTCACAAATACTCCACCCTCACAATCTTCCCTCGCGCCCGCAACGCCTCGGCGAGGCTGGAGACCGCGGCCTTGCGCAGCGGCGTCCCGTCCCGTTCGACCTGCGCGGGGTTGACCGCCAGGCCGACGATGAAGCGCACCTTGTCCGCGGTCAGCAGCCGCATCGCCAGCCGCGAAGCGCCATCCGTCCGGCCCGCCAGGTCGCGCGGCCGGCTCGCCTCAGCCAGCCGCTCGCGCGCCACGCGGAGCGTCACCGCGCCCTCGGTGAGCAGGTCAATCCGCTCGGCGCAGCCGACCAGGCGCGAGGTCGGCGGGACCTCCGTCCAGCCCTCCGCGGGCGGCGGCTCCATCGCCAACCTGCCGCCCAACAATCGGGCCGCGATCTCCGCGGTCGTATCCCCACAGATGATACGCGTCCCTTCCTCGGCCAGCAGCCGATCCAGCGCCTCCCGATCCCGCCCCCGATCCGCCGGCGGCCCAGTCCAAACCGTGGCAGTGCGCATGGGGCGGACGAACATCGCGAGGAGGCAGAAGGCAGAAGGTAGAAGGCAAAACTCCGATTTGCTGATTTGCTGATTTGCTGATTTGCGATCTGCCAGCCGCGCCAGCGCCCCCGCCAACTGCTCGGCATCGCAGCCGGTAGCGGTCAGGCGACGGATGGCGAGGGCGATATCGCGCCAACTCCACGGCCGGCCGCCGCCACGCGCCCGAATGTAGCCTTCACTGACCAGCGCCAAGTGATCGCCGGCCTGCACCGTGAAGTCGCAGCGGCGCACCAGCCGGCCGCCGAGCTCCACCTCGGTGACAGGGAGTAGAACAAACTCACCTTTGCGGGCCACAAACAGCGGCGGCGCATCAATCTCGGCCAACTCCGCCCCCCCGTTGCGGCCGATGCGCAGCAGAGCTGCAGCGACGTGCTCGTCTGCTGGCAGTGCGGCGAGCACGTCAGCCACGACGCCGTCCATCGGGACGCCGGAGACCAGCTCAGCAGTCACTCGCCGCGCAATGCCCGTACTGATCCCTGGCCCGTGACTCCTGACCCCTGTCTCCTGCCCCCCGACTACGGCTGCTACAAACTGATCTTCAGTTGTTACAGTGCTCACTCCGTCGGCAGTTGTACCATCTCCTACCGGCCAAACCCGATATGCGCTTTCGACCCACAGTTTCATTGGAAATCTTCGGATAATCCGTGCAACCTGTCCCCGCAGTTTGGGGATTCGTGGCTACTCCGGCCCCGACCGCAGCCCATCTACCCACACGCCTCGCTCCCCCTCGCCGGCCAACGCCAGGGCCAGCTCCGCGATGGTGCGATGCGCCAGCTTGAGGGTCGTGCGCCGCAGCATCTCGCACAGACGGTGCGCGTCGCCGTTGGCGATCAGCCCGTAGCTCGCCAACTGCGGGAACCGGCCGCGCGCATCCCTGGCAGTGATCAGAGGTGAAATCTCCACACCGGGCAACGCCAGTTCTGGCGGGACAAACCCCAGGTTGGCGATGACGCTGTAAACCGGTCGATCCACATGGGCAGGAATACATAGACCGCCCAACCCCTGCACCTGTGTCACGACCTCGTCAACCGAAAGGAAAGTCGAGGTCTGCAATAGCCGGTCATTGTAGCGGATTGGCTCGCCATCCTCGGCCAGCACCACTTGTTCGCCGAAGACGGCTGGCTTGTTCTTCCCCGGCGGCAGGTTGGCGTATACTACTGCTTGCCAGGCCAGCGCCTGCGGCAGCCGGTCGAACAGACACAGCAGATGAACTTCCTCGCGGGTCTGCACTTCCATGCCGGGCCACACGGTGATCGCTGTGTCTTCGGCCGCGTGGAGCATCGCCGCTGCGTTCTCCGCCGAGTTATGATCGGTGACAGCGATCAGATCCAGACCCAACTCTCTTGCGCGCTCCAAGATCAACTCCGGCAGCATCTCAGGCTCGGCACAGGCGGAGAGAACGGTGTGAACGTGGAGGTCGGCGGTGAAGAAGGGCATGATCAGATAGAGATAGAGATAGAGATAGAGATAGAGATAGAGATAGAGATA
>Ga0194125_10001504_pt1 | contig 39413 bp, 30 predicted proteins | sample TA2KigC250mmetaG_FD_148626 | JGI IMG/M metagenome (GOLD analysis project Ga0194125, IMG submission 148626) | Freshwater microbial communities from Lake Tanganyika, Tanzania - TA2015034 Kigoma Deep Cast 250m | ecosystem: Environmental > Aquatic > Freshwater > Lake | place: Tanzania: Lake...
ATTTTTTCACCGCCCTGTGGGTGAGGCTGAAAAATGGGGGGTAAACTGGAGAGAAGGAGGCAGGAATGGGCATTTTTTGGGCATTTTCCGTGATCAGCGGCGCGGCGGAGACGCCGCGCCCTACCTCGCGATTCGCGCTTTCCTGTGGCCTTCGTCTTGTGCATCCACACCCAGCAATTCTAATTTTGAGCACATTCGTACAGTCGAAATCGAAATCGGGGTCGAATTCCTTGCTTTCTCGTCGATTTCGGTCCCGATCCCGATTTGTATCCCGATAGCGATTTCGATTTCGACTGTACGGATATGCTCGGGCGCGATGCCTATCCACACTCACCCCCAATAACGACCCATTACAAACAGGCTTTCAACCTGCAGCCTGTTTGTCGTATACTACTCCCCGACCTGTTTTACTGACGCGCACGCACGAACGGGATGGGACACCATGACACGCACTTTCCTTGCCATAAGCCTGCTTCTTTCCATCGCCGCAGCCGGTTGCGGCGCATTTTCGCCGCGCCGCGCGGTGCGCGAGGGCGAAGCGGCCTTGAAGGACCGCAATTACGAACTGGCTGTGCGGCACTTCAATCGCGCCGCGCGCCGGCTGCCGAATGACGCGACCCTGCACTACAACCTCGCGACCGCCCATTTTCTGCTCGGCAGCTTCGTTCCGGCCGAGGCCGCGCTGAAACAGGTTCTATCCATCGAGCCCGGAAACTTGAGCGCGCGCGAGCTGCAGGGCCAGATTGCGCTGCACCGCGGCGAGTGGGCAAAGGCCCGTGCCGTTTTCAACGAACTGCTCGCCGCAACGCCGCAGGACCGCGCGCGCTTTCTCACCGCCCTCTCGAACGTGGAGCGCGGCGCCACCCGTTACGACCTCGCGCGCGTCCGACTGCTTCAGGCCGTCAAGGCCGATTGGAAATACGCCCCGGCGCACTACAACCTCGCCCTGCTCTACCGGGATCACTTCAGTCTGACCGACGAGGCCGCCGACGAGTTCGAACTGTACCGGCGCATGGCCCTCAGTAGCGACCCCTGGCAGGCCGAGGCGGCCAAGGCCCTTGAGGCGTTGCGGCGGACTCAGAAAAACAGCCGGGCACTCCCGCCCGCCGAGCGCCGCGACGCCGACACGGCGGCCGCGCGGGTCAAGGAGGGCGACCGCGCCGCCGCCGCCCGCTCCTGGCCGCGGGCTGAGAAGGCCTATCGCGACGCCCTCGCCGCCGATCCCCAGTGCGCGGCCGCCGCGTTGGGCCTGGGGCAGGCCCTGCTGGGCCGGGGTGAACACCAGCAGGCACTCGATGCCTTCCGGCAGGCGACGGTCCTGAACCCCGGCTACGCCGACGCGTTTTATCAGGGCGCCCGCGCCGCCCTCGAACTGAAGGACCTGCCAGAGGCGGGGCACCTCTTGAACCGGGCAGCCGCGAAATGGCCCAACCGCTACGGATTCTTCGCCCTTCTGGCCACGCTGCGGAGCGCCGAGGATAATCCGAAAGGCGCCCGCGCCTATGGCGAATACTACCTGCAGCTTGCCCCGGTCGGCGAACAGCGCAAGCGCTATGAGCTCTGGCTCAACACGCTTCCCGCCGATCACGGAACCTGAAAGGAGGATCGATATGCCTTACGCCCCGCTTACGTTTGGCACCCTCGTTGATGTTCTGGCGGTGATGGTCCTGTTGTTTTTTCTCAGCCGGGGCTTGATCCGCGGCGTCTCTGACGAACTCGCCCGCATTATGGGCTTTGTCGGGGGTGCGTGGGCTGGCATGACGCTTTACTCCCCTATCCAGGGCGCCTTTTCGGCGCTCACGGGCACGACGGCATCCACCGCGATCGCCGTCACGTCCCTCGCGCTGACCCTCCTCGCGGGGTTCATCATCGGGCTGACCGTGCGCTGCGTCTTCAACGCCATGTTTCAGGTGGTGATCCTCCAGCCCGCCGACGCCGTATTGGGCCTCGCCGCCGGCGCTGTCTACGCCGCCGTCATTCTCGCTGTCGTGTTTGCCTTGGCTATGCTCGTCCCGCTCAAGTCGGTGCAGCGGCTGTTCATCGAACAATCCCGCGTCGGGCAGCATGTCTGCCCCTGGCTGCGCGCCCATATGGGTTTGAAGTGATGGGCTCACGCGTCACAGACCGCGCGATCGAGGAGATTCGCGCCCGCGCCGACATCGTGGAGCTTGTCGCCGCCCGCGGAGTCGCGCTCAAACGTGCTGGCACGAGTTTCAAGGGGTGCTGCCCGTTCCATCAGGAGAAGACCCCGTCGTTCCACGTCAATCCGGCCAAGCAGTTCTACCATTGCTTCGGCTGCGGCGAACACGGAGACGTTTTCACATTCCTGATGAAGCAGGATGGCCTCTCGTTCATGGATGCGGTCCGCTCGCTCGCCGACAAGACGGGCGTCGTCATTGACACCGCCACCGATTACGAGTCGGAGCAGCGCAACCGGCTCTATGCCATCCATCTCGAACTGGCCGCGTTTTACCAGCGCTGCCTCGCGCAAAGCGGCTGTGCCGCCAGCGCGCGCGCCTATCTGGAGTCGCGCAAGCTTGCGGCCGATACGGTCGCGCGGTTCGGGATCGGCTACGCGCCGCTCGAGCGCGGCGCCACGCTCGCCTGGGCGGCGAAGCATAATTTCACCGCCGAGCAGCTCGTCGCCGCCGGTGTGCTGACGCCGCCCAACGACCCATCCCGTCCGGATGATTACTATGACCGCTTTCGCGGACGGCTCATGTTCCCCATTACGGACCCTCAGGGCCGCGTAGTGGCCTTCAGCGGCCGCATCCTCGATCCCAAAGCCCACCCGGCGAAATATGTCAATTCCCCCGAGACGCCGATCTTTCGCAAAGGCAAGATCCTCTACGCCCTCGACAAGGCGCGCGGCGCGATCGTCAAGCACCCCCGCCGCGAGGCGGTGATCTGCGAAGGGCAGATCGACGTCATCCGCTGCCACGCCGCCGGCCTCACCACCGCCGTTGCGTCGCAGGGGACGGCCTTCACCCGCGACCACGTCGATTTGCTCAAGCATCACGCCGATTCCGCCGTCCTTTTCTTTGACGGCGACACCGCCGGACGCAAAGCTGCTATCCGCACCGGCGCCCTCTTCCTTGAGGCGGGCATCCCGGTCCGTGTCGCCGGCCTGCCCCCCGGCGAGGATCCCGACTCGCTCATCCGGGATCGCGGCGCCGAGGCGGCGCATGCGTTGATCGACACCGCCGAATCGCTCACTGCCTTCCAGATCCGAGCCATGCGGGAGGGCGAGGAACGGCCCGACGATGTGGACGCCGTCAGCCGCATTTGCCGCGCCGTCCTCGAAACGCTCGCCGCCTGCTCGAATGCCGTCCTCCGCTCCCACCTCCTGCAGGAGGCGGCCGCCCGACTGCGCCTTCCCGAGGCGGCGCTCACCGAGGATCTCGAAGCCCTCCGCGTCCGGCAGACCGAGGCCGCCGCCCGCGCCGCCGCCTACGGAAAATCCGGTTCAGCCCCCGCGCCTCAGCAGGCACCCGCGACACAACCCGGGTTCGACGAGGAGCCGCCGCCGCATGACCCCTTTTCCAGCGAGGAGGCCGCAGATCACCCCACCGACGACGCTCCCGGAACGCCGGCGGAGGCTGCGCCTGAATCGGCCACCCCGGCCGATCTCGCCCTCGCCGAACTGCTGTTTCACCATGAGGATGACCTCGCCGTGGCGGACCTGCTCCGCACCTATCTCCCCGAGGCCCTCGTGCGGCACCCGCACGCACACACTGTCTTTTGTGCCTGGCGCGCAGCCGCCGACACCGACGCTCTGGCCGACCTCTATGCCGCCGCCGATCCCGCCCTGAAAGCCTTCCTCGACCCGGTGATCCTCCGCCTGCCGCGGGTCAACCATTCCGAGGAGCTCTCCCCGCTCGACGCCGCGCGGGACATCGTCACCCGCCTCTGGATCGATGCCCTCCGCGCCGAGCGCACCGCCATCGGCGACGATCCGGCCGATGACGCCAGCCGCCTGCGCCGCCTCATCCTGACCCGGCATATTAAAATCCTTCAGCAGGCCACGATCGAAGCTGATCGCCTCTCATCCTTGTATCTCAAGAAGTCCGTCACCTCCTGGGAATTGCGCGAGCCGGTTATCCGGGAGGAACAGTCCCGTCTCGCCGGATGAAGGTTCTCAGCGCAGAAACAGATCTCGCTCTCGTGCGTGCTGGATGTCAGCGCCCCCTGTGCCCGGCGGGCCAAACAGTCGACAGGGTGCCGCGATCTCGGGATGCGAGCCAAATACAGCAGTGGCGGGAACTGGACCCGTGGTTGGGGTCCGATGTCCGGCAATATGGGCGCATCCGAGGCGCGCCAACTCGAGTTCGGATTCGTGGGCGCGACTCAGCATCAGGTCCTGACGGTTCACGGTGATGGGGAAAAGACCCTGCATCTTTCAGCGCGCAGCCCAGAGCATTCCACGGCGCACCAGTTCGCGCACCTGCGGCACTTCGAAGTCGCGGCGGATATGGCCGAGGCTGGTGTAGAACACGCGGCCCTTCTTCCACGGACGCTTCCACGCAATGGGCATGACGGTGCCCTTCACCCAATCGGCGTGCACGCCATCGAAGGTCGTGGTGGCGAGCACGTCGTTTCCGGGGTCGGTGTGCATGTAGTACTGCTCGGAGGTGATATCGAAGTCGGTGAGGCCCTTTACGGTGGGATCGTCTTTTTTCGTGAAGTTTACCGCGTAGCGGATGCTATTCCCCGGATGGGCGACCCACTGGCCCCCGGTCATCCACTGGTAGCCTGTATCCTTACGGAAACTGTCGCACATGCCACCGTGCCATCCGGCGAGGCCGCATCCCTCACCGATGGTGTTCTGAAGGGCCTTGGACTGCTCCCCGGTGATCTCGGCCATCGTCCACACGGGCACGATCAGGTCGAGAGACGCCATGAGGGCCGCATCGGTATACACGTCAAGCGTGTTCACATACAGCACCTCAAAACCTTCGGCTTCGAGGATTTCGCGGGCCAAGGCCGATGTTTGCTGGGGGTCATGTCCTTCCCAGCCGCCCCACGTCACCAGTGCTTTCTTTCTCATGAATGAACTCCGTTAGGGAAGGGTCGATGCGATGGCGGCATCGGTTCGAGGCGCCGGCCGCTCGATCCGGGTGCCGATGTTCACGTGCTTGCCCTCTTTGGAGGACTTGTCAAAGGCGAGCATGACTTCGAGCACATGCAGGGCCAGTTCACCGGAAGCGCGGGGAGCACGGCCTTCCTGCACGGCTTGTGCGAGATCGGCCAGGCCGAGGCCGCGGCTGTTCTCGTTGAAGCGCCTCAGGTTGGTCATTTCCCTCCACGACGCATTTTTCTCGCCACTGTACACTTCCACCTTGCCGCCGAAGGTGTTCGGATCGGGGCAGGAGAGGCTGCCCGTGGTGCCGTGAATCTCGATGCGCGGCAGATGGTGAGCCCAGATGTCGAAACTCATGACAACGGTGGCGATGATGCCGCCGTCGAACAGAAGCGTGCCGGTCTGATGGGTGGGCACTTCCACCGGTATCTTCTTTCCGGACTTGGGCTGACTGGTGATGGTGCGCTCGGCGAGCGCCAACCCGGTCTCGGCACTGACGCGGCGCACGGGGCCGAGGCTGGTGACAAGCGCCGTGATGTAATAAGGGCCCATGTCAAGCATGGGGCCACCACCCTTCAGATAGTAGAATTCGGGGTCGGGGTGCCACGACTCGTGGCCATGGCAGAGCATGAACGCCATGGCGGATGTCGGCCGGCCGATGGCGCCCGCATCCAGTTCGCGACGCACCGTCTGGTAGCCGCCACCGAGAACGGTGTCGGGGGCACAGCCCACCAGCACACCCTTCTGTTTGGCCAAATCAAGCACTTTCTGCCCCTCGGCCAGAGAAAGGGCGAACGGTTTCTCGACGAAGACGTGCTTGCCGTTCTCAATGGCTTTGAGGTTCACCGACACATGCGCCTGGGGCACGGTCAGGTTGAGCACGACGTCGATATCCTTGTCCGAAAGAAGCGCTTCTGTGTCGAGCACGCGGGGAATCTTGTATTCCTTCGCCGCAGCATCGGCCCGCTCGCGGTTCAAATCGGCACAGGCGGAGAGTTCCAAAGCGTCAAAATGGGGGATGTTCTTGAAATAGATCCCGCTGATCTTTCCACATCCCACCACGCCCACGCGCAGTTTTTTCATGTCGTGTTTCCTTAATCGGTCTGGGTCAGCGAATTCGCGGCTATAGCGTGACAGAAACGGGAAAGAATGTCCATCATTAACACCCGTCGATCCGCGTGAATGGTGCGATTCAACGAACTGGAATCGCACCGGGCGCATGGCAGTTCTGATGAGGTCGTTAATTCCTAATCGTAATCGTAATCGTAATCGTAATCTTAATCTTAATCTTAATCCCCCGCCCTTTGCCGATCCGGCTCGTAGACGGCTCCCGGCTCATGCACACGATCAGGGGATGTGCTACGGATCAATCCGACCAGCATGGAGACAATTCGAACGAGGATCTCTTTTCCCGGTTCAGCCTGCGCAAGCAGCTTCTTGACCACAAGCAAGTCCAAGCATGCCGCACATTCTAAAGCCGAACCACGGGCAATGTCAAAAAAGCGGCAACGGTCCGGGGCGGTGTACGTGCCGTTTCCCTCAGCAATATTTAAAGGAATGGACGTCGAAGCCCTGTCCAACTGGCCATGGACTGCCAGTCCCTTGGGCAGGGTCTCCAAGATCTCGTCTGCCCAAGCGACAAATCTGACCGACTCCTGATAAACAGTCAGCTTCTCATGATCAAAAACCGTTTTCATGGGTGACATTTTATGATCACATGCAGCAGCAAAGCAAGATTACGATTATGATTACGATTATGATTACGATTAAGTAACCCTCATCAGAACTGCCATGCGCCCTGCCCGCCCATTCACGGATTCTGGGCGATCTTGCGTTCCATGACTGCGGCTACCGCACGCGTGTCGGCGGCCACGATCTCGACCCGCGTCGGCAATCCGGCAAGGGCGTCGAGTATGGGGTGGTGCGCGAGATCCTGACCCGTGGCCTGCTTGATCGCCGCGCCAAACTTCGCGGGATGCGCGGTGGCGAGACAGATCATCGGCGCCGTCTCGTCCAGATGCTGCAAGCCGACATGCACGCCCACCGCCGTGTGCGGGTCGAGCAGGTAACCAAAGTCTTTCCAAAAGCGACGGATCGTCTCCAACGTCTCCGCCGTGTCGCCCCGTCCCGCGCGGATGAGCGGATCGACGGACGGGGCACCTGCGACGGTGTCGACCGTGATCCGGCCCTCGATCTGAAAGTGTGTCATCCAGCGTCGCACCTGCTCCGTGTCGCCGTCAGCCCGGTAGAAGAGGTAGCGCTCGAAGTTACTCGCCACCTGGATATCCATCGACGGGCTCGGCGTCGGAACGACACCGCCTGCCGCGTACACGCCGGTCGTGAAAAATCGGGTTAGGATATCGTTTTCGTTCGTCGCCAGCACCAAGCGGTCGACCGGCAGGCCCATGCGCGTGGCCACGTAACCCGCAAAGATGTCGCCGAAGTTGCCGGTCGGTATTCCAAATCGCACGCGCGTCGCGCCGGTTTCGTCCATCACCCGGAACGCCGCATAGAAATAGTAGGTAACTTGCGCCAGAACCCGCGCCCAGTTGATCGAATTGACCGCCCCGAGGTGGTGCGCGTCGCGCCAGTCGAGGTCGTTGAACAGATCCTTCACAATCCGCTGGCAGTCGTCAAAGGTGCCATCGACGGCGAGGTTGAGGACATTGGCATCCCGGACGGTCGTCATCTGCCGTTCCTGTGCCGGGCTGACCCGTCCGCGAGGGTGCATGACGAAGATTCGCATGCGCTCGCGTCCTTTGACTCCGTGAATCGCGGCACTGCCGGTGTCTCCGCTCGTCGCCGCCACAATGTTGAGCTCCTGACCGGAACGCTGCAGCACGTATTCGAACAGGTTGCCGAGAAACTGCAGCGCCACATCCTTGAACGCTAAGGTTGGGCCATGGAACAGTTCGAGCACATGAATCGGACCGACCGCGACAACCGGCGTGACATCGGGATGGCGGAAGGCATGGGTGGACGCTCGGATGATCCGGTGCAGGTCGGCATCGGGAATGTCGTCGGCAAACAAGCGGATCACCTCGTACGCCAGATCCTGAAACGCGAGCAGCCGCCACCCGCGCAGCAGGCCGCGCACGTCCGGGATCCGTTCCGGCAGCAACAGCCCGCCGTCTCGGGCCAGTCCCGTGAGCACCGTATCCTGAAACGGCATGGGGGTGCCCCCGCCGCGCGTGCTGATGTACATCATGATCGGCTTCCCGAAACAAGAACGAGCCCCGACGGGGCCCGTTGTCTGAATCGCGCTAAATTGGCGGAGAGGGGGGGATTCGAACCCCCGGTACCGGTGTTAACCAGTACCGCGGTTTAGCAAACCGCTGCCTTCAGCCACTCGGCCACCTCTCCAATTGTGCCTTTCCTGCTCGCCCGTCAGGGTCTGCGGATTCACACAGGCGACATCATACGCGATGATCTCATGTCTATTCAAGCGCAAAACACGTGAATTCTTGCGTCTGCCCGCGAATGGATGTATTATCCCCGCGAATGGGTGATCATGTGGTGTGTGTGACGTATCTGGTTGACGTGCGCAGGAGCCGATTCACAATGCCTCAGAAGAAACACGCGATTCCGCGTCCCGAATATCCGCGGCCGCAGTTCGAGCGTGCCGACTGGATGAACCTCAACGGCTCCTGGAGCTATTGTTTTGATTTTGGCCAGTCGGGAATGGATCGACGCTTGTTTGAGAGCAAGGGGTTTGACGGCCGGATTGTCGTGCCGTTTTGTCCGGAGAGCGCGCTATCGGGCGTGGGCCACACGGACTTCATTCCGGCGATGTGGTATCACCGAACATGCTCGATTCCCAAGGCCTGGTCGGGTCGGAATGTCCTGATCCATTTTGGCGGCGTGGACTACGAGTGTGAGCTGTTCGTGGACGGCGCATCGGCGGGGATGCACTTCGGCGGCACCGTCTCGTTCAGTTTCGACATCTCCCGGTATGTCACGGCTGGCGGCACGCACGATATCGTGTTGCGCGTGGCTGATCATCTGCGCACCGGCAAGCAACCTTCGGGCAAGCAGAGTCCGGTTTACAGGTCGGCCGGGTGCCATTACACCCGGACCACGGGCATCTGGCAGACGGTCTGGCTGGAGCCGGTCGCTCCTCAGGGGCTTAAGCACGCGCGGATCGTTCCAGATCTCGACGGCGGCCGGTTTGTCATCACCCCGCATTTTCGCTCGATGGAGCGCGGCCTCACGTTTAACGCCACCCTCGCGGCCGCCGGCCGAACCGTCGCACGGGCCGGGGGGCCTGCCGCTCACGGCGCACCGGTGATCCTCTCGGTCAAGAATCCCAGAGCTTGGTCTCCCGATGACCCGTTCTTGTATGACCTCGTCCTCGACGTGGTCGACGCCGCCGGGCGTGTCGTGGATACGGTCCGCAGCTATGCCGGGATGCGCAAAGTCCACATCGAGGGCAATCAGGTTTTCCTCAACAACCAACCGCTTTATCAGCGTCTGGTGCTGGATCAGGGGTATTATCCGGATGGAATCTGGACCGCGCCCTCGGATGCCGCGCTGAAACGTGACATCACGCTCTCGCTGAAGGCCGGATTCAATGGCGCCCGGCTGCACCAGAAGGTTTTTGAGGAGCGGTTCCATTACTGGGCTGACCGGCTGGGGTATCTCACCTGGGGCGAATCCTCCAGTTGGGGCAACGATCCCAATGACCTTGCCTCGGCGCGTCTGTTTCTGAGCGAATGGGCCGAGATCATCGTCCGCGACCGCAACCATCCCTCGATCATTGCCTGGACGCCGCTCAATGAAACGTGCGTCTTTACGAATCCCAATCAGCATCGCCGGTTCCATCGGGATCTGTATGGCATCTGCAAGGATCTCGATCCCACGCGACCGGTCAACGATGCCAGCGGCTACATTCACGCGGTGACCGATCTCTGGACGGTGCATAACTACGAGCAGGACCCGGACAAACTGCTGGCGATGCTGACGCCCGATCCGGTCACGGGCGTTTGGCGCAATCATCCCGACAAAGAGGCTCCCTACGAGGGGCAACCCTATCTGGTGGACGAATTTGGCGGCATCCCGTGGATTCCGAAAAGTCGGCGCGCCTTTGCCGACAACTCGTGGGGCTATGGGGACGCGCCGCAAACCGTTGAGGCGTACTATGCCCGTCTGCAGGGTCAGGTGGACGCGATTCTCCGCCAGCGCCATATTTCCGGTTATTGCTACACGCAGCTTACGGATGTGGAACAGGAAGAAAACGGCATCTACAACTACGACCGCAGCGCCAAGTTTAACATGCGGCGGATCGCGGCCATTTTTGGAAAGAATCCGGATTGAAGACACGCATGCTAGCGGGGGCGATTGTTGTGATTGCCGGTTGCCTGGGCGCGCATGGCGCCAACGATGCGGCGCCGACGGTGCACGTGCCGCCGACGGTCTCCAACCTCTTCGCCCGCGCGCGCCCAGCCAATCCACGGCTGCGCGCGCAGACGGCGCAGGTCGAGGCTGCGGACCACGATGCGGCGGCCGTAGACGGATTCTACGACACCGCGCTCTCGGCCGCTTCGGGTTTTTCCGAAGGCCCCCTGCGCACGCCGGGTTCCGGACTGCCGGGCGTCGCGCCGGCCGATTCCTGGGTGACGGAGGCGACCGTGGTGCGCCCCCTACGCCAGGGACTCCGTTTACGGGGTTCGCTTGCCCGTTGGGATTCGATCAGCGGGGGCGCCGCCGACAACGCGTCGGCATCCGTCGCCGGCGTGTCCGTTGAGCAACCGCTGCTTCGGGATCGCGGCTTTGCCACGCAGCGCCTGGATGCCGAAACCGCCACGCTCCGCGCCGAGGAAGCGCGAGCCTGGCGGGCTGCAGCGTGGCAGGATACCTGCCATGCCATCACCCGCGCCTACGGGGACTGGCTCGCTGCTCATGCCGAGCTTGCGGAGTCGCTGACCGCCAGCGGCCGTGTCGCCCGGCTACTGGAGGAGACCGAAGCGCGCGTCAGGCTCGAAACCACTCCCGCCTATCAACTCGCTTCCGCCCGCATGGAGGTGGCCTTCCGGCAGGATGAGTTGCAACAGGCTCGCGCCGCTCTGCAGTCCGCCCGCATCCGTCTGGAGGAATGGGTCGGGGAGGCGCTTCCCGAAGGCGTCATCCCTTCTCCGTCACCCGGCGAGCTTCGTGGCTGGGCCGAAGCGTGTGCCACCGCAGGCCGCGAATCGCCCGTTGTGCTCGTGATCCCCGACCGCCCGGAATGGCGCGCTGCGTCCGCCTCCGCCGCCCGGGCCGACACGCGCGTCCGCCGCGCCCGCGAAGATCTCAAGTCCGATCTCTCTTTGGTCGCGGGTGTCGGGCTGCGCTTGAATAACCCGCCGGGCGCGCATGCCGACGGCGACTTGGCCTGGGAGGGGGGCATCGTCTGGCGCAGTCCGCTTGGGTTTAACGCCGAGCGCGCCCGCGCAGCGGCCCGCGAAGCAGACGCTCGCGCCGCTCGGGCCGATCTGGCCGTGATCGCGAACGCCGCAGCCGCCGAATATGCCCGCGCCCAGACGGTTTTCGCCTCCGCCTGCGTCCGCCTCGAATCCGTCGACCGGGCTGTGGATGCGGCGCGCGCCAGCCTCGATGCCGAGTCGGATCGTTTCCGCCTTGGCGAGGGACGCAGCCGCCTCGTGCTCGACGCGCAGAAGGATCTTTCAGCCGCCACCCGTCGTGCCAACGCCGCTGCGGCCGAGACGATCCGCGCCTTCACGGACCTCATTCGCGCCGCAGGCGTTTCCTTCACGCCCGGTGTCGCTGGCGACGGGCTAGGGGGGGATGCGCGATGAGCTGGGTGACACGCCTGTTGAATCGGCGTTCCACGCGCGCGCTTCCGGACGGGCCGAGACCGCCGGTTCCGTCCGGGCCGGGTTCGGGGGAGGCATCGGGGGAGGCATCGGGCGAAAGCGGAATTGTTTGTAGCTGGTGTGCCCAGACCGCCGATCCCGGTGCTGACGGGTTTCACCTGTGTCAGATTGCTTTTGGGGCTGATCAGGAGCGCTATTGTTTCTGCTGTGACGATTGTTTTGAGGCGTTCCGCAAGATGTATCCGTCTCGCGTCCATCGCAATTGCTACGAGCGGAGCTGCGAGGGGTGTGAGTGGTGCCACAAGCGTTACGAAAATGAACGTGAGGGGATACGCGCCCTGGCTCAGGGCCGCGTCCGGGAGCAGCAAAAATAATGGGTGAATATCGGACCAACAGGAGCGATGCGCTTCCTGCGACGGCACGGGAGAAAAGGGCGTGGATCGGGCAAACCGTCTTGATCGTGCTGCTCGTGTGCGGGGTGATCGGCACGGCCGGGCACCGTCTGCATGTCAATCGCTATGCGCCGGCCACGGGCTATGTGACCACCGCGCACTACGCCGAGGTGCGGGCGCCCGTCGCCGCGCGGGTCGCCGCGATTTCCGGAGAGTCGGGCGGAGCCGTCACGGCCGGCACGCTCATCGTGCAGCTTGAGGACGCCGAACAGCGGGCCTCCGAAGCCGAGGCGGTGAGTAGCGTGCGCAAGGCCGAGGCGGAGATCGCCAGCCGCGAGGCAGAGCTCTCGGACCGCCGCCGCGATCACCGCAGCCGGGTTGCGTCGGCCAAGCTGGCGCTCGATTACGCCAAACAACGGATCGAGCTGACGGGCACGCTCGCGGCGAAGGGGCTTGTTTCGGGCCGCGATTTGGCCGCAGACGCCTACACGCTCAAGCAGGCCGAGGCCGAATACGCGCGCCTCAGCGAGGCCGACACGTCGCTGGACGAACGCCAGCTTGAGATTCTCCGCCGGGAACTGGGCTCCCGCATTGAGACGGTGGCGCGCGCGCGCGCCGCCGTCTCGGCGCGCGCCGTGCGCGCGCCGATCGACGGCCGGCTCCTTCGCCACAGCTTTTACGTGGGCGAGGTGGTGCGCCCCGACACGCTGCTGTTCGAGGTGTTCGGCGGCACCAACCTCGTGCTCAAGCTCCGCGTTCCCGAGCGGTATGCCGCCAAGGTCACGCCCGGCCAGTCGGTGCGCGCCGAATTGCGCAGTTTCAAGACCCTGCTGCGCGACTGGGTGCAAGGCACGGTTGTCGAAACCCGCGACGTGATCCAGACGGAGGGGGCGCAGGCCTACCGCGTCATCTATTGTTCGTTCGATCCGGAAGGCCGCGTGGTGCAACCCGGCGCCACCGCCGATGCCGAGATTCTGATCGGGCGCACCTCTTTCTGGTCGGCGCTGATCGGCCTGTAGCCCGGAATGATTCACGGTGCACGAACGTTCGCCTTGGGGTTTAATGATATGGCTGCTCTCTCCCATGTCGGCCTATTTATTCGCCCGTTCCGCTGGCATCTGGTTGGCCTGGTGGCGTTGACGGGAATCCTCTCGGTGATGGCCATGCTTCCACCCCTGCTCACGCGCGAGGTGATCAACCGTGTCATTGAGGGCGGGGAGCATGACGCATTGCCGCGCCTGGGCCTCTTCCTCATCGGCACGGCATTCGCCTCGGCCGCCTGCGCCTATTTGCAGGTCCTTGGCATGGCCTATGTGGGCCAGACGTTCGTGATGCGAATCCGTTCCGCAGTTTATGCGCACATGCTCAGGCTGGGCATGGCTTTCTTCGGAAAACACAGCACCGGCAAGCTGATCAACCGCCTGATGGGCGACAGCAGCGCCCTGCAGCAGATTCTCTCCGTGGCCACGGTCCAGATTGTTTCTGATCTCGTGTGCGCGGCGTTCGCGATTACCGCCACGCTTTTCATCAACTGGCGGCTCGCCATCCCGCTTTTCGCACTGCTCATTCTGTTTGTGGTTAATTACCGGTCCTCGATCAGCCGACTGAAGCGGCTGACCCGCGCGCAGCGAGGCGCGGAAGACCGTGTCGCCGCAGGCGTGCAAAACCGTCTGGCCGCCAACATGACGGTCAAGACCTACGGATCCGAGGCGCGCGAGAACGACGTGTTTCGCACCCAAAGCGCCTTCAGCATGGAGCTGGTTCGCGAGTCGCAGATCGCATCCGGAGCGTTCTGGCTCAACACCCGGCTGCTGGCCGACATCGGGCGTATAGTGATTTACTTTCTCGGTTGCGCCATGGTGCTCGGAGAAACGGCGACTTATGGTGACGTGACCGCCTTTTCGGCCTATGCCATGCAGATGCTCTGGCCGGCGGTGCGCTTTTCACAGCTCGCGCAACAGCTTGAAAATGTCCGCATCTCGGCCGAACGGCTGTTCGAGATTCTCAATGAAGTGCCGCAGACGGTTGAACACGCCGGGGCGATGGACATCGGGATCGCCCGCGGACGCGTCACGTTTGACGCCGTGTCTTTTTCTTACCTGCGCGACAAACCGGTGTTGCAGGGAATCAGTTTCGAGGTCCGGCCCGGGGATACCGTCGCTCTGGTTGGCGTTACCGGATGCGGCAAGACCACGGTGCTGTCGCTGCTGATGCGCCTGTACGATGCCGATCAGGGCGCGATCCGGCTCGACGGGGTCGATGTGCGCGATCTCTCGTTTGCGTGCCTGCGCCGGCAGTTCGGGATCGTGCTCCAGGAGTCGTTGCTCTTCTCGGTTTCCATCGCCGATAACATCCGTTACGCGCGTCCCGGCGCCAGCCGCGCCGAGATCGAGGCCGCCGCGCGGGTCGCCGAGATCCACGACGACATCGTGAAGCTGCCGCACGGCTACGATGCGGTGATCGGCGAGCGCGACGTGCAGTTCTCGGTCGGCCAGAAGCAGCGGCTGGCCATCGCCCGGGCCGTTCTCTCGAACCCCGCGATTCTGGTGATGGACGAGGCGACCTCGGCCCTCGACAGCCAGTCGGAGCGGGCGATCCAGATCGCGATGGATCGCTTTCTCAAGAACCGCACCGCCTTTATCGTCGCCCACCGCCTCAGCACGATTCGCAATGCCGACCACATCATTCTGCTGCACGAGGGCCGGATCGCCGAAGCCGGCACGCCTGCGGCCCTGCTGGCCATCGCCGATGGTCGCTACCGCCGCCTGCACGACACCTATGCCGGCAAAGGCATCATTGAGGAGTGACACGCCCCATGCGCCGCCGCCACGAACACCGCGCGTTTCCCTATCGCCCGTCACGCGACGTTGGCGATCCCAAGGGCGCGGTTCGTCTGATCCTCCGCTTTGCCTACCGCTACGTCTGGCCGCACAAGTGGCCGGTCTTTCTCTGCATCCTCTTGGTCTCGCTCAACGCGTGTTCCGTCTATCTTCAAAGCTATTACGGGCGTGTGGTGGTGGATGAGATCCTCGTGGTCGGCGCCGGCCAGCCTGCCGCAGGCACAGCGGGGGCCGCGCTGCCGTCGGCCTCCGGCGACCGCGATGCGGACATGATGTCCGCACCCAGGCAGGGGGAGGACGCTGTGGCATCAGAAGCGGCACGCCTGAACGCCGAGAACCGCCCTGCGTGGGCCGGCCGGCGTCTGTTCGGCATTTTTGTCGTCTATCTCGTCACGATCCTGGTTCTCAACTTCGCCGACCGCGCCACGCAGAGGCTCCGCAGCCGCGTCGGCACAGCGATCACGCAGCGGTTGCGCGAGGACATTCACGACAAGATCATCGGGCTGTCGACGACCTTCCACCTCAGGTCGTCGCCGGGACGCCTGATGTCGCGCATTCTCGCCGATGTGGGCGTGGTGGAGGATCGCCTCATGGAGCTGGTCATCCAGTCCACGAGCCAGGTGGTGATGTTCATCGTGGGCGTCGCCATTCTGCTGGTGCTGAATCCCACGATTGCCGCCGTCGTGATCCTCGCCATGATCCCGTACACCCTGATCGTCGGTCGGGTGCGGGTTAAGATCCGCCGCGTCAACCGCGAAATCCGCCACACGAATGCCTGCCTGTGGGGGTTGGTCTCTCAGAAGCTCGACGCGATGAAGGCGGTGATCGCTTACGGACGCGAACGCGCCGAGTATCTCAACTTTCACCGCCTGTCGGCATGCCTCATCCGCGACACGCTGGCGCAGCAGCGTCTCGGCGCAGGGATGAACCGGACAGCGGACGCGATCTCGGCGGTGACCGTCCGAGGAATTTTTCTCGCCTGTACGGTCTCCGTGGTTGCCGGCGAAATGACCCTCGGACAGATGATGTACATTCATACGGCGTCCGCCTATCTGTTCGTGCCGGTCGTCACGCTGACGCAGATTGCGCTACATATCTCCAACCTCCTCGTCGTCCTCCACCGCTTGGCCCAGACGTTTGAGACTCAGGCGGATGTGGACGAGAATCCGCAGGCCGTTTCGTTGCAGTTGCCGCTCCAGCAGGGTATCCGCTTCAAGGAGGTGACCTTCGCCTGGTCCAACGCCAGCGGGCCGGTGCTCGATGCGCTCTCGCTCGACATCCCGGCGGGGCGCTGGCTCTGCATCATGGGTGCGAGTGGCAGCGGCAAGACCACCCTGCTTCAGCTTCTCGCCCGCCTCTTCGATCCTCAGGAGGGGTCCATCGAGGTGGATGGCGTGCCGCTCGACACCATCCGCTTCGATTCGCTCCGCCGCAGCGTCGCCTACGTCCCGCAAGAGGCACAGATCTTGAGCGGCACGATCCGTGACAACATCACCTACGGCTGCGTGGGGGCAACGCCGTCCAAAATCATGGCTGTGGCCCGGGCCGCCGACTGCCACGACTTCATCATGGCGTTGCCTGTCAAATACGAGACGATTGTCGGCGAGAAGGGTATCTCGCTCTCTGGAGGCCAGCGTCAGCGCATCTCCATTGCGCGGGCGCTGCTGACCGATCCCGACGTGCTGCTGCTGGACGACTGCACCTCAGCCCTCGATGCCGAGACCGAGCGCCGTCTGCAGGAGACACTCGCCACCCTCATGGTCGGCAAGACCGCTGTCATCGTCTCCCAGCGCGTCTCGATGGCCATGCGCTGCCACCGCGTGGTCATCCTCGACCAGGGCCGCATCATCGAGAACGGTCCCCCGGCGCGCCTCCTCGCTAACGACGGTGCCTTCGCCTCGCTCCACCGACAGCAGATGGCGTGAGGCGATGAAATACATTCTGGGTGCCGCTTTCTCTTCTGTCGCTTTCTCTTCTTGACAGGTGTCGCGCGTTTCTGTATATAGAAACGCCTGTCACACGCAAAGGATTGGATTTATGTCACAACAACCCGATGCCACCGGCCACTTCGGTCCGTTTGGCGGCCGTTATGTCGGCGAGACGCTGATGCCCGCTCTGATTGAATTGGAGTCGGCGTACCGCGACGCCAGGGCCGACCCCACCTTTATGGCGGAGTACAACCACATGTTGGCCACGTATGTGGGACGGCCGACACCGCTCGACCACGCGGCGCGGCTGACCGTCCGTGCCGGTGGCGCTCAGATCTGGCTGAAGCGAGAGGACCTGGCTCATTCTGGAGCCCACAAGATCAACAACACCGTCGGCCAGGGGCTGCTGGCGCGCCGCATGGGCAAGCGCCGCCTCATCGCCGAAACCGGCGCAGGGCAGCACGGTGTCGCCACGGCCACCATCGCAGCCCGGCTGGGGATGGCGTGCAAGGTGTTTATGGGTGCGGAGGATGTTCGGCGTCAGGCTCCCAACGTCCACCGTATGCAGCTTCTCGGGGCGGAGGTCGTGCCGGTCACCGCAGGGACAGCGACGCTGAAGGACGCGATGAACGAGGCGCTTCGTTATTGGTCAGCGGCGGTTGCCGACACGTTTTACGTGATTGGCTCGGTTGCCGGACCCCACCCGTATCCCGCGATGGTGCGCGACTTTCAGCGCGTCATTGGCGATGAGGCGCGTCGGCAGTTTTTGGAGGCCAACGGCCGCCTCCCCGATCTGGTGGCGGCCTGTGTCGGCGGTGGCAGCAACGCGATGGGCATTTTTTATGCCTTCCTGAATGATCCGGTCGCCTTGCTCGGCGTCGAGGCCGCAGGGGAGGGGATCGAAACGCCGCACCATGCGGCCACTTTGAACAAGGGAAGCATCGGCGTGCTGCACGGCTCGAAGTCGTATCTGCTTCAGGACCGGGACGGACAGGTGTTGGAGGCGTGGTCGATCTCCGCCGGGCTTGACTATCCCGGCGTCGGCCCCGAGCATGCCTATCTCAAGGAGAGCGGACGCGTTCGCTACACTTCCGCCACCGACGCTGAGGCGCTGGAGGCGTTCCAAGCGGTGACCCGGCTCGAAGGGATTATCCCCGCGCTGGAGAGCTCCCATGCCGTGGCGGCGGCGCTCACCGTCGCGCATGCGATGCCTCCCGACCAGCACGTCGTCGTCTGCCTCTCCGGGCGGGGAGACAAAGACCTCGCTCATGTGGAATCCCTGCTTACGCGGACCAACCCGAAAGTCTGAACCATGAATCGTTTTCAACGCGTCTTCGGCCGTCTGGCCGCACAGAACCGTAAAGCGCTGGTCGCCTACTTCACGGCGGGCGACCCCGGATTCGAAGCCAGTTACGCGGTGATGCATGCCGCGTGCTCGGCGGGTGTTGACATTCTGGAAATGGGCGTCCCGTTCTCTGACGCCACCAGCGACGGACCCGTGATACAAGCTGCGGCCCGCCGCGCATTGGACGCTGGCATGACCCTGGGGCGCGTGTTCGAACTCGCTGCGAAGCTGCGGGTGGCGCATCCCGAGACGCCGCTTGTCTTATTCAGCTACTACAATCCGCTGCTCGCCTATGGGGTGGACCGCTTGGGTGCGGCAGTTGAAGCCGCAGGGATTGACGGCCTGCTCATCGTCGACCTGCCGCCCGAGGAGTCGGCCGAGCTCACCGGGCGTCTGGGTGGTCGCGACCTGCCGCTGATCCGCCTCGTTGCGCCGACGACTCCCGATGAGCGGATGCGTCTCATCGCCGCCGGCGCGGGAGGGTTCCTCTATCTGATCACCCGCACGGGCGTCACCGGATCAGGCATGCTGGATCGGGCCGCCGTCGCCCGTCAGGCCAAGGCCCTGCAGGCGCTCAGCGCCATCCCCGTCTGCCTCGGGTTCGGCATCAGCACACCCGCAGACGCCCGCGAGCTGGGTCCGCTCGCCGACGGGATCGTCATCGGTAGCGCGTGGGTCTCGCTGGCGCATGAGGCGGGCGCCGACGCGCCGCAGGCCATCAGTGTGAGGGTCGCGGAGATTCGCACCGCGTTGGATCGGTGAAGCGTTCCCAGATATCCTGCAACCGGCGGATAACGTCGTAAGGGTTCGCGCTGGCACAAACGTCACGAACGACGGCGAAGTTGATGGCGCCCGCGCGCAGGACATCGGGGAGGTTTCCGGCGTGGATGCCGCCGATGGCCACGGTGGTGACGGGCGACTGGCGGATGATGGCACCCAGCGTGTCGAGTCCCAGGGTCGGGTCTGGAATCTCCTTGGTCGGTGTGGCGAAGACCGGTCCGACTCCGATGTAATCCGGCTGATTCGCGCACGCGGCCCCTGCCTGAATCGCGTCATGCGTGGAGAGGCCGAAGAGCAGGTTCGGGTGGCGGGCGCGAGCCGCGTGGATCGGCTCGTCGGTCTGGCCCAGATGGACGCCATCCGCGCCGATGCGCGCGGCCAGGTCGGCGTCGTCATTCAGAATGAACCGGGTTGTGGAGCCTGCCGTAATCGCCCGCACCGCACGGGCTGTAGCCTCAACGTGCTCGCGGGGGACGCGCTTCATGCGAAGCTGCAGATAGCGGAGGCGGGCCTGGACGGCGGCCTCAGCACACCGTTCGTAACCCGCGACGGGATTGGTCATCACCAGATAAAGGCCGAACCGTTCGATCATGTCCAGGTTTCCTTGCGGGTGGGGAGGAGCGCGGCGGCGAAAACGAGTCCGCCGCCGGCGATCAGACGCGGCAGATTCGCCTTTTCGCCAAAGACGAGAAAGGAGACCAGGACCGCTAACGGGATCTTTAGATTGTTCATCACGGCGAGTGTGCCGGCCGAGGTGTGGCGGGCGCCCCGGTTCCACAAGAAGAAACTCATCCCCGAGGCGATGATACCCAGGTAGAGCAGGGCGGCAAGCTGACCGCGCGTCAGACGGACGAAGGTGTCAACCAGATGGATGCTGGCGAGCGGCGCCGTGACCAGCGCGGCGCCGGCGTAGCAATAAAAGAAGACGCTTGCATCGCCGGGCTGCGTCCGTTCGGCCGCACCCGCATAGAGGCGCCTGTAGGCGAGCTGTCCGAAGGCGAAAGCGAGGTTGGAAAGCTGGATCAGCAGAACGCCGACCAGCGGAGGTTGCGCCACTGTTCCGCCGGCTTTGACGATGAGTGCGCCGAGCACGGCCAGCGTGGCCAGAATCGCGTTGATCGGGGCAAATCGGCGGCGCTGGAGGTCATTGAGCGCGGTTATAAAGAAAGGCGTGGTGACTGTGAGCAGCGCGATCTCGTGACCCTTGAGAAATTGAAACGACCAGTTATAGGCATGGTACATCACGCCGAACTGGATGGCGCCAATGCCCGCAAACTGGAGGATGCGCGTCCAGGGGATACGGCGGGCGAACGGAACGAAAACGGCTGCAGCCAGGGTCAGCCGGATGAATGAAACCACGTCCGGATGGACCCCCTTCAGAGAGCTGCCGATCAGCCCGAACGAGAAGGCCCAAACCAGCGAAACAATCAGCAGAAGACTCATGCGGGGGGTGCGCCTGACTCGGCGATGCCGTGGTAACGGAGATAGGCGTCGGCCGTCTCATTGCCCATGTAGCGGCGGAGGGTTTTGGGCGATGTCTGCGACAGTTCGACCATGATCAGTCCGTCTACGACCGAACTGAATTCAGGATCGACATTGAAGGAGAGCAACTTGCCATTCAACTTGAGGTATTGGCGGAGCAGGATGGGGATGTCCTTATGATCGGGTTCGATCTCCGCGACCAGGGTGGCCATGAGTTCGAGGTCGCCCAGAAACTGTTGATACTCCTTCATGCACCACTCGGCCCGCCGCGGCGGTTTGGGCGGAATGCGCGGGGCGACAAACGAAACCAGATCCCCGGCCATGCAGATCTGCCGCATGCAGGCAAGGATCATCCCGCGAGACGCCTCCCGGTACTCGTTGGTGATGCTCACCGGACCGAAGAGCACGCGGTAATGGGGGTTTTGGCCGATATAGATCGATATGCCCTTCCACAGCAGATAAAGCGAGATGTAGGCCTTCTGATATTCGGGGCGGATGAATGACCGGCCCATCTCGATCGCCGGTTGGATGCGATCCATGAGGCGTTCGTCGAACTTGAAGAGCGTGTGGGTGTAAAGTCCCTGCACGCCGTGGTCGCGGACGATCTCATCGGCAAGGCCGAGGCGGTAGCTGCCGATGACCTCCTGGCGGACGCGGTTCCAGAGAAACGCATGGTTATAGTAGTAGTCAAAGTCATCCAGATCGATCTCGTTGCCGGTCCCTTCGCCGACGGCGCGGAAGGTGATCTCGCGCAAACGGCCGATTTCCCTGAGGATTGAGGGGATCTGGGACGACCGGGCGATGTACACGGCCAAATCCCCGCTTTCGACGAGTTTGGCTTCCGGCGGCAGTTGTTCTATTTCTTTCAACTGACACTCCAGCGGCTCAGGCGCGATGATCGGATCCTGAGGGAGCGCGCGGGGATGATTTTCCAGAAAGAGACGCCTTTGGCGGCGGGTGGCCCGCTCGTCAAGGAGGTAACAGCGGAAACGCAGGTAGGTGATCAGCACTGCGTCATCGGTGGCGACCCCTTCCAGGTTCTTCCAGGTCAGCGGTGAACCGATGCGCACCAGCAGGCGGCGCCCGCGCGTATTGATCAATTGACGCACCAGCATCAGCGTGCGCAGGCGGGGATGGATCACGCCAGCCGCATTGAAAAGCGTGCTGTTGCGGCCGGGAAAAAACATCGGCACGACGGTGGCTTCGGTCTTCCGGATGATCGCGGCAATGCTCGGGCTCCAGACGTTGTCGCGCACGCGGTTGGCTCGGCGGTCGTAACCAGACACCTCGCCTGCCGGAAAGACAATGAGCAACCCGCCCTGCTTCAACCACGCCATACATTCTTTGATCGGCTTGAGGTTGGCTCGTGCCGAACCGGTCGAACCAAAGGGATCGACAAAAATAAAATCGTCGCGCATCTCCGGTATGGCGTGCAGGATGTAATTGGCCATCACGCGCACGTCCGGGCGGACGCGTCGCAGCAACGACAGGAGCACGATTCCCTCGACGCCACCGAAGGGGTGGTTGGCCACAATGACCACCGGGCCTGTCTTGGGAACACCCGCCAGATCCGTTTCCGAATAGGAATAGGCGACCCCCATGGATGCGAGGATGCGGTCTGAGAAGGGCTTTTCTGGATTGAGTTTGCAGGCGCCGGCATAGATGTTGTCAATCTCACGGAGGCCCATCGCACGCTCGATCAGGCTGTGGGTGGGACGCAGGAGCAGCCGGCACAAACGGTTCGGCCCCTTCTCCGGCGGAATGGTGAAGATCGGCGCTGGTTTCGTGTCCATCGTAGAAAATCCTTTCAAGGAGGTCATGCGGGTTCAGCCGTGTTTGGCACAGACAGGGCGCCGTGGCAGCGGGTCATCGCATGCGCCAAGGCGACGATTGCGGCCAGAGAAATGCCGATGCCGCGCACCAGCAGCGGGTGCCACAGCGCCGTCAGGGCAAACGCGCCGATGCCGGCCATCAGCCCGCCGGCAAGCCCGGTCTGCCAGCTTGGGCGGCCCCGCGCGGCGCCTGCGGCAGCACAGAAAGCCCGGCCCAGCACGGCCATCCAGACAAACAGCGCAGGCAGACCCAGTGAAGCGGCAAGGACCAGGTGGAGATTCTGGGTGTCTGGCTCGCACGGACCGGTGGCATTGGGGACCACGTCGTAGTACTGGCCGATCTCGCGTTGGTAATTTCCCGCGCCTACGCCTGTCAGCGGATGGGTGAGGATCAGCGATGCGGCCGCCTGCCATTCGGGGTAGCGGCGTTCCGGGACGCCGGCCGCATCATAAAGCGCGACCGATCGGAAGTGGGCGAGATCATTTTCGCGCGGAAGGCGCGGCAGGACGCACACCTGCCAGAGCGTCAAACAGACGGCGGTCGTCAGGAACAGACGCGCGCCTTTCCATGCGGCGAGCAACAGCAGCACCAGCGTGATCGCGGCATAGGCGGCTCCGGCCAGTATGACGGTCATCGCGACCAGCAGAACAAGGAGTGCGCCGCCGCGCAGCAATCGGCTTCTGGAATCGGCCACAAGGCCGAACAGGATCGGCGCGGTCAGCGCCAGAAATCCTCCCAGCACATTCCGGTTGAGAAACAGACCACGAATCGCAAAGTCTGGAAGTCGCGGCTGGACATACTGAATGAAGGCCACGGAGACGTTGATGAGCAGCGGAGCGAGGAGCGCCGCGAGCACGAGCGCCAGCCGCCGGGGTTCGAGCGTATCCGCAGGCCGGACAAAGTCGAAAACGAGCAGGGGAGCGACGATCAGGTACAGCGTGATTTGGACAACCTCCTTGACGGCGGCTGCCCGGTCGGCCGCGACACCGACCGAAAGTGCGGCGATTAGCGCCAGGAGCGCATGCGGCCAGAAGCGCCAGAACGGGTGCGGCGCGATTCCACAGGCGGGTCTCCGGAACGGTATCAGCCGACGCCAGCGGCCGTTGATCAGGACGCCGAGCAGCCAGCATGCGGCAACGGGCAACAGCAGCAGGTCGGCGGGCGAGACATTCACCCCACGCATGGCTGTGAAAGACCATTGGGTCGGCGCCAGCGCTAACGCAGCCACCAATCCGCATCCCGCAAGGTATTCGAACCCGCGTCCGGCCCGCTTCATTTTGTTATCTCTCCCACCGTTTCCTGATCGACGGGGACGAAGCGCCGGTCTGCACTCAGAACAATCTGGTCCAAGCGGACACCATCCTCGCGATTGAGGAAGGCGAGCGTGTTGGTGCCTGCTTTCAGCGTGATCGGATGGGCCGTCCGGGCGATGGGATAGCGCATCCAGTGCCATGTCTTGTACGTCGCATTCTCGCCGAACAAAAACGGGGGGGCGTCATTGATCTTGACGGAGAAGGAGTTGCCGCACTCGTCTTCCCACCAGACGCGGCACCACAACGTATAATCACCGTCTGCAGGCACGTGGACCACCAAGACCGCCCGGCCGTGGGGATTATCGGGCGGGTTCCCCTTCCCCTGGGGAATCTCCAGATACGCGGCATTCGCCGCGCCAGGCACGTATTTTGATCCATCAGGAACGGCGGTCTCCCTGACGACGACCACAGGCGCCTCCATGGTTTCCGCCGATTCGGCCTCGACCGTCACGCGCCCGTTTGCCCACCCGGTCCAAGGCAAGCAGGCAAGAACAGGGAGGCACAACGACAATGAATGCCATTTATTCATGCGGAGACATTAGCACATTTCAGATTATCAAACAAGAGACGTCATCAGTGATGAGCAATTCACCAGTTGAATCGCACCCACACGCTCCTCCTGTGCGTCTTTTTTGTCCTTGCACCGACTGATGGAATGGGGTCGCACGGAAATGGGCGCAACCTTCAGACAGGAGGAAATTCGTGGTGGTAATGGCCGGTTGAAGGTTACGTGTGCCGGATGGGACGGAAGCGGATGCGGCTGGGGCGGTCGGCGGCGTCGCCCAGCAGTTTGCGTCGCTGCTCGTGGTAGTCGGAGTAGGAGCCTTCAAACCAGGTGACGGCCGAGTCGCCCTCGAAAGCCAGGATGTGGGTCGCCACGCGGTCGAGAAACCAGCGGTCATGGCTGATGACCATGGCACAGCCGCCGAAGGAGGTGACCGCCTCTTCGAGAGACCGGAGTGTGGTGACGTCGAGGTCGTTGGTCGGCTCGTCAAGCAGCAGCAGATTCCCGCCGCGGCGGAGCAGCTTGGCGAGGTGGACGCGGTTGCGCTCGCCGCCGGAAAGGGTGCCCACGCGCTTTTGCTGCTCGGCTCCCTTGAAGTTGAACCGGCTGCAGTAGGCTCTGCCGTTCATGGGACGTCCGCCAAGGTCCACGAACTCTGATCCGCCGGTAATCTCCTCGTAGACGGTGTGCGCGGCGTCGAGGGCGTCGCGAAGCTGGTCCACATAGGAGACGGCCACCGTCGGGCCGACGGTGAGCGTGCCGGTGGTCGGGGCCAGCTTCCCCGTGATCAGATTAAAGAGGGTGGTCTTGCCTGATCCGTTGCCGCCGATTACACCGACGATGCCGCCGCGCGGGAGGTCGAACGAGACGTTCTCGAAGAGCTGGTTATCACCGAAAGACATCCCCAGATTGGCGGCACGGACCACCAGATCGCCGAGGCGCGGACCGGGCGGAATCTGAATACGCAATTCGTCCTCCCGCGTATCGACCTGCTGATTGGCCAGTTCTTCGTATCGGGTGAGACGGGCCTTGCTTCTGGCCCGGCGGCCGGAGGGATTGGTCCGTACCCACTGCAGTTCGTGCTCCAAGAGGCGGCGCCGACTCTCCATCTGCTTGGACTCGCGCTGCATGAGCTGTTGCTTCTGTTCGAGCCAGCTTTCGTAGTTGCCCTTGTAGGGGTAGGCGCGACCGGCGTCCAACTCCAGCATCCACTCCGTGACGTTGTTGAGAAAATAACGGTCATGCGTGACGACCACCAGCGTGCCGGTGAACTTCTTCAGGTAGGACTCGATCCACGCAACCGAATCGGCGTCGAGATGATTGGTCGGCTCGTCGAGCAGCAGGACGTCGGGGTTGGAGATGAGGAGACGGCACAGAGCCACGCGGCGGCGTTCGCCGCCCGAGAGGGTGTCGACCCGCGCGTCCGGGGGAGGCAACCGGAGCGCCTCCATGGCGAGTTCGACAAGGTGGTCCAGATTCCACAGGTCCTGAGCGTCGATGGCCTCCTGCAGCCGGCCGAGCTCGTCGTTGAGCCGGGTCGTCTCGGCGGCGGACGGCCCTTCTCCCAGTTTGTCGCAGATGGCATCATAGCGCGCCAAAATCCCCTGAGCCACGACGACGCCCTCCTGGACGCAGTCCATGACCGTCTTGCCCGGAGTGAGCTGCGGCTCCTGCGGCAGCCAGCCGATGCGGGCGTTCCGGGCGACTTGGCATTGCCCCATGAAATCGCGATCCTCGCCTGCGAGGATGCGCAACAGCGACGACTTGCCGGACCCATTGCCGCCGATCACGCCGATGTGCGCGCCGAAGAAGAACGAAAGACTGACTTCGCTCAGAATGGTCTTTTTCTCGTGTTGCTTCGTGAGACTGATCAGATTGAAGACATATTCGCCAGCCATGAGCATCAATCCTAATGCAGCGGGTGGAGCGTGACCGTGTCCGTCCACCCGCGAGGGTTTTGTTATGAGCCGCCCGTGTCGCGGCAGATTACGACTGATGGTCCTTCGTCACGGCGGCAGTCAGGGTGCAGTTGCGCCCCTTGAAGGCGAACCACACGGTCCCCGCGATGCCGAAGGCAAAGGCCACTTTCAGATTCAGTTCCGGCGACACACGCCACAGCAGCGCGCCGCCGAAGGCGGCAAAGGCAACGAGCACGTCACGAATCAGGTAGTACAGCCCAAACATGGCGGCTTTGCGTCCTTCGGGAGCGAGATCCATGATCAGCGCCTTGCGGGTGGGCTCGCCAAACTCCTTGAGCCCGCGAAGCACAAATACCGCGATGAGCGGGGCGAGTGAGTGGGCATGCAGAAGCGCAAGCGGGAAACACGTGAAGAAGGCGAACGTGATGAGCACAAAGGGTTTTTTTCCAAAATGATCGGCCATGTAGGCTACCGGAATGTAGACCAGGACAGCCGCAATGTTTTCGATCGCGGATAGCCATCCGAATGTCAATTCCGATACGGGATTCAGCACGGTGCGGGTGACCCATATCACCACAAAGGCATCCGGGATGCGTTCACAGAAACGGATCAGGATGTCTGACGCGAGCAGATTCCTCAATCCGTCGGGCATCTCTCGCCAGAGGCGCAAGGGATTGGGCTCAGCGACTCGTTCGCCCGTCCCGTCGTCGACAATGAACCGTTGCTGCAGAACGGCGGCGATGAGCGCAAGCAGCAGCGCGGCCATGAATGCCGCGCGCACGCCGCGCTCGACGCCCCAGACCGCGATGCAGGCGCCGCCCGCAATCGGCCCCAGCATCTTGGGAATCCGCCTCACCAGGGCGAGCACCGAGACGCCGAGAGTGCGCCGGTTCTTCGGCACGACCTTGGCGAGGATATCCATGGTGGCCGGGAGGGAGATCGCCGACCAGGAGATGAATAAGGCAGCGCCAATAAACACCGCCCACCACGTTCGAATCAGGATCACACACAGGTAGCCGAGCATGGAGAGCAGATTAAAAACCAGCAAAGCACGTTTGGTGCCGAGCCGGTCGCTCAAATACCCGCCGGGGAAGGAGTAGAGCGCAGAGAGCAGATCATCCATGCCCGCCAACACCCCGATCGCCAGAATGGCCGTCGATGATTGAGCCAGTTCTTGCAGATAAAGCGGCAAAAAACGCTCGGCCATGTGCTCGCCCATGCCCACCAGGACAACCATGCCGAGCAAGCCAAACAGGCTGCGCTTGTGGATGCTCGCGAGCGGCGCAGATACGGATGACTCAGGGTTCACGTTTTCCAATTTCAACGGGGTTTAAATTCAGGCTCAGCTTACACGGGAACCGCACGGGGTGTCAATGCGTTCACTAACCGGCCGACCGAATACGATGCAGACGGGGCGGTGGATGGCCTGGGGGCCGCAGGCCGGCTCCAGTCGTCCGGTGGCGGCGTCGTAGGCATAGGAGCAGATGGTGTTGGAGGTTTCATGTCCGGCGAGAATGAATGCCTCTCCGGGGATGAAGGCGAAATCACGGGGGCCAGCGCCGGCGAGCCTGGAAATCGCTAGAAGGTCCAAGCGTCCGGAATCGGGATCGACATCAAACGCGGCGATGCTGTCGTGGCCGCGGTTGGAGGCGAGGAGGCGTCGGCCGTCGCCCGAGCATTTGAGCGCGGCGGCTTTGCTGAAGGCATGAAAGTCCGATGGAAGCGTGCTGCGCGTGTGCAGCGGGATGAAGGCATCGCCCGTATAGCGGTACGCCGTGAGCGTGTTGTTGAGTTCGTTCAAGAGAAAGGCGAATCGGCCGTTGGGATGGAAGACCAGGTGGCGGGGGCCTGCACCGGGCGCGGTCGTGATCGTGAGGTCTGCCACGGGTGAAAGTCCGTTCCGGCGGTGCGGCCAGTCATACGCCAGAACACGGTCGAGGCCGAGATCGGCGATACAGAGGCATTTGCCGTCGGGCGTGATGCGGACGCAGTGGGCGTGGGCCTTGTCCTGACGATGGGCATCGGGGCCGCTGCCCGCGTGGGTGACGGTGACCGGCGGCGTGTCGGCAAACGCGCCGTCGGGGGTCAGGTCGCAGAAACCGGACACGGCATGGGCGTATTCGGCGAAGGCCAGAGCCGTCTCAGCGGCGTCGAGTGAGATATGGCAGGGGACAGTGAGGGTAACCGGCTTGCGATTGAGCAGCGTCAACGTGGCGTCGCTGATCCGGTAGGCGGCGACATACCCAGCGGGGGACGTCAGCCCCGAAGCCATGATCCCCTGAACGGCGTAAAGGACGGGGCGCGTTTCGGAACAGACGAGGTAGGTGGCGTTGATCATCCCGCGAACCACGCCGACAAACCTGAACGCGCCCGTCTCGGTGTCGGTCTCAAGAATATGGATCCCCGTCTCCGTCGCGTCGGTATACGTGCCGATGTAGGTCACAACCTTCATGATGATTCCCCCGGGATCAGGAAGGGGCTAGTATCGCACCCGATTCAGAGGGCTGTCCACAAAACTTTTTACCCCGCACGGGTTACATGGTATGATCTCACCCATTTCGTAATGGGTTACTGATGAAGGAAGCGTGTGTCATGACGTTGGCAGAACTGGAAAAGATGGGCGGAGAGGCACTGGCCTCGGCGGCGGGCGCGGCAGATCTCGCCGCGCTGGATCAGGTGCGGGTTTGCTACTTCGGCCGAAACGGGCTGATCCCGGCGCTGGTGAAGCAGATGAAGGACGTGCCAGCGGAGGACCGACCGGTCTTTGGCAAGCAACTGAACGCCTGGCGCGGCCAACTGGAGACCTTGCTGGAGGCTCGCAAGGTTGAACTGGCGACGCCCGTCACGCAGGGGCCTGCCTTTGACGGCTCCTTGCCGGGACGCTGGCACGGCACCGGCGCGGCGCATCCGATCTCGCAGGTGATCGAGTCGGTCGCGCGCATCTTCGCCAAGCTGGGGTTCGCCGTGGCTGACGGACCCGATATCGAGAATACCTTCAATAATTTTACGGCGCTGAACACCGCGCCGCACCACCCGTCGATGGATGCGGCGGACACGTTCTGGCTCGATGACGACCGACTCTTGCGCACCCAGACCTCGCCGGTGCAGATCCGGGTCATGACCAGCCACCAGCCGCCCGTGCGGATCATCACGCCGGGCCGGTGCTACCGCCGGGACACCACCGACGCCACCCACAGCGCCAACTTCCATCAGGTGGAGGGGCTCTATGTCGACACCAAACCGGTTTCGCTGGCCGACCTCAAATCGACGCTCGCGTATTTCGCCCGGGAGATGATGGGGCCTGATGTCGGCGTTCGTTTCCGTCCGCACTTTTTCCCCTTCACCGAACCCAGCGTGGAGGTCGACTTCTCCTGCCACGTCTGCGGCGGCGCGGGGTGCCGGGTCTGCAAAATGAGCGGATGGATCGAGATCGCCGGTGCCGGCATGGTCGACCCTCGCGTCTATCGCTTTGTCGGCTATGATCCCGAGTCGGTCTATGGCTACGCCTTCGGCATGGGCGTCGAACGGATCGCCATGATCAAATACGGGATCAAGGATATCCGGAGCCTCTACGAGAACGACGTGCGGTTCCTGGGACAGTTCGCTTGATCGTGTAACATGAACACCGCCGACCTCAACAACCAACAGACTGAACAGCACGCAACACCAGCGGGCACACGGTACCGGCGTCAGTTTGTTCGGGAAGCAATGGAAGGCTTTCACAAGAATTTTGCGCCGGAGAGCAGACCCGTCTACGTAAGCGGCTTCGGGGGGCGCATGACACGATTGATGAGGGTCCATTTCAACGGAACGCAGTTGATGAAACCGGTTGCATGCATTGCCGGCGACAACCGACCGGGGGTGAAATGAGCACGAAGGCATCACTGTACCCGAAATCAAGGAAGAAGGATGCCGATAGGCTTGCCGCTGTCGGATCCTTTGCGGCTTGTTTCGCGCGGCGGGTCGTCGATGCCGAGGCGATCTATGAAGTCGCAGGCACCGATCACACGCAAGCGCATGATGCTTTTCAAAAGACCGGCTATACGGTTCTCACCCATCGTGAATGCCCAAATCTGCTTGTATCGGGCCAAATGTTGCTATGGCCTGCCGACGAGCCGGTGCCTGATGTTCAGTCGTCAGTGCCCGCATCCCCAGCGTATAATCCAGATGACGGACGGCGATTCACACCGGAAAAGCCTCTTTTGGCAAACGACCTAAGAGATCAGTTGTTCGAAGGCGATTGCTTGCAGCTTCTGCCTTTTTTTCCCGAGAATAGTGTAGACATGGTTCTGTGTGATCTGCCGTATGGGACTACGCAGAATAAATGGGATAGCTTAATTCCGCTCACCCCATTATGGATTCAGTACCAGCGCATTCTCAAGCCCAATGGTGTTGTTGTACTGACCGCCCAAGGCGTGTTCACCGCTAAGGTTATTTTAAGTAACGAAAACTGGTTCAAGTATAAGATCGTGTGGGAGAAATCGAAGCCGACCAATTTTCTGAACGCCAAAAAACAGCCGCTCAGAAAGCACGAGGATATCTGTGTCTTCTATGGCCGACAGCCGGTCTATCATCCCGAGATGAGCCAGGGCGCGCCCTATGACAAAGGGGTGCGGAAAAACCAGTTGTCCGGCAGTTACGGTGATTTTCTTCCGGCACGGGTTCAGAGCGGCGGCGAACGCTACCCGACGGATGTGGTCTATTTCAAGACAGCGGAAAGCGAAGGGCCGGTCTGGCATCCGACACAGAAACCCGTAGAATTGGGGCGCTATCTCGTTCGTACGTTCACAGAGCCCGGCGCATTGGTCTTAGACAATGCATTCGGAAGTGGCAGCTTTCTGGTTGCCGCCGCGATGGAGGGCCGCCGCTACGTCGGTATCGAACGGAATCTGGATGTGCACCTGTTCAAGCGCGTACAGATCGACTATGTGGGTGTCGCCAGACAACGGCTTGAGCAGGCGCAGGCGCTTCTGAAAAAGTCGAACCCAGGTTACGTGATCGGAGCGGCATGAAAGCCAAGGCATCCACCCTCTACCCGAGAGCGAAAAAGCCGTCAGAACCTGACACTTTTGGATGGGATGTCTTTTGCTCCAGCCATGCGCGCGAACTACTTGACGCGAGGACGCTTCCTGAAAACGTTCGCGAAGCTTTGGGCGCATCTGCTCCCGCCTTGGCGAAAGCAGGCTTTCGGCTCATCTCTTCAGAGACGCATCCGCGTGTTCTGAACCAAGACGAGTTGATGTTGTGGCCCGTGGAGGAGAAGTCCGTTTTCCGTCCGGTGCAAGCGGATCGGGCCAACGCCTTTCGGTGCCAATATGAGCATCCGCATGGAAAACTGTATCAGGGCGACTCTCTGGCGTGGCTCAAGTCCCTGCCAGACGCCAGCGTGAATCTGGTGTTTGCCGATCCGCCCTATAACCTCGGCAAGGCCGAGTGGGACACGTTCTCAAGCCATGCCGTCTATGTGGATTGGTGCGTCGAGTGGGTTCGCGAGGTTTCTCGTATCCTAGTTCCGTCGGGCACTTTTTACATGTGCGGTTTCTCCGAGATTCTTGCCGATATCAAATGCCATGTCGCGCCCTTCTTCAAAGGGTGCCGCTGGATCATTTGGCACTACAAAAACAAGGCGAATTTGGGCCATGACTGGGGTCGGTCGCACGAAAGCATCGTTCATTTCAGGAAAACGGCCACGGTCCGACTCAACATGGATGAGATTCGCATCCCGTATGGTGCGCATACGCTAAAGTATCCATCCCACCCGCAAGCGGAGACCAGTGCTTACGGCCGTGGCGCTGCGGGACCGCGCGATCATTGGATTCCCAACCCAAGGGGGGCAAAGCCCAAGGATGTCTTTGACATCCCGACCACCTGCAACGGCATGGGCGAAAAGACGCCCCACCCGACGCAGAAGCCGGAAGAATTGCTCCGGAAAATCGTGCTCGCCTCTTCAAACGAAGGGGATCTTGTGGTCGACCCTTTCTCTGGTTCAGGCACAACGCTGGTCGTTGCCGAACAGATGAATCGGCGGTGGCTGGGCTGCGACTTGTCCGAGGAATATAACCGGTGGGCCGTTGAGCGGCTTGAAAACGTTCCCGACCGTTCGATTGCCGAATGGGTGGCGCTCGACCGGAAGACAGCGGAACGCAGGGAGTCGATTCGAGAACTTGATGCTTCGAAGGCGGTTGTGCAAGCGAAAACGGCGCACGCCCCTTCTGATGGTTCCCTTGACCAGAGACGGCGGCAAGTTGCCTGCATGACACCCGATGCGGCAAAGTCCCAATTGGGGCAGTTCCTGACCCCGTGTGCCACGGCTCGTTTCTTGGCTTCGCTTTTTGATGCAAAAAGAGGGGGCGCGTGTCGTCTGCTTGACCCCGGCGCTGGTATTGGGTCACTAACCGATGCTTTCTTGAAGAATACCAATCTCTGCTTTGACGAGGTGTCTGTCACTGCGTGTGAGATCGACACAAGACTGCATGATCACCTTGTCAGGACGCTAAACCCGGTTGAAGCCGAGATCATACAGATCGATTTCATTGAAGTGGCGGTCAATTGGTTGCAGTTCGAGCCAGAACGTCGGTTTACGCATGCTATTCTTAACCCGCCCTACAAAAAAATTAGCTCATCTTCAACCGCTCGAAAATTCCTCAGGCAAGTGGGGATAGAGACGGTCAATCTGTATTCGGCCTTTGTTGCGCTTAGCCTTAAACTGCTTGAAAACGGCGGTCAACTGGTTGCCATCATACCGCGCAGTTTTTGCAACGGCCCGTACTACAAGACGTTCAGAAAAATGATACTAATGGAGTCAGCCATCACGCATATCCACCTTTTCGGGTCACGCAAATCGGCGTTTAAAGAAGACAAGGTGCTTCAGGAAAACGTGGTGATCAAACTTATCAAAGGGATTAATCAGGGAGCCGTCACCATCTCGGTCTCGACAGACGATTCGTTCTCCGACTATCAAGAAGAGATCCATTCATTCGATCAAATTGTCAAACATGGAGATCCAGAGCGCTTTATCCACATTCCAACGGCAACTGAACAGGATCATCTTGATCACTTACCTGGTGCGGTTTGTTCGCTTGCGGATGTCGGGGTTTGTGTCTCCACAGGGCCGGTCGTTGATTTTCGGGTCAAGGATCATCTGCGATGGCAACCGACATCAGGAACGGTGCCCCTTCTGTATCCAGCGCATTGCTCAATGAACCGAAGCGTCTGGCCTAGAGCCGACGCCAAGAAGCCGAATGCCTTGATTGTTGATGAAAAGACGCGAAAATCGCTTTTTCCTGTTGGGTTCTATTGTGTGGTCAAGCGCTTCTCTGCGAAAGAGGAGACGCGGCGGATTACAGCAAGCGTGGTCGCGCCCGATATGTTTGGTAACGTATCTGCTGTGGCCTTTGAAAATCATCTGAATGTGTATCATGAGGCGAAAGAAGGAATCCCTGAAGCGTTGGCCTATGGATTTTCTGTCTACCTTAACACCTCTTTTGTTGACAACTTCTTTCGGCGGTTCAACGGTCACACACAGGTCAACGCCACGGATTTGCGACAACTGCGCTATCCCTCGCGCGATAGACTGATGCAGATTGGAAAATGGGCCATGCGGCAGAAGAGCCTGACGCAGGACGTGATGGATTGCCACGTTCAAGAGGTTTTGTATTTAGAATAGAGGGGGCATACGCGATGAAAGTACCGATTAGTTGGTTGAATGAGTATGTGGATGTGGCCGATTTGAGTGTGAAGGCGCTTTCAGACGCGCTCACATTTTCGGGGATCGAGGTCGAGGGGGTCGAGACCGTGGGAGCGGTGCTGGACGACCATTTTGTGGTGGGCGAAGTGCTGACCTGCACGGCGCATCCGAATTCGGATCACCTCCACGTTTGCACCGTCACGGACGGCGCGCGGGAGGTTCAGATCGTGTGCGGCGCGCCCAACGCGGCGGCGGGGATCAAGGTGCCGCTGGCCACCGTCGGCGCGGTCATCCCCGAGGGCGGCTTTACCATCAAGAAGGCCAAGCTCCGCGGCGTGGAGTCGTTCGGGATGCTCTGCTCGGCCCGCGAATTGAAGCTGTCGGACGAGCACGCGGGGCTGCTCATTCTCGACCCGTCGCTCAAGCCGGGGACGCTGATGCGTGACGTGCTGCCGCCGCCCGAGACGGTCTTTGATCTGGAGATCACCTGGAACCGCAGCGATTGCCTCTCGATGATCGGCATCGCGCGCGAATTTGCGGCGGTCTTGAAACGGCCGCTGCGATTGCCCGCGATCACGTTTGCCGAATCCGGTGAGCCGGTGGAACGGTTTGCCCGAGTGGTGGTCGAAGATCCGGCGAACTGTCCGCGCTACACCGCGCGGGTGCTGACCGGGATCACCGACGGACCCTCGCCCGCGTGGATGAGCCGCCGCCTGGAGGCGTGCGGGGTGCGGCCGATCAGCCTGATCGTCGACGTGACCAACTACGTCATGCTGGAGTGCGGCCAGCCGCTGCATGCGTTTGACTACACGACGCTCGCGGAGCGGACGATCCTCGTCCGCCGCGCGAAGCCGGGCGAAACCATCCAGACGCTGGACGGGATCGAGCGGAAGCTGGACGAACAGATGCTGGTGATCGCCGATGCGGCGCGCGCCACGGCCGTGGCGGGCGTCATGGGCGGAGCGAACACCGAGATCGCCGTCGGGACGTCGAACGTGTTGCTGGAGAGCGCGTCCTTTGCGGCGCCGTCGATCAAACGCACGGCGACCAAGCTGGGCGTGCGCACCGAGTCATCCCATCGCTTCGAGCGGACGGTTGACGGCGAACTCGCCGACTGGGGCAGCCGGCGGGCGGTCGCGCTCCTGTCAGCGTTGGGCGGAGCGACGGTGGCCAAGGGGTGCCTGGACATCGACCACCGGCCAACCGGCGTGAAGACGGTCGCGCTCCGATTCCGCCGGACCCGTGACGTGATCGGCGTGGCCCTGGACGCGACCGAGATGGTGGCGATTCTGGAGCGGCTCGGGTTTGAAGCGGTCGCGCGCGACGAGGCGTCGGCGACCTTCCGCATACCGAGCTGGCGGTGTGACGTCGAACTGGAGGCCGATCTGATTGAGGAAATCGCCCGGATGCACGGGCTGGATGCGATTCCCAACACGTCGCCGACGGCGGTCGTGTCGATCGACAACGACGATTTCTTCCGGGCGCGCGCCCAGTGCCGCAGCACCCTGACGGGAATCGGGTTCACCGAGGCGATGCACTACAGCTTCCTGTCGGCCTCCGATCTGGATGGGTTCGACCCGCGCGCGGCGGCGCGGCGGCTGGCCCTGCCCAATCCGGTGAGCGCCGACTACGCCGTGATGCGCGACAGCCTGCTGCCTCAACTGGTGGGGACGCTCGGACGCAACGCTTCGCGCCAGGTCACCGCCTGCGCCCTGTTTGAAATGGGACGTGTCTTCTGGCGCGATGCCGCTGGCGTGCCGTGCGAAGAGGAACGCCTCTCGATCGGACTGATTGGCCCCATGGGGCGACAAGCGCTCGATACGCGGCGGGCGGTCTCCAACGACGAGGCGGTGCTGTGGATCAAAGGCGCCGTCGAAACGGTGGCGCGAGCCCTGCATGCGGGAGCGGTCACGCTGCGCGCGTGCGATCATCCGGCGATGGAGCCGGGCCATGCGTCCGAGCTGCTGCTGAACGGCGAGGGTGTCGGCCTGCTGGGCGCGGTCAGCGCGGCGGTGCGGCACCAGTGGCGACTGACGGCACCGCTGGCCGTCGCCGAACTGCGGGCCGGACCGCTGCTGGCGAATTGCTTCCGCCAACACGCGCTGGTCGACGTGCCTGCTTTTCCTGCCATCCGGCGTGACCTGGCCTTCCTGGCTCCCGCATCAGTGACCCACGCCGAGATCGTGGCCGCGATCCGGGAAGGCGCGCCGAAAGAGTTGACCGCCGTCGAGCTTTTTGATATATTTGTTCCCAAGAACGACCGGAGCGGCATGCGCAGCATGGCTTACGCGATGGAGTTCCGTTCGCCGAGCCGGACACTGACCGACGACGAGGTCAACCGGGCGGTTGAAAAGATCAGGAGTACGTTGAAGGAAAACCTGCGGGTTGACATTCGCGACAAGTGATCTACTGAAGTTGAAATCGACCCTGCTGTGAACGCGAATTGGCGGAATATCTCTGACCTACATGGTAATCAGGGGCTCATGGATGGCGCGGGCTGGATGCCGGTTCTTCGGAATCGGATGACGCGATGCGCAGGAAACGAGTCCCGACCTTGACACGCGAGGTCTAAGAGCTTACGCCGCTACGTCACAGTGGGGTTTTTCTTTTGTTGCGGAACCGGTCCTTTTTGTAGGTATCGCTATAACCGGTAGTACGCCGCCTCATCGAGCAGCGCCTCGGCCTGCGCCGGATCGTCGGGATCAAGTTCGCAGATCCAGCCGTCGGCAATCGGCGTCCAGTGAAGGGTCCGTGGCGTATCGGGCCATGGTTTACCACGCGTCCGTCCGGAAGGGCGACGCCGGCAGCCCCTCCTGGTTGTACAGGTTGCAGCCGTCGGGATTGTCGGCCCAGGCGTAGCGCACGGCGACAGGCTCCGGGACATCGGGCGCGCTGACCCACACCGTATCCCCCTCAATTTCCGCTGCGGCCGGCAGGAATTTACCGTCGGCCCCGGCGATCACAAATGTCTTGAGTTCCCCGCCGCGCGCCACCAGTCCGCCGCCCGTGTGATCAAACCGCAGGCGGATGCGGTCGCCCGCGATGACGTGCTCTCGAAACAGCGGTCCCGATGGCATCAGCGGCTTGCCGTAGGTGCGCGCCAGCGCCCATTGTGCGAGGCGCGAGCCTACGTCTTGCTTGTTGCGGGGATGGATATCGTTGGATTCCCCGATATCGATGGCCACCGCCATGCCGGTGTTCACCTCCATGAGGGACGACATCTGCCCTTCGCGCACCGTCGCCCACGTGCTGTTGGCCTGATAAGGCAGCGGCGTGCGGAAGTTCGCCAACTGCACGGTCAGGAAGGTGAAATCGCCCTGACCCCACGCCCGGCGCCAGTCGCGGATCAGCGCACGCAGCATCCAGCCGTATTCGCGGCTGATGGCGTCGTTGGATTCGCCCTGATACCAGGCTGCGCCGCGGATGGCGTAGGGAATCAGCGGCTGAATCATGTTGTCATTGAGCATGTAGGGCGACAGAGGATTCCCCAGCCCCTCCGGCAGTGTCTGCGGCTTCACCAGTCCGAATTCGTGTTCACTCTTCATTCGCCACAGACCGGCCAGGGGAATCGGCTCCGCGCTCGTGTCCGCGGGTCCGAGGGTCATCTTCTGATGCGGCCCGATCATGCCGCCGTCATAGATAAACGAATAGACGCGCACCGCGATGACCGCGCGTCCGGCCGTGACAAGCCGCCCCGGCACCGTGTAAGAGCGCGGAACGCACCAATGCTGGTCTTCCAGATTCCGGCCCGTGGCGCCCACCGGCTCGCCGTTGAAATAGGTGATGTCCTGCTTGTCGATCGCTCCCAGTCCCAGCGTGAGATCCTTTCCCGCCCAGGCTTCGGGTATCGTGACGTCACGACGAAACCAGAACACGCCGTTGGTTTCATGGCCGGCGCGCAGCCAGGAGCCGGGAAGACGCATCGTCTCCCACGCGCGGTCGTCGTGCGCGGCATCGGCCCACCCGCTGGCCGCGCCGGTGTTGCCCGGGTCGCGGGGGTAGTTGAGCCCAAGCTGCCGATCCCGTGCCTCCTGGCTGTCGGGTTCGAACGGATCAAACCGCCCCCAGTACCCGGTGCTGGCCACCGACGCCTCATAGCGCGCCACCTCGTCGCGGGTTCGGCCGTGCTGCACCAGCTCCTCGCGGCTGATCCACGTTTCGATCCGCGTGCCGCCCCATGACGCATTGATCAGCCCGACGGCCACGCCCAGTTCCCGCGCCAGACGTCGACCGAAGAAGAATCCGACCGCCGTAAAATCAGCGATGGTCTCCGGGCTGGCGACCTGCCAGGCCGCCTGAACATCCGACTGCCGGCCAAGCAACGTCCGCTGCGGCACCCGCAGCGACCGGATGTCCCGGTCTGTCGGCGTCAGCGTCTGCGCGTCAAAGTCGATCTTGGAGACCGGCCACTCCATGTTGGACTGTCCCGAGCAGATCCAGACTTCGCCCAGCATCACGTCTGTGAGGCGCACATGGGCGTCGGGGTCGGGCGTGTTGACCTCGAGCACGTAGGGGCCGCCGGCGGGCATCGGCGGCAGGCGGGTGAGAAACCGGCCGTCGTCGCCCGAACGCGTCTCGGCCGTGTACGGTCCGAGCGTCACGCGCACGCGCAGCCCCGGCGTGGTCCAGCCCCAGACCGGCACCGGCATCTCGCGCTGCAAGACCGCGTGATCCGTGAACAGGTGCGCGAGTCGCAGCGCGTCTTTTTTCTTTTTTACACTCATGGCGATACCAAACCTTCCACATCCGCGCATGAAAACGCATCCAGAGAAGCCACAATCTGATCGGCCATCTGCACATCCTGCGGGATGGCGAACGGCCGGGCCAGCGCCACGCATTTCATTCCCGCCGCCTTGGCCGCGCGCACGCCGGCACGGGAGTCCTCGATCACCACGCAGCGCCGGGGCTCGACGCCGAGACGCCCGGCCGCCTGTTGATAGCAGGTGGGATCAGGCTTCCCCTCGCTATAATCCTCCGAGCCGATGTAGAAACTCACGCAGTCGGCGAGGCCGATCAGGTCCAGGGTGTCGCCAATCTCCTGACGCGGCGAGCCGGAGACGATGGCGATGGGGTAGGCGGCGGCCAACCGGCGCAGACAGGCGACCGATCCGGGAATGGCGATGCTGCCCGCCTCGCGCAGACGCAGATAGTACGGACGCAACTCGTCGGCCATCGCCGCCATGCCGATGCCGGCGAGCGCTGGGAACAGCGCCACGATGTCACGATGGATCGCCGACCACGAATGTCCGTAGACGATGCGCACGATCACCTGCTCGTCGGCCGGCTGGCCGTGATCGGTCAGCAGTCCGGACAGCGCGCGCGCCCACAGCAGTTCCGTGTCCACGAGCGTGCCGTCCAAATCAAAGAATACCGCTTGTCCATTCATGTCTGCCCGTCTGCAAAGGATTGGGAATCGCCCTCCGGCCGGCACAGGCGCGGCCCCGGCGGGGGCACCCGGCCAAGGGGGCCAAAAGCGATGTAAAATTGGTCCGATAGT
>Ga0194125_10001505_pt1 | contig 39393 bp, 37 predicted proteins | sample TA2KigC250mmetaG_FD_148626 | JGI IMG/M metagenome (GOLD analysis project Ga0194125, IMG submission 148626) | Freshwater microbial communities from Lake Tanganyika, Tanzania - TA2015034 Kigoma Deep Cast 250m | ecosystem: Environmental > Aquatic > Freshwater > Lake | place: Tanzania: Lake...
CAAGTTTAAAAGCTAACCACCAAGGCACTAAGACACGAAGGAATAGTTTTTTCTTTTCTTTGTGTCTTAGTGTCTTGGTGGTTAAGAAAATCGAACTTGTCATAATTTATTTTACAGTGTACTAGTGTATAAAAGGGATGTAAATCCTTGTTGAGTCTCCGTTGCTGAAAACGCTTACGCACGCGCGTAAGCATTCCTTTAAGCAGAAAGCCGCTTAAACCAACTGTTAGAAACCAGCCCAAAAAACGACAAATCCATTCAACGTACTTGGCTAAATCCACATGTCCTTGTTGAGCAAGATAATCCTTAACGTAGTTAATAATTTCTGACATTTAAGCAGTCCTTTCTAAGAAAAATGTAACACTTTTCGTGCTTTGTGTTGCATTTCTCTGCTTTTTGCGTCAGAGCAAGTTTACCTTTGTTGTCAATTTTTGTCAAGAAAAATTTTTAGAAAATCAGACATCCCCCCCACTCGTAGACACCGTGTATAACAGCGGTAGCCCACATACTGTCAATGCCCTCGCTAAAAACCCGTTTTCTCCGAGAAAACGGGTTTCTTGGAGATTATCAGCTTACATGAAAAAGTTGATACGGATGAGTTCCAAAACCTCTTCAAGCGTCGTGGGAGATACGGGAAAGCGCGGGACTTGCGGCAGATTATCTGCCTCTTTTTTCCAGCCTGTTGCATGGAGATGATATAGCGGATGAGTTTCAGGAGAACCAACCAAACTTTTCTTTTAAAAAGAAAAGTTTGATCAAAAGAAACACTAAGGATTTTTCTAATTTCTTCTGGATGGTAGTCGTATCGGAAGAAAGTTTGTTCTTGCGGACATTGGTAATGATAACCGTACTCATGGAAATAGAGCTGTGGTTCTGTTGCGGAATCATCTGGATAACCGTACTCAAAAACTTCTTTCGCGACGAGAAAAGAACTATCGGTGAAAACAAGCCCTATCGGTTCAGAACGAGGCGTGATGCGTTCAAAAATTGCCCGTGATGGGAGGTAGAACGCACCAACTCCGTCGTCCCGAATACCTGTTGTTACAGCATCCCTGTGTGCTATAATTTCAGCATACTTTGCCAAAATGTAGGTCTGTTTGTGCCAATGTTTCCTGGCTTCATGTATTTTTTTTGATTTTCTTAATTGTCGCATTTTTAAAATCATTCAGATGAATCTCAACTGTCCAACCTTCGAGTAAGAGCTTGTCAATTTCATCTGGGTCTAATCCCATTTTTCTCAAACCTTCCTCCACAACCTCTGGGTGCTTGCTCAGATAATCACTATAGCTGCCCGGTTTGACCACCGGGGGGCGTGTATGAGGAAGATACTTTGACTTTTTCTGTTCCACTGTTTTCACCTCCAACCCAATCATGAGGTTGCCATTAAATTATTATATCATAACTTTAGCCAATCTGACAAGTCTTTTTTCTCAAGGCTGTCTCAAGGGGGTGCGGATAGACGCTTTCCTTCTTTTCCACGCTATAAGCCTGTGATATTTTCCAAATTTCTCTTTACATTTGGTATAGATATCACTTTCCCGGTACTCGCTGACTCGTACACACCGTGTATAACAGCGGTAGCCCACATACCGTCAATTCCTGAAAACCGCGGCGATTTCCCTTCCGCTATGGCTTTAGCGAAGTCATCTATCATGGGAAAATGAGCATTGTGGGTGCGGCTCACGGGTATGGGTTCCATATCGCTTCCTAAAACCTTGACAGGCTCCTCGGACCATGGGTCTGTCAATAGTGCCCCTTGCGTACCGTAGATTTCTATACTCGTGCCGCCACCTGGATTGGGTACGTTGGCATTCGCCAGGACTGTAACGTGAACGCCGCTTTCAAATTGAGCGAGAGCAGTCTCTGTATCAGCGGCCTCATAATTCATGCTGAGTCTATCGAAAAATCCGCATACCTTGACCGGCCTGCCTAAAAAATACGAGAGCATATCGAGCCGATGGCTACCGATGTCAGCTAAACGATTACCTCCAGCTTTTGCTGTAACCCTCCAGAAATGCGGATGAGAAGGCGACGGATTATAGTAATCCATCACCCGAATGTTCGCTCTCACAACCCTGCCCAGTCTTCCTTCTTCTATAACTTTCTTCATGACTTGCGCTTTTTCAAAAAAACGCGCATAGTAGGCAACTGACAGCTTTACCTCGTTCTTATCTGCCGCTTCAATCATCGACAAACATTGTTCGGTGTTTAGAGCCATCGGTTTCTCCACCAAAACATGCTTGCCCGCATTCACCGCGGCTATGGTCAATTCAGCATGGCGTTCTACCTCCGTGGCAACATATACAACATCAATTCTCTCGTCCTGTAAAAAACTCTGAAGGCCATCGTAAACGCTCTCAGCCCCAAATTCCTTAGCGAATGCAGTAGCCCTTTCCTTATTGCGCGAGAGGAAAGCGATTAGTCTGCTGTTTTTCTGTTCGACTATGGCAGCGCCAGCCCGTCTTTTCACAATGTCGCTACAACCGATAACTCCCCAACCTACAATACTCATTTTTTCTACCTCCGTTTATTAACATAGAAACCAAGTTTTGGGGAAAAGCTTGGTTTCTACGTATAATAAGTTTACAACAATTCCCGCGAGATTTCCACTATTTTCTTAAGCGTGGGAAATTGATGGATTTTTACTGGCACAAAATAAATTTATTTGGTATAATCCCGGTAAACCCAAAGGCACAAAGATGATTATAGGAGGATTTTAAAATGAAATCTTTAACCTTTTTCACTTTTGCGCTTCTGCTTATGATGATTTTCCATGTCAATGCTGTTGCGTTGACATGGGATTTTGAAAAGCAAGCACAACTGGACAATTGGAAGGCCATCAATGGAACGTGGGAAATTGAAAAGGGACAATTGAAGGGCACACTGGGTCCTGATTACATGGGAATCGTCTGTATCTTTGAGGGTTCGGAAGATTGGGCCGACTATACCTTTGAAGCCAAAACGACGGTCGCGGAGGGCAAATACACCTATTGGATGGCCCGCGTTCAGCCAGACCCACTGAGCTATTATGCTTTTGAGCGCAGTCATTCTAATAGCGCGACGATTTGGCGACGTGACAAAGGGCAACATGCGAAACTCATGGCTGGGCCCGCATTGCAACCAGGACATCTGGAAACGCACCTCTGGAAAATGGAAGTCAAAGGCGACCAAATCAGCGTTTTTCTTGATGATAAACTGCTGGTTGAAGCTACGGATAATACTTATAAGAAAGGCACCATTGGCTTTGGCGGCCATAACATGGATTCCGCTACAGGCAAAAATGTAATCTTGTTTGACGATGTGAGTGTAAATGGCCCAGGGATTCCGGCGTCTCTTTCTGTTTCTCCGAGGGGGAAGCTTGCCTTAACGTGGGGAGAAATGAAGAAATGAGATTCTGCCGGCATGTTTCAGAAAATAGTCCCCCTTATTAAAGGGGGTAGGGGGTTGTCATTTCGGCTTACTGGTGATTGGTTACTGGTTACTGGTGATTGGTTACTAATCACCAATCACCAATCACCAAATAGTCAACTAATTTTTGAGAAAATTTGAAACATGCCGGAATTGGTATAAGGATTTAGGTTTCACGTTTCACGTTTTACGTTTCACTTTTTCGGAGGTGTTTTCATGCAAGACCTTGTTATTAAAAATAATCGTCACGGGAAAATCAATATATTAGTTGAGGATTTACCTTCGAGGGTAGCTCATCTATCTTTGCAAAAGGCTTATACAGACAATGGGAACAAATTGACCTTCTATCCGCTTGCGGTAAATTCTCTCGATTTTGTCAAAGGTGAGGATATAATTGTGGCGGGATGTCAAAATAATCCTCTGCTTGTGGCAACGCTTTCGCGTTTAAGCATTGAGGAAGGCGCGTCCATGTTAGAGGGAGCCTATTGCATTCAGCCGATTGAAAAAGATAACAACCAAAAGCCGAAGGCGTTGGTGAGCGAAGCGAACATCTTAGTCATTGTCGGCGGGGATGTCGCCGGTTTGCTATACGCCATCGCCCATTTAGAAGGCGTCTCGAAGTTGACGCCGGAAGGCTTGAAATACACTGGGGGCAACATCTTTGAGAGTCCGGTATTTCCCTATCGCATCTACTGGACATGGGACCATAGCACGAATTGGAATTTAGATTACCCAGGGCAGTTAGATTGGGGATGCGCCAATGAATATTGCAAACCGCCGGAAGCTTTCGTTGATGATTACAAAAGGTTAGTGGAGCATATAGTAAGAAGCCGAGCAAACGGTGTTCTCATCTGGGGCTTTCTGAGAGATAATCACGGGGGCGTTGAAGCCGGGCAAGAGATATGCCGATATGCAAAGGACAGGGGCGTAAAAATCCTGCCCAGCGTGGGTACCAGCGCTTATGGAGGATTTTACTATCGCGGGGAACACCCGTTCAATGTTGACCAATGGCTACAGTTGCATCCTGAGTGCTGTTCCATTAGCGCCAATGGCACACCTGAAGATCGTTTGTGTCCGTCTCATCCTGACAATATCGCGTGGCTCCGTGAAGGCACTCATTGGCTCTTTGAGACATTCGATATTGACGGCGCCAGCTTAGAATATGGAGACTTTTGCGTCTGCTATTGCGATAGATGCAAATCACTTCGTGAGACCATGGGCGGCAATGACCCAGACTACTACAAAGATATGGTTGTTTCGCATCAGCCCTTTATCGAAGAGGCGTTGAAAATAAATCCCTCGGCCTGGATTACGTATGCCACCTATTCAGGATTTAAGCCTGAAGAAAAACGACATGGCGTCGGCTATCCAGCCAGTAAGCCGCCAGATTTTATCAAACAACTGCCCGAAGATGCTATATGTATGTGGACGATAACCAGCATGGTCAATCAAAAGCAGGTTCCACTGCTTGCTTGGTTGGACGATGGCAACGCGCCGGCGTTATATAGCAGTCCGAATTGGCCAAAGGGATTGCGTCCAGCGACGAAACGCAGTACTGCTTTTCTACACCAAGGAAGCCAATGGTATTCACGAAATGGAAAACACACGCGGCACAGCGTGGAAATATCGACCATCAAGGAGGGGTGTTTACGTGTAGCGGAAGCGGGCATGCAAGGAGTATACATACATGGCGAAGTTTCCAGCCGTTGTGTGCCTTATGAATTGAATTATTTAGCCTATTCGCATTTTTCCTATCATCCTTCAGATAGCTTGCGCGATTTCGCCAAAGGGCAACTGTCTCCGTTAGTCGGTGGAGAGGAACTGGCCCAATGGTTCATAGAATTTTTGGCAAAGGCTGAGATACAGAAAATGGGAGCAGGAGATTGGAAAAAACTTGGGGAGATAAGACAAAATTACTACAGCGCCGCACAACGTGGAGAGGATTTCGACACTTACAGGCGATGGAAGTGGCTGGAACTTAAATGTAGAGATTACACTCAAGATAGCTATTTGCCTTTTCCGTAAAACGTAAAGCGTAAAACGTAATACGTAATTCGTAAAAAAATCTTATTACGCATTACGTTTTACGTTTCATGAAGCTCTACAATAGTTAGGAACATTTATCAGAGATTTGTTTATATTACAACTGAAGGAGGTATCACTTTGTCTAAACAATATCAACACGCCGCTATCATTGGACTCGGCGGTCAAGGTAGAGCGCATCATGCCGCGTACGTGGGTTTGCCAAATGTAAAGGTTGTTGCCGTCTGTGAAATAAACAAGGAACGACTTTCGGCTTTTATCAATGAAAATCCCGATGTGCATGGTTATACCGATGCGAATGCTTTATTTGAAAACGAAGCTATTGATATCCTCAGCATTGTAACTAATACGCCGTCCCACGCCGATTTAACGTTAGCCGCCGTAGAAGCGGGTGTGCGCGCAGTGCTTTGTGAAAAGCCGATGGCTCACAGTTTGGAAGCCGGGAGGCGGATGATAGATGTTTGTGAACGACACGGCGTTCGATTAGCTATAAACCATATGCGGCGTTGGTCTCCGCGATACCATAAACTCTGTGAGATGTTGAATAACGGTCTAATCGGTGAGATAGGAAACTTAATTTACGTTTCAGGCGGAGCATTGTTTGCCTGTATCGCCACTCATATATTCGACCTTATGCGGATGTTGACTGAGAGCGAAATTATCTCTGTTTCAGCGGGGTTTGACGCATTTAGACGTCCCAACCCTCGCGGAGAGCAATATCATGACCCAGGCGGACACGCTCTTGCCCTGTTTGAAGGCGACACGCGAGCCTTCATTGATTTATCGGAAAACCTCGGCGTGCCTGGGTGGTTTGACATCCACGGTTCCTTAGGAAGAATACACATAGAAGAAGAAAGCGGCATCTGGCAGGTAATGGCGCGCCAGGGAAATGACCGCGAGCAACCGCCATGGGCTGCCCGCAATACTTTGCAACCTATTAAGTTTCCTGACGAGCGCGAGGACTGGACTGCCGTTTTGCGCGCTGGAATAGTCGAACTCCTCGGCGATGGCGAAGTTACATCATCGGGCGAAGATGGCTACGCCGCGTTAGAAGCTATTGTGGCAGCGCATATATCGCATGAAAACGGCGGTGTCCCCGTTGCATTACCTTTGACCGGCGAGGCCCTATTGCGCGAATTTACTTTCACTTAGTAGAACAAGCAACTTGCCCGTTTAATAAAGGTGCAAGTTATACCGATTTAGGATTGCAATTTCGTAATGCGTAATACGTAATGAGTAAAAGAAAATATTATTCAGTACTCATTACTCATTACTTCATCTAAGGAGCGAAAAATTATGAAACTAAAATTACCTTATGGAATACCTAATTTTAGAAGTGTATCCGAGGAAGGTTATTTCTTCGTAGATAAAACTCCTTTTGTGGAAAAATTAGAGAATTTGAACGAGAAATACATTTTCTTTCTACGTCCCCGCAAGTTTGGCAAGAGCCTGTTTATCTCAATGCTTGAGTATTACTACGATATAAAGCATAGAGGAAATTTTGAACAGTTATTCGGAGATTTCTACATTGGTAAAAATCCAACCCCACTTCACAACGATTATCTTGTGTTGGTGCTTGACTTTAGCGGGATAAACACTGAAACCAAAGAGAGCACCTACAGAGGTTTTTGGATAAAAGTTCATGAAGGCGTGGGAAAGTTTTTAGATAGCTATGAAAAGTGTCTCGATGTTAGGGATAAGGAGAAAATACTGGAAATTGAAGAGCCAGAGGGAATGGTCGTGGAATTACTGAGGTTAGTTAGAGCCAAAACTGAGAAAAAAATCTCCTTGCTGATAGACGAATATGACCATTTTGCGAATGAACTTTTGGCTTTTCGTGTTGATATGTTCAAGGAGTTAGTTTCACGCGCTGGATTTGTGAGGAAGTTTTACGAAGTATTAAAGACAGGCGCAAGGGACGGAATTATTGATAGGATGTTTATCACTGGCGTAACTCCTATCACATTGGATAGCTTTACAAGCGGATTTAACATCGGCAGAAATCTGTCTTTGGATGAACAGTTCCACGATATGTTGGGCTTCACAGAAGACGAGACACGTTCTCTAATCCAGATAGTTTGTTCTAATTGTGGCACTTCGCTTGAAGAGATATACCAACAGATGTCAGCCTATTACAATGGACACAAGTTTTGCGATGAATATTTAGGCGGCAAGCTGTTCAATCCAACCATGGTTCTCTACTACTTAAGCGATTATCAGAGATATTGCCGACCACCGCGCAGGTTGATTGACCCGAATATCGCATCAGATTACTGTAAGATAGGCAATTTTTTCAGATTGTTTGAAATAGAGGAAGGACGGGAAATAATCAATGATTTGATGGCGCGCGATGTTATCTATGGTAATCTTACGGTTCAGTTCAATCTGGAAAGAAAGTTTGAGAGGGATGATTTTATTTCGCTTCTGCTTTACATGGGATTTATAAGCGTAGATAGAATGGCAGGTGAAAGCGTTGAGTTTAGCATTCCAAATTATGTTATCAAAGAACTGTATTACAGCTATCTCTACGAAATTATGGAGCAAGAATACGGTTTAGAACTGAAAGTGGAGGAACTTCGAGCAGCGATGAGGGAGTTGGCATATCAGGGAAAAATAGAAAGTTTGGTGATAATCATTGAGGAATTTTTGAAGAAGGTGTTATCTAATCGAGATTTTCGCGGATTTAAGGAAAGTCATCTAAAAGTCCACATATTGACACTTCTGCACTTAAGCAAGATGTATTACATCCAAAGCGAACTCGAAGCAGAACGAGGATACATAGATATATTTTTGCGCGAAGCGCCGCAGTTTCCAGTTGATTACGAGTGGGTTTTAGAGCTCAAGTATGTCCGCAAGCCAGAAACCGAAGCGATAGAACCGGTGAAATGTGAAGGGCTGGAACAACTGCAGAGATACATGCAAAAGGTTAGTTCGCAGGCACGACGCAATTTAAAGGGAGCATTGTTGCTATTTAGCAGCGAAGGCGCGTGTCTGGATTATAGCACAGATTAGTTCAGAGATGACGATATGATAATTGTGGCGGCGAGGATGCAATAATTTTATAATGTGGAGGAACATAATGAGACAAGAAATCTGGTTGTCTGATTTAACACAATGCGAACCTGCAGATGTCGTTTCGCGTGACCGCCAGGAGGGGACATGGATAGCAGTAGATTATGAGGTTGATGAAGGAAAAGGGTTGATGTTGTTCGGGCTGTCGGAATTAAACCCACCGGCGTTGACCCTGCGATTGGGGGTGACCGGCTGGCACGAAATCCGACCTGGCGTCTTTTATGGCGGCGGCGCGGGCTTTATGGAAGAGCGAGTTTTATGCGCGAAACTATCGAGTGATGCCACCTTCAGCCGTTTCTCGCGTGAGCACCATCGCTCTGACAAAGACGGCAACTATCCAGAAAAAGAACTTCGCTGGTCTGATATAGCTGAAGTTTTCTGGAAGTGTGCAGATTTGACGGGGCAAGACCTAATTATTAGTCGTCCCGTCCGAGGTGAAATGTCTAAGGAACAGACAAATCTCGCTTATGTCCGATTGGTACCGATGGACGAAACGGCAATCCAGCATTGGAAATCTCAGCAACCGCGGGAAGATACGAAGGTTTTGATTGCCAATTACGATGGCGGGAGCTTCGGACAGTGGGGCGTATCTACCCCCGAAGACTTTTTAACGGAGTTTGAGTGTCTACGGGATAGCGATTTTGACATTGCCCTCTACGCTATGGCGCGTGGTTCCATTACTTTATATCCCTCGAAAGTCGGGGAGTTTGTACGCCCAAGCGGACTTCACGAACGTGGGCATGTTTTACACCAATGTGTGGCAAATGGACTGAATCCGCTTGCCGAAGCTATCAAGGCTGCTCACGCTTGCGGAGTCAAACTCTTTCCGCAGAATCGCCTGATGGGAACGCAACTTCCACCAAAGCACTTGCGCGCCGATTATGGCGGAAAATTGATGGCAAACCATCCCGAATGGCTGTGTACTTATCCAGATGGCGAACCGACACGCCATCTCTCTTTCGCCTTCGAAGGTGTACGTGATTTCCATGTCCGGTTGATGCGGGAGTGGGTCGAAGATTACCACGCCGACGGAGTAAATATCCTCTTCAGTCGTTCCTATCCGTTTGTTTATTACGAACAGCCGGTGTGCGAGGCGTTTCAAAAAGCGTATCAGGAGGACATGCGCACACTGCCTCCAGGCGATGAACGGGTACAGCGCGTCAGGGCGAGTTTCTTGACGCAGTTTCTGCGCGAAGCGCGGGCGATGCTGGACGAAGTTGGAAAAACGCAAGGACGATATATCCCGACGTGCTACCTTGTGCCAGTCCACAATTCGCCGCCGAATGCCCCGGCGGAAGCTAGAGCGTCTGGAATTGCCGAGTGTCTGTTTAACGCCCTTGATGTTCCGACATGGATACGGGAGGGATTGGTGGACTATCTTGTGGTTCACCTTCATGTTTACGGCGAACACGATGGCGCCGCCGTGCAGCCGAAAATCCGTGAGTTTACTGAATTGGCAAAGGGTACAAAAACGAAAGTATTCGTGGATGTTTACCCACGTCGGATGCCGCCGCGACAATATCGCAAAATTGCGCTGAGTTACTACGCCGCCGGCGCAGACGGGTTAGCTTTCTGGGATTCCTACGGGCGGTACTTTCGCGCCAGCGAGTGGGCGTTCATCAAACGGCTTGGGCATCGCCATGACCTGCCACAATGGGAAGGTGTGGGTGACGATTATTATCGCGTCTTTCCAATTCAGCGATTGGATGGTTATGAAATGGGACGGGAGTTTTCTAATCCGTCAGATGGTTAAAAGCGTCTAAAGTACAGCATGTTTCAAATTTTCTCAAGTTAGTTGACGAAGTAATGAGTAATACGTAATGAGTAAAAGAAAACATTACTCATTACTCATTACGTTTCACGTTTAAATGTAACCCCCCCCTACTCCTCTACCCACCCCCAACCCCTCCCAAGAGGGGAGGAGGGGACTATTTTCTGAAACATGCCTTTCTTATGTTACTTTCAGGAGGACTATATTCATGCCTATTAGTCAAAAAGAGAGAAATTTATTACGTGACCTTGCAACGCAGGTTACAGAGATAGCCAGTTTGCCAATTATGGCAGAGCGAAAAGAAATGTGGAAATGCCATAACCGACTTGAGCGCGTGCGCCCGATGATACTGGTGTTTCCCGAAGGCTCGTGGCGCGAACTCTTTCCCAACTCTGAACTGAAATGTGAAGATGGGAGAGCCAGAGGAATAGAATGGAATCTTCGCAGCCGGTTGTATTACCATGAACATCTCCATGACGATACCGTCATTGAAAAAGAATGGATTGTGGGTAAGGCAGTTAGCAATACCGGCTGGGGGCTTCAGGCCAGGCATATACCCAGTACCGCTGCCACGGGAGCCTGGGGGTTCGACCCGGTGATTAACGAACCGGAAGACCTTAAAAAACTCAAATTCCCCGAAATTGCGTATAACGAAGTAGCGACTCAACAAAATCTTGAAGAAGCCCAAGAACTCTTCGGGGATATTTTGGATGTTAAACTAAAGGGTGTAAGTCACGTCTCATTTCACTTGATGGGGCTTTATTGCCAACTTCGAGGGCTTAACCAGGTGATGTTGGATATGTATGAAAACCCAGGTATGCTCCACGATGCAATGGCATTCCTCGAAGAAGGAAATCACGGAATGGTGAAACAATATGAACAACTGAATCTTTTAGACCTAAACAATGATAGCACGTATCATTCATCAGGAGGAGTGGGTTACACTGATGAACTGCCCAAGCCCGATTATAATCCTGACCGCATTCGTCCCTGTGATATGTGGTCATCTGCAGAAGCGCAGGAAATGGCTCAAGTATCACCGGAAATGCACGATGAATTTATTCTCCAGTACGAAAAACGCCTGCTCGAACCATTTGGACTTAATGGATATGGTTGCTGCGAAGATTTAACCCATAAACTCGATTTCGTGTTTACAATTCCCAATATCAGAAGGATATCAATATCACCCTTTGCAGACGTTGATAAATGCGCGGAAAAACTGCAAGGGAACTACATACTCTCATGGAAACCGCATCCCTCGCATCTAGTAGGAAACTTCGACGCCCAGAAAGTCCGTGAATATATAAAGCACACGCTTGATGTCACGAAAAACTGTGTTATTGAAATGATTCTGAAAGACACACATACCTGTGAAAACCATCCAGAACGCTTCACTATGTGGACGGACATAGCGAGAGAACTTGTGGAGAATTATTGAACTATAGTAATTTCCTGAATCTTGTAAACTTTTTTGTGATGCTCAATGGATGGAAAGGAGGGAAAGGAAGGAAGGGAAGGAACCGCTGTTTTATCTTTTCCCCCTTTCCTTCCTTTCCTTCCTTTTCTTCGATGTATTGAAAACTACCTAAGCTAACAGTTTACCCCAAAGGTAAGCAAGTTCCAAAAAGTATTGTGCTCTTTTGATCACCCCCACCTAACCTCCCCCGTCAAGGGGGAGGAACAATAGCTCCCCTCCCTTGATGGGAGGGGTTGGGGGAGGGTGAAAATACCTCAAAGTTGATAATCTGTTTTAGAAGTTACTTATATAAAACTTCTGGAAAATTAGATTTTGAGTTGAAAACAATGAAATCTTATGCTGAGCATATACATGACTTAGGTTTTATCTCTGACCGACTAAAATCGGTTTTTGAAAAAAATGCAGGGACAAGCGCAAGCAATATCCCTGTGCGGGAAATCATAGAATTTCGCCGGCAACTTCGCACCTGGGACAAAGCTTTTCCCAGACCGCCCGACCCGGCGCTGTTCAACTGTCGTTTGGAGGAACTTCAGAGTTTCTACTCCTTCAGGATTGATTTTTCCATTTTTAATGGCTTTCCGCCCCAAGACCAAAAAATCATCCGTGAAGAGATTGCCGCGTATGCTGCGCGGGAAGCAATGGATTCGTTCTATGGATATCGGTTGCGGAATCGGGCGAGCATCGGCATCATCAGTCCTAAGTGGCACGTATATTTATCGAAAGTCAGAGACTATTATGATAAAGTCATTCCTCCAAAGCGGAAAGAGCGAATTGCGCAATTTTTGGCTGAATTTCCTACGCTTGCGGCGGAAAAAGCCGATGAAATTGCCGCGAAATGTATGGGAGAATTATTCTTCGATGTAGATAGAATCCGTATGATGTCCTCTAAGGCTTTTGAAAGTTATTTAGATGAAATACGGCAGGATGTTCTGACACGCAAGAGGAGACGGGAAAGAACGCACGTGATAACCCCGCCGCCAGAGTTTGTGCGCGATTGTTTTGAGTATCTGGGACTGTCCTACCCTGTGGAACTTTACGAATTGAAGAGCCGCTATCGGGAACTTGCGCGTATCTATCATCCTGACAAGGGCGGTAGCATTGAGGAGATGCAGCAACTCAACACGGCGTATCGAATAGCAGTAAGATACATTTTGAGGCACTAAAATATAAAGCAAATTTTCGCTTGATTCCTACTCCTGATTTTGCTATACTATTTGGCATGTTTCAAATTTTGTACTATCACATGCCCGCCGGATGGGTCCATAGACGTTGTGTTTTGAAGAAGGAGGTAACCGAAATGTCGGAAAATGAACGCATCGAAATCGGAAAATATCTTGTTGTTGACTCTAAAATTTGCCATGGACAATTAACATTCAAAGGCACACGCGTGATGGTTCGGCCAGTTCTTCGAGCGCTTCAACGCGGAGAATCGTGGGACGATATTAGACAGGATTGGCCTACCGTGCCGGAGGAAGCCATAAAGGAAGCTATAGGATTGGCTATTGAAAAATTAGTGGATTCTTACGAATTTGAAGATGAATTTGAAGAAGAACTTAGAGAGGCAGTCTAAAAATGAGACATTTTCAAATTATTGTGGACGAAAATATGCCTCGAAGATTCACTTTGATGCTTCAATACTGGGTTAGCGCTGGTCAGATTGGCTCCGAGGTTGGACGAAAAGGGATACAGGATGATGAGATTATCCCCCGTATTCTACTTGAAGTGAAACGTACCACTTTCCTAACACAGGACAGGCGTATCTACTTCAGGGAGCGCCCACACCCTGGATATTGTCTGATAATTGTACCCGAATTATCCGTATCAGAAATAGCAGCGCTTGTACGTCGCTTGTTCCGCGTGTCCGGTTTCCATACCGTTGCTGAACGTATGGGCAAGATTGTGCGGATTACCCAGGAATACATCCATTGGAAAGAACTATATCAACCAGGTGAGCAAAGACAACAGTGGCCGCTAAGTCGGAAACGATGAAAATTCGCTGTACACTTCATCTCTGATTTATGTCAGGTTGTGCAGAAAACTATAATATGAAAGGTGAGCGAAGCTATATGACACTCAAAGAACTTCTTGATGATATTCATTCGCTTAATCGCGAATTGGAAAAGTATGAACGCAAATTTGGCATAATCTCCGAGGATTTCTATCAACTTTACCAACAAGGTAAGTTAGATGAAGGAGAATTCGAGGAAATCCATGAGTTTTGTGAGTGGGCGGGGATATACCAAATAAAAGTAAAACAGGAGCAAAAATTTCGTAAACTGAGCCAATCTTTCATCCATGAACTCCAACAGGCAATGCCAGATAACTTTCGCCTGGTACCGCGCGATGAATTAACGGAGGTACCATGATGTTGCGGTCGATGCTAACATATTGTGAAATAAATTATGATAATTTTGAGAGATGTAACGCAAACTGTTAGTTTGCGATTCCTCTGACACAATCTAACAGATCGTGTTACAGTACCCGAATTTACAAGGAGGAACAAAACCATGTTTTCTAAATTCAAACAACTTAACCGTTGGACCTGGACGGCGATTATATTAGTGTTGCTTTCTTTTTATATGCTTAACTTGCGCGAGCCTGTGTCCAGAGCACAACAACAAGAACAGCCGAAAAAAGAGGAAACATCTGAATTTCCTGATTTCCGCAACGTCTCAAATCCCAAGCCAGGCGCCATCGCCCGAAACCCAATCGACGGCGCGGAGATGGTCTATATCCCCGAAGGCGAGTTCATGATGGGAACTGAACTGCCAAAAGGTAAAGGAGGATATGGTAATTTAGCGGATGAAGGTTTTAAACAAAAGTTTCCCGGCGAGGTTATTTTTGAAGGATATTTTGAAGGATATGACGATGGATATGTTTATACAGCCCCGGTGGGCAGTTTCAAGCCAAATGAATTTGGGTTATATGATATGGCAGGCAATGTGTAGGAATGGTGCGCGGATTGGTATGACGAAACCTATTACCAAAACAGCCCACAGCGCAATCCTCAAGGTCCGTCAAGCGGCACTCAGCGCGTGTTGCATGGCGGCTCGTGGAACAACATTCCACTCTATGTGCGTGCCGCCTACCGCTTCATGAATGATCCCGGCAACTGGGGCAACGTCGGGGGTTTTCGTGGTATTGCGCTGCGGCTTCCTCGTTAGTTTTTAACTGAATTACTGAATTTTTGGTTTTTTGAATTTAATTTAGAAATATTTAGTTTAGTAGTTTACCTCTTTACTTACCTCATAAACTACTGAATGAAGTGAAGCGGTTTACAAAGTAAACCGCTGACCTGTCCCGATAATCGGGAGTGTAATGAACACTTTGTATGATGTATAGCCGCTGATTTCCAGAATACGCCGATTGGGTAAACTCAGCTATCAGCGTATTCTGATAATCAGCGGCTCTAAAAGGAGGTAAAAAATGCCAAAAACGATGAAAGCTCAAATATTTTACGAGCCGAATAATATGAAATTGGAAGAAGTACCAGTGCCAGAAGTAAAATTAGACGAAGTTTTAGTCCAGGTCAAAGCCTGCGGCATCTGCGGGTCTGATATCGCCTATTACTATGGCGATAGCTCATTGGAAACGCCGACCGGCAAAGGACCGCTCATCCTTGGACATGAATTCTCCGGCGAAGTTGTCCAAGTCGGTTCAATCCCCGCCCAAAAAGGTCTTTTCAAGCCTGGCGACCGAGTCGTCATTGACCCATTGCAATATTGCTACGCCTGCGAAATTTGCAAGAAGGGCGAATTTAACTTGTGCGAATACAAAAATGTCCTCGGCGTTTCTCACAACGGCGGCTTTGCGGAGTATTGTGTATCCCACTATACAGGGCTTCATAAGATTCCGGACAATGTTTCTTACGTCGAAGCGTCGATGACGGAGCCGCTGGCGGATGCCGTATATGGCGTGCAAAAAATGTCGGTTAAACTGGGGGATTTCTGCGTTGTCCTCGGTCCAGGCGCAATAGGCGTCATGATGGTGCAGTTGATAAAATCCAGCGGCGCAGGAACCGTAGTGCTGGCTGGTACGCGCGATTATCGTTTGGAAGTGGGGAAAGCTTCCGGCGCTGACATTATAATCAATACGGGTGATAAAGACTCGCCGTATTATGTGGCAGACCTAAAAGCTAAAATCAAAGAATTGACCGACGGCAAATTCGCCGACGCAGTCATCACTCCGACAGGTTCGGTTGAAGCGATGGAAATGGCTTTAGAAATTACCGGACGCAGGGCACGAATTGTATACTTCGGTCTTCCTTCCGATGTCGCCGTCATTCGCGTCCGTGCGCTGCCAGCCATCTTCTGGGATAAAACTATCCTCTTTTCCTGGCTTGCGCCGCTGACCTGGCCGACCGCTTTGAAAGCCATTGCCACCGGACTTGTGGATGTCAAAAAGTTACATACTCACACCTTCAAACTCAAGGATTTGGTTCAAGGTATCGCAGATGTCAAATCCCGCAAAGGCAATGTTATGAAGGCTATAGTGGAACCGTAGGTTGATTTCGCCAGAAACCCGTTTTCTCCGAGAAAACGGGTTTCTGAACCTGTCAAATTAAGAAGGTAATAACTGTGAAAACGATAGAAAGGGAATTGAACTCGAAAATCTTACAGAGGATGAAATGATGGAACTCGTTTCAGAGGGTGTTAGAATAGTTAGAAAATTAAGCGACGCAAAGAAAACTGCGAACCACATTTGATAGAATGGAAAAGAGGAGTAATGAACGGTATGTCCAAAACAATCAGTGCCAGAGAAAGAAAACGCCGCCAAAATGAAAGGAGTTCTGACAACTGGCAAGAATTGCCCGACGGAGGGCGGGAATATTATCGCTGGCGGAGGATGCCTGGCGCAGATGGAGGTGCGAGTTTAACTGTAAAAATTGTTAATGCCAATGAGGAAACTTTAGAAGTCTGGCATTATGCATGGGCTGGCGGACGTGACCCAAGAACTGAACCTCCCGACCATTTAGATAGAAAATTTCCACCATAGGAGGGATTCTAGTGAAAACGAAAACTAAAGCAACTTTTGAAAAAGTTCTTACTGCAAGCGATTTAAGAGAGAAATTATTAGAATACGTCAACGGTTCTCTAAGCCCAAAAGCGCTTGCCGATTGGGCATTGAACATAGAAGCCGATGATCTTCTCTACGAGGAAGAGCATTTTGATTTGATTGCTAAAATCGTGCGGGAAATGATTGATTCTGACCTTGAAGATGTCGCGCCTGCTTTGGTAATGCCTCTTGTTCAAGCGAAAGAATACGCTGAAATTCTTAAACATTAATGGTAGCGGCGGAGGACTAAAAGATTTACTGTTAGGTTCGGGGAGTTTTTAATTAAGAAGGTAATAACTGTGAAAACGATAGAAATTGAATTGCCAGAAACAGAAATAGAATATTTGGAAATACTCAGTCAGGAACAGTGTCTCCCTATTTCCGAATTAATTCAACGAGCTATTTCTTTAACATACCCCCTCGTTGAAAAACAGAAGGAGTCCGTCAAGGAAAGCTATCTTCAGTTGCTTAGGGAAGATGGAATATCTGAGGAAGAACTCAAGAAAGCGGAAAAGGATATAGACTCTGCTGAATCGCACTGGTCCAGTATGGACCAAAAAGAGATTTGGCGATTAATGCGTGCAAAATCATTTGCGCAGACTAAACAATGGGCAAAAGCAAAGGGAATTGAACTCGAAAATCTTACCGAAGATGAAATGATGCAACTTGTTTCCGAGGGTGTTAGAAAAGTCAGAGAATTAAGAAAAGGAAAGTGAAAGGTGACGCAAAGAAAACCACGAGCTACACTTGACACAAATGTCTGGGCGGCGGGTATCAGTTTGGAATACAGCATTTGAGCAAAGATAATTGATACTTGTGAATCTGGGATTTTTGACACAGTTGTCACTCAAGAAATTGTTTCCGAAGTCGTAAGGGTGCTTAGAAATTACTTTGGCAAGAATGATGATGAAGCATATTCTTGGTATTGGAAAATGCACACTCTTGCTGAAGTAATTGAACCAACTTCCGATATCAGAGAGTGCCGCGACCCAGATGATGATAAATTTTTAGTCTGTGCTGTCGATGGAAAATGCGACTATCTGGTTTCAGGGGATAAAGATTTAATAGACTTGAAAACTATTCGCGGTATTCCTATTGTTAAGCCTGGTCAGTTTTATAACATTATCCTAAGTTTATGAAAAGTATCCTTTTCTTTTCTTTTTGATTAAACTTTTTCTTTTAGGAAAAGAAAAAGTTTGGAAGGAGATGAACAACATGAGCAAAATGAAACTATGCGCAGAAGCCGATTCTTTTCGGCATGCGGAACGGGATTTTAAATACGCCGTCCAGATGACGAAAGAATTGGGTTTGGAGTATATCGAACCTGAAGTGATGACAGGGCGATGTCTGCTCAATGTCTACGGATATTGCAATATCACCAGCATAGAAGATGACCCGATGGAGATGCGGAAGTTGATTGAGGGCGCAGGACTTAAAGTCGCGTGTCTAAGTGCACATTCCAGTCTTTTAGATACCGAATACGGCGTGGATTATCTGAAAAAGGCGATTCGTTTTGCATATATTCTCGGCGCGCCCATTGTCAATACTGCCGAAGGTATCAAACCCGGCTGGATGACCGACGAAGACGCCTTCAGAATCATGAAATATAACCTTGACACCATCCTCAAAATGGCGGAAAATTATGACATCACCTTAACCATTGAGCCACATGGGGTCTACACAACAAACGCCGAAGGACTTCTGAAAATCATGTCGTTAAGCGATTCTGATAAACTTGCGATTAATTTTGACACCGGCAACGTCGCCATAGCGGGGAATGACTCAGTAGAAACGTTGAAAGCCGTTGTCGACCGCGTCGTCCATGTCCATTTGAAGGATGTCAAACGTGAGCAAGCTACCGAAGGACATGAAACTGGTGTCACAGCGGGTATGGCAATTGGAGATGGCAATGTGGACATCGCAGGCTGCCTCGATGTTTTAAGACAGCATAATTATGATGGTTGCTTGTCCATCGAATGTTCCGGCGTTGAGGCGATGCGGAAGAGCATTGCCTTCTTGGAAGGAATCATATAATAGCCGCTGATTCCCAGACATCGCTGATTTTAGACTTCCGAAGTCTCCAAGACTTCGGAAGTCTGGACGGGTGCTAAGCATGAAACGTAAAGCATTTTTTGGCAGAATTACACTTACGTTTTATGCATTACGATGATTTGTGTTTAATTATTATACCAGGAGGAGATGAGAAGTGACTAAGTTACTTGATTATCGCTCCATCGCAGATCCCACGCAGGGCACTATTGCTCAAAACCCAATTGACGGCGCAGAAATGGTCTTTATTCCCGAAGGCGAGTTCATAATGGGCAGCGACAAAAGCAAGGATAGTCTGGCTTACGGCGATGAACTGCCCCAGCGCAAAGTCTATCTCGACGGCTACTGGATTTACAAATACGAAGTCACCGTCGCCCAATACCGAAAATTCTGTCAGGAGACAGGCAGGCAGATGCCTGAAGAACCATGGGAATGGCAGGATGACCACCCGATTGTAAACGTATCGTGGTATGACTCCGTCGCATACTGTAACTGGGCGGGAGTTGAACTTCCGACTGAAGCACAGTGGGAGAAAGCGGCAAGAGGGACGGACGGAAGGATTTACCCCTGGGGTGAAAAATGGGACGCAAGCAAGTGCAACAACTACAACACTGGACCGAAACAGACAACGCCTGTGGGCAGTTATCCTGCGGGGGCTTCTCCTTACGGCGTTCTGGACATGGTGGGGAACGTGTGGGAGTGGTGCGCAGATTGGTCTGATGAAGAATACTATGCCTCTGCCCCTAACCGAAATCCGCAGGGGCCTTCGTCGGGAACATATCGCGTGTTGCGTGGCGGTTCGTGGGGCAATGTTTTCCTGTACGGCTTCCTCCGCGCCGCCTACCGCGGCAGGTACATTTCCGACGGCTGGTGCCTCGGCAGGGGTTTTCGGTGTGTCGCGTCGTTGCGGTTTCCTCGTTAGGTAGTTGTGAACCTTGAAAAGGTTCCAAACCTTTTCAAGGTTCACAACCACAAAGGAGTGAAATTGCAATGAATATTATCCCAACGGGACAATCTTGGACTGAACGAAGCAAACGTCATCTGATTTTTGCCAGGCAGCTTGATGGCAAACATCTCATGAGAAAACAGCAGGAGTGTTACGAATGACAGATTTTCTTAATCAAATCATTCATGGCGATTGTGTAACCGTCATGCGGCAGATTCCTGACGAGTCAATTGATATGACGTTTGCTGACCCGCCATTTAATTTGAGCAAACGTTATGGAAAATACAAAGATGATAAGGAGACGCAGGAATATATCAATTGGTGTTATGTCTGGTTAGACGAAATGGTGCGCGTAACCAAACCGACGGGTTCTATATTTGTGCATAACATTCCGAAATGGCTGCCGTACTTTGCTGTCCATTTGAATGAAATAGCCTGCTTCCGCCATTGGATTGCGTGGGATGCCATGTCTACCCCGGTTGGAAAAACCCTTCTGCCCGCGCACTACGGCATGTTATTTTACACCAAATCCGAAGCGGATTTCAAATTCTATGACCTGCGGCGGCCACATGAACGATGTCGCGAATGCAATGCGCTCTTGAAAGACTACGGTGGCAAAAAATATCTCTTGCACCCGTTCGGCACGCTACTAAGCGATGTGTGGACAGATATCCATCGCATCCGACATCAAAAACGGCGAGATAAGCATCCGTGCCAATTGCCAGAACCGTTGCTGGAACGATTGATTATGATGGTCACTGATGAAGGGGATGTTGTGCTCGACCCATTCATCGGCGCAGGCACTACTGCTTTAGCCGCCAAACGTTTGGGACGACAATATATCGGTATTGATGTTGATGAAGAGTATATCAAGATTGCGAAAGAAAAGTTAAAAGAAGTCAAATTTATGGAGCCCAAAGGTTACGTTTATCAGTATAAATCCCACCAAAATCCCCCCTCCCCCCCTTTGGAAAAGGGGATGCCCTTTGAAAAAGGGGAGTACAATAAAACCGGCAAAAAACAACCCCGCGGAAACGATAGTTTTGCACTGAACCTGAAGTCTGGCGACTTCAGCCACACTGTTCGCGATGACCAATTTGAGTTTGATACAACCAGTTTGAAAAAAGAACACCGGAAGATGATGACGCAAAAAGAGAATCAAAAGACACAATTGTTTCTCTTTGAGAATTATCGCGAGTATTCCGTTGATGAACCGGAATAACGAATGTGAAGGGAAATTATACCATGAAACAGACAATTACTTTAATATCCACTCTGATATTTACAGATATTTTAGAACCTGTACAGCACACCATCCCCCGCCATATAGATGGCGCAGAGATGGTTTTGATTCCCGCAGGGGATTTTCAGATGGGCAGCGATGAGGGATATGATGAAGTGCCTGTCCACACAGTCTATTTGGATGCGTATTATATCGACAAATATGAGGTAACAAATGCGCAATATCAAAAGTTTCTGCTCGCAAATCCCGAATGGCAAAAAGACCATATTCCGGCGCAGTATCACGATGGTTATTATTTGGAGAATTGGGATGGGATAAATTATCCCGCAGATAAAGCAAACCATCCTGTTGTATGCGTCAGTTGGTTTGCCGCCGCAGCTTATGCTAAGTGGGTGGGCGCTCACTTACCGACCGAAGCGCAATGGGAAAAAGCGGCGCGCGGCGGCGTGAGCGGAAAAAAATATCCGTGGGGCGATGAATTATCCCACGATTATGCCAACTACGAGGGCACGGGCGGAAAAGATATATGGGATGAAACATCCCCGGTCGGGAGCTTCCCACCCAATAGCTATGGGTTATATGAAATGATTGGCAATGTATGGGAATGGTGCGCGGATATATACGATAATAACTATTACAGTTGTAGCCCCCAGCGGAATCCTGTTGGTCCAAGCGATGATGCCCAAAACCAAAAATGTACCCGCGTGTTACGCGGCGGCAGTTGGATTAACTTCGATGTGAATTTCTTGCGCTGTGCCTTCCGCGCCAGCGCTGAACCAATATTCACCCTCAATGATGTGGGGCTCCGCTGTGCTATTTCCTGTAATAACAAGTGAGATTTTATTAACCATACGACTTTTTGAGCTTTAAGAGACGTGAAACGTAAAACGTGAAACGTGAAAATAGTATCTATTGAATAATCACGTTTCCTTCTTCACGTTTCACGCATTTACAAAAGGGACGATAACTGGAAAATTCGTGACAATATATTTTTTCTGAGGAGGGAACTATGAGTGATATATTAAAAGTTGGAATCGTCGGCATCGGCATTCTTGGCAGCCAACATGCGCGCAATTTCAGCAAACATGAAAAATCCCAGGTTGTATCTGTTGCGGACCCACTTGGAAATAGAGCGGCGGATATGGCGAAGGAGGTAGGCGCCAAAGCTTATGCGGATTTTAAGGAAATGCTGTCTAAGGAACAATTGGATTTAGTTGTGGTAGCAACACCTGACCCATTGCACAAAGAGCCATTTTTATCAAGTATCAACGCTGGAGTGAAGGCTATCTTCTCCGAAAAACCGCTTGCGACGACTGTCGTTGATGCGGAGGAGATGATGGAAGCCGCTGATAAGGCTGGTGTGCGTGTGTCTGTCAATTTTGCCAACCGCTTCAATCTGATGGATATCGCGACGAAGTGTGTGATGCAACAGGGGCTTATCGGCAGACCGGTTTACGGTGAAGTTCGCTTAGACGACAATATCAGCGTGCCGACGCGTATGTGGGGGGAGAGAAGTGTCCAATGGACCTCGGGTTCATCGACGGCGCATTTCCTGTTAAGTCACGTAAGCGATTTGTTGCGCTGGTATCTTGAACCGGCAGAGGTGGAAGCGGTATATGCCATCTCGCAACGCGAAGTGTTAAAGTATACGCCTGACTTGTACGATGCGTTCTTATTCTGGAACAATGGCGTCAAAACTCGCGTCAAAGCTGAATGGATAAAACATATCGACTCCCTCGTAGAGTTTTACATCTGTTTGGGCGGTGAAAAAGGCGGGATTGTGCATAACAAACTGCCTGGCTATGGCGCAACAAGAGGTTGGCGAGCAACGTTAGACAGAGACTTATCTTCTGAACAAGTACAACAAGCCGCGAATGCGCTTGAGAAAATAGGCGTTAAAGCTAAAGCAGAGATGATATCTGATGCAACTCGAAACGGCGAAGGAACGAGAGGTATTCTGGAAATCACGGAATCCGGCAGTAAAAATGGAACTGACCTATTTATCAAGTCTATCTTAGGAGATGCGGAATCCACTTCGAATCTGCCGACTGGAAAAGATGGGTTCGAGGCAGTCAAGATTGTTAATGCAATCGTAGAATCTGCGGAGGCGGGTGAGTTGGTGAAGATTCAATCTTAGTTTTAACTATAGAGCCGCTGATTTTCAGACATCGCTGATTATTGAGATATCAAAATCAGCGCGGTCTTTAAATCAGCGGCTATACTAAGCCACTGCTCGTCGTGAATTGACAAATCCATCTCAAATTACGAAAATTTGTTTTTCAAATCTTTGGTTCGCCGGAGAACACAATTTTAATGTCATCTAATTATATCCTCAAAAAATTCGGTAATCGAGTACGGTCATTACGAAGTAAATCGGGAATTTCTCAAGAAAAACTTGCTGAACTGGCTGAAATGCATCGTACCTATGTAAGTGGTATCGAACGTGGAGAACGGAACGTTTCATTAGTAAATATTATTCGCCTTGCAAAAGCGTTAGGTATGTCTGCAAGTGAACTCATGGAAGGAATTTATTAAATGTTGTCACCTTATGTAGGTCTTGATACAACTCATTGGAAATCAAAAACCCTACAATTAATCGAGCAGTATCCGTTAAGCTTAGAAGAGATTAAGAACGCAGCCCTTAAAACGTGGCAAATTTTATGGCAAACAAAGATAGGAACTGGAAAATCAGCAATAAGTCTTGATGAAATAGATGTTCCTGCAACAGTGATTGGGTATTTTTTTGAGAAACTATACGCCAGAGAATTAGAGATACGCTATCCCAACCAGTGGCGCGGTGGACGAAGTAAAGGTGAGAAAGATTTAGTCTGTCTAATTAATCCATTTTTCTCAACGGAGATAAAATCATCTGGTCAATTGGGTACCAAAATATACGGTAACCGTAGTTATAAACAGGAAACCAGAGATGATTCACTGATATCAAAAGAGGAAAAATCAGGCTATTATATCACAGTCAACTTTTATGGTACGACAATTACCTTATTACGATTGGGATGGATAGACTTTGAAGATTGGCAACCTCAGAAGGCAGCAACAGGACAAGCTGCTACTTTGAAAGGAGAAGTTTATCAACATAAACTCATTGAAATAACGGGAGAATATAGACTTAATGCGCCTGTTGGTTTGCTAGAGGGAATTGGCAAAAAGCGAATAAAGATATTTGCATCCGAGGGAATCAAAACCATGCGTGATTTATTGGATTACGAAGGAAATAATGAATTTATTCAAAGGTTCAAAGATAAGGTTAAGAACCTCGAAACAACATAGAAAACAGCCTAACTCGTCCTAGATAATTTTAGCTGTGTTTCTTCTTCTTTTTTACGCTTCAAGAAGTTATTTAGTCGATTAGCCGCAGTTTGACAATAATCTGTTCTTATTTCAAAACCGACTACGGGTCGATTTAGGCTTAAAGCAACTTCGGCAGTGGTTCCAGAGCCCATGAAAGGATCCAGAACTAATTCCCCTGGATTGGAGGATGCTTTGATAATACGCTCTATGACTGCCACGGGAAACTGAGCTGGGTGAGGTGTTCTTTCTTTAGAAGATCGATTTTTACCAGATGTTACCTTCGGGAACTGCCATACATCTGTAGGATTTTTTCCATTTTGGTTTACTTTTATTTTTCCATTTTTCTTCTGATTAGGATACTTAACATTTGGGTCTCGAATATCATCAAGATTGAAGGTATAATTATCTTTGTTTTTAACATACCACAGGAATTTTTCATTTCTGGGTGAGAAGAAATTTTTTCCAGCAACCCCTGCGCCATAATGCCAAACAATCTCTTGAATTAAATAAAAAGGTATCCTGTTCCACAGTAAGTATGGAATGGGTATTGCCTTAGCGCAATCTGGTATTGAAAAATACCCGAGATTCAACCAAAAGGTACCATTCGGATGTGTAATCTGGTAAATCTGCGCAATCCATACCTCACACCAATTCAAGTATTCCTCCAGTGACATTGGTTTTTCATACTCTTTACCAATGTTATATGGTGGACTTGTTACTGTTAGCCACACAAGCTCGTCTGGCAATTTTCGCAATGCCCGCAAACAGTCCATATTGTAAATAAAGCATCCACTGGTTTGATAAAAAGGTTGTCCTAAAATGTCACGAATTTGATCGAGAGCCATATTATCACCTCATTTGTTTAATTATATGACTTATAGTATACAAAATTAACCTTCAACAGTCAAGCTATTGTTGGCCTGATGAGAGATGTTAATTAAACCTTTTAGGTTCACGTGCAGAAACGAGGGTTAAACGTGTTTGCGATGTTTTTTCAACAGATACTTACTCATTTTTTACATTTCACTTTTTAGTCTTTAAAAGGAGAAATTATGGGCGAAAAAGTTCGCATAGGTTTTGTTGGCGCTGGATTTATGGGGCAATTAGCGCATATTTCCAATTACGCCACGATTGAAGGTTGTGAATTGGTTGCTTTGGCGGAGGGACGGCAACGGACGGCTGAAGCAGTAGCGAGACGCTACGGAATCCAGGAGGTATATTCTACGCACACAGAGATGCTGGAAAAAGCCGATATAGATGCGGTTGTCGCCATTATGCACTTTAATCTATATCATGCTTTGATTCCAGATATACTTGCGGCTGGCAAGCCCGTCGCCACCGAAAAACCGATGTGTGTGCGGGTGGAGACGGCGAAAAAGATGGCGGCTCTGGCAACGGAAAAAAGCGTCATTTATCAGGTGGGATACATGAAACGCCATGACCCAGCCGCGAAATTAGCGCGCCAGACTATTCAAGAATGGAAGGCATCCGGTGAGTGTGGCAAGATGACTTATGTTCGCATCACCATGCCCAGCGGCGATTGGACGTATGAGGTGGAAGCGCCGATTAACCTTGGCGACCCAGCGCCGCCTTATGAAGGGCAGACGGGCGAAGCACCGCCGGAGTGGATGTCTAAAGCGATGGGCAATGCTTACAACGGGTTTATCAATTTCTATATTCATCAGGTGAACTTACTGCGCTATCTAATTGATGAAGATTATGAGGTCACTTATGTAGACCCACAATCACGCGTCCTTGTGGCTATATCCGAGAGCGGTGTTCCATGCACCTTAGAAATGGCGTCGTATGGCCTACGGAATCGGTGGGACGAATTCTACAAAATCTGTTTCGATGGCGGCAAAATAGACCTTCAAATCCCTGCTCCGATGGGGCGGCAACGCGCCGGCGATGTGGTCATTTACAAAGGTTCAGGTTTTGGAAATAACACTGAACCGCAAGCTATACGTCCCATGCTTCCTCAACGATGGGCGTTTCGAGAACAGGCTCGGCATTTCGTCGAATGTATCCGCGAAGGTAAACCAACAATTGCCCCCGCTGCCGAAGCCATCAAGGACCTGGAGGCTTCAGAGCAGTACATCCGTTGCATCTTAGCATCACGCGGCGAGGAGTAAAATGAGCAAATAAGCAAATAGGCAAATTTGCAAATGGACAAATAAGCCAATGAGCATATTTGCAGATTTGCTTATTTCTTTTCCTACCTGTCTGCCGTTGGCACGGGCAGGCAGATAAATAAGCAAATAACGTTATTTGTACATTTGTATATACCTTGTCACATTTATTTTGATAAGTTCGTAGTGGCGACTTTAGTCGCTTAAAAACGACTGAAGTCGTTACTACTACATTGTAAAATAAATCATGACAAGTTGTAGAGGCGTAACGCAAACTGTTAGTTTGCGATTCATTGGCACAATCTAACAGATTGTGCTACAGTGTACTATGCAAGACTTATTTTACAGTGCACTACGATAATCCAACTTGTCAGATATTTTGTGACAATGTAATATTTGCACATTTGCAGATTTGCTTATTTTAAATTCCGCGGTTCCTTTACCCAAAATGCCAGCATGAACAAAGCCACTAAACCAATCCCAGGAGAAAGCGCAAAAATGAATTTATAGCCGAAGAGGTCGGCGAGCAAACCTCCCAGAATTGGTGAAATAGCGCTGAAAGGCGCAGTCAGGGTATTTGTTAAGCTGATATACGTTGCTTTTTCATCAGCGGGCGCGAACTCGAATAGAATATTAAAACTTGATACCGCTCCGGCACCGTAGGAAAATCCCATAAAAACGAAAACGCCACAGTATACGAAAAAAGAATTTGCGATTAGAGCTACTATTGGCGAGATGCTTGCTGATAACATCGATATAACAATTATAGTTTTGTGTCCCTTTTTGTCGGCTAAATAGCCCCAGAAAATGTTGCTAACTGCTTGAGATGCCAGGATAACCCCGGTAAATATTGCAATCTGCGCATCTGTGACCTGCAATTTGCGAATAGCGTATATAGTGTAAAACACATTCACCATTGACTGAAAGGTGAAAAGAATCGTTACTAGCAAATATTTGGAATAATTATGGTCGTTGAACAATATATTTGGCAGACGCTTGAAATAATTTCGTAGTCTACCAGTATCCCTTGGTTTTGGATACGGCACTTCTTTAGAGATTGCAAGTATGGGCATTGCGCTAATGCAAAACAATGCCGTAAGAAAAAAACAAAACGCGAAGTTTTGGGGATACGGAATAGTTTTGAGAATATAATTGGCCGACATCGCTGCTAATACGCCCAGCCCACTGCTGAAGAAATTTCTGTAGCCACTGAAACGTCCTCTTTTTTTCTGTGGAATTATCGTCGCTATAAACTCCGCCCAAGCGGGGATTATAATTCCCGTAGATAGAGTATAAGTAGCATAGCACAGGAAAAATAGAACCAGCATCAGTTGGGGATTGCCTTTAGCTAAAAAGAAAGTGGCAATTGCTAAAATGAGCCAGGAGACTCTCTGCGGAATACCAAATATTATGACGAACCGTTTTTTACGTTTTAAACCTCGATTATAACCAGAAGATAGAAGCTGCGGAAGTGAAAAACCAAGCGTCATCACCGCTGGTATCAAGCTGATGATGAAATTGGAATCAGTAAATTTATCGGCATAAGCGGGAAGAATCGTGCTAAACGATGAAATATTCAAGCCGAAAAAATATACAATACCTTCTATGATATTGACGACAAAATTCCACTTGTAATGTATTTCCGCGTCAACTTCAGATATCGCGCCAGAGGCAATTTCACTACTAACACTACCAGACTGCATTCTCATAGATAGTTTCTTTATTCTCCTACACTTTACTTCTTCCAATTATTTCTTTTAATCAAACTTTTCTTTCTTAAAGAAAAGTTTGGTTACAGAGGAAAATTTCCCTTGATATAAAGATGAAAATACGGTAAACTTACGTAAAACGTGATGTGTGATACGTGATGACGATTTAAGCTACTATTTATAAAATAAGCGGTGGAAAATGTCAATATTGAATTTTCCCAACCAAACTTTTCTTTACCCACCCCTGCCCCTCTACTCACCCCTGCCCCTCCAGAGGAGGGGAGGAGGGGAAAGAAAAGTTCCATCATAAGAAATAAGAGGAACAAAAGAAACACCGAGGAATTAAAGTAAACATCAGGAGGAGACCATGAAAACCATGACCAACTATCTGACTTGCCTCTTAATCTGCTTAACATTTGCGCAGGTTGCCATGATGGAGGCATTTTCTGATATCGACGAACATACCGTCGGGATTTGGATGCTTGATGAAGGAAAAGGTAAACAAGTAAAAGACTTAACGGATAATCACAACGACGGCGAAATTCAAGGAGATGTCAAATGGGTTAAGGGAAATTTTGGCAGCGCCCTGGAATTTAACGGCAGTGGCTCAGTGATTGTCCCCAACAGCAAAAGCCTGAATATTGATAAGCAAATCACCATCGAAGCCTGGATTACCTTCAGCGATGCGGGCAAGGGACAGGATATGGTGATAGCGCGTATAGAACCCGCCTACTCGTTGCAGAAATTTAACAACGACCAAATCGAGGGGTGGGTGAGCATTGGCGGCTGGAAGGGCGTTAGAGACCTACCTGGCGCAAAGACTTTGGAACCCAACGAGTGGTATCATGTCGCGTTTACTTATGATGGTAAGACATTAATAACTTACGTAAACGGCGAGCCGGACCGTGAAAATAAAATCAGCGGTAATATTGATGTTGTTAATGCTCCTTTCACTATCGGCAGTTACAAGGGAGAAGCCTATTTTTGGAGAGGGAATATTGACGAAGTGCGGGTTTCCAATATTGCCAGAAGTCAGGATGATATCAAGGCTGTGATGGCAGGATTTGAATCATATCTCGGAGTCGCGCCTGTAGGTAAATTGGCTAACACCTGGGCGCAGATTAAAGAGAATAAGTGAGATGTAGGTGGTGCCACGATTTCTGATACTGTTGAAAATGTGCTAACAGACATCCCTTCGCTTTGTTCAATGGCAACTCTCGCCTTGATTTGGTGATGCCTGCTTGTACCATGCACAATTGAACGTCATTATATGAAGAAAATATGAAATTTTTTAAATTTTTGTAAAAATTGTCTTGACATTGAATAAAAAGATACGTTATAATAACAATGTTAGAATTTGGTCGATACTTTGGTAAATTTTAAATATTCTAACAAGGAGAATAAAAATGAAACCCTTTGTGAGATGGTTCATTGTAGCGTAGGCATTATTGGTGGTATGCTCTATAACAATCGCTGCTATGGTACCCGATGAGGGCATCGCGGATATCCAGGCGCGATATGATGCGTTTATGGCGCAACTTCGATCTTCGATACCTCAAAATGGGCCTGCCGCTGTACTACCCACAACGCGTGTGAATTGTATGCCTGACCAATTCGCTTTCGCCGGTGAGTCTCTGACCGTTTGGGGAAATGCGAATGCGAATGGAGAAGACTATCAATGGGATTTTGGCGATGGAACTCCTCCGGCTGCTGGAAATGCGCCGGATGGACATTACATCAAGGTAGATTACACTTACAATTTGCCTCCAGGCGACATTATCAAAACGTATATTGCGAGGCTGACTCTCATAAGCGATGGAGCTTTCGATGAAGTGTCCATTGCTGTTGTCGATAGGAGCGCGCTTCCAGCAGACCTTGACGGAGATGGTGACATTGAAACTGAGTTGGAAATAGCCACGAATATCGCTATTGAAGATGGATTGGAGTGGCTATATTTGGTGCAGTGGGACGATGGTTCATGGAGTGGACAAATAGGATGGACAGCCTTCGCTGTGCTTGCTTTTGAAAACCAGGGATATTTAGCGAGCCATGACTGGGACGTCGATATTTACGCTCAGTATATCCAGATGGGATTGAATTTCATATTCCGTGGAGCGATGGCTCAACAAATTGGTCCCCAACCCGCCGGTAACCCAGATGTCAACGGCAATGGTCAGGGCATCTACTTAGGATGGTACAGTCCTATGTCCGAGACCGGTATCGCCTTGATGACCATTGCTGGCACAGGCACGCCGGGCGCAATAGTTGGTCCGCTTGGCTCTATCGTGGATGGCTGGACGTATGCGGAGGTTGCCCAGGATGTTATAGATTACTTGGCATGGGCGCAGAATGAAGGTGACCCCGCGGGAGCTTATCCAGAGAGTCGAGGAGGATGGCGCTATGGGCCAAACTTTGAAAACAGCGATAACTCTGTGTCACAGTGGCCGACGATAGGCCTGGAAGCAGTGGAAAGCATCTTCGGCGGCGCAGTGACGGTTCCAAGTTGGGTAAAAGGCGAATTAGCCTACTGGGCAACGTACATCCAAAATGACTTAGGTGACCCAGGTAACGGTGGTTCAGGATACGAATGGAAAGGCAATTGGGACAACATCGGCAAAACCGGTGCGCTCTTAGCTGAAATGCGGCTGATTGGCCCCGCGGCAACACCTAAACCGAGCTTGCCGAATGCCTTAACCTTCATGGATGCACACTGGGGAGATACCTTTGATGAGCAGTGGTATCCCGAACATTTCAGTGGCAACCTCTACGCAATGTACGGTGCCATAAAAGGGTTCCGGTTGATGGGGATAGTCACCACGCCAGGCGGGCACGATTGGTACCAAGAATATGCGGATTTCCTGGTGAATAACCCCACGTGGGGGCAACAGGCGGATGGAAACTGGAATTCATCAATCTGGTTTGACCAAACCTTATCTACTGCCGCGGCTATTTTGATCCTTAGCCGGCAGGTAGTCGGCGCGCCGTTTGTATTTATAGATTGCCCGCTTGACAGTACCAACTTCCCAACAATAAAATTCGCCGTCAAAGTAGATACGGCGGCGGGAAACAGTGGTAATCTTACCCAGGCGAATTTTGAAGTGGAAGAAGATGGAGCGCCTCAGACAATAGGTTCTTTCTCCTTTGACCCCGGTGCGAAGAAGTATATCATCAAGTATACTACCACAAATCCTGCTCCGGATGGAACTCAGCGCGCAGTGTTGGTCCGAGTAACTGACCCCGATGAAGGTATAGGTACTGATACCTGTTTCTACGACGCGCCAACAGAGGTGTGTGGGAACATTGAGGGGTACGTTGTAGACTGTTTAACCGGAAGACCGTTAGACCACGCGCTAATTGGCGCTAAAAATGCAGAGGGAAAAAAGGTTAAAACAATATCAGATAGCAAAGGCTACTATAAATTAACTTGTTTAGCACCGGGCAACTGGACAATGATTTGCATAAGAGAGTGTTATTGTATGCAGATAAAATTGGCTAAAGTAAAACCAGGTGAGACAGTCAGACGCGATTTTCTGATGAAACCCGAGTGTTGTGGGCAAGAAGAGGTAGATGTATTTGAGCTCCTTGACAATTACCCTGAGCCATCCAACCCGGAAACCTGGATACCTTATAAGTTGCCAGAGGATGCGGAAGTTACGATACGGATATATAGCGCTACCGGTCAGTTGGTGCGAACTTTGAACCCTGGACGCCAAACCGCAGGCGCCTACATTGATAAAAACAAAGCCGCCTACTGGGATGGGCGAAACGATGAAGGTTCGAAGGTCGCCAGCGGCGTCTACTTCTATACCTTGCAGGCTGGCAAGTATACTGCCACGCGCAAGATGACGCTGTTGAAGTAGAATGACACAGCATAAAGAAACCGAGTTTCTCCAAGAAACTCAGTTTCTCCTTATAGAAACCGAGTTTTTTCAAGAAACTCGGTTTCTTACCTTTTAATCTCTCCTGAATCTCCTCACCCAGAATACTTTCCGCATAATCAAATCAAAATCCGCGTTATGGAGGAAAAATGATTATTTTAGAATTTATATTGCTATTTCTTTTGTTTTGCCTGTCTGCAAAGATTGCATGGGCAAATGAAGCTAAAACAGGCGATTGGGCGAAGTCCCCCTTAATAAAGGGAGTTAAGGGGTTGTATAAGGTAATGAAAAATGCGGATACTCTGCCACATATCACCCACGTCGAAATGAGCGTACTTGGCTCTGAAGTTGTAGATGAGAAAACGTATCTCTGGTGGCAACTAACAGCTTTTGAAAATGAGCGAATTCGATACACCATCAAGCTACTCGTCGAAAATTTAAAGTTTCTCTCAATGGAAAATCGTGAGTTGAACGCCGATAGGTATCTTTTCCATGAGACAGGGAAGCAGCCGCTTGAATATTTGAATCTTCACACTGGAAAGGCTTTGCTGCCAGATATTCACTTTGTCGCGAATTTTCTGCCGCGCTCTGCTTCAGCAGACGAGGAATTGCCTATGTTTTGTGCCTTGTGCTCAGCAACGCTACCATTAGTTGATGCTTTGACGAGTCCAACGCACAAACATATTTTTCAACGAGGATATTATCTCGGTCATCCAATTCAGTTGTTAGAAAGAGGACGCAATCCCGTAGACCGGATCCCAACGGCCAAAAAGCTGTTCCTTGACCCAGAATTGACCATTGGAACTGGCCGCAATTTTCACGATGCCGATGGCAAGCGCCTCTATTATCCGGGACAACCTGCCCCCGAAGGCAATCCCGAATACACTTATGTAAAATTTGTGGAGGAAGATTATCGCGAATTGATTCATGAAGTTGGCATGAATCTTTTCACCATCAGCCCTGACCAGCGGCAGTATGTGCTTGATGAGCCAGTTTTCTTTATCAGCAACCTCGACGACGCGAATATCCCAGAGTTGTTTTATCGCAGCAACTACAAGGGATTAGTCCAGTTCATGGACGAACCCGTCTATTTAGCTATGGCGCATAAAGATTTGACGGAAACCAGGATACCTGTCGAAGCGGCCGACAAGGTTGTATCTCAGATTCGAGAACGCTTTCTGGCGGATGGCAGCTATGGCTCACGACACTTGAATACCCTATTGAAACAGAAGGGATATGATTTGGGCAATTTAGAGATTGTTCAAGATAACTTTCCCGTCTGGGAAACTGCGGCTTCGGGAGCCTGGTATGAATTTAAAGCAGGTTTGCCAGGCTATGTCTTTGAAGGGAGGTATCAGCCAAAAACGTTCTCACGGAGGATAAAGGAGACCTTCGATGTTGATTTTCCTGCTACCGCGGACGCTTGCATCGCGTTCTACTTCGCGTGGTATCGCGGAGCCGCGCGCCATTTCAACGGCTCATGGGGAGTGGCAATATACGGGCAGATGGATTTGGAGGTCGCGCCGCTGATATTTCCACGCGAATATGAACAGGGTGCGGAGCATCTCTGGTTCTGGACTTCCGACCACGGCCACAACGTGCCTTACGCCGAACAGAAAGAACTCACGAAGCGCTTCCGTGAATATCAACAGGAACATCCCAGAAGCTATCCTTCGCGGTCTCTCATAGAACCGGCGGAGGTCGCTATCGCCTTGCCTTACGGATATCAGTTGGATGACTACGTAATGAGTTGGCAATGCCTCTGGAATAATCCAGAACACCTGAGATTGGACCTGAAAAATTCATCCGGCGTCACCTACCGAGAGGTGCTCAAAGTAGCACTTCTGGAAATCTGCGCGCAACTTCAGCGGGGCAATCTTTTTGACCTTGTGTATTGGGGGGATGGAGAGATAACTGGCTATAAAACAGTGCGCATGATAAGGGAAAATGCAACGGTTGAAGAGTAAAAGGACAAAGGGGTTAAGAAGTAACAACCTCCCATGCGCATCAACTTAACGGAAATTTTGCTGTATGATGCTGTTCCTCCCCCTTGACGGGGGAGGTTAAGAGGGGGTGAACTGGTAGCTTTTTCTTCCCATTCACCCTTCCCTAACCCCTCCCGTCAAGGGAGGGGAACTATGTGGAATGTGCTTAAGTTGATACGTATAGGTTAAGAAGTAACAACCTCCATACTCCCCACAACCCCCCTGCCCCCCTTTGATAAGGGAGATGGAGGGGGACTGCTGAGCGTAGCGAACACTCCGAAACCCTATATGAATTTATGAAATCACGGATAAAAATTTTCAAATTTATACTTGACAAATTACGCCAAAACGTTTAAACTAAAAAAACAAAGCGTGCCAATCTACCTTTTTGAGATGAGCCAGGGAGGTATTCACGTTGACAACAGAAGCTGACAACAATACCAAATCCGCAACCGAACGGGAACAACTCGACCCAGTTTTCAAAGGCGTGCTAATATTCTGGTTTGGACAGTTTAACGTCATTATCCAAACTCAAGTTGAAGTCAGCTATCTCCCGCGCACAATAGATGTGTTGGTTATTATAGAATGTACGGACCACCTTTTGAAAGTCCGATTGGAAACGCCGTTTGGATATTTCCGCGTCTACAACCAGATCGAGTTCAAGGGGAAAAGTGACCCGTTGACTATTCACGATTACCATCTGATTCGCGGTCGCGCTCATCTCTATCTTGGTGAAAAAGAGCTATCCGCCTCGGAAATGACTGTCACAATAATCTCCGCCCGCAAACCGATTAATGTGTTGTATCATTGTCCAGACGATGTCAGATGGAAAGAGGTAGCGGTTGGGCATTACGTTAGCACGGATATTCTGCCCGTTCACCTTATTGTGCTACATGAACTGCCGATTGAGCCGAAAAATTATCCGTTGTTGCTCTTTACCTCTTCAAAAAAGAAGTTTCGTCAGTTTTTAGAACAGATTGTCAAAGAGGACAATTCGGCTTACATCTACTACGCTTACCGTATTGACCCTGAACTAACGAAGGAGGTGTTAGAAGTGGCGGGAAAATTGAGTTCATATCAAAAGAATTTGGAATTTATCGCCAAAGATATCGGAGAAAAACTGATTCCTTTTTTAACTCTCGAAGAGCGTTTACGTGGACTCTCGCCAAAAGAGCGGTTGATTGGGCTGACCCCCGAGGAGCGGTTGATTGGGCTGACGCCCGAGGAGCTAAGAAGGATTAAGCAACTGCTTGAGGAGAAGGACAAAAAGAATCAAGGGTAGGTGTTAGAAATGTTCGCTTTGCTCACGGCGGTTCACGAAGTAACTGCGCGAAGCCACGCCTTCGGCTTAGCGGCGGGAAAACAGAATTGCCCCTTTCCTAACGAAGGTGCTATAATGACGTAGCAAATAATGGAAATGTGACAGGATGAAAAATATTTTTTCGTGATGATGGTACGAAAGGTGAATGCGATTGGAATAGATTCTGAACCGCGTGATAACAATAAAGCCCCAACACCCGCAGGCATTGGGGCAAGCAGAACGGAAAGAGCTCACTCACCCTTCATCCGCCCCCACGTCGTCGGCAGCTTCCCTTTCGTGTAGATGCCTTGACTTGCGAAGCCGGCGTTATATTCCTCTACGCCGGAAAATGATATAGGCAATACTTTGTTGAAAATCGCTGACTAAAAGCACTTCCGTGATAACATCCTCAAATCCCAAAATTAGTGGCATACTGTCATCGTCAATTAGGTTCGCTTTAACGTTGAGAGGTGGTGAAATTGTTTGCTCATCATGTAAACGCAAAGTAACCCATCCCAGTCGCCCGGTGATGACACTCCCTCCGATACCCATTTCAGTTTTGTCAGATATGAAACTGTGATGGACATTTGTCCAAATATAACGTGGAATCACTGAGATATGGCTACCCGTATCGATAATGGCGTCCTCTGGTTCAGTCCACTCCCCTTTTAGCATGGGGAAAGACGCCAATGCTATCAAACGAGTGGTGCGATAAATGATTCGAGATTCAATGAACAATCTCCCATTAATCTTGGTTTCGAGTTTCAGTTTTATCACGGAACCAGAAAACTCGCCACGCAAAAACGCAGAATGCGGGTCGGTCAACAGCTTTCTTACGAGATTCCTTTTTAACCTCTCCCAAATCTGTTCCAACACTCACTACCTCCTTATTATAGACGGCAACCCACTGATTGGGATACTTCTCCACGAACTCGCCCATATGTTCATGAGCCCAGTTCCTATCTTCGATATATCCTTTCGGCAATGGTTGGTGTTTCGGATAGGTGTATTGGTCCCAAAGGATTGGCATAATATTCATCTCCTCCGATTCTCGGAATCTTCGACCTGCAAACAAAGATATTCTGATTATGATGCCCAGTTTCAGACCATATTATACAGCATTTTTGTTATTTTGTCAATAGAGGGAAAGCAACAGAAACAAAAATGCCCCATGCAACCTAAGTCGCATAGGGCGAAAAACAATCCTTGAAAAGGTTTCAAACCTTTTCAAGGTTCTTTTGGTTTTAGTCAAACTTAGATTCACTTCCATCATCGGACATATTTGAGTTTCGCCCAAGTTATGGGTAATTTACCCTTTGGTTTAACTGGCATAACTTTATCCGGCACATCGTCGCTGGTGAGCAGGATTATCTGTCAATATCAAGTTGCCTTCTTTCTCCTCCACCTTTCCGGTCCCTTGCCATTCCTTTACGCCCCCAACGGACACCGCATAGTCAACCATTTGCCAACCATCCAGGTCACCATCCTCGAAATCATCCATCCATGTTCCTGCCCATGCTGATGTAGCAAGGCAGAAAATCATGGTTAATAAAGCTCCCGTTACAATTCTCTTATCCATGTCTTTATCTCTTTCATTATTGTTTTTTGTCTGATAGACACTTTATTTCTCCCCATTTGCTTGGCAGTTTACCTTTTGGAGAGATATTCTTGGTTATCCCTGTGTCATATTCCTCAACAGTTGACAATGCTGAAACAGAATCTGGAGCACCACCAATGGCATATATTTTGCCATTCACTGAAGCACTTGATACAATGAACCTCGCGGTTGGCATGTCTTTCTTTTTAGTCCATTTATCAATTAATGGTTCATACATTTCTAAAGTTGAAAAGGGAACAGGAACAGGATTGAACTCCCGTCCACCAATAGCATATATCTTGCCAAACACCGCGCAGGTTGATAATTGGATTCTGCCTGTTGGCATATCTGTTTTCTTTATCCATTTATCCACTACCGGGTCATATTCCTCAACCAATGATGGCTCATTACCACCTCCGATTACATATATCTTATCGGATACCACGCTGGAATCAGCGAAAACTCTTCCTTGCGGCATATCAGCTTTTTTTGTCCATACATCCTTCATTGCATCATACTCTTCTACTGCTCGACTAGGATTATTCCACCAGTTTGGATCCGAAGAACCACCAATGACATATATTTTGCCATTTGCTGCGCTAGCACATAAACCATATCTTGGGGTAGGCATATCCGCCTTTTTTGTCCATTTATCTTTCGCTGGATCATATTCCTCAAGTGTCGAAAGAGGAACCCCATTTATTCCACCTATGGCATATATTTTCCCATTTAACACGCAGGCTGATAGACCATATCTTGCTGTTGGCATATCTGATTTCTTTGTCCACGTATCTGTTGCTGGATCGTACTCTTCTACAATAGCAAAGATACCATGCCAGTGGGAACCCCCAATAGCATATATTTTGCCATTAACCTCACATACAGAACAATACCTTGCGGTCGGCATATCCGCTCTCTTTGTCCATGTCCCCTCTCCACCCGAAGGGGCAAGCGGAGGCGCGAAGGCATTCTGCTGGTCGGGTAGCTTTTTCGCTCTATCGTTACCATCTCCTTGCTCACTTGATAAGAACGTAATCTCTGAAATCTCCAATACATCCACGGGCAACTCGCCATATTCCATCACCTTCGTCTCGCCGGGCAGCGGCGAACCGAGCAGCGCGCCGAGTGGGGTGAGTGAAATCAGATGTGAACTAAACATCAGAACGGTAAGGACAATTCCCGTTGCCGAAAGGCCAAAAGGTAGCAATGGTGTGCTGCGTGGAGCGGATTTGATTTTGATATGCTTCACCATTTCGACAATGCGGAACGTAAAGCCGGGTTGCAATTTTTTACTCTCAAAAGCTGTGTCCATCATTTCAAGCATCTCCTCTTTAAGTAGCATGCGCGCTCGGTTGAGCCGCTGTCTGATGGCGGCTGGAGACGCGCCAAGAAATCTTGCAATCTCTTTGGTGCTCATCCTACCAAGGTAGTAGAGCATTAAAACCTCTTGATATATCTCAGGCATTGAATCCAATACTTCATAGAGTGCTTCATACGCCTGTTGCTCTTGATAGAAGTTCATTGAAAGGTAGTCAAATAACCCCGCATCCTGCTCCGCGATAAATTCTCGGTCAGGACGGTTGGATTGCGACCGCAGAAAATTCTTACACAAGTTAGAAGTAATCGCGTAGAGCCATGCCAGGAAATTATCCCACTGTTTCAAGGTGTGTAGATTCTTAAACGCTTTTAGAAACACCTCCTGGGTGATGTCCTCGGCGTCGTGCGAGTTGCGGAGTCTGGTGTACGCAAACGCGTAGATGCTCTCTCTGTATTTGTCCACTAAAAAGCCAAACGCTTCTTTCTCCCCATTGAGGCATTTATTTATGATATATCCATCTTCAGTTCGCATGATTTTGCCCCTTTATATAGTATGACACATCAAATCGCCAAAATGTGACAAGGATGAAAAATTTTTTTTTATGATGAATACATAAGCAGCTTCTAAAAAAGATTGTGCATTTTGTGCCCTTCTTATCACCCCCACCTAACCTCCCCCATCAAGGGGGAGGAACACTGGCTCCCCTCCCTTGTCCCCTCTTGGGAGGGGCCGGGGGTGGGTGGAGGGGTTGGGGGAGGGTGAAAATACCTCAAAGTTGACAATATCTTTTGGAACTTACTTAGCAGACGATTACGAAACATGACTGAACACCAGTTTCCATCACATCGGAAAGGTGATGCTCTTACTGCAAAAGCGGACACCGCGCGGGTTTGCACCTCATTTTTTCTAACCGCAGAGTTAGCAGAGGAGGCGCGGAGGACGCAGAGAAAGACAAAAACTCCGTAATCTCTGCGTCTTCTCAGCGTCCTCTGCGGTTTCAAAAGGGTCGCAAAACCAGTTTGCATCTGCTTTTGCACGAAGGTACCACCTCGCAAAAGCAGATTTCAAGCGGGTTCAGATGTATTTTTGCAATCGTCTACTTAG
>Ga0194125_10001506_pt1 | contig 39353 bp, 29 predicted proteins | sample TA2KigC250mmetaG_FD_148626 | JGI IMG/M metagenome (GOLD analysis project Ga0194125, IMG submission 148626) | Freshwater microbial communities from Lake Tanganyika, Tanzania - TA2015034 Kigoma Deep Cast 250m | ecosystem: Environmental > Aquatic > Freshwater > Lake | place: Tanzania: Lake...
TCATTCTTCGTGAGCGCCCCAAACAAAGGCGAACACAAGCCCACCGAACCAAGCGATGGAGCAGAATCGCGATAGTGTCCAGCGGAGTTGAGAATCCCTTTCCGCGATCTGCTCATCGCGGTCGTTAGCCAGCAACATATAGTCGTCTACAGATGAGCGAAGACCACAGAGAATCGCGACGACAGTGTTCGGCTGCCCATGCTTGGATAAGCGTCGCAGCAGCAGCGCTGAGTTTCTGTCTCGGTGCCTGGGCAGCCTGGTCAAGTGTTGGGTTCTTTGCTCGCGGCCTCGAAGGAGATGTGACAGCTGGCATCGCCACGACGCTGATGTCCATCATGCTTCTCGCTGCTTTCGTATTTTTCGTGTGGATCACACGAAGCGGTCAAATGCTCACTCGAACGCGAACAATCACTTTGAAGATCGTGCCCTACCTTTCCCTTCCGATTGCGGCCGTTACTTCATGGGGTGCATTGTGCTTCTTTTGGGATGGTCTCGTGCGACTTAATCATGACTACCTTCACTGGGGAGACTTCGGAACGTACACAACCAGCGAAGGACGGACTCCGTCGGCATTAATGCTGTCCTCATTTCTGGCCAGTGTTGTGTTTGGTACACTCGGTTTGTTTCTTTTTGGGTTTTCCTTCAACGCACTGTTCGGCAAGAAAAAAAATCTTTCTGGAATCGCTAACGATTCAAACCCATACAGCCCTCCGAAAGAGGTTGGCTAACAAAGCAATGCACACCGAGTTGGCGGCGGTGCCAGATTCACTTTACCAAGTCACTCGCGCCAACCGGGTGATTGCCGTCGTTAGCACTTGAAGACACGACGCTTCGCGGGTTGACATCGAGTTCGTCCGAACGCTGATGAATCGCATTCTGAAACCACGGATGAAACGGATCACCACGGAAGAGTTGCGCGTGACGGGGCGGCCTTGATCCGCTGTGGCCGCTGAGAGGATTTCGCAAGCGGGATTCGATATCGATTTCCACTGAGCCACCGAACGAGGTTCTGCGTTCTGAACGGCCTCGAACAAACGCAAGCGTTCTTTGCCGCCTGAAACTGGACTCCAAAAGCGAACTCCCGAATTGTTGAGCCCACTCGTATTTCGTGGGCAAACCCTTGAATATGAGATTGAGAATTGCTCGCCCGTACGGTACTCTGACGCCTGAACACTCTTTCGATCGCTGACTTCAATCGCAGTTGCGCGTGAAGCAGTGCTCGGCAGGGGCGTGCTAACAAAAGGTTGAACCGGAGTTGCCGTTCACGGTTTCACACATGGCAAGTTCACTGGCGGCAACCCGGTTAACTTGGTCGTTACGCCACGACCGCAATCGATTCTTTCGACACTCATTGGTGAGGCACTTTGATGACCATCTGGGTTGGCCGCTTTCTGTTTGGATTTGGTGTGTTCCTTGGGATTTCTGGTGCGATTGTTCGACGCATGTACGACTCAGCACAGTTCGTCGAGGTGTTTGGGGTTGGCCGATGGTCCGTGATTGTTGTTTTTGGCATCGCGTTGGCATTCATCGGTGCGGGTTCTTTGATTCTCAAGAAGTCCGGCGACATGAAATGATCAAGCGTCCGCGGACAATGGGCCAACTGGAGTGCTGTGACTCCGACAAAGACCACGTGGTCGGGCGATCCAGTATCAATCGGGAAACGTCTACGCGGACCATCGCTGGCGGATATACTCCCGGTCAAACGCAATCGCCGCAGAGAATGTGGCGTAACCAGGGTGTCCACCCGAGCGGCGGATCGGGGCGGAATCAGAATGGAGAGTCACTTGGCCGCCGCCGGGTGACGCCAAACGTTAGACCCGCGATGTGGCAGCCAAGGGAGGAAGCGTCAATGAAATGGCTCCCGATTCTGTTGCTCGCTTCCAGCGCCGTATTGGTGATGATCGCCTTTCGCCGTTCTCTTGATCCTCCACCGGTGACGACGCCATATTCTCGCGTCGTGCATGCGGACGGATCGGTGGTTCACGTGGGCACACTTCCCAACCCAGACTACGGGCGGTTCCGGTTGACACAGTTGATAATGTATGCTGCCGCCGCCATACTGCTTACTGCGGGTGGCGTCAGTTGGCGATATTGCCGGAGGAGAGCTGAACCAGGACCACCACACGTTCCGGAGACCTTGGTCTAACAACGGGATGCACGGGAACGGCGGATCGGCCGCGTCGGCAATGGTAGGCGTTTTCCCGCCGCCCCGTGATCCCTGTCGTTCGGCATTCGAGAACCACGATGGCAACATGCTACCAGCCTCTGACCATTGCTGAATGCAACGAGCTGCTATCGGCGTGTAAGGGGCTCAAGATTGCACGCGTGTGGAGGAGCATTCAGCCATGCGTTTTTTTGGAAGTCGGTCGATTATCGAAGGAGCGCGGCGCTAATAACTTCGTCGGGCAAGTCAGTATTATGGTCGAAGCAGATTGGCGTCTTGAAAGACCTCGGTCCCTGCAAGTCGGCAGCGGTTTCTCAAGTACACTCATTGACAAGCGACTGGCAACACTGGTCGGTGTCGCGGTAAACGCTATCGAGGTCATGGGCAGATTGCCTGAACTCGCGATTGATTTGGTTGACGGGAGAAGATTCGTCACATTTACTAATCGGACGACCCAGCCCCATTGGTCAATCGGGCTTAAGGATCCGGCTCTGTTCCCGCTTGATCCAGGCTGGAATGGGATAGATGTCACTCCCTGGATTCACGTCAGCGCTGGTCGCACTGAAATCGAATATTGCTATGACGATACTAACGCAACCGTTCGCAACTCAGTCAAGCGGATGGGTTTCGCATAGTCAGTTCCGCCGAACAATCGATTGCAATCGAGCGGCGGATCGGGTCGGTCCTGATGGCAAGCGGTTTGGCCGCCGCCGGTTGAATCTTGGTCGTTATGCGAAAACACTATGGCCGCACATCCACTGAACGCTGAAGGCGACTTCTATGTCGAGCACGGATGTTGCACTGCTTGCGACGTGCCGATGCAATCCGCACCCACATTGTTCGCATACGATGAAACATCGCACTGCTTCGTAAAACGTCAGCCCTCTACCCGGGCTGAATGCGACATGATGTTTGAGGCGATTCGAGGGGCCGAGTTACAATGCATTCGTTATCGCGGGAATGACAACGATTGGTATCGACGTCTGGTGTCATCGGGCGATTTGGACGTATGCGATCACCCACCAAATGACCCTGTCCAACCAGAGATTCGCTCGGTCGTCGAATGCAATACGGAATACGAATCACTTGACGCTCTGGCTGATGCTTTTGAACGGTTTTTGAAATCCACAGAAATGGAACATTTTCACTTCGACTTCAAGCGAACCGAATCAAAGGGGAACCTCTTGCACTCTCATCGATATTCGGTGACTGCGGGTTCCTATCACCACGAGGGATCATTCGAGGATATTGCGATAGCGTTCCTCGACAACAAAAATGTCAGGATCGTCCATCAACATGACATTGCGCTCGGCCCGACTGCAATCATCGCAAAATGGATAGCGTCGGATCACAGAATGCACTCGCCGCGCTGGTTCACACGCGATCGGGAAACTCGGCCGGACGTTACAGGCTTTGACCATCCGTGGTAAAATCGCATAACAAGAAAATGCACGCGAGTTGCGGATCGCGCGTTTCCTAATGGTGAGTCACTTGGCCGCAACCGCGTGATTTTGGTCGTTAGGCGGCAAGCCATGCGTCCCGGCCAGCTTCAACCAAACGAGTTCGAGCGTGCGATTCTTCACAGCTTCGGCTCGGTGTTGCCATCCTTGCTTCCGCTCATAGACAGTCTTCGTGTTCTCAGCCGCGAGTATACCGGTGTGGGCAGCTTTACCCGATTTCAGCATGACGACAGCAAGCCCGCAGCGAGCGAGCCGCAGTTGGGCCTCAATCATGCCGAGATCCGTGTTCCGACTGTGCCGAGTGGACTCGGAGCTGTTTTGTTTTGTCGTGGCGATCACCCGACTTGTCTTGAGCTTTTCACGTATGGGGACGAGCATTGGGACGGCACTTATGATGGCTACTCGATACATCCAGCCGCCTAACCATGCGCTGCAGCGAACCCGGCCATCGCGTCCCGGTTGCAATCGTGGCATCCCGTGGGCCGGGTCGCTGAGCTTGGGTCGTTCGGCGAGGAAATGATGCGACGCCTTTTCCCTGCATCACTGATCGCGGTTCTTCTGGTCGCCGCATTGATGACATGGGACTATCATCGTGTTGATGCCCGTGACAGACGCGTCGCTGCGGCGGTGGTCCGGTGTGGTGGCCGGATCGGCTCACTTCCGTTCTGGCCATTTGGTACCGAGTATCGAATCAGTGTCACACGCCCGTGGTTGGAGAATGAACTCGAAGCGCTGGGTGAACTCAACACATTGCGCGGCACTGTTACGGTAGCATTTGTCGATTGTGAACTTACACAGCATGAATTAGAACTCGCAAAGAAGTACTTGAATCACTGTCACCTGTTTCGAATCGCGAATAACCGTGTGATTCCATGGACATCGGCCACAAACGCCGAGAAAACAAAGTTGCAATAGTCGCCGAACAAGGCGCTGAACCGGAGTGGCGGAACAGCCGGAATTAACATGGAAACTCGCTGGTCGCCGCCGGGTTAGCTTGGTCCTTCGGCTACAGAACTCAGTGAAGCGAGTCAAGGCGAGATAGGTTCATGACGAGACTGGTGCATCATTACTTCTCCTTTCCTCGACCCGAGTCGACGCTGGCCGTGCTGATAATTCTGTCTTTCTTTGGGGCACAGCCCGCCGTGTCCGCTGCGGATCAGGCCAGGCACAAGCCTAACATCGTCTTCGTCCTGTTCGATGACATGGGCTACGGCGAACCGCCGTGCTTCCGGGCGAAGTCCGAGTTCAAAATGCCGACCCTCGACCGGCTAGCGAAGGAGGGCATGCGGTTCACTGACGCCCACACGCCGTCGGCCGTTTGCACCCCGACCCGTTACGGGCTTCTGACGGGCCGCTACCCGATGCGGATCGGTCAGTACGGCGTGCTCAAGACGTACTCGGCACCGATCATTGAGAAAGACCGCCTCACCGTCGGCGGGTTCCTCCAGCAGCATGGCTATCACACCGCCGCCATCGGGAAGTGGCACCTCGGTATGAACTGGCCGGGCACAAACAAGGCGAACGACAAGGACAACCCGCCTCTCGGCACAGCCGCCGCCGATGGACCGACCACTCGTGGGTTCGATTTCTTCTGCGGATACACGCACTCCGGCAACCTCGGGATGGTCGTGGAGCAGGACAAGGTCGCGGTCAACCTGGAGCCGAGCGCGGTGCAACCGCACCTGGCGAAGAAAGCGGTCGCCTACATCGACGAGCGCGCGAGGGGCGGCGAACCGTTCTTCCTGTACCTACCGATCTGCACTCCCCACCTGCCGATCGTTCCCGCGAAGGAGTTTTTGGGCAAGAGTGGAGCGAAGGAGTACGGCGACTGGCTGTACGAAGGCGACTGGGTCACCGGGCAAGTGCTCGAAGCCCTTGAGAGGCACAATCTCGCTGTCAACACGCTCGTGATCGTGACCAGCGACAACGGGGCGGCCAAGCGGGTCTACGAACCGCTTCGGGACTGCAAGACAAGCATTTACGAGGGCGGCCACCGGGTGCCTTTCCTTGCACGCTGGCCGGGCAAAATCAAAGCAGGCGCGGTGTGTGACGACACGATCTGCCTGACCGACTTGCTCGCCACCTGCGCGGAGTTACTCGGCACCAGGTTGCCCGCGAACGCCGGTGAGGACAGCTTCAGCATCCTGCCGGATTTGCTTGGTACTGCTGAGGGCCCGGTGCGCGAGGCCACGATCCATCAATCCCACACCGGTGATCTGGCCATTCGGCAGGGGCCGTGGAAGCTGATCTTCCTGAAGAACGGCCGCAAGGAACTGTACAACCTGAAGGACGACTTGAGCGAAACGCGCGACCTCGCCAAGACCAACGTGGATGAGGTCGAACGGCTCACCAAACTGATGCAGCAGTACCTTGCCAGCGGCCGCAGCACGCCCGGTGACTCCCTGGAGAGTGCGGTCGAGATCAAACTCGGCGTCCCTGTGAAAAAGCCGAAACCGTGACGGCGGTGCGGCGTTCGTTGCTCGTACCCTTTGTCTTGTACTTACCTTCGGAGTTGAGCCGTGGACATCACCCGTAAGCAGTTCCTCCACACCGTGGCCGCGACCGCAGTTTCGGCCCTCGGCGGTAGCGGGCTGATCGCTGACGAACCGAAAGTTGCAATCCCGTCTTATCTGAAGGCGTACGAGGCGATCTACAAGAAAGACCCGCGAGCAGCTTCCCTGGAGTGGCTCGTCAAAGCGAAGTGGGGTCTTTTCGTCCACTACTCTCTCCACAGCCTCCGCAGCATCACCGCGAAGGAGGCGATGGAGAAGAAAGGCGCGGGCAAGGACGCCTGGAAGGCTTTCAAGCAGGGAACGCCCGAGGAATACGCCAAACTAGAGAAGACCTTCACCGCGACGAAGTTCGACGCCGACTTCATCACCGATCTGGCGCTTGCCGCACAGATGGGCTGCGTCAACTTCACGACGCGGCACCTCGGCGACATGTACATGTTCCGCACCGAACAATCGAAGTTCACAAGCCTCAACTCACCCGCGAAGCGCGACCTCGTGGGTGAGTTGGCCGAGCAGTGCCAGAAGAAGGGGTTGGGATTGTTCCTCTACTGCCCGCCCGATGTCGCTCGCACGGAGCCGCAAGAGGCCTACGACCGCAACCGCGCGGTCATCAAAGAACTGCTCACGCAGTACGGTCCGGTCGCCGGGATCTGGCTGGACGGGATCGGCTCCTACTACGAGGAGCCCCAGGCCTACAGCCGCCTCGACGAACTGTACAAGCTGATCCGCTCGCTTCAGCCGCAGTGTCTGATCTCCTTCAAGCAGGGCACGGGCGTCGAAGACTTCATCGCCCCCGAAGGGCTGATGCACACGAAGCGCGACCTGATCGCGCAGCAGGCCGGGGAAAAGATGAGCGGCAAGCCCGGCGACATCTGCACCAACATGCAGACTTCGCCGCCCGCGTGGCTGTACCTCGAAGGCTGCAAGCACCTGAACGCCGATCAGGTTCTCTCCCTTTTGGCCGACGCGTTCGCCCAGAAAGCGAACCTGACGATCAACACCGGCCCGCTGCCCGACGGTTCCATCCACTCGGCCGACGTGGCTGCTCTTCGCGAGGCCGGGGCACGCATCAAGAAGAACGGCTTCCCGGCCCCCGCACGCCTCAGCCCGGCGGACCGAGCGAAGTTGAAGATGAAATAGGTGCGATTCTCTCAAATGACGGCAACCCGAGTGTGAGTCGATTCCAGATGACGAACGTCGCCGAACCCGGCGTTGCAGCAAACCGCGGCCTCGTAGTCTGCTCCGTGGGGTCGAGTCGCTCGGGGCGGCGGCTGCTGAACTGGTCGTTCGGCGGCAAGAACCAAGAATGTGAGGAAATTGTAATGGACCGGCGCAGTGCGATATTGACCGTCATGGGTATTTTGGCATTCGCGAGCCGAAGTGCGACAGCGCAGCAGGATTCGAAACCCGCAGGATTCGTCCTCAAGCCAAATCTCGTTTATGCGGTCGTTGGTGGTAAGTCGCTACGGCTCGATGCATACCTGCCTGCAGGCAAGCGGCCATCGCCCGCAATCGTACTCCTGCATGGCGGTGGCTTCACAGGCGGCGCAAAGGGCGGGTACACGGGTGAACTTGCCCGCTACCTTGCCGACCATGGCTATGCAGCCTTCGACATCGATTATCGGTTGCTGGGTGATCTTGGTCCGGGTGCAACACGCCAGATGGCCATGAAGGCTGCACAAGAAGATCTGGGCCGAGCCGTGGAACACGTTGTCGCCGAGGCGAAGACCTATGCCATCGACCCGGATCGGCTTGCCGTGGGAGGCGGATCAGCTGGCGCGATTACCGCTCTTCTGGCTACCTACGGCGAGACTCGCTCGGCACGGCGTCCGAAAGCGGTCGTGAGCCTGTGGGGCAGCATGTATGGACAGGAGAAAGCGATCAAGCCTGGCGACCCGCCCGTCCTCCTCGTGCATGGCACAGCGGATAAGACGGTGCCCTTCGCTCACTCGGAGTCGATTGCGATTGCGGCACGAAAAGCCGAGGTCGATCAAGTCGTTCTTCGAATTGAGAATGGAGGGCACACGCTGCCTCTCAATAATCGGTTTCAGGGTCGGACAATCCTTGAAAGCGTCGCGGAATTTCTCGACAGGCGACTGCGGTAAACTCCTTCAAGTGATCCAGATGTCAGTGAGGCAGGCACCCAGCACATGCCGAACAAGGCGGTGCACTGTAGCGGCGGTAAGCGCGTTCTTCGAAAGCTTGGGTCTCTGGCCGCCGCCCAGTGACCTTGGCGTTATCCGATTGAAAACACTGCCGTGGCGGCTTAACGATAACAGGACAATACAGATGATGCCTAACCGCTCATATACTCTCTTATTCGCATGCCTGCTCGTCTTCGCACAGAGCACCATCACCTTCAGTCAGGTCGAATGGGGCGATTCGCTATTAAAAAAGGACCCCCAGTGGTACAGCTCCGCTGACGCCAGAGCTGTAGCAGACAGCGTCATGCAGTATCAATCGCCTCAGGGCGGCTGGCCGAAGAGCACGGACCTCGCTAAACCACCTCGTACACCAGAAGATGTTCCACCTCCCGGCCAAGGACGTGCCAACAGCCTCGATAACGACGCGACGACGTTACCCATGCAATTCCTGGCTCGAGTTTCCCACGCCACAGGCGAGAAGCAGTATATCGACTCATTTGTACGTGGCGTCGATTACCTACTCGCTGCTCAGTACCCCAATGGAGGTTGGCCGCAGTTCTGGCCGCTGCGGAAAGGTTACTACTCGCACATCACTTATAACGACGACGCGATGATCCGCACTATGAGCGTCCTTCGCGATGTCGCGATGGGAGAGGCTCCGTACGGTTTCGTCGATGCCGAGCGACGCCAGAGAGCGGCGTTGGCGATTGATCGTGGGATTCAGTGCATCCTCGCTACGCAAATCCGACAGAACGGGAAGCCGACCGGATGGTGCGCTCAGCACGATGAGCACTCGCTGGAACCAACCTGGGCTCGAGCGTACGAACCTCCTTCACTTTCTGGCGGCGAGACGGTTGGGATCGTTCGCTTTCTGATGTCGGTTGAAAAACCCTCAGATGAGATCAAGGCTTCGATAACAGGTGCCGTCGAATGGTTGCAATCCGTCCAGATGAAAGGTGTGCGTGAGGAACGTGTACGCAACAAGGATGGCCGCACGGAGCGGATCCTCGCCGCCGCACCAGACGCTCCTCCACTTTGGGCCCGGTTTTATGAGCTTAATACGAACCGACCGCTATATCTCGATCGCGATTCCGTATTCCGGTACAACTACGGCGAGATCGGTTACGAACGTCGCAGCGGCTATTCATATCACAGTACCAAGGCAGCGTCCCTGCTGGAAAAAGACTATCCGAAGTGGCGCAAGAAGCACGGGATGCCCTGACCATGGCATCTCAACACTAAGCGCCGTTGATATAAATCAACCTAGAAATCGGCTAACAAACCGTTGCACACGGAGCCGCGGGCTGCGCGGTCTGGCGAGATCATCGTCGTTTGCCGCGGCCTGGTGAACGGGAACGTTAGGCTTTCGAAGTGCATGAGCAGAATGCACAGACACAGCCGCTTGTGCAGACTGTCCCTTAGCTCAATCGGCCTCACTGTTTATCGATGCGATTCGCTCATCACACTCGAGGGCTCCTAATCGATGCAACGTGCAACCATCAGGCGGTAAGGGTGCTGGGGTGAAAAGGGTTTCAAAGTCGATGCTCGTTTGCAGTGCAGTTGTCAGCTGCGCAGCAGTGTAGCCGGTCAGCCAGAGCACGACCTGTTCAAGTTCCTGCTGAGTCCGCCCTTTCTTTTCGACCTCGTCGATGTAGTGCGGGTAGACTCTGGCCACGCTGGTGGTGTAAATTCGATGGTCCACCATGAATCTGAGATTCTGTGATTGCAGCAGGCTTTGTCTGAAAAAACGTCGAATCATTCGCCCACGAGGACTTCCCGCACCTGTACTTTGACGGCAGCGCGAACGGGTGCCACGGCAGCCAATGTGCCAACGGCAGCCACGGTGACCAGTGTCACTGCCAGTTCCTGCCACGGCACATCAGCTCCTGTGCTCTTCAGATGCGGCAGCATGGCGATCAGTGCCGAGACTGTGCCGGTCAGCAGTCCCCAGAACAGCAGTGCCGAGTTTTCGGCAGCGATCAGCCAGATGATGCGTGAGGTGCGGAACCCGAGGGCACGCAGCAGTGCAATTTCGCGACGACGTTCCACAACGTTCCGCAGCATCACAGCCGTCAGTCCCAGTGTGCCGACCAGCAGTCCCAGACCGCCGAGCAGCTGGAATGTCGCAAGGTACGTATTCTGTACTGCGAGGAATCCGGCAAGTCTGCGGCTGACGAGTTCGCAGTCGACGCCAAATGGCTGCAGAGCGGTTTCGAGGGCCCCGGCAGCCGCTTCACCGCTGGCGGCGTCGGGAGTTTCCACGAGGAAATAACGGGCGCCGGAAATCTCCGGCGCGATCTGTTTGAGTCTGTCTGCGGCCATCACCAGCACTCCCTGGAAAATGCTGCTGTCCAGCATACCCACAACCTCGAGAGCGTGCGTGGGGGCCTCGGCATCCGGGAACAGAATCAGGTCACCGATTTTTTTCTTCAGGCTGAACTGCAGGGTATTCAGGTCGCCAATGACAGGAATGACTGGCAGCGGCTGCTGAGCTGAAGGGACAGTTCGTGGTTCCAGCTGTGTATTGAGTTTGGTCCATGGCTGCTGGCCGGGTGTGTCGGCAAAACGGAAACCGCCGCGAGCGATAAACTCGGGTGAGGCCCCCAGAATTCCGGGCATTGTGGTCTGGAAGAGGTTCAGGCAGCTGGCGTCGTCACCAGGTCGCAGCGGGAAACTGTAGATCTGCGTCCCGTCGGGCAGTCGGGTGGCGTCACTGGTGTCAAGGCCCAGTCGCAGTCGGCCTGCGGGTGCGTTCAGGTCGAACAGAATGGGCTGGGAAGACTCAGCTGCCAGGCGAAAACCTCCGTTGCCGGTTCGCAGCTCGGGGGTTTCACTGACGGGATTCCGACGTCCGGCTCCGACAGCCACAATCACAAATGCGGCAAATGCAATCAGCGCGGCGGTCAGCAGGCTGCGCTGGGGATTTCGCGCGGCGTTGGCCAGCGACAGGCTGGTGAGCGACGCGACCGGAGAGCCCGTCACAGCAGCTCCCGCACGTTTCTGCAGCAGTCGTTTGAGACTCAGCAGTCCTGCGGTCAGCCATGCAAACCCGGCCAGAAAGAAGCACACAATCGTCCACGACATTCCCCCGAACGCTTCCGAGGCCGGCAGCAGTCCGGCCATGATGGTTGCAGGCAGGCCAACAGCAGCAGCTATTGAGCCGAAGTAGAGCAACTGTCCGAGCAGACCGGCGATGGGGCCAGTCGGACCGGGCTGCTGATCGGACGCCAGTCCCTGCAGCAGTTCGCGAGGTTCACGGCGGGTCGTGCGGCGGACCGCATTCCAGATGACAAAGACCGAAAGTCCAAAGGACACGACTGCGGCGATCAGCAGTGACTGCGGACGCAGCTCAAGCTGAAGAAAGGTGGTTCCGATGGCACCGACCCACCAGGTGGTCAGTCCGTGAATCATCAGCTTTGCAAACTGCACCGCCAGAATCGTTCCTGTCACAGTTCCCGCCAGTGCCACCAGTCCGCCTTCGGCCGTCAGTAATCGCCGGGCTCTGGCCGGAGTGAACCCGACAGCTTCCAGCAGTCCGATCTGACTGACTCGCAGTCGAACTCCCAGCTGAAACATTAGCGCGGCCAGCAAAATTGCAGACAGAATCAAAAAGAAGCTGAATCCGATAAACAGCCACGTGAAGTTATTTGCACCGACGGCAGCCTGCAGACCTTCTGCTCGAATCGGCCGAATGGCCAGTCCGAGTACAGCGGGCTGCAGCAGTGGCTGAATCTCGGACCTGAGCCGATCGCTGAGGATTTGCAGTCGATCGGCCGGCAGGGCGACATCCGAAGCGACTCGAATGGAGGTGTGTCGGCCAAAACGACTTTTCCAGAGCTGTTCAGCGGCAGCGAGGGAAACAAAGGCTTTGGGTGCGGCTCGGTAGTTTTCCCACCATGAGTCGTCGCGGGGTGTGATCCGTTCCATCTCCATGGGGAACGGTTGTTTCCAGTCGGAGAAGCTTTCGGCGTTGGTGACTCCTTCGACGAATGGCGTGAGGCTTCGATCGAGCGAGACCGGATCATCGGGCTTGAGAATTCCGCGGACGGTGAACGAGCGGCGGGTTTCGGGAAGTTCTCCCTGGCTGCCGACTTCGTGCCAGCGGGCATCCACGCTGTCGCCAACGGCCACCTGCAGATCTTCGGCCAGCCAGGCAGACAGGACGATCTCGGAATCAGGCAGTTGCGGTACCGGGCTGCCATCATTCAGCAGAAACGGTCCCAGCGGTGCGGGCTGAGCAAAGTCGATGCCGGCAACAATCGAGTACATGGAGTACCGTTGCTTAGGATCGGTGCGGGCTGCTGCCGACAGTTCATTGACGAGATACACCTGAACGGGCGCAGCGGTCACACCTGTACTGCGTGCGGCGGTGAGGACGGCGGCAGAGAGTGAGTCTGAGAGGATCATGGTGTCGCTTTCGACAGACAGGCAGCCACGATCTTCAAGTGATCGAATCTGCAGTCCGACGTCTGCCAGATCGATTGTTTCGGCAACGGCCTGCTGCAGCTGCTGTGCCTGATCCAGGTCCTGCCGGATGAGGTCCTGCACATCATCTGCGGTGGTCTTGAATTCGGCCGCTGGTCCTCCGATCAGCAGTGTATTGATCCGGCCGGGTCGAGCGACGGGGTTGCGGCGAGTGGCCTGCAGTTCCTGCAGGCTGATGCGCTGCTGAAAGGTCTGCAGAGACAGGAAAGCGTTATGCGGCAGCTGCTGTGAGGGTCGCAGTGAAAATCGGGAGGCACCGGCTGTTTCGGGCAGGATTCCGGTGACGGGCAGCACAATTTCCACGGTGAGATTTTCGCGTTCGCCCATGAGGCTGTCGCGGGGTATGGAAGATGGCAGTTCCACCCATGTGGAAACGGAGTCTCCCACGGTGGCTTTGAGTTCCTGTGCGGTCCGCCAGCCGAGGACCACGCCGTCGGCGGGTGGTGCGGGAATGTCAGCGGTGTTCAGCAGCGACCAGTCTGCTGCATGCAGGCCCAGCAGAGTGACCGCGGTGGCGCGGTGCATCGTTCCGGCCGGATCTCGGCGTTCGACGCTGCCGTTCAGCAGCAGTGCCGGTGCAGTGACTGCAGGTTCGTTCTTGCGAGCTGCCAGTTCCTGAGCCAGTTTTTCACGGAAGAAGACGGGTGCATGAATGGCGTGAGAAATGCCGCCAAGTCGACTGAGGGTCATTTTCCGCAGGCTGCCGCGCACGGAGTCGCCGACGATCAGGCTGCCGCCGATAACGGCGGTGGAAACGGCGACCGCCAGCAGCACCAGCAGGTGAGTGCGTCGATGCCAGAGCAGACTGTTCAGCAGCAGGTGAAGCATGGGTGTGTTCCGGGTGAGGGCAGAAGTCTGTTGTGCCGGACTGTTCAGCGGAATTCGATGGGCTGCGGGCAGAAGCGACGCAGGCGATCAGGGTCAATCTGGACACCCAGTCCGGGGGCGTCAGGGATCTGCAGGCAGCCTTCACTGTCAATCACGAATGGTTCCGTGGTAAGTTCATCGATGTAGGCGCAGGGGGTCAGATATTCCACATAGCGAGCGACGGGCAGGAAGGCAGAAATCTGCAGGTCCGCCGCCAGTCCGATGGCCGTATTCCAGCCGTGCGGGACGACCTGAACATTGTGATCCTGGGCCATCCAGGCGATGCGGCGGAACTCGCTGAGACCGCCGTTCTTTGTGACATCCGGCTGGATGATATCGACGGCATGACGCTGCAGCCATGGCTGAAACGCCTGACGTCGTGTGAGCACTTCACCGCTGGAGATGGGCACGGGGGACACACGAGTCAGTTCGACGAAACCATCAATGTCATCGGGGGGCAGTGCTTCTTCGAACCAGACGATATTGTAATCGGCCAGCATTTCGGCGGTGTTGCGTGCCCAGTTTGTGCCGTGTGGCCAGAACTGCTCGCTGCCGCCGGCATCGACCATGAGTTCAACGTTGTCTCCGACGACACTGCGAGCGGTGCTGACAAGCAGTTCATCGAAGGTGCGATCGCGTCGACCGAAGGGACGCCAGCCCATTTTGATTGCCTGGAATCCGCGAGCCACGACGCTTTCGAGGCTGCGGGCCAGCAGGTGCGGTTCATCGAACAGAATGGAACCGTAGGGTTTAATTCGGGATCGGTAGTTGCCGCCCAGCAGTCGCGAGACGGACTGGTCGCAGGCCTTGCCCATGATATCCCAGAGGGCGATATCGATGCCGCTGATGGCGTGAGTGACTGAACCGCCTCGACCCTGCCAGAATGTCGACTGGTGAAGCATTTCGGAAACTCGTTCGGGCTCATTGGCCGGCTGGCCTTTCAACAGTGGCCAGAGCAGTTCGACGGCGCCGGTGATCAGTTTTCCCGAGGTGAAGCAGCTGCCGAATCCCTGCAGTCCCTGATCTGTGTGTACGATGACGAGAGTGTGCAGGTTTTCCTGCGGTTCGTGACCCTGTGGCCAGCCGCCGTCTACGGTTGCACCTGTCAGCGGACACACATCGATTCCAGTGACCTTCACTGTCCCGCTCCTTATTTCACTTGCAGTGAAAATAGCTGTTTGGGCGATTTTGCGAACGGCAGCATACGAAAAGGGGGGCGGGAATCGTAGTGTGCGAGAAAACAGGGTGTGTCTGCGGGAAGGCTGGCTGACGGGTCTTGCAAAAGGTCGGCGGACAGTTGAGAGTAGGGAGCGATTTTGGGGGGTGTTTTCAGGAAAAGCAGCGAGTCATCAGCGATGAAGTTTTCACAGCCGGAGGTCTTCGATATCCCGCGGCTGCTGCGTGAGTCCAGCCTGCAGCACGTGGAGTATCATCCGGTGCTTCCCAGCACGAATATTCTGGCAATCCAGCTGTTGCAGCCTTTGGTATCGCGCAGTCCGGCTTTGGTGCTGACAGCCGAACAAACGGCTGGTCGCGGTCGCAAGGGGAATCTGTGGTGGTCATCGGCTGGTGCGCTGACGTTTTCGCTGGTGCTGTGTTCTCAGCAGCTGCCGCTGACTCCTGAAAGGCGACCGCTGGCTGCGATAGCAGCGGGGATGGCTGTGCGTGATGCGCTGTGCGGGCTGGCGCCTGAGCAGGAATTTCTGCTGAAGTGGCCCAATGATGTGCTGAGCGGACCGCGGAAGATCTGCGGAATTCTGGCCGAGCAGCATGGAGTCGGTGATGAACAGGCGCTCGTGATTGGTATCGGGGTGAACGTCAACAATTCCCTGCTGGAAGCTCCTGCTGAGATTTCACGTCGGGCCGTTTCTTTGGCGGATCTGCTGGGACGACCGCTGGATCTGACTGAAGTGCTGCTGCAGATCCTGCTGCGACTGGACGCCAGAATTCAGCAGTTCAGCAGTCAGCCGCGGATGGCCATGTCGGACGCCAACAGGTGCAGTGTGCTGAACGGTCGTTTGGTATCGGTGCAGCAGGGGGAGCATGTGTGGCAGGGCACGTGTGTGGGGATTGACGAAGATGGTCTGCTGGTGCTGCAGACTGAGCAGGGGATTGTGCGGTGTCCGACCGGCATTGTGAGTCAGTGGTAGTGACGTGCAGCGGGTCAGCAGACGCAGCGTAGTCTTTCCTGGCCCTGTTCCTGCGGTGCCGGGGACAGCGGAACGTGTGTTTATGTCAGGGGCTGGGAAGAACCGAACGAATGCTTTGATGTGCATCTTTGAGCAGGAAGCAGATTTCGTCGCCCGTCAGACCATGCGGCCAAAAGCGGTTCCCCGCGCGAGAACTCGGCTGCTGGCGTGGTGCCTGCCGGGCAACCCAGAGACCCTTTCGGTGTGCATCGCCACCGGTGCACTTTATTAGTTCGTTGCCTGAGTTCAGGAGTGACTCTGTCCCCGTCGCATCTGCCCGCCCCGCGAAGTAGACAGGCTTTCGAGGGAGACGCAGGGAGGGGCAGCTTGCTCTGATCCGGTGGCATTTTTATCGCTGCTGAAAGTGGCGGTAATCAATGTGCTGTTTCCAACCGGCAATCCTTGCGCAGACAAAATCGCGGCGGAAATCAGGCTTTCCGCCGCGCACACAGATTGGCTGTGCGATCTTTCACGTGTCCCACGGGAGGTCTTGCTCCCTTTGGGTGTGCCCGACAGGCTGTTCAGAGCCGTTCGGCCATTTTTTGAGGTGTCCTTACGCTGACGACCTCGCCCACGGAAAGCCAGGCTCACGTTTGCCACCAGGTCACAGATTCCCTGAACAGGCAAGGCCCGGCGAAACTGCGGGTCTTGAAATCGCTGTTCCCACGGCTATGCCATGATGTCCCACAGGGGTTGGGCGCCTTCGACGCCGACGAGTGAGTTTTCCAGACCACTGAAGTAATAGGTCAGTTTTTCCGGGCTAAGTCCCAGCAGGGCGAGAATGGTGGCGTGCATGTGTTTCACATGACATTCGCGGTCTACGGCACGACTGCCCAGCTCGTCCGTGCCGCCGTAGCTGACACCGCCCTTGATGCCTCCGCCCGCCATCCAGACCGTGAAGCCATAGCTGTTGTGGTCGCGTCCGCTGCCTTTGGCATACTCGGCAGTGGGCTGGCGTCCAAATTCACCACCCCAAACGATCAGTGTGTCCTGCAGCAGTCCTCGTTCCTGCAGGTCCTGAATCAGTGCGGCCATGGGCCGATCGGTTTCGGCTGCATGCAGGTTGTGATTGGCTTCCATGTCGGTGTGAGCGTCCCAGTTGTCGTCATTGTGGGCACCACCGGAATAGATCTGCACAAAACGGACGCCGCGTTCCACCAGTCTGCGGGCCAGCAGGCACTGCCGTCCAAATTTTTCGCTGCGGGGATTGTCCAGTCCGTAAAGCTGCTGGGTGGCCTGAGTTTCCTGGGACAGGTCGACAGATTCCGGTGCCGAGGACTGCATCCGCCACGCCAGTTCGTAGCTGGCAATCCGTGCTGCGAGGCTGGAGTTATCAGTGCGAGTCTGCAGGTGCTGTTCGTTCAGTTGTCGGAGTGTATCGAGCATGTATCGCTGTGGCTGTCCGGCGAATTCCTGAGGCGGCTGCAGATCCAGAATGGGTGATCCGCCTGAACGCATAACAGACGCCTGGTATGTGGCTGGCATATAGCCACTGCTCCAGTTCTTTGCACCGCTGATGGGACCACCGCGAGGATCCAGCATGACGACGAACCCAGGCAGGTTTTCGTTGACACTGCCCAGTCCGTAGTTCACCCATGAGCCGAGGCAGGGATGCCCGCTAAGAACGCGTCCGGAGTTCATCATGAGCATGGCAGAGCCGTGAATGGGCGAATCGGCCGTCATGGAGTGGATGAAGGCGATATCGTCGACTTTTTGAGCCAGGCTGGGGAACAGGTCACTGACCCATTTGCCGCATGCGCCGTACTGCCGGAATTTCCAGCGAGGTTCCACGATGCGACCCTGATTGCGATGCCCGCCGCGACCGAAGGTCTTCACTTCGATGGTTTTGCCATCCATTCCGTACATGCCGGGTTTGTAATCGAAGGTATCGATCTGGCTGGGGCCACCGTACATATAGAGGAAAATGACGTTTTTCGCCCTAGGCTGGAAGTGTGGTGCCTGGGGAGCGAGGGGATTGCGGAAGGCGGGCGCGGTCTGATCAGCGAGTGCAGATCGCTGAACACCATCAGCATTCAGCAGTGATGCGAGCGCCAGTCCGGGGAAACCACAACCGGACTGCCAGAGGGTTTCGCGACGAGTTCGGCCACAGAAATTGCGTACGGCCATGCAGCACCAGGAACAGGTATCAGCCAGATTCGGAAGACGAATGAGCAGTCACAGAGAATACCGGGGCGGACGCTCGGAAAACAGCCGGAATCCGGGGAATTTTGGGCTGCATTATTGTGCGGACGAGCGACTGCCGTTGGGGGAACCCACGATTGGCGTGCCGTCCGGCAAGGGCCGCGCCGCGACTCGCAGACGCAGTCCGTGAGCCAGCTCGCGGATGGCCGAGAACTGCTCAAACGAATTTTCATAGACCCAGATCGTCACCACGGAATCCGGAGGGCAGGTTTCCAGCTGCTGGCGAAATCGCGACCCTGGTCGCAAAGCATCAGCCACGGGTTCCTGCAGCAGCGATTCTTCGGCCTGCAGCTGCCACTTCGAAACACTGACGCGGACTCGCAGATCCCCGGTCTGCAGGGATTCGAGGGCTGAGCCCCCTTCCTTTTCAACCGTGTATTTCATCGAATAACCGCCCGCCGGTCCAACGACACCTTCGAATTGGTTAAATCGCATGATGGTTGAGCGGCGAGCGAGCACCTGGTCTTTCAGGCGATCCAGCAGATCCTGCAGCGGAAGGATACTCACCTTGCCACCGTCAACGCGAAAATGAACATCATCGGATTCCACCGGTTTGGTGACCGGTGAGAGTCGATGATTCAGTCGATCGGCCGGCTGTGACTGCTGCTGAACGTTCGTCAGCTGTTCTGTCAGCTGCAGAGTTTCCACGGCGACAGCTCGAGTTTTCTGCTGGGTTTGTTTTTCGGTATCCAGCGTGCGTCGCAGTGCAGCTTCCAGCTCGGTGTGCTTCTGCTCAGACACTTTCAGCGAGTTCTGCAGTGAGGCAACTCGAGCTGCGGCAGCATTTCGTTCGGCCGACAGTTTCTGTTCCCGGCGTCCCTGTGTGTCTCGCTGCGTCTGTTGAGCGGTCAGTTTTGCCCGAACTCCGGCCGTTTCCTGCTGTGCAGCCTGTGAATCTGCCACGACACTCTGCAGCTCCTGCTGCAGCTGTCGTTCATCTGTTTCAAGGCTGGTCAGGCTGCGTTGCAGGCTGTGGCGATTTTGGCTGGCAGCCAGGACAGCCGTGTCCTGTTTTGCGATAAGTGCTGCTGCTGCGGCCGCTGCTGCTGCGGTCCGCTCAGCCAGTTCGGGATCTGTCGGCAGTGGCTGGCGCTGCAGGCGTACCCCAACGACGACGATCAGGATGATCAGGATCCCGACGATATTGCAGACCACGTCAAGAAAAGAGTCGGATCCGAATTCCAGTTCCGCTCGCTGTGCGCGTCGACTCATGGCTGAGCCTCCAGCGCGTCCGGCACTGAGGCGTACCCGATCTCATCAGCGGGCAGCATGTGCGGAGTGATTTCGTACAGAGTCACAGACTGAATTCCGGTTCGTTTGAGGGACTGAGCGAGCGGCTGTCGCCATTTTTCGCCACCGGGGCTGACAATGAATCGCACGATCGGCAGCAACTGATCATCGGGGCGGCGGCGAGCATCTGCCAGTTCCTGATTCATTCCTTTAAACAGTTCAGCTTCGGCCACCGCCAGCTGCTGTTTTCGCAGGTCCAGTGAGGGCTGCTGAGCAACGGTCAGGTGCTGATCATCGAGAAAGACGACAATGCCGACGGGTGATGCCAGTGCTGAATTGCCACGGACTCCCGCCGGATCAATTCGCCGCAGCGTGTCCTGATCAATGCGGGATGCCTGTCCGGGCTGACCGGCGGTCTGTTGTTCACCGGCTCGGCTGCGGGATTTTCGGCTGTCGGAATCTGAGACACCGGGGAGTCGGCTGCTGGCTGATGCGGCAGCAGGTTCGGGCTGCGAGGGCTGATACCACGGCATGTCGTCAGGCGTGGCTGTTTTCGGTGCGGAGGCGGCTGTGACGGCCGTCTGCGGGGCTGCAGCAACTGGTGCACCAGCTTTGGGGGCTCGTGCTGCAGCACCTCGCGGAGTTGGGGAGAATGCATCGCTGCGGCTGCCGACAAGTTTTGATCCCTGCAGTGATCCGTCGCTGTCGAACAGGGCGTCTGAGAAACGTTTCTCACCAGGGGCTCGCAGTGTCGCCGCGGCGTCTGAGGGTACTGTGCTGCTGGGCGACAGCGGGGCAGTGGGATCGGGCTGGCGCTGTTCGCGGATGGCGGCCAGTGATCGGCGAGTTTCTTCAGCTGCCTGATTGAGTGCTCGCTGCCTTGCATAGTTTTCGGCGAACTGTTCGGCCATCTGTTCAGCCTCTGCCGCACTCATCCGACCATTCACGGGATTGGCAGCTCGAGTGGATGCGCGACTGGTGTAGAACGAGGGAGGCGGAGCCACTCCACCGGCATAGTAACGATTCTCCAGTCGGCGACGGGACTTTGATTCCTCTTCCATCACTCGCCCGTCGGATCTTACGGAAAGGTGACGTTCGGGCGGCTGTTCGGAATCTGCCTGCTGACCGGGTGTGAGTCCGCGTCTGGCCAGTTCTTCCTGAGTGATATCAAACAGGCGAGCGTACAGTTTGTCACGGCGACGGAAGGCTTCCTGCAGTGCCATTTGCACCGCGGGGGGTTCAAGGAGATCGGCGTCCTTGACCACCACTTTTCGATCAGCGGTCAACAGTTCGTAACCATAGTGAATTTTGGCTTCCGTCAGAATCCTCTGAGCTCCGTAGAATGGCAGGCTACCACCAGGGCGAACAAGCAGCAGCACGTACGGCTCGGCAGTCAGTGACCGGCCAATGCGATGCTGGTGAATGGCCAGAATTGCCGACAGCAGAGGGTTATCGCGAACCGGGAACTTTTCCATGTCGGCCATTGTGATGCGGACAGCGTTTGGCAGAAATTCGAAGCCACCGGCCGACACCTCGACGACGATGGGCGTGCGAGTGGTACCGGTGGAATTACTGAATTCCACCAGCGTACGAACCCCGGACACAGCAGCGGCCTGGGCTTCTGCCGACTGGATCTGTTCGCGGAGGGCCACGATGGCGGATTGTTTTTGAAACAGCTGCAGTTCAGCTTCTTTAATGGCGTCTTCTGCGCGAGTCAGTTCGTCGCGTTTTGCCAGCAGGGCCTGTTCGGTGGCTGTCAGCCGTGCCAGCAGCTCAGCTTCTTCCCGCTTCAGCAGCTGCAGATCCGTTTCGGTGGAAGCAGCCGGGGTGCTGGTGGCGGCCACCTGCAGCTTAGCCTGCAGTGTGGCGAGCTCCGTGCGAGTCCGGGTCAGCATCTGACGTTTCTGGTCCAGCTCGTTTTTGAGTGTGTCGACTTTTTGCTGAAGTCTGGTCAGGCGACTTTGCAGTTCGCCTGCACTCTGTTCAAGTGCCTGCAGTTCAGCGGACCGATCAACAGGCTGTACGATGGCGGCGGAGGTGTCCGAGGCGGACAGTTCCGCCTGCTGATCGTGGCGGATTTTGCGAGTCATCACCAGCAGCAGCAGAATCAGCGAGCCCATCGCGCAGACGAGTACTGCGAGAAAGGGGAAGAGTGAAACGCTGTGCTGATGTTGCCGCCGAGCCATGATGTTCTCTGATCAGAGCGTGCCGTCGCAGGGACTTCAGGCGGCTGACCGCAGGTGAGTTCTGGCAGTGAGGGCCGCGACGGCAGCATTTAGACTGCTGACCGTTTGTTCGAGTGAATCGACGATCTGCAGAGCCTGCAGATTCTGGTTCAGCTGGTCCTGCAGTCGAGCCAGGCGTTCTTCAGATTCGGTCAGCTGCAGCAGAGTGCGACCCAGCCGGTGCAGCTCTTCGGTCTGGCCGACGGCCGACATGGAAGTGGTCTGCATGGCCGACTGCCAGACGTCCACTCGCTGCACAAACGACGACATGGCCTGCTGAAACTGGTGAGAGACGGTTTGGGAGCTTTGCTGCAGTGCGTTTGCGTAGTTGTCTCGAGCCAGTGCGAGGGATTCCCGGTGCTGGCTGAGTGTGGCTTCCGTATCAGCGGCGAGATGGCGGGCCAGCTGGGATGTCTGCTGGCTGAGTGCGGCCTGCCAGTCAGACTGCAGTGACGCGAAGCGGGCATTCCAGAATTCGGCCTGCTGAGCAAGCATGCGAGCTGTGAGTTCAGCAGCTTCGGTGCCGCTGTGCTGCTGCGAGTCAGCGGTCTGCCCGAAGGCCGGCAGCAGAGCATTGATGCCGAACTCTTCCAGTTCGTTCAGAACCGACTGTTCGGCTCGTTCGATCAAAAAGGTGCCGAATACCAGTAGCATCGACATTCCGAGGGCCTGAGCGGTGGTGTCGAAGGCGACTGCGAGGCCTGACGTGACTTCGGGCAGTGAGGAATCCAGCTGTTCCGGAGTCACATTGGCGATAGCCATGGTGATGCCGATGACGGTTCCGAGGAATCCCATGATGGGCACAGCCCAGGTGACGGTTCGCACTAGCTGGAAGCTTTGAACAAGCCGATCGACAGACAGATCTGCGAGATATTTGAGGTGGTCATCGAGAGCCGCATCAGCTCGCCGCGTGAGGTGGTGCAGGATGTCCTGAAGCCGCTGGCCGACGGCGGTGCCGAAGGTGTCTGCGGCCGGGGCGGAATTGATAAAAGTGGTCAGTTCCGTGACAGACTGATTGCGAGGCGTTTGTCCGGCAGACCAGTTGTGCCGGGCAGCGAAATCCCGAACGGCAGAGAGCGTTCGTCGTTCCCGTGGCAACGCTCGCAGCTTGTTCCACAGGATTGCCATCCCGAGAAAGAAGATGGCGGACGTGACGTATTCGAGCGGATGTCCGCAGAAGTAGCGATGGAAGAATTCTGTGCCGTTCAGCGGGGCGGCGATCCACGGGCCGACAACATAAAACAGGACAGTGACGCCCACTGAACCGGAAGCGACGGGCCACAGGGAGTGTGCAGCATAGCGAGCGGCGTGTTGCGCGGATGCGGTTGCGTCAGCGGGCTGAGGAGTACTGTGAGTCTGCACAGGTGAATCCTGCTGTTGAGCAATGAAAAGAATTTCTGCGAACAATACTATTTCCGACGTCTGCTTCGGGTGGTGTTTCCGGATTGAGAAGCCTGAGGTAAGTTGTTGCAGGAGGGCAGTGGAGTTGAATCGGCGAATGCTGCGGAGCATGACGGCGTCAGCGGCAGAAACTGCAGCAGCAAGCTAGCGTTAAGCTTTGCCTTGTCGTCAGCATCGTCATTGGCGGCAGGGCTGGTTGAGCGAAAATTCGCGGTGGGGCAGTTGACAGTGGTCAGTGATCAGGCCCGTCGATTTGCAGGCTTTTGGTCTCACTCAAAGCCGTGAAGGAGGAGGCCGCGAAAGGAAAGGTGTGGGGTGCGGGCCAGGCGCGGCACTGCAAGGTGCTGTCGTGCTCGATTCGGGTGATGGCGATTTTGTTGCCTTGCGCAAACGAAAAACCCGCACCTGGCAGCAGGCCTGGTGCGGGTTTAGGTTTTGAGTAGCAGAGAGCCACGGAGAAAATCAGTTCAGGATCTTCTCGGTGTCCTTCACGATCTTGGAGATGGCTTCGGCGTTCAGTTCGCCGGATGCCAGTGCGTGATTGACCTTCACATTGGAGTCGACCCACATCATGACGGTGACGTCGGCCTCCTTTGCAATCTTGTACTTCGCTGGTCCGACGCTGTTTTCGAAAACGGTCAGCGGGGACATGGCGATTTTGTTGTCGTCAGCAATCTTCTTCAGAGCGGTTTCCTGAGCATCCGGATCGTCGCTGAGGACGGTTACGAAGGCGGCCATTTTCTTGTCTTTGTTCTTACCGACAATCGCGTCCAGTTCCTTCACCAGTTTGGTGGTGTTTTCATCCATCTTGCGGACGAACAGGCTGACTACCGGGCGAGCACCATACTGGCAGCGGTAGCACAGTTTTGTGCCAGCAGCCGGCCCGGTGATGTCGGTGACGTAAAATGCCGGTGCAAACTCATCCAACTGCAGTCCGGACTTCAGGTCGCCCGCATTCACGGTCTGCAGACCAAACATTGCAACGCTTGCCAGACACAGTGCGAAAAACTTCTTCATACGCTGACTCTCCCGAAGAAACAATCTGAAAACAAACGGTCCGCTACACGGGACTGCCTGAGCCACAGCAAATTTCCGAATTCAAACAACCCTTAGTCTTACGCTGTTGATCCTTCAGTTCAAGCGATGAAGTGTCTTCTGGCAGGGTGACGACGGAATTATTCGGCCGCTGCGGTTAGACGTCGAACGGTTTCCAGGACATTCAGGGCATCTTTTTCCGGATCAACGGCAGTGTTCTTGCGGGCAATCTTCCCGTCTTTCCCAATGATAAAGGTCCAGCGGCTGGCAGTGACGCCGCGGGCCAGCACGTAGTCGGTGCCATTGACGGTTCGAGTGATCTGGTCCCCGGCACGAGCGGGCACGCCAAACTGCCTTGCCACTTTACCCTCTGAGTCGGACAGCAGGGAGAAGTTCAGTGTGTGATGCCGATGGAACAGCTGCTGGCCGGGCAGCAGGTCACCACTGACCCCCACAACCTCGATGCCCTCGGACTGCAGCGACTGCAGCTGGTTGCGGTAATGGCAGACCTGTCGAGTGCACCCGCTGGTGAACGCCGCTGGGAAAAAGAAGACAACGACGTACTTTTTCCCGACATGTTCGTCGGATTTCCAGAGCTGTCCGTCGGTTGCCAGCGCTTCGAACGACGGGACTTTGTCACCTTCACGAAGAGTCAGGTCGGGAACGGAGGCAAAAGCACCGGTTGGCAGCGGGAGCGAGTTATCATCGGCGACACAGGAGCCGTCAAACGGCATCGGCAGCGTCAGAAGCAGACTAAAAATTACCGGAACACGCATTAGAAAGCTCCGCGGCCGAATCACAAAAATTCGATTTTGGTCGCTGCTCCTTCAACGACAACACTGAAAATCCGCCAGCTCCGTCAACCGAAGACTGCAACATTCGGCCAATTACCGCAGGGATTAGAGGGCAGTCGACGGGCTCATCGTGCAACACGGTGAAACGGTTGCAGCAGGCTGTGAGACGGCTGGGAAATCCATGGCAGGAGAACTGGCAGGGCTGTTGGCAGGGTCTGAGCGCAGGTGAGGCGCTGGCAGGGAAAATTAGAATATTCACGATTTGCATCCCGGTCAAACCGACAATTTGCAGAAGTGGCGGGATTTTCGGGAATCTGAAAACGCGCGGTGCGGGCTAGTCGCCAAGCGAAAACAGGCGGCGGATGGCCTGCAGCAGACCTTCGGGTGTACCGCCGCGAGCTTCGTCTTTGAGTGCTTCCAGAGGCGGGTGCAGCAGTTTATTAACGATCCGACCGATGGTCGCTTCGATTGCATCCCGTTGCGAACTATCGAGGTTTGGCAGTTTGCGGAACAGGCGATCCAGTTCAGCCCGGCTGATGTCGTTCCAGTGTTCTCGCAGTCTGTTGATGACTGGCCCGGTTGCCCGGTGGTAGATTTCCTGCATGAACGTGCGAGTTTGATTATTGATGATTTCCTGTGCTTTGTGGATTTCGCTGCGTCGTGCCTGGCGGTTGCGTTCGCAAGTTTCTTCAAGGGCATCCAGGTCATACAGGAAAACGTTTTCATCCAGTCGGGCGATCTCGGGGTCGAAGTCTCGCGGGGTGGCAAGATCGAGGATGAAGACAGGCTGCTTTGCGGATTTGTGGCGTGCAGCAGCGAAGCGTTCTTTTGTGATCAGCGTCTGGGATGCGCCCGTGGTGCTGACGATCACATCCGCTTTTGCCAGCCACAAGTCCAGTTCAGAAAAGTCGGCTGCTTCACCCCTGAACGTCTGGGCCAGCATTTCAGCTCGTTCGCGACTGCGATTGGCCACCACTATCTTGCGCACACCCTCGGACTGCAGATAAGTCAGTGTCTCTGTCGCCATTTCACCGGCACCGATCAGCAGCACGGTTTTATTGTCAAACCGGCTGAAGATGCTTTTCCCGAAGTCTCCGACCGCTACGCTGGCAATGGAAACTCGGCCATCCGCCAGAGCCGTTTCGGTGCGTACCTGTGCTGAAACTTTCAGGGCATACTGGAACAGTACATTCGTGAGCGGCCCGCAGGCGGAATTTTGCTGGGCGACGCGATACGCTTCCTTGACCTGACTGACGATCTGCGGTTCACCCAGCACCATGCTGTCGATGCTGCAGGCCACCTGAAACAGATGGGAAACCGCATCTGCACCGGAATGTGCCAGGACAGCTCCGGTGAATTCATCCGGAGGCACATTATGGAACTGGCTGATGAAACGTGTTATGTCATCGAAGCTGACGCCGTGCTGCCGGCGTTCATCGGCCGCATAGATTTCTACGCGATTGCAGGTGGACAGGACCACGATCTCTGATTCGGGGTGTCGAGCGCGCCACTGGGTATAGGCTTCCGACAGCTGCTGCTGGCTGGAGAACGCCAGTCGCTCCCGCAACTGGACTCCAGCTTTATGATGATTGCAGCTGATGACCAGCACGTTCATATCGCTGATCCTTTGCTGGCAGGGTCTGGTGAGGTTTCAGCCGATGGAGTCTGCCGACGAGCGTTGTCTGCTGGACGACCGTGAATGGAATTGAGTGAACCGGCTCCAGCCAGCAGCATCGGTCCCAGCACTGTGAGCAGCAGGAAACCGCCGCTGAGAAATGACAGCATGGCTACCGATCGGCCGGGCTGCTGAGCCGCTTTCATAGTGCGAATCAGCACGGCCACCATCGCCAGCCAGACCACAATCGTGGTAACAATGGTTGGATCTTCCCAGGGAATTCCCGCCTGCCGCGCATCGCGTGACATCGAAATCAGCAGAAAACCGGTCAGCAGTCCGACAGTCAGGCAAGGTACGGAAAAAAGTACCATCCAGCGATTCCATGCCGCCAGGTTTTCAAGACTGGGCAGCGTCAGTCGCATCAGAAAGCGAGATCTGTTCCGCAGCCGCTGATGGTGCAGCACATACATCAGACCGGACAGTGCGGCTCCGGCGACCGCTGCGATCCCCAATACCAGCGAGGCTGCATGAAACATGCCCCAGCGTCTGAGTGACACTTCGCGGAGCGTGCCAGCCGCCTGGGGGCTGGCGAACAGAGCTGCTGTGACCAGCAGCAGTACAGCCGGTAACAGAAACAGCCCGTGGGCCAGTTGTCGGTGGAAAACTACCAGAATCAGATACAACAGTCCGCCCAGCCACGCCAGCACCAGCAGCCAGTCCTGCTGGCTGGTCAACAGCGGCGGCAGATCTTCGACTCGACTGCGAGTCAGCAGGAAGGATGTGTGAGCGAGAAATCCGGCGCCAGCGAAGGCGATGGCGAGGGTACGCAGAAATGGGGCCGGTTTCCGCAACAGCAGCAGGACCTCGAAACCCAGTGATCCGAGGTAGCTGAGCAGAAAGCAGTAGATGTGAACTTTCTCGAGGAAGCCCACGGGGTGGCTCCTGGGGGCGGCAGAAAACAGGTTGAAGCTGTCGAGCAGACGGGGGGGCCGTTTGCCGGGGGTGCTCGGGCTTTCCAGCCCGAGCTACGGAGGGCCCCGGATGAAGTAGCCGATTACCTACTTTAGGACTGGCTGGCCATTTCTTCCAGAACTTCCCGAACGGCACTCAGACCTTCGTCCAAATCATCTGCCGAGACGTTTAATGCCGGTAAAAGCCGTACAACCGTATCGTTGGTGGCGTTCACCAAAACCCCGCGTTCCATGCATTTTGCCACAGCCGGGCCGGATGGGATGGTCAGATCGATGCCGATCATCATGCCACAAACCCGCACTTCGCGAATAATCGGCAAATCTGCCTGCCAGCCCAGCAATCGAGTTTTGACGGCAGCCGATACCTTTTGAATGTGCTGCAGCAGGCCTTCCTGCTCAATCGTTTCGCCCACAGCCAGGCCAGCAGCCATGGCCAGCGAATTGCCTCCGAATGTGCTGGCATGCATCCCGGGTCGCAGGTCGGCCGCGAATTCGTCGCGGCAGATCATCGCCCCGCAGGCAACTCCGCCTGCCAGACCCTTGGCCAGAGTAATCACGTCAGGCTGGACCTGCAGAGTCTGATATCCAAACCAGGTTCCCAGTCGTCCCATTCCGGTCTGCACTTCGTCAAAAATCAGCAGCAGGCCGTGTTCGTCGCACAGGGTTCTGAGGGTTTGCAGGAATCCCGGTGCCGGAATTCGCACGCCACCTTCACCCTGCACCGGTTCAATCATGATGGCGGCGGTTTCGTGATCGATCAGGCTGCGAACGGTTTCGATATCGTTCATTTTGGCGTAGCGGAAGCCGGCCATCAGCGGACCGAGGCTTTCGTGGTATTTGGGTTGGGCTGTGGCGGTGAGTGCTCCGAAGGTGCGGCCGTGAAATCCGTTTTCAAACGTAATCACGCGATACCGATTTTGTGCCGAACCATGCAGTCGTGCCAGCTTGATGGCCGCTTCATTAGCCTCTGCACCGCTGTTGCAGAAGAACGCCTTTCCAAAACCACGACTGCACAAAAATTCTGCGAATCGCCCCTGCTGTTCGATGTACCAAGTGTTCGGCACGTGGATCAGCCGTGCTGCCTGCTCTTGTATGGCACGCACCAGCCGCGGCGGCGAATATCCCAGAATATTGCAGCCCCAGCCGGGAAACAGGTCCAGGTAACAGCGACCGTCTGCATCCCAAACGCGCGAACCTTCACCACGGACCAGTGCAATCGGCTGCCGACGATAATTGGGAATCACGTAATCGTCGAACAGATCGATGATCGCCTGGCTGGCTGACAGTGCTGTGGCAGACATGAGCAGAACTTTCTGAGTTGAGGACTTCTGTTACTGACAGACAGTCTTCAGTCGTGATGGGTTCACCAGCGGGTCAGGGAACGATTTCCGTGCCCACCCCGGTGTCCGAATAGATTTCCAGCAGTACCGAATGCGGCATGGCCGCATCAACAATATGCACCTTGCGAACACCGGCGTCCAGGGATTCCAGTGCCGCTTCCACCTTCGGTACCATGCCGCCGGCGATTATACCATCCGCAATCAGGGCTTTCACCTGCGATCCGGTCACATGCGAAAGTCGGCTGGCAGGATTCTTCAAATCCGTCAGAATTCCAGGAATATCACTGAGAAAGATCAGTTTTTCGGCAGACAGGGCACAGGCGACCGCGGCGGCGGCGGTGTCTGCATTGACATTCAGCCGATGGCCAACACTGCTGAGTGCCAGGCTGGGGATCACAGGGATGGTGCTGGTCGAGCAGACGCGGGAAATCACGTCCGTATCCACCTGCACCACCTGACCGACATGCCCCAGATCAACCGGCTGGCCCTGCTGATCCTGCAGCGTCAGCTTTTCTGCAGTCAGTACGTTTTCTGTGCCAAAGTGCAGCCCGGTGGCGCGACACCCGTGATGATTGATGCGATCCACAATCGACTGGCTGATGTCCTGCACCAGCACGCGGGAAGCGATCTGCAGCGTGGGCAGATCCGTGTACCGTCGTCCGGCGACGAAGCGAGGCTGAATGCCGGCCTCGGCCATGGCGGCGGAGATGGTCTTGCCCCCGCCATGCACAATCACCGGCCGCATCCCGACCGTTGCCATGAACACCACATCGACCAGCAGGCTGTCGACTGCAGCGGCGTCATCCAGAGTGCTGCCACCAAGCTTGATGACCACGTATCGACCGCGAAACCGCTGAATCCAGCTGAGTGCCTCAATCAGCACTCGCGCCTTCCGTATTGCTTCGTCCATCGTTCTGCCTGATTGCTGTCTTTAATTCCGGGCAGTTTGTGCCGCGGCGGGGGATAGGAGATTCTACGATCGCATGGGCACAGATTAAACGGCGAAGTCGGGAACCAGTTTTCAGTTTTCAGTTTTCGGTTGCAGGCGATTCAGATTCTCGTTCAGCCACGCATCGGCATCGGGAGTCTCGGTAAAGGGTGCGGCAAGGTCAGCCGCAGCGGCGGCGGCGTCAGCCGCGTCGGACAGGTCGTCCTCCAGACGTGTTTCCGATGCGACTCGAGACTGCTTTGCAAATTCAATTGCCGGCAGTGCCAGGTCGCGCAGCAATTGCAGAGCTTCGGCAGCGACCAGCTGGTTCTGGCGAAACAGGGCATGTTGCTGTCGCGCGGCTGCAGTGACGGGCCGCAGCCCGGCACGACGTGCCAGCAGCCGCAGCCGAGACAGCTCATACCAGTGACTCACCAGCAGCACCTGTGGCGGCTGTTCACCGGCAGTTGCTGCTGGTGCACTGTACTGCAGCAGCAGGGCCGGCAGTGGCAGTGGCTGGGCATCGATCAGCAGTCGCTGTTCCGGGAGCCCCTGCAGTTCCGCCGCCGCCCGCAGCTGCGAAGCCTCGGGCAGCGCACCCGTCTGCTGTATGCGACACAGCAGCAGGCGAGCTGCAGGCTGTCGCTGCAGTTCGGCAACAGCCGTCCGCAGGCGATCACGCAGGGCGTCCGACAGATCGCCGGTTTCGGAATTCGGGCAGAGCGGGACGACGATCAGCCGAGTTTTGCAGTCTGCTGGAACTGGTCGAACAGCATCCGACTGAATACTAAGCACCGGGAAAGTGGTCACAGTCAGCCCGGCTGCCAGCAGCATCGCGAACCATGACGACCGTCCTCGTAATGCCAGCGAGCCGCACCACACGACTCCAAATCCCGTCACTGCCAGAATCAGCAGCAGGCCAAGCGGTCGGGCGAGGGCAGCCGACCGAATCTGATCGCTGGTTTGTTCGCTGGCCAGCCAGACGTCGCGGCCACAGAATCCGCAGCAGGCAAGAATTGTCAGAAAACAGATGGCTCGCAGAGGCCCGGGCAGGCCGGGAGCCACTGTGAAAAGCAGCAGCAGGGGAATGGTGAAGGCTGTGAGTGTGAGTGCTGCAGCAGCGGGCAGCGGGGCCAGTGAAAACAGCCAGCCATCGACGAGGCTGGTGCCCCACTGTAGCTGCTCGGCCAGACTGCACATCAGCAACACCGCCAGCCCGGCAGCAGCACCGCGGGAAATCGCGACCCAGCCAGGCGCATGGCTGGGCCGAAGCTGGGGCATAGGTGGCAGCAGACTGCGTCGAGGTTTCATGGCGGGCAGGTCCGGCAAACAAAGCGGGGAGGTTTTGCTACAGGGGAAGCATAGCGACTGGGTGGTCTGCGGGGACAGAGGGTTTTTGGGCCACGAATGGCGGGGATTGAAATTCGATCGGTACTTCGTGATCGTAAGCGAATTTTTTGCCCCTGGTTTGCGTTTGTTACGTCGGGTCTGCGGGGACGGAGAATTCTGAGGCCACGGGTGAGGGCGGATAAGGGGGCCGGGGCGCCACGGATGAACACTGACAGGGGTGTTTTTGCCAAGGATGAACACGGATTTTCACGGATGGGTCACGGTGAGGTGATGGTTTTTTGAATCGCGAATGGGACGAAGGAACACAAGGTGAGCGGGCGGGGTGGGGCGTTTGATGGGTCGCACGGGACCTGTATGCCGTATAGGTTGAACAGGACCCACAGGGCCTGTCGCCGAGGGTGCTGCTGTGGCGTGTGGCTTGCGTCAGCCGTGTTCGATGCGGCAGAATGGCGATGAAAATCTGCGGGGTGCAAAACGCTGTGTTCTGGCAAGATAGTGTTCGTGTTGGTCTGGAAGCGAAGGGGGACATGCTGGACATGCAACGTTTGATGCTGCAAGTATTGCTGCCGGTGCTGCTGAGTATTTCGGTACTGCATGCGCAGGATGCTGCGAACGATCAGTTCACCCCGTTTGGTATTTATGCGGCGACTGCGCCGCGGGCTGCGGCAGCGGAACCGATTGTGACCGGGTTGCCGCTGCAGCTGCAGCGGGGTGACCGCATCGCCCTGATTGGAAATACTCTGCTGGAAAGGTCTCAGGAGTTTGGTCACTTTGAGGCGATGCTGCAGCAGATGCATCCGGAACTGCAACTGGTGGTTCGGCATCTGGCATGGTCTGCTGATGAGATCGGACTGCAGCCGCGGCCGGCGAACTTCGCTGATACAGAACAGCATCTGGTTCATGAGAAGATCGATGTAATCATCGCAGCCTTTGGCTTCAATGAGTCGTTTGCCGGTGTATCGGGTTTGCCTGAGTTTCAGCGGCAGCTTGCTGAGTGGCTGAAGTCACTGCGCACGAAATCCTTCAATGGTCGTTCAGCTGCGCGAGTCGTGCTGGTGTCGCCAATTTCCTGCGAGAATATCGCTGGAGTTCCGGCGGCAGACCGGAACAACGCGAATGTGCAGCTGTACCTGCGGGTGATGCAGCAGGAAGCGTTGCGGCAGCAGACCGGGTTTGTCGATGTCTTTACGGATACGGCAGCGGGCATGCTAAGCCCCGGCACGGATCTGACTGTCAACGGGATTCATCTGAATCGCGAGGGCGATCGGCTGTTTTCACAAGTGCTGCTGAGAGGTCTGTTTCAGCGCCAGCCGCCTGAGCCTGACGGAACGCTGCTGGAAACTGTTGTCAATAAAAATCAGCAGTACTTCCGCCGATTTCGGCCACTGAATACGTTTTATTACACCGGTGGTCGCAACAAGGAGTACGGGTATCTGGATTTTCTGCCGGCAATGCGGAATTTTGATCTGCTGGTGAATCACGAGGATGCGAGAATTCACTCCCTCGCCGGTCAGCAGCCGCCGGTGCCGCTGCTGCAGCCGTCAGAGCTGCCGGCACTGCCGGCGGTAAACCAAAGCCGTGGTGCGAACGAGTGGCTGTCTGCGGCTGACGAGCTGAAGGCGTTTCAGGTGGACCCGCGATTTGAAGTGTCGCTGTTTGCGGGTGAAGAACAGTTTCCGGATATTGCCAATCCGATACAAATGCGATGGGATTCGCGCGGTCGACTGTGGGTCAGCTGTTCCACGACTTATCCGCACGTGTATCCGGGTCAGGAGCCACAGGATAAGCTGGTGATTCTGGAGGACACTGATGGAGACGGGCGGGCGGATGTTTCGCGGGTCTTTGCGGACAATCTGCACATTCCGCTGTCGTTTGAGTTTGGTGATGGCGGGGTGTATGTCTCAGAGCAGCCGCAGCTGACGTTTATGAAGGACGAGGACGGCGATGACCGGGCTGATCAGCGGCAGGTGGTGCTGTCGGGATTTGGGACTGAGGATTCGCATCACGCCCTGCACGACTTCATCTGGACTCCGGACGGCGACCTGCTGCTGCGGGAGTCGGTGTTCCATCATTCTCAGATTGAAACTCCGTGGGGGCCGGTGCGGCAGCAGAACAGTGGCTGGTTTCGCTGGGAGCCGGCGACTCATCGGCTGGTCAGTTTCGGCAGTTACAACAGTACGAATCCGTGGGGTGTGACGTTTGATGACTGGGGGCAGCACATGGCCAGTCATCCGGTATACGCCGCGGCGTTTCATTCGCTTGATCCGCCTTATCCTCAGCAGCATCCTGCACCGAAGGGCCTGCAGGCGTATTCGGGTGTGTGTGGTCATGAGCTGGTGGATCAGCCAACATTTCCGGCCGAGCTGCAGGGCAGTTTCATCAAGGTGCGTTACAAGCCGACGAATCGGGTAGAGATTCTGAAGTGGAAATCCGGTCCGAATGGTTACGAGGAGGAGTACACTGGCGACCTGCTGTTTTCTACGAATCTGAGCTTTATCCCGGTGGATTTGCAGTGGGGGCCGCGAGGCGATCTGTATGTGTGTGACTGGTACAATCCGGTAAAGGGCCATATGCAGTATTCATTGCGGGACGAGCGTCGGGATCGGCATTCCGGGCGAATCTGGCGAATCACGGCCAGGGGTCTGCCACTGACTGCGCCGGCGGTGATTGCGGATGCGACGACTGAGCAGCTGCTGGAACTGCTGAAGCGTCCTGAGTATCGCGTGCGTTATCGGGCGAAGCGTGCGCTGCGTGAGCGGGACGTCGAGTCCGTGCGGGCGGCGCTGGGAACGTGGGCCGAGCAGCTGGATCCGGCAGACCCGCGATTCCGACATCATCAGCTGGAGGCTTTGTGGGCTTATCGCTGGGCGGGTCTGGCCACCATGGCGGCTGCTGTGGAGCTGTCGGAACCAGTGGTTCCGGAGCCGGGTCCTGCTGCAGAGGCGCGGCGCGTTCCTGTCAGCCTGCTGCGTCAGCTGCTGGTGTGTGAAATTCCCGAAGCGCGTGCTGCGGCAGCTCAGCAGCTGCGGTGGTGGCATCCGTGGCTGCCGGATGCGGCCGAGCTGGTGAATGCAGCGGCCAATGACGAATCGGGTCTGGTGCGGATGGAAGCGGCCATCGCGGCCAGCTACATCGGAACTCGCGCGGCCTTCGACGCCATGCAGGATGTGCTAAAGTATCCGCGAACTGGTGCTGTAGGCTATGCCATTACCTGCGCACTGGGTTCACGAACTTTGAAGCGTTACTGGGAAGCGGATCCGCAGTCAGAGATTGCTCGGCTGCTGAAGGCGGCAGCCCGGGAAACGGAAATCAAGGAACCCAAACCGACGAAAGTGGAGGCGGCCTTTGATCGCCGAGCGAATCTGAAACTGGTGAATATCAGTTGTGTCCCTGAGCGAATGCTGTTTTCGCAGACCGAGTTTATGGTGCAGCCTGGTCAGCCGATCAAGCTGGTGTTCACGAACGCCGATGCCACAGACCACAATCTGGTAATCGTGCAACCGGGTGCTCTGGCTGAAGTCGGCGTTGCGGCCAACCTGATGGCGAAGGATCCGCGAAATGCGACGAGCGACTTTCTGCCGCCGGACAAGAGCGAGCTGATTTTGCAGGCGACAGCGATGATCGGCGGCGGTCGGTCGGTACAGATTGATGTGCTGCGTTTTGAGGCGCCACAGGAGCCGGGGCTGTACCCGTATGTCTGCACGTTCCCGGGTCACTGGATTGTGATGAACGGCCTGATGGTGGTAGCGGGCAGTGAGCAGCAGGCGCGTGAGCTGCTGGAGTCCGGTCGTCCGGCGCTGGTGCGAGAATGGACGATGGCGGATTTTGGGGACTTTGAAACTCAGGTGCTGCCAAAAACGGATGAAGTGCTCTCGCGGGGTCTGGCGGCCTTCGTGAAGGCTCGCTGCAATCAGTGTCATGTGGTGGCTGGTCAGGGAATCAATCTGGGGCCGGATCTGACGGAATCGGTCAAGCAGCTGAAGGGTATCGAGCTGTTGAGGCAGATTCTGGAACCTTCGCTGAAGATTCACGAGAAGTTTCAGTCGCAGCAGTTTGTGCTGAACGACGGCCGCGTGTTTACGGGTGTTGTGATGCAGGAAACTGAGCGGCAGGTGAAGATTGCTGCCAATCTGCTGACACCGAACACTCTGACAACGTTTTCGCGGACAGACATTGAGGAGCGGGTGCCGCTGACGATTTCTCCGATGCCGGCGGGACTGTTGAATTTTCTGACGAAGCAGGAGATTTTGGAGCTGCATGCGTATGTGGAGCGGGGTGATTTTCGTTTGCCTGAGCATCTGCGAAAGCAGCATTTACCAAGTCAGCAGAGCGAGCGGCAGTAGTGCAGTGTGCGTGGCCACGGATGAACACGGATAATCGCAAGGGTGGTTTTGAATCAGGAAAGGACACGAATGCGCCGGGGCGGCGTGGGCGTTTGCTGAGTCGGAAAGGTTCACGGGTCCTATGGGTCCCACAGGACTGATGGGGCCCATAAGTCTTGTAGTTCCAGTAAGACTGTGTGATCTGTTGCCCATGGCTGCACGAGGCGAGCGGTGGACGGGAGTCCGCGGGTGCTGTTCAGTAGCTGGTCAGTGGCGGAGTGTCTGTTGAGCGGTCGGGACGGCTGTGGTGGGCTGGTGTTTTCGGTTTAAGGCTCAAGGGGGGCTGGTGGTTGCACAATTGCTGACCAGCCGGCAGAATTCCTGCCATGCAGCATCCTTATTCAGACATTCCGGAACTGGCTCAGACCGGCGCATCGATCGGAGTTTTACGGATTCCGGTGGAGCAGGACGTTCCATTCACAGCGCGGGTGCGGTCGATTGTGGATTCGCCCGAATTTCAGCGGCTCCGCCAGATTACTCAGCTGGCACTGGCGTCGCGTGTGTATCCCGGTGCGACTCATACGCGTTTCGAACACGCTCTCGGCGTGTATCACAATTCGCTGCGTTACCTGTGGCAGCTGGGGCGCGATAGCCGGTTTGTCAGCACCGTTTCTGTGCATGATGCTGAAGTGCTGATTGTGGCGGCTTTGCTGCATGACATCGGACACTGGCCGTTCTGCCATCCGATCGAGGACATGGCGCTGCCGCAGATGCCGCCGCACGAAGCGTTTGCTCGTGAGTTTATCGGTCCAGGAACGGAACTGGGGGATGTTTTGCAGAGTGCCTGGGGGATTGCTCCGGAGGAAGTGCTGGACGTCCTGGTCGCTCGCACGTCGACTCCTTCCAGCCGTCTGCGGCGTTCGATCCTGTCCGGTCCGATTGATATCGACAAAATGGATTACCTGGCGCGGGACAGTCAGCACTGCGGTGTGCCGTACGGTCGGCATTTTGACCGGCATCGTCTGATGAATTCGCTGATTGTGAATGCGGCCGGCGATGGCCTGGCGATCACTTCGAAGGGCCGCACGGCGGCCGAAATGATGGTGTTTGCCCGTTACGTCATGTTCACCGAAGTGTACTGGCACCATGCAGTGCGCAGTGCCACGACGATGTTTGCGCGAGCATTTCTGGAGCTTTTGCCGCAGCTGGATTTGAATGAGCTGTTTCGGATGTCTGAGTCCGATCTGATTCGGCAGCTGCGCAGTGTGGCAGCGGGCAGTGCGGCTGAAAGGCTGATGGAAGGTGTGTTTGGACTGCGACGGGGGTTGTACAAGCGGGTGGCTGAGTACAGCATCTTTCATGAGGAGGGGCTGTACCGTCAGTTTCGACAGATGAACTGTCAGCAGCTGGCGGCGTGTTCCGAGCAGCTGGCCGAGCATTTGGGGGCAGCGGCCGGATATGCGGCGGGCCGCCTCGATCTGCTGGTGGATGCTCCGCCGCAGCACCGCGAGGTGGAATTTCGAGTGGACATCTTTCTGCCGTCTGAGCAGCGATTCAGGCCGCTGCGTGAGGTGTCACCGATTGTCGATTCGATGGCGCGTACCCAGTTCGATGACGGTGTAAAGAAGGTCCGTCTGTTTGCGACTCCGGAGCTGCGTGATGCGATACGTTCGCGTCTGAGTCCGCAGCAGACCGACGAGATTGTGTCGCGCGTGGCCGGGGGCTGAGCCACGGCAGTTTAGCGGGCAGTCAAGGTGGGGAGGGGGAGGGCAGGCAGCGGTCGGGGCACGGGCAAAAAAACAGCCGGCGGGTGTGAGCCGCCGGCCGGGAAGGATCTGGATGGCGGTCAGGCTTCAGCTGAACAGCTGCGGGATGACTCGACCGTCACGCACGATCATCACCGGTCGGCCGGTGGATGTGTGGTATTCATAGGTGTGGTCGATGCCCATCGCGTGGTAGAAGCTGGCGGCCACATCGTCAGGTGAATAGCCCTCGTGCTTCGGCATTGAGGCTGTTTCGTCGCTTTCACCCAGAACCTGACCACCACGGACTCCGCCACCGCCCAGCAGCATGAACATGTTGCGTGGATAATGGTCGCGACCGTTGCGAGTGGAATTGATTTTGGGGGTACGCCCGAATTCACCGGTGACGTAGACCACGGTGGAGTCCAGCAGTCCGCGAGCAGCCAGTCCGGTGAACAGCGCTGACAGGGCTTCATCCAGCGGCGGCAGCTGGCGGGTCTTCAGGGCCGTCCAGTTGTCGTTGTGGGTATCCCAGCCGCCGTTGCTGACCGTCACGAAGCGGACGCCCGATTCCACAAGTCGCAGTGCCAGCAGGCAGCTGGCCCCCAGCGGAGTGGCGCCGAACGCTTTGGAAAACTCGGGAGATTCCTTCGAGATGTCGAACGCTTCACGAGCCTTTGTCGATGAAATGACGGTATGTGCCTGGCGGCCGAATTCATCCATGCCGTCCAGCAGCTGACTGTCCTTTTCAACATCGCTGAAGGTGCGGTCGATCTGGGACAGCAGGCCGCGACGACGCTCCAGATCTTCCACAGTCAGGCCACCGGCCATCGTGATGCCGCGGACGCGATAGGCCTGGCCCACGACCGGGGTTGAGGTGGTGTTCATCGGAGCATATTTGACACCCAGATAGCCGGGACGCTGTGAGCTGTTCGGGATGGCGACAAACGATGGCAGTTCTTCCTGCCCTGGTCGCTCTTTGGTGATCACAGCACCGTAACCGGGGAATTCGAGTGACGGCAGCGGACGGTTGCCGGTGTTCACGTATTTTGTACCGAGTTCGTGAGCGGCCACCGAATGCGAAACGCCTCGCAGCAGCGTGAATTTGTCCATGCAGGCCGCCAGCTTCGGCAGATGCTCGGAGATCGTCACGCCTGACAGACACGTCTGAATCGGATTGAATTCACCACGGTACTCAGAAGGAGCATCAGGCTTCAGGTCGAATGTGTCCATGTGCGATGGACCACCATTCAGATTGACAAAGATGGCTGCTTTGCCTTTGGCGTTCGGATTGACGTGACTGGCGGCTGCCAGCCGGGAGTAGCTGGCCAGAGTCAGTCCGGTGGTGCCAAACACACCGGCTCGCAGAAAGTCGCGTCGAGTTGTGCCGTCACAGTTTTTGAAGATTGCCATTGAAGTGCTCCGGAAAAAAGGGGATGCCGTTGTATGCGGGGGCTCGGGCTTTCCAGCCCGAGCTGTGGTTCGAGGGTTGGGGTTAGTGGTTGACGATGAATTCGCGGGTGTTCAGCAGTGCCCAGAGGACGCCGCGAATCCCTTCCACCGGGTCTTTTGATTCAGAGATCCAGGTTTTTGCGGTCTGCAGTTCCGAATCGGTGGGCATTCGGGACAGAGTTCTGAGCCAGGCGTCGGTGATGATGGTGTCGGTGTTGAGCTGTGTGGCGGCAGCGGCAGCGACATCGGCCGTGTCAGGCTGACTGTCCTGCTGCGGATCCGCTTCGATGACTCCGCGAGCAACGGCCTGCTTTCGCAGCGTGCGAATCTGGTTTTTCAGTGAAGCGATCTGCTTTTCTGACTGTTTCTCTTCGGCGGCGGCCAGCTGATCTTCCAGTTTTTTCAGCTGTTCCTTGAAACGTGCTTTCAGCTGCGTGCGGGTACGGGCCTGCTGTGCGGCTGCCGCGTCATCACTGCTTTTGCGGGTGAACTGCAGGCCGTTTTGTTTGCAGGTTTCTGCCAGCCAGCCATCCTGGGCATCCAGCATCGACAGTACCTGGCCATCATTCTGTACAAAAATCGTCTGCAGCAGGCTGGGTTCGTCCGAACGATCGCAGTCACAGTTGCTTTCGCGGATTGAGCGACCGAAGACGGTCAGAGCATAATCGGCGGGGTTGCGATTGCGCTGCCGCAGTCCGGATCCCGGGATGGAAAGAGCTCGTTTGTCCAGCGCCGTGACGAATTCGGAATTCTTTTCGGTGCTGAGTGAAGCCTGCATCATGATGTCCCAGGCGATTTCGGCGGGCAGGCGTCGGGGCACTGCGCGACTGAAGTTGCGTTCGTCCTGGCGGTTGGTGGAGTTGGGGATCCAGCTCAGCTGATAAGTGCGGCTGTTCAGAATCTCGCGGTGCAGCCACTTCATGT
>Ga0194125_10001510_pt1 | contig 39274 bp, 39 predicted proteins | sample TA2KigC250mmetaG_FD_148626 | JGI IMG/M metagenome (GOLD analysis project Ga0194125, IMG submission 148626) | Freshwater microbial communities from Lake Tanganyika, Tanzania - TA2015034 Kigoma Deep Cast 250m | ecosystem: Environmental > Aquatic > Freshwater > Lake | place: Tanzania: Lake...
AGAGTGCGGCGATGGACCAGATCGCGCAGGCGATGCGCGAGGTGCAGCAGGCGACGGTGCAGTCGGTGGCCGGCGCGCGGCAGAGTCAGAGTGCGGCCGAGGGCCTCAACGACCTGGCCCGCCAGCTTCGATCTCTCACCGATCAGTACAAAGTCTGAGCGTGACGGGAACCATCAGATGACCTTCAGCGACGACTTCATGCGCCAACTGCTCGCCACCTTTGTGGACGAGGCGCACGAGCACATCCAGGCTGCCACGACCCATCTGCTGACCCTGGAACAGGGGGCCGGCAGCGCAGCGCGCGGCCTCCAGCCTGAGGAGGCGGCCAGCCTTTGGGCCGAGATCTTCCGCGAGATGCACAGCCTGAAAGGCGCGGCGCGCGCCATGAACCAGGAGCGGATTGACGCGCTGGCGCACTGCCTGGAAACCCTCTTCGGACGCGTGCGCAGCGGCCAGGCATCCCCCACACCGGCGCTGTTCGATGTGGTCTATCGGGCGTTGGACGGCATCGCTGATCTTGTCCAGGAGGCGGCCGGCGCCGGCCCTGCACAGGTGGATGTTGCGTCGCTGGCCGCGCAGTTGGAGGCGCTCGGCGACGGCCAGATTATTGCGCCGCGATCGGTTGCGGCCGGCGCACAGCCGGCCAGCAGCCAGCCCGAGCCGATTCGCACGGCCCTTCCGCTGGCGGCCGGCGGTGCGCCTCTCACGGCTTCTTCTCCCGCAGTGACGCTCCCTGCTGTTGCGGCCGCGGATGCGTCCCGCGTGGCCGCTCATAGCGCGCCGCCCGCTTCCCCGGCCGCCGATGCGCCCCGCGCTGCTGCTCTTCCTGCGGCGACACCGGCGTCTCCCGCAGTCGCACAGCCGGCACGCGCCGCCTCTCACCCTGACCGGCCGGCGGCTGCCGGAACGGTTGCGGCCGACGAGACCGTGCGCGTGCCGATCGGCAAGCTGGATGCGCTGATGGCGCAGATAGGCGAGTTACAGGTCGCACGTCTCGGCGCCCAGCATCGTCTGGTTGAGCTGGCCGCGCTCCTGGAAGATGTCGAGGCTGCCGAAGCCGCGGCGCGTGCGCCGGCTGCCGCGCGGCGGGGGCCGGCGAGCCAGGCTGCCCCGCTCACGGCCTTTGGCGCGGCGCGCTTGCGCGATCTCTACCAGCGGCTAGAGACCGACAACCGGCGGTTGACCCAGGTTATGGCCGGTCTGCAAGACGATGTCCGGCGCATGCGCATGTTTCCGATCGCCAATGTCTTCGAGGCTTTCCCGCGCATGGTGCGTGACCTGGCACGCGAGCTCGGCAAGGAAGTGCGGCTGGTGATGCAGGGCGGCGAGACCGAGGTGGATCGCTCGGTGCTGGAGCACATCAAGGATCCGCTGACCCATCTGCTGCGCAACGCCCTGGATCATGGCATCGAGGCGCCCGCGGCGCGGCTGGCGGCCGGCAAGTCGGAGACGGGGACCATCACCCTCAGCGCATCGCAGCGCGGGGATAGCGTGTTCATCGAGGTGGAAGACGACGGCGCGGGCATTGACGTGGCGCGCGTGCGCGCGGCAGCCATCGAGCGCGGCCATCTGACTCTCGAAGAGGCGCAAGCGATGAGCGATCGCGAGGCGTTGTGGTTGATCTTCTGTTCCGGCTTCTCCACCAGCGCGCGCGTGACGGGTCTCTCGGGCCGCGGGGTGGGGATGGATGTCGTGCGGAGCCAGATCGAGCGGCTGCGCGGGCTGATAGACGTAGACAACCGGCCGGGACGCGGGGTGCGTTTCACCCTCAACCTGCCGCTTACCGTGGCCACGACCCTCTGTCTGCTGGTGCGGGCCGGCGGACAGACCTTTGCCGCGCCGATCGCCAACGTTGCTCGCATCATGCGCCTCGATCTCGACGCAACCGCTTCAGTCGAGGGCCGGCCGGTAATTCGCCTGCCAGAGGGCGATCTGGAGACCGAGAACCGGCCGATCTTGCTGCAGGGCCTGGCCAAGACGCTCGGGCTCGCCGATGCGAAGCCAGAAGCCGCCGCTAAGCCGTCTGGGACCTCTGCGTCGGTTGGGACGCAACCGCAGCAATTCGCCGTGGTCCTGGCATCGGCTGAAAAGCGCCTCGCCTTCCAGGTGGATGCGGTCGTCAGCGCCCAGGAGATGGTGGTCAAGAACCTGCCCAAGCCCCTCCAGCGCGTGCGCCATGTCGCCGGCGCGAGCATCCTCGGCACCGGCGAGGTGGTGATCGTGCTCGATGCGCCGGGTCTGCTGCGGGCCCCGCTGCGCGCGCCAGCAGGCGACTTGGGGCCGGGCGGCCGGCTGGCTTCGCCGGCCGAAGTCGAGCCATCGCCGGAACCCGTCGCCATTCTCATCGCCGACGACTCCATCACCACACGCACCCTCGAAAAGAACATCCTGGAAGCCGCCGGCTATCGTGTGCGCACGGTCGCCGATGGGCTGGAGGCATGGCAGACGCTCCAAAACGAGGGCTGCGCGCCCGCTGGCCTTTTCAGCCTGCTGGTATCCGACGTCAGAATGCCCCGGCTGGATGGCTTTGAGCTGACGACGAAGGTGCGGGGCGATGCAGGGCTGAAGAATCTGCCGGTGATCCTGGTCACGTCGCTTGATTCGCGCGCCGATCGTGAGCGCGGCGTTCAGGTAGGCGCCGATGCCTATATCACAAAAGGCGCGTTCGATCAGGATAGCCTGCTAGAAGCTATTCGCAGGCTGATCTGAGGCGAGGCGGCGAGACCATGATCCGGGTGTTGATCGTCGAAGATTCGGCCACCAGCCGCCTCTTACTCAGGCACATCCTGGAATCCGACCCTGAGATCCAGGTGGTGGGCATGGCTGCGAATGGTCTGGAGGGAGTGCGCCTGGCGTTGGCTCTGAAGCCCGATCTGATCACCATGGACATCCGCATGCCTGTCATGGACGGTTTCGAGGCCACGCGGCGCATCATGCAGGAGCAGGCGACCCCCATCGTGGTGATCAGCTCCAGCGTAGAAGATGCAGAACTGATGATCACCTTCAACGCCATCCGGGCCGGCGCCCTGGAGGTGATCGAGAAGCCGCGCGGGGGGGATCATGGCGACTTTCAGCTGATCCGCGAACAACTGATCACGACGGTCAAGCTCATGTCCGAGGTTAAGGTCATCCATCGCTATCGCCCGTCTTCGACTGCGCCGCAACCCGCCAGCAGCCGCCGGCCAGAGGTGTGGCGTCTGCCGTCTGTCGCACGCGCTCGCCTCCATGCGCTGTCGGCCCCGCGGCGCCGGCTGTCATTGCTGGCCGTCGGCGCTTCTACCGGCGGCCCCGCAGCCCTCAACATCCTGCTCAAGGCGCTGCCGGCCGACTTCCCCTTGCCAATCGTGGCGGTCCAGCACATGGCGATTGGCTTCACTGCGGGATTGGTCTCGTGGCTCCAACTCGAGTGCCCTTTGCCGATCAAGCAGGCGGACGATGGCGAGCGCATTCGAGGCCGTTGCGTCTACTTCGCACCCGATGACACGCACCTGGAGGTCTCGAGCCGCGGGGTGTTGGCACTGAGCAAGGCGCCGCCGGTCAGCCATGTCCGGCCTTCGGCGACCGTGCTGTTCGAGTCGGCCGCACGGGTCTATGGCCCCGAGGCCATCGGCGTGCTGCTGACCGGCATGGGCGAGGATGGCGCCAAAGGGCTGAAGGAGATGCACGACCGCGGCAGTCCAACCCTGGCGCAAGACGAGGCCACCTCGGCGGTCTATGGCATGCCCAAAGTCGCGGCCGAGTTGGGCGCAGTTGACCGGGTGCTTCCCATCGGCCAGATCGGGCCGGCCATCGCCGCGTTGGTCAGCGGCGGCAGGGAATGAGAGGCTGCCTTATCGCTCAAATCTGGTCGAACAGCTCTGGGTAATCGGTCCCCACGCTATCCACCCCCATCTCGGACAGCCGCTGCAGGGCCGGCAGATCATTCGGACACCAGGGGCTGACAGCCAGCCCGGCCGCATGGGCGGCCTGCACCAGGTCAGGCGTCACGAAGGCCCACTGGGGATGAATCGCATCTGCACCGGCTGCACGGGCCGCGGCCACCGGGTCTACCAGCCGGCCCACATACAGGATGCCCGCCGCGATCTCCGGCGCGATCATCTTGGCCTCGCGCAGCACCAGGTGATCGAAGCTCAGCAGGAGCGCCTGGCGCGTCATGTCGTGCTGACGCACCAGCCGAACTACCTTTTCGGCGATGCCGGGATAGTAGATCGGCCCGTTCTTGATCTCGATGGCCACCCCCACCCGGCCCTTCGCCCATGTCAACAACTCGGCCAGGGTGAGGATGCGCTGGCCCGCGAACTCCGGCCCGTACCAACCGCCGGCGTCCAGTTTTTTGAGCTCGACGGTTGTCATATCCTTGACATAACCGTGACCATCCGTGGTGCGATCCACGGTGTGGTCGTGGATGAGCACCACCTCGCCGTTTTGGCTCAGGTGGACATCGGTCTCCACCGCGTTGACGCCCAACTCGACGGCCCGGTTGAACGAAGCCAGGGTGTTCTCCGGCGCGTGTCCCTTCGCGCCGCGATGTCCGACGCGCAGCAGGGGAGCGCCGGCCGCGCGTAGCAATGTGAGTGCCATGTGATCTTCTCCGTTATCGCTGCGAATAGGGCGCAACGTCACCCGTCATGAGTACTTCTCTACCCGAAACCTGAACAGTTCCACCGGCTCGTCCGGCTCGATCCACGCTTTCTGCCGTGCATAGGCCACTTGCGTCTCCACATCGTCAATGCCGGGGATGTCGGGCAACAGTAGACCACGGCGCCAACCGTGCTGCACGATTACGCCGTAATGTTTAGGGTCGAGCTGGGCGGTGGAGGTGATCGGCTCCGGTGGATAGAGCACGCTGACATCTATTACCAGATCATTCAGCTCGGCTGGCTGCACCGGCGCGAAGCGCGGATCACGCGTGGCGGCTGAAATGGCGTTGGCGATCGTCTCCTGCGCCAGCGTCGGTTGGCTCGGCTCGATAGTACCAATGCAACCGCGCAGGTCGCCGGTGCTCCCCGTCCGGAGCGTCACGAAGACCCCGGCCGGCTCGCCTTTGACCGCCGTGGGCGCCTCGGCCGGCTTCAGCCGGCGTCGTTCTCGCACATAGGCTTCTATCGCTGCGCGCGCCAACTTCACCAGCGGATGCTGCTCACCCCTTGTCGCTGCCATTCGCACCTCCCCCTCTAACCTCCAACCTCCAACTTCCAACCGCTAACCTTCCACTTCCAACCCCACCATCTCCGGCTCGCCCCACACCGCCCACGCCCACTGATGATCGCCCATGCCGTCGGTGGCGAAGGCGACGCGCAGGACGACGCCGGCCGGAATAGGCAGCGCCACCTCGACCGCTTCCCATTGCGACGGCCAGGCTGCGCGGCTCCACACCTGCCAGCCATCCACGCGCACGCGAAAGGCCGCCAGGCGTTCTGCGCCCTGTGCGCCATCGCGCACGCCGATGGCAAAGCGCAAGCGCAGATCGCGCACGCCGGCCGGCGCCGGCACATGGAATTCCGCGATCGCTTCGCCGCTCACCGGCGGGTGCATCCACAGGGCTGGCCGCCGATCGCCGCCGACCGTCGCCTCTGCCGTCTTGACCTCCATGCCGGCCGGATCGCGACTGGCGCGCACATCGGCGCCCGCGAGGTGCTCCAGGAAGTTGAAGCGCCAGGCGCGGGCAGATTCAGGGGGTTTCTGCAGAGCGGTCGAGTCTCGGCCAGCTCGCCAGCGCAAGAACGCAACGTAGTCGCGTACCCGCTCCTGGTTCGCGGGGGATAGCGCCGCCAGCTCATGGACCAGGGTGGTTAGCTCGGTCATTAGCCGTCTCCCGTTCGGATCATCATCGTTGTCAGCAGGAAATCCCCCATCAGATGCACAGCTCCAATACCTGTCTGGGGCCGTCGAGCGTTACGACCAACTTGTTCAGGATATTGCGACCCAAGATCGCCTCATTCCCAGATTCGTCGGCGATGACCTCAATGAGGGGAAATCGAAGGCCATTCAATCCTATGTCAACTGTATAGACGTCTACCAGGATGCGCTCGCCAAACTGGCTGCAAAGGTACTTGCGATTATCAATCGGCAGCCCCAGCGACTTGATGTGGCCGAGTGGCACAAGGGTCGCATCTGCTCCCGTATCCACGATTGCATGCAGGGGACCTACTGAGTAGGGTTCTTCTGGCGCACTCAGAAGGATCTCTACAACAGGGGCTGGTGGGACGTATTCGGCATCGTAGGCGTATTTCATGCCAAGGGTCTTCCTGTGCCAGGCGTACGGAGCCAGACCAGGTCTTCGGACTGGCTGCATACTTCTCGAATTAGCACCGGTGTGTGTCCGAATCGCGCGCGCACACGACGATAGAGGGCAGCCCGCTCTTGGTCGTGATCCACGAGTTGTCGGTTGTGGATGGCTACCCATTCGCCAAGGTGTGTCAGTCGGAGCTCAGCGTGCATGGCCATGAAGGCGGCAATCTCCCGATCGAGTTTCGCCCGCTGGGTTTCCCGAAGGTAGTGCTCGATCGCATCGTTTGCGATTTCGTTGACGCTTCTCGCATCCCGTTTGGCAGCCTGCGCCAGAGGTTCGCGCAAGTCATCCCTAAGCAGCAAAGCTTCCATTCTGTGACCTCCCGTCTTGTATGCGGGTGAGTGGCATGGTGCGCTGAACTCAGCATGGCGGAATCGCCTGCCGCCGCCGACTTCCGACTGTGCAGCGCCACAAGATTATACAGCGTTACGCCAGGAAGTCAATCACTTGACCGAAGCTGCATCCGGTGCTAGACTCGCCGGAAAACCGTGACGAGGAATCCACATGAAACTGGCTGTCAACTACTCTCGGCCGACTGCGGCGCTGTGGCGCTCAGGACCGGTCGCATTCGATCTCTTCAAGTGCCCTGCCTGGCCCGATCTGGCGGCCGAAGCCCACGCCCTGGGGCCGGTCTACGTGCATTTCCCGTTGCGCGTGGGCGCGGGCATCGGCGATGCCCTGGACGGCGAAACCGAACAGCCGGCGAACTGGCGCCAGGTCGAGGAACTCCGGGCGCTGACTGATACGCCATTTGTCAATGTGCACCTGGCGCCTCAGCCGGCGGACTGTCCCGACATCGATCCCTGCGCCGCCGATCCTGTCACGGCCAACCGGGTCGCTGAGAAGATGATCCATGACATGGCCGCGATCGTGCGTCGCTTCGGCGCGGACCGTGTGATCGCCGAGAACGATCCAGACAATGGCGAGACGCTGCGCGCGGCCTGTCTGCCAGGGGTGGTGCGCCAGGTAGTGGAGGAAGCAGGCTGCGGGCTCTTGCTCGATCTGGCCCATGTGCGCATCAGCTCGGCGGCCCTGGGGCTGAGTCCGGTTGAGTACGCCAGCCTGTTGCCCATCGAACGCCTGGCCGAAGTCCACATTTCTGGCGTGCAACTGCTGGATGCGCGCTGGCTCGACCTTGTGCGTCGCGCGGCGCCGGGGAACGATCGGCTCGAACGCTTTGCAGGTCGTTTGCTCGATCATCTGCCGATGACCGCCGCGGACTGGGAGCTTGTGACGTGGGCGTTTGCGCGCATCCACGCCGCCGTGTGGCCGCGACCGCGCACAGTGACGCTGGAGTTGGGCGGGGTCGGCGCGTTGTGGGAAGCGATCGGCCAGGAGGCGCAACTCGAGCAGACCATCGGCCGGCTGCGAGAACTGGCCTGGTAAGCCGGGCCGGGTTTCCTCAGCTCGCTGTCTCTGTCAGGCCGTCCAGGTATTCGGCCGGCGTCGCCACCGGCAGCCGGGTCTTGTTCTTGAAGCCTTGAACGAGGAGAAGGTGGAATCTTGTCAACCGCGGCCGCGGAAAAGCGCCGACACCATCTCCTCCAACGTCGGCTGGCCGATCACCTGCAGCTCGTAGCGCACGCGCTGTACCGGATGATAGATGGTCGCCACACGCGTCAGGTCAATGGGGGTGGCCGAGATCACCATGTCGCACGGCACGCGGCGAATGGTCTCTTCCAGGTCTTTGATCTGCCGGCCCCCGTAGCCCATGGCGGGGAGCAGTGCGCCGATCTCCGGGTATTGCGCAAAGGTCTCTTTGATCGCGCCGACCGTGTAGGGCCGCGGGTCAATGATCTCAGCCGCGCCGAAGCGCCGCGCGGCCACGATCCCCGCGCCGTATTTCATCTCGCCGTGGGTGAGAGTGGGGCCGTCTTCGACCACCAGCACGCGCTTGCCTCGGATGGCAACGGGATCGGGCACGAAGATGGGCGAGGCGGCCTCGACGACGACGGCGATGGGGTTGACAGCCGCCGCGCTATCGCGCACGGCCGACACGGCTGCCAGGTCGGCCGTATCCACCTTGTTGATCACGATCGCATCCGCCATGCGGAAATTGGCGGCGCCGGGGTAGTAGGTGCGTTCGTGGCCCGGTCGGTGGGGGTCGGCGACGACGATGTGCAGGTCTGGCTTGAAGAACGGCAGGTCGTTGTTGCCGCCGTCCCACAACACCACATCCGCTTCTGCTTCGGCCTGGCGCAGGATCGCCTCGTAGTCTACTCCCGCGTAGACCACCATGCCCCGGTCCAGGTGCGGCTCATACTCTTCGCGCTCCTCGATGGTGCAGGCGTGCGTGTCCAGGTCGGCGTATGTCGCGAACCGCTGTACCCGCTGCTTCACCAGGTCGCCGTAGGGCATGGGGTGGCGCACGACCACGACCTGCTTGCCCATCTTCTGGAGCAGGCCGGCGACGTGCCGGGTGGTCTGCGACTTGCCCGCGCCCGTGCGCACCGCGCAGACAGCGACGACCGGCCTGGCCGATCGCAGCATCGTCTCTTTGGGGCCGATCAGCCGGAAGTCCGCGCCGGCTGCCAGCACCGCGCTGGCCCGATCCATGACGTACTGGTGGCTGACGTCAGAGTAGGCGAAGATGACCTGATCCACCGCCAGGCTGCGGATCAGCCGCGGCAGCTCGCCCTCGGGATGAATGGGGATGCCGGCAGGATAGAGCGGCCCCGCCAGCTCAGGCGGATAACGCCGGCCTTCGATGTTGGGAATCTGCGTGGCCGTGAACGCGACCACCTCATACCGCTCGTCGCCTCGAAAGATGGCATTGAAGTTGTGGAAATCGCGCCCCGCGGCGCCCATGATGAGGACACGTTGCTTCGACATCGAAGATGGCCTCTCCTCCTCCAACCTCTAGAACGTCGGTCAAGCCCGCCCTGGGGCCGGTCCAGGGGAATGCCAAGCCCGACGGTCGGGCGGTTAAAAACCGCCGCCGCCACTGCACAGCCGATCCTTCGGCAAGCTCAGGACAGGCTCTGCGTCGGCTGGCTCTCGTCGCCGCAGGGCGACTTCGCCAGCGTTGCAGCGACCGTTCGGCTGAGCTCACGACGAAGCCTCGGCCGCCCGTGGCGGATTACTTGACCGGTGTTCTAGCTGCCGCTTCCAGCCCCAGGTCGTGGCCGATAGACCGCGCGCGCCATGCCGATGCCCAGGAAGTAGAGGGCCAACAGCGGCCCCATGACTAATGCCATGTTAAAGGGGTCCACCGTGGGCGTGATGGCCGCGGCGACGAACGCGATGCCGACGAACGCGTAGCGCCATTGCCTGGTCATGGTCTTGGGAGAGACCAGTCCCAGCCGCGCTAACAGGGTCATCACCAGCGGCGTCTCGAACGCCGCGCCGATCCACATCAGCACGGTCAGCACGAACGAGTAGTAGGCACGGATTTCCCAACTGGGTTTGGCGATCGCGCCGCCGGTGCCTTGCAGGAACGGCAACATGGCCGGCAGCATGATCAGATAGGCGAACGCCAGGCCGAGCACAAAGAAGATCGCCACCAGCGGCATCCCCAGCAGGCCGATGATGCGAAACACCGCGATCTCCTGCTCCGATTCCAGCGCGGGCCGGATGAACATCAGCGTCTGATAGGCGATCATCGGCAGCGCGAAGACAATGGCGACGCTGAGGATCACCTCCATGTACACCCACACCATGTCCACAGGTCGCAGGAAGATCATCTGGACCTCGCCTGCTGGTCGCACCAGGAACTTCAGGATCTGGTTGACGAAGACGGCCGCGGCGATCGCTCCCACTATCATGGCGCCGAATACCCAGAAGATGCGCGTGCGCAGTTCGACCAGGTGCTCCACCGCGCCGTACAGGATCTGGATCAGGCCGTAGAAGGGGCTTTCGCTTTCGGACCAAATGCGGCGAGCCTGCTCGATGGTCAACGGCGGCGTTTCAGCCTGTGAGCGGCGGAAGTTGGTGATCATCAGCCAGAGCTCCTCCAGCCCCCTGGGTAGTTTGCTGGGGCCGAGAAGCGAGAGGGCGATGATGCCGAGCAGCACCAATCCGAACACACCGGTGAAAGACATGGTCGGTTCCTTGACTGAATGACAGGACTACAGCCGCGTTCTGCTGCGCGCAGGCATGGGCGACTTCCCCCAGACGCGGCTCCACAGCCGGCGTCGGGCGGGACCTTGCGGCGGCAGGCTGCGCGGCCGCGGCAGCGACGACGTCCACCGCCGGGCCCTGGGCGGGGCCGGCCGCGGCGGTTCTTTGGCTGCTTCGCTTTCTGCCAGCCCTGGGGCAGTCGCCAGGGCCAGCGCCGCGGCCGCCAACGATTCCGCCGCGGCCGGCTCCGCGGCCGATGGCTGCGGGCGGGCCGGCAGCGTGTCCATTACCTCGGCCTGTTCTGGCGCGGCCGTCGCGGACAGTTCCGGGCCAGCCGCCTCTGCGCTGGAGGGGGGCGGGCTGATGAACTGGGCTTCTGTCCCTGCCACCTGGTTCGCTGGCGCCGCCGCGGACAATTCCGGACTGGTTGCCTCTGCGCTGGACGGGGCCAGGCCGCTGGCCTGGGCGTCTGTCCCTTCGATCTGATCCCCTGGCGCGGCCGCGGATGCTTCCGGCTCGGCGGTTGCAGCCAGCGGCTGCAGGGCCTCGGTCTCGGCAGATGGCGCAAGCTCGGCGGGCGGCGTGTCCGCGGACGCCTGGCTCGGCTCGACCGGCGCTGCGCCCTCTGACGCGGGAGGCGTTAGGCCGTCGGGCGTCGCAGGCGCGGCGACTCCCTCCGCGCCGGTCTGATGCGCCGCCAACACCGACTCCCGAAGGTCTGTGTAGTAGTTGCGCGGGGTTTCGGTGAGCGCGGCAGTCTCCTCCGCGGGCGTCTGGAGTTCCCTGGCAGAGGCCTCGAGCTCGTGGGTGGACGCCTGAAGCTCAGTTGCAGATGTCTTGAGCTCGGCCGCGGTCTCTTCTAACGGCGCGCGGACATCCTCGAACGGTTCAACCAGGGCGTCGCGGGTCTCAGCGACCTCGCGCGAGAATTCGCGCGTTGACTCGCGCATATCGCGTAGCGCGCGGCCGAGGCGGGAGCCCATCTCGGGCAGGCGGTTGGGGCCGAATACCAGCAATAGGAGGATCAGAATGACGATCAACTCCATGGGGCCGATGCCGAAGATATCCACAGTCAGTCCTTTATCGTATCGGCGGCAGGAGTCGCCGGCCGCAGCTCGATGTGATCGTGGACGCCCAACGCCGAGCCGAGCACACCGTTGACAAACCGGGGGCTATTGTCGCTGCCGAAGATCTTGGCCAGGTCCACGGCCTCGTTGATGGCGACTTTGGGGGGTGTGCCGGTGGCGCCCGTTAACTCAAATAGGGCCAGGCGCAGGATGTTGCGGTCAACGACGGCGATCTGCGAGACGGGCCAGGCAGGCGCGAAGTGCTGAATCAGACCATCGAGGTTGGCCACGTGCTGCAGCACGCCGCTGATCAGTTGGCGCAGATACGTCTCCCCTTCAACGGGCAAAGGCGTGTCTTCCAGCCGATAGGCGATGACATCGCCGGCCTGGTGGCTGGTGGTATCGAGTTCGTAAAGCGCCTGAAGCGCCAGGATGCGCGCTTGTCGCCGGAGTTGCATGAGCCTTCACTCTGCGCCGCATCCGCGAGCGATCATTCCGCGGGCGTGGCGGGCAACACTACATCGTCAATGAACACGTCTACTTTCGCCACCGGCGTGCCTGCCATTTCTTCGATGGCGCGCGTGATGCCGGTCTGGAGCGCCTCGCCCAGCCTGAGCAGATTGGCGTCCGCGTCAGCGACAATGTGCACTTCGATCTGCACGCTGTCGTCGGTCGCCTCAACGAGCAGGCCTTCTTCCATGGCGCTGCCGGCCTTCAGGCCGCGCATCTTCTGCGGCAGGGCCGCCAGACGACGAACGCCGCGCTGTTCCAACGTGGTCAGCCGCACGATCGTGGTGAGCACAGTCGGCGCGATCGTCACCTTGCCCAAGACCTGATCCATCGGAGCTCCTTCTTACTGCATCACCAGTCCACCGTCCACGCTGAGCACCTGGCCGGTGATGAAGGCGGCGCGGTCGCTGGCCAGAAAGGCGACCGCATAGGCGATCTCTTCCGGCTGGGCAAAGCGGCCCAGCGGCGTCGCCGCGATCGCCATCTGCTTTTGTTCCTCGGTCAGCACGTCTGTAAGGACCGTGGGCACGAAGCCGGGCGCAACCGCGTTCACGGTGATGCCGCGCGGACCGACCTCCTTGGCCAATGCCTTCGTGAAGCCGATCAGACCCGCCTTGGACGCTGAGTAGTTGGTCTGCCCCGCCTGTCCAGCCAGACCCGACACCGAAGTGATGTTGATGATGCGGCCGTTGCGTTGCTTGAACATGGGCCGCAGCACTGCCTTCGAGCAGTTGTAGGCGCTCTTCAGATTGGTCCGCAGCACGGTATCCCAGGCGTCTTCGCTCATCATCATCAGCAGCGTGTCACGGGTGACGCCGGCGTTGTTGACCAGGATGTCCACGCGGCCGTAGCGGTCAATCGTTTCTTTGATCAGCCGCTGCGCGTCAGCCAACAGGCTCACATCGGCCTGGATGACGGCCGCCTGCCCGCCGGATGCGGAGATCTGGCTGGCTACGGCCGTCGCCTGGGTCTCACTGTCGCGGTGATTGATGACGACCCGCGCACCCTGGCCGGCCAGCTCGGCCGCGATGGCCGCGCCGATGCCACGCGAACTGCCGGTGACGATGGCGATCTTATCCTGTAGCATGTTTGCCCCCTGACGTTGAGGCTGAGGTTGAGCCTCACCGACCGCCGCTGGCTCGGTCGGAGACCGGCCAGAGCGAGAGCCTCACCGACCGCCGCTGGCTCGGTCGGAGACCGGCCAGAGCGAGAGCCTCACCGACCACCGCTGGCTCGGTCGGAGACCGGCCAGAGCGAGAGCCTCACCGACCGCCGCTGGCTCGGTCGGAGACCGGCCAGAGCGAGAGCCTCACCGACCGCCGCTGGCTCGGTCGGAGACCGGCCAGAGCGGGAAGACCTTAACCTTAGCCTTAACCTTAACCTTCACTACGCGCCGCGGATGTCTGTTGGCACGGCGATGTTGGCCGTCTCCGCGCTGGCCACGATGCGTTTCACCAGGCCGGTCAAGACGTTGCCTGGGCCGATTTCGATGAAACGAACCACGCCTGCGTCGGCCATCCGGACGATCGAGGCGGTCCAGCGGACGGGCGCGGTCAGTTGGGTGACGAGTTCCTCACGGATAGCTTCGGCGGTCTCCAGTGGCGCTGCGCGAACGTTGCCGATGACCGGCGCGACCGGCGCGACAAAAGGCGTGGCGGCCACGGCCGCCGCGAACTCCTGGGCGGCAGACGCCATCAGCGCGGAATGAGCCGCCACGCTGACCGCCAGGGGGATGACGCGGCCGCCCGCAGCCTTCGCCAGCGCGGTCGCCGCGGCCACGCCGGCCGGCGCGCCCGAGATGACCACCTGGCCCGGCGAGTTGTAGTTGGCCACCTGGACCACATCGTTCGCCTCGGCCGCGGCCTGGGCGCAGATGGCGGCGACCTGTTCGTCGGCCAGCTTCAGCACCGCAGCCATGCTGCCAGGCCGCGCCTGGCCGGCTCTGGCCATCAGCTCACCGCGCACGCGCGTGAGCCGGACCGCGTCTGCGAAGCTCAGCGCGCCGGCGGCCACCAGCGCGCTGTACTCGCCCAGGCTGTGGCCGGCGACATAGTCAGCCGCGGGTGCGGCAGGGTGCGCCGTCTGCCAGGCGCGCAGCGCGGCGATGCTGGCGGCCAGGATCGCGGGCTGGGCGTTGCGCGTTTCGGTCAGCGTCTCCAACGGCCCCTGAAAGCACAGCTCAGACAGCCGGAAACGGAGGATGTCGTCGGCCTCGGTGAAGGCCGCGCGCGCGCTCGGGAACTCCTGGGCCAGCGCCTGGCCCATGCCGACGCACTGGGAACCTTGACCAGGGAACAGGTGTGCAGTCTGCATCGTGTATCGTCCGCAACGGCTCGGTCAGGACGCTGCTATGACTTCTTCTCTTCTTTCTTATGCTCGATGATCGTCTCGCCCTTGTAGGCGCCGCACTCTGGGCATACCTGGTGCGGTCGGCGCAGCGCGCCGCACTGCGGACAGGCAACCAGGTGCAGCGGAGACAGGGCGTCATGGGCGCGCCGGCGATCGCGGCGTCCCTTGGAAAGCTTGCGTTTTGGATGAGGTGGCACGGGAAACTCCTTGTTTCAGTTTACGATTCGTTGTTCTGCAACAGCTTCGCCAGGATCGCCCAACGAGCATCCGGCTCCGCTTCGCAGGTGCACGTTTCTTCATTCAGGTTCTGGCCGCAAATGACGCATAGCCCGCGACAGTCTGGCCGACAGAGCGGGTGCATCGGCGCGGCCACCAGTGCGTTCTGGCGCAGCACCTCGCCGAGGTCCAGCAGATGGCGGTCATCAATCCAGAGCGCGCGATCGTCCTCCTCGGGCGTGATGGCCTGGCCGGTCAGAACGTCCACCGTTTGCGCGAAGACCTCTTCGAGCTCGATCTCCAGCGTTAGCGCCACTGGCTCCAGACAGCGAGAACACGGCAGAACCGCCTGACTGGTCAGCGCGCCTTGCACCAGCACTCCGCCATCGGTGTGCGTCAGCCGCATCGGTCCTGTCATGGCCAACTCGACCGTGCTATCTGCTTGCGCCAGTTCGGGGGCCAGACGCCGGACATCGGCCGCCACCTGGCCAGCGCGCACAGCGCCGATAGGTTCTTTGAGTAGTTGAGCGACGTTAAAGGTCAGATTCTCGATCACGGCATTCACCTGGCAGGCACGGCTGGCTGTTCGCCCGTCTGTCTGTTGCCTGCAGGCTGCCGTCTGTCAGACGAAAGCCCATCGTCTGTCTCGGCCAGCGGCCTTCAGGCACAAACGGCCATTATAGGCGAGACGATTGCCCCTGTCAAAATCACGCGCCGCCTTCTGTGCGCTCGCTGCCCTCCTGTTGAAGCATCCGCTGGCCAGCCTGCACCTCGCGCAGCAGGCGCTCGAGACGCGCTTCGAGACCGCTGAAGTGACCTATGACATACTGCCGGGCGTCGGCGCGCAACGCAGCCGCCCGCTGCTCAGCGTCTCTCTCGATCTCTCGCGCGCGCTGGCGGGCAGCCTGCACCGCCTGATGATCGTCCAGGCGCACGTTGAGTTGGCTCTGGGCCTCCTCGGCCATGCGGCGGGCTTGCGCACGGGCATCGGCGAGGATGCGTTCGCGTTCGCTTGCGATGCGCTGGCCGAGGCGCACCTCATCGGGCGCGGCCTGGCGCATCTGGCCCAGGATTTGGCGGACGGCCCTCTCGTCTATCAGGATCTTGCCGCTTACAGGCACATGGATGGCGCGCTGAAGCAGGGTTTCCAGTTCGTCAATCAGGCTCATCATGTCCATGGCGCACCTTTTCTGTCTTCATTGAGCAAACAATCAGTTGTCAGTCGCGTGTCGAGGCCGTCATGCGCACGACGTTGGCGCCGCTTTGCCCCAGCTCGGCCAGTCGGACGCGCAGCGCAGCCTGCACGACTTCGGGCGCGAGCCCCGAGACATCGCCGCCCAAAACCGCTACTTCCTTGAGAATGGTCGAGCTGAGATAGGCGTAGCCCAGGTTGGTCATCAGACACATGAGCTCGATGTCAGGCGCCAGCTTCTTGTTGGTGTGCGCCATCTGCAGCTCGTATTCGAAGTCGGAGATGGCGCGCAGTCCGCGCACCAGCACGGAGGCGCCGATCTCTGCCGCGAACTCCACCGTCAGGCCGCGGTAGGGGAGGACGCGGATGTTGGGTTGATGCGCCAGGCATTCTCTGGCCAGGGCCAGGCGTTGCGCGGTGTCGAAGAGCAACGATTTGGGTGGGCTGTCATAGATGCCGATGACCAGCTCATCGAACAGCCGCGCGGCACGTATCGCGATGTCCACATGTCCGTTGTGAATCGGGTCGAACGTACCCGGATAGAGGGCTCTGATCATGCGCATTAACTCACGTCCCCTGCCCCGCGCCACAGCGCAGCGACCTGCTGCGCCAGGCCGGCATGCTCTGGGTGGCTCAGGCTCGGATCGGAGGCGAACAGCTTTTGGGCGGCGCCGCGGGCGGCCTCCAGCGTGCGCAGGTCGCCCAACTGCGCGGTGTGCAGCGGCGGCAGGCCGCTCTGTCGTGTGCCGAAGAAATCGCCCGGACCGCGCAGATCGAGGTCAATCTGGGCCAGGGCAAAGCCGTTGTTGATAGTCTCCAGCGCCCGCAGGCGCTTGACGCTCTCACCCTCCTGCGCGTCTGACACCAGCAGGCAATAGGATGGGTGTTCTCCGCGGCCCACACGCCCGCGGAATTGGTGCAGTTGCGCCAGGCCGAAACGTTCGGCGCCCTCAACCAGCATTACGGTTGCGTTCGGCACGTCAATCCCCACTTCCACAACGGAAGTGGCGACCAGAATCTGCAACTCGCCGGCCGCGAACGCGGCCATCACAGCGTCTTTTTCCTCGCTCTTCAGACGGCCATGCAACAAGCCCAGTCGCAGGTCGGGGAAGATGGCGCTCTGCAGGCGTGCATGTTCCGCCACGGCCGCCCTGACATCGCCGCCGACGGCCGGCGCAGCCCGACTTGTAGATTCCTCGACCAGTGGATAGATGATGAACGCCTGGCGGCCAGCTTCGATCTGGCGGCGGATGAACGCGTAGGCGTGCTCGCGTTGGGTTGAAGCCATCCACTTGGTCTTGATGGGCGCGCGGCCAGCCGGCATCTCATCCATGACCGAGACATCCAGGTCGCCGTAGAGGGTCAGGGCCAGCGAGCGCGGGATGGGGGTGGCGCTCATGACCAGCAAATGGGGCTGTGCGCCTTTCTGCCGTAGAGCAGCCCTCTGCTCAACTCCGAAGCGATGCTGCTCGTCCACAACCGCCAGCGCCAGGTTGTGGAAGGCAACATCCTCTTGCATCAGGGCGTGCGTACCGACGGCGATGTCAATGTCGCCCGCGGCCAGGGCCGCCAATGCCTCGTTGCGTTCGCTGCCCCGCAGATGACCGGTGAACAGGCCCACCCGAACCGGCCGGCCGGCGCCGGGATGATGCAGGTTGGCGAACTGGCGGGTGAAGGAACGTGCGTGCTGTTCGGCCAGAATCTCGGTGGGGGCCACGATTGCGCCTTGCGCGGCGTTGGCGACCGCGACCCACAGCGCAGCCGCGGCCACTGCGGTCTTGCCAGAGCCGACATCGCCCTGCAGCAAACGGATCATGGGCTGTGGTCGCTGCAGATCGGCTGTGATGTCGGCCAGGGCGCGTTGCTGCGCCGCTGTCATGGTGAACGGCAAACTGGCCAGGAACGGCGCCAACACACGGCTGTTGGCCGCCAGGGCGCGGGCCGGCTGGCTCAGATAGCGCTGGCGCTGACCCAATACGCCCAGTTGCAGGAGCAAGAACTCATCGAAGCTGAGCCGGCGGTGCGCAGCCTTGAGCCGCTCGGCGTTGTCGGGGAAGTGGATCTGCGTCAGCGCCTCCGACAGCGTCATCAACCCCATCTCGCGGCGCACACTTTCAGGCAAGAAATCGGGCAGGGCGCCGGCCCACGCCTCCAAGGCCCGGTTGAGGACCACCCGCAGCCAGCGGGCCGTGATGCCTTCGGTCAACGGGTAGACGGGAACCAGCCGGCCCGTATGAACCTGGCGTCGCTCTAGCGGCTCGAACTCCGGGTTGCGGATCAGCAGACGCCCACGGTAGCTGTCTATCTTGCCACTGAAGGCGTAGGCATGGCCGGCGCGCAGCCGTCGCTCGACATAAGGATTGAACCAGGTCATCTCCATTTCGCCGGTCCCGTCGCCGACGATGGCCGAGATCATCTTGCGGTTCTCGCCGATGATGCGGCTGCTGAGCTTCCAGACCGTGGCGATGACGGTCGCTTCTTCACCGTAGACCAGCCTGTCAATGGTGCGCAGCGAACTGTAGTCATCGTAGCGCCGCGGCAGCAGGTAGAGCAGATCACGCACGGTGCGCACGCCCAGTTTGGCCAGCTTATCGGCGAAGCTGGGGCCGATGCCGGGCAGGCGTATGACCGGCGCCGCGAGGCCGGGGGCCGGTCTGGCGGGCCTGGACGGCTCGCTCGCTGCCACCGGGGCTTCGGTCGCGGGCCGCCGGGCAGCAGGGAGAGTCGCCCACGGGTCTGTCAGCGCCTCTGGGTCGGGTGCGGATTCTGCCCGCATCCGAGCTGCGGCCGGTCGGGGCTGGGGTTCCTCTGTGGATATGCCCCGCGCGCTGCCAGCAGGCGGGGCCGAGATCGTGGCGTTTTCGACCGGCTGTGGCCGCGGCAAACGCGGCAGCGGCGGGGCGACGTCGGGCGGGGCTCCCCCGAGTCTGTAGGCGGCGGGAGCTTGTGCTGGCCTGTCAGATGGACTCTTGTCCGGCGCCGCAGCCGACCGGCCGGCGACCGGCTCAGGGCACGCCGGCGCTTCACCGGTGCAGAACGCCGGTTTGGTCAGCGCGGGTAAACTTGTCTCTGTCGTCCGCTCAGGGCGCAATTCTGCCGGCGCCTGGTTGACGGCCTGGGGTCGGGGTGGCGCCCATTCTGGTCCCGCAACGTCCGGCGTCGCCGCGCGCGCGCGCCGGACGATCTGCTCTACGATGCGCTCGCGTGCAGCCAGGTCTTCGACGGCCGGATAGCCGAGCAAGAGCGCGACGATCTCATCTACCGCGGCCGGGTTGTCTGCCTGGCCGCGCGCCTCAACCTCCCAGCGGCTGGCGAACTTGTCCAGGCCGCCGATGACAGCTTTGTTCCGGAATCCTTGTTTGCGTTCCAGCGAAAGGATCTTGATTAGACGCGAGAAAGGGCTATCCATGCGTTACGCTCTGCTCTGCCATCCCAGACGCGGGCGGCCGTGTCTCATCGCACGCCTTCGTAGACGATGACGCCCATCGCCTTTGGCCCGATGTGGACAGCGAGCGATGGCGAATAGCTGATGACCGGGAATTCGCGCTGGGGGTAGATAAGCTCCAAACGTTCGAGCAACTGCGCAGCTTCGACTTCGAAGTCTTGTTGCAGCAGGTACATCTGTTCGATATGAGAGAACTCGACAATGAAGTCGTACAACTCATCCACGGCCCGGCTATAGGTGCGCACCTTCTCGATGGGCAACAGGTCGCCATCCTCCATCGTCGAGAGAGGCTTTAAGCCAAGCATGGCGCCCAAGAGCGCCTGGGCTGGCCCCAGCCGGCCCCAGGCATCCAGGTACTCCAGAGAGTCGGAGAAGAACAGGGCGTACATGCGGGGCATCATGCCGCGCACCACGCGCAAGATTTCGGGAATCGGGGCGCCGGCGGCCGCGGCCTGGGCCGCAGCCTCGACGATCAAACCCAACCCGACCGAAGTGGTCGCCGTGTCTACCACCACGATGCGCTGCCGCCCTGCGAAGCTGTCGGCGACCCGGCGCGTCACCTCGGCGACCTCGTTCAGCGCGGACGACATGTGGATGCACAGGATCTTATCGGCGCCCTGGCTTAAGCGTCTGAACAGGCCGTGTACATAGGCCGCCGACGGCGCTTCGACGGTGAGGCTCTTCGGGTCCTGCGCCTGTTTGCGGAAGAAGATGTCGTCCAGTTGGTTGACTCGTTCGAGGTAACTCTGCTGTCCCACGCGCACGGTGAGGGGCAAGACCTCGATGCCGAGTTGGGCGATCAGCTCAGGATGTGGGAAGTATGCGTTTGTATCGGTGACGATCTTGACATTGGCCACGGTGATCTCGCGAGGGTGGATTCTGGATTTCGACTCTGCTGTGTTCAGGGCAAACCCAGTCGGCTATTCGGCCGAGATGATGTAATGATAGAAAGGCTGGCCGCCGGCAACGGTCTCAATGTCCTGGTCGGGGTACAATTCCTGAAGTCGGGACTGTAAGAGCTCGGCATCGGCGGCCGAGACCGGCTGGCCATAGTAGAGCGTGATCACTTCGAGTTCCGACGCGTGCATCTGCTCGAGCAGCATCTCGGCCACCTCTGCGCTGGTGAGTCCTTTGGCAGTGAGCCGGTCGTTCAGCAGCCCGATCACCTCGCCAGCGTGTACTTCGATGCCGTCGAAGCTGGCATCCTGCACGGCGATCGTCACCTCCCCGGTCTGCACGTGCCCCAGGGCGCTCGTCATCGCCTGGGCGTTGCGTTCCAGGCTTGTATGTGGGTTGAAGCCCAGCAGCGCGCTGATGCCCTGGGGGATGGACTTGCTGGGCACGACGACCACCGACTTGCTCGCATCCGCCAGCAGTTGGGCCTGTTGCGCGGCCATGATGATGTTGCCGTTGTTGGGTAGAATGATGACCTGGGAACCGGGAAGCCGCTGGATCGCCTGGTAGATCTCCTGGGTGCTTGGGTTCATCGTTTGGCCGCCAGAGATGATGATGTGTGCACCCAGGCTTTTGAAGACCTGCGCCAGGCCGGCCCCCGGCGCAACCGCCACGATCCCAGGCCCTTCGATCGGGCCCAGGGGAGCCTCGCTCGCCGCGGCAGCCACCGCCTGCGTGGGCGCGGCTGCACTTGTGGGCTGCGCCGCTGGCTCGTAGCCGGGCGGCATGGCGGGCATCTGCATATCGTCCATGTTCTCGACGATCACATCGGTGACAAAACCGAGGGTGACGGCGTATGATAGAGGCACGCCAGGGTTCGGCACGTGGACGTGCACTTTGATCAGGCTCTGCGTGCCCTCGACCAGGGGGCAATCGCCCATGGCCGAGATCTGGTCGCGAATGGTGGTCACATCCAGGTCTGCACCCTCGACCAGGAATTGCACATCGAAGCCATAGAACAGGGGCGGCAGCGGCCGGCTGCCTTTTGCCGATTCTGCCGGAGGGGGCGGCGCGCTGGGCGCAACGGCCGGCGCTGGCCTGCCGGGCAAGACGGCTGCCTCCACGCCGATCGTCTGACCGGTCAGCTTGCGGTGCATCCCTTCCAGGATGTAGAACAACCCCTTCCCGCCGCTGTCCACCTTGCCGGTCTGCGCCAACACCGGCAGCAGGCGCGGCGTGTTGGCGACCGCTTCGTCGGCGGCGCGCACGGTCCGGCCGAGCACAAAACTCAGGTCCGGGTCGAGATCGGCGGCGCTTCTGGCAGCCTCGGCCGCCTCGCGGATCACCGTCAGGATGGTGCCTTCGACCGGCCGATTGACGCCCTTGTAGGCGATGCGGCTGCCCTCGGCCAGCGCTGCGGCCAGTTGCGGACCGGTGAGCGTAATCTCGCCGTCCAGGCTGCGCGCGATGCCGCGCAGGATTTGCGAGAGGATGACGCCGGAGTTGCCGCGTGCGCCCATCAGCGCGCCGTGCGCAGCCGCCTTGACCACTTCGCCGATGCTGCGCACGTGCTCAGGTATGATCTCCTGGCACGCGGACCGCATGGTCAGCAGCATGTTCGTGCCGGTGTCGCCGTCGGGCACCGGGAACACGTTGAGCGCGTTGACGATCTCGTGGTGGTGATCGAGCCAGGTCAGGCCGGCCTTGAGCAACTCACGGAAAGCTGAGCCGTCAAGACTCGCCACGGGCTGCGCGCTGTGTGATCGCTCAGCCTCGGTTTGTACGGCGCCGGCGCTTGCCGGCGGTCTGCGAACCAGGCTATCTGTCGCTGCCAAAATGCTTCCTCCGAAACAGTCGTTACTGCGCGCCATTTGGCATGCGCAGCCCCTGGACGTGGACGTTGACCGCAGCTATGGGAACACCCAAGGTCTGCTCCAGGGCGTACTTGACGCTGTTCTGCACCCCATGTGCGACTTCGGAGATGCGAGTGCCGTATTGGATGATCACATACAGATCTACGACGACCGAGCCATCGTGCACGTGTACGTCTACACCGCGGCCCCAGCGATCGGGCTGCAGCAGATCAGCCAGCCCGCCAATCAAGTTCTTGCTGGCCACGCCGACCACGCCATAGCATCTTAACACAGCGTCACCGGCGATGGTCGCGATGGCATGTGGCGAAATCTCGATGCGCCCCTGCCTGGTTTGGTCAGTCATGGAGAACCTTTCTCCGTTCAGTCCGGGTTTTGCGAAAACCGTTCGGTTGTGGTAATATCTGTATCACTGTGGCCGGGTCCTCTCATGGCTCGGTCACTGGTCTGTCTACGACATCGAGCATCTACGACGAGGGGGTAACACCGATGGCCAAGTGTGATGTTTGCGGCAAGGGGCCACAGTTTGGGCACAATGTCAGCCATTCCATGCGCCACACGAAGCGCCGCTGGAACGTGAACGTGCAGCGCATGCGCACGACAGAAGATGGGGTCGCGAAGCGCCTGTACATCTGCGCCAAGTGCCTCAAGACCCGGCAGAAGACTCGCTGAACGCCAACGAGTCAGCTCTGGCAGCCGGCTGCGAATGCGCCGGCTGCTTCTTTTTAACCGCGACAGGCGGCCTCGCGCAGCGCAGTGATGCCAGCCGCCACTCCCTGGGTGTGACGAAACACCGACGTGCCGGCCACCAACACCCGCGCGCCGGCCGCAACTGCCACGGGCGCGGTGGCGGCGTCAATGCCGCCGTCCACTTCGATCTCCACGGCCGGCGCCACGGTCGCGAGCAGCGCGGCCAGCCGGGCGATCTTGTCGCTCATGGTCGGGATGTAGCTCTGCCCGCCGAAGCCGGGGTTGACGGTCATCACGAGCACCTGCGCGACGAACGGCAGGCTCTCGGCCACCGTTTCCAGTCCTGTCGCCGGATTGAGCGTCACCCCTGGCTGCACGCCCAACTCGCGGATTTGCTGGATCGTGCGGTGCAGGTGTGGGCAGGTCTCGACGTGGACCGTCAGAATGCTCGCGCCGGCACTGGCAAAATCGGCCAGGTAGCGTTCTGGCCTTTCGATCATCAGATGAACATCGAGCGGCAGCCGCGTGTGCTGGCGCAGCGCGGCCACCACGGGCGGCCCGATGGTTATGTTGGGCACGAAATGGCCATCCATCACGTCCACGTGGATGTAATCGGCGCCCCCAGCCTCGGCGGCCCGCACGGCTGCGCCCAGGTTGGCGAAATCGGCTGATAGAATGGATGGCGCGATCTTGATCAAAGCTGGTTTTCCTACATGATACGACCCCATAGCGACAGGGCCGCACATTTGCCTTCCGGCATCACAGGAGCCGAACCTGTGGGGTCCGGCTCCTGAACAGCGCCATCATACACCGAAACAGGGAAAAGCGCAAAGCCGCGGCAAGTCATTGACCGGCCAGCATGATCGCCTCTGCCAGGTCCTCGGCAGTGACGCCTGGCGACTGGATGGCTGACTCGCGGTAGATCTGGCTCAGGCCGGCGATCAACGTGGGCCGGGCATATTTCAGTCCGGCCGCTCCTGCCTCGAGCGCGGCGACCGCGCCGGCCGGGAACATGGTGAAGTCGCCGGTGATGGACACGTCATCCACTCGATCTTCACGGAGCCGAGCAGACACTCGAATCAGCCCGCCAGGCGCTTTGTAGGCCCCTTCCACTACCCGCACTCCCGCATGGATCTTCACGCCCTGGCGGCCGCGGCCGATCTGGGCGACGTGACGAGTTCTCGCGAGGAGCCACTCCTCGGAGGCGAAGCGGGCATCCAGCGTGGTCGCCGCCGCTTCTTCGGCGTCGGACCACGCGCCAGGGACGATGACGGCCCCCAGCGCGGCCGCGCAACGCTCCAGGTAGGCGGTCAGCACGGCCTGGCGTCGCGTCTCGAAGCCCGACTCTTGGCAGAAGCCCGGTATCTGCTCCGCGATGGTGGTCATGTATTGCTCCAGGCCCTGGAACACCTTATCGCGCATCTTCTCGGAAGACACCTTCAGCACACGCGCCATCGTCATCTTGTCGAAGGTGAACATCAGGCTGCCCACGAGCACCTCGGCCTCCCCGATCTGCGCCGCGCCCGTACCGCCAATCTTCCGGCCGTTCACGTGAATGTCGTTGACGGGCCGGAAGTAGGCGGGGATGCTCAGGCTCTGATAGGTCTCGACCAGCGGCCGTGCGAAGAGGGCAAACCGCTGCGTCAGGTCCGCGGGCAAAGCGACCCGCGTGGTCCCGGCATCACCGGCAGATCGGCCGCGGCCGAACACCCACTGCACGAACACCTGGCCGCCATCCAGGTAGACAGCGCCGCCGCCCACCTCCCGGCGGATGACGGATAGCCCGTGGGCGCGGCAATAGGCCAGATCCACCTCCTGTTCCGCATCCTGATGATACCCGATGCTGACATAGGGTGCATCCGGCCGCACCAGGATCACCGTATCGGTTGTGGTCTCTGTCATCGCATAGGCGACGGCGTGATAGACCGTCTGCGAGCGGATCGGCTTCACGACGCCGAGGTCGAGCAGGCGAATTCGCTTCATGTGCATGGCTCCCAAAGAGGCGCGATTCCCGCGACCGTGCTATACTCAGCGTCGCGTCTCACATAGTATCAGTAGATCATAGTATCAGTAGATCACAAATGCTCAGGCCGGATCCGTAATCCGGCGGGTCATGGACCCGCTTGGAGCATGAGCGTCTCATGTAGTATATCACAGTGTCCAGAGGAGTCTTGAACCGTGCGCCCAGAAGCGATCGTCGTGGTCTCCGGACTGCCGCGCTCTGGCACCTCGATGATGATGATGATGCTCGAGGCGGCCGGCGTGCCCATCTTGACCGACAGCGTGCGTTCAGCCGATGAGGACAACCCCAGAGGCTACTTCGAGTTCGAGCGGGTGAAGGCGATTGCTCAGGATCAGGGCTGGCTGGAGGAGGCCCAGGGCAAGGCGGTCAAGGTGATTTCCGAGCTGCTCATGCGTCTGCCGGCCGATTATCATTACATGGTGATCTTCATGCGCCGCGACATGCAGGAGATCCTGGCTTCGCAGCGGCAGATGCTGATGCGTCGCGGGCAGCCGGCCGACGCGCTGGATGATGCCAGACTGACGAGGATCTTTGGCCACCATCTGCGCCGGGTGGAGCAGTGGATCGCCGGCCAGCCGAATGTCGAGTGTCTCTACGTCAGCTACAATGCGATGCTGGCCCGGCCCCGCGACCAGGCCGGCCGGGTGAATACGTTCCTGGGCGGCGCGCTCGATGTGGAGGCGATGATCGCAGTGGTGGATCACACGCTGCACCGACAGCGGAACCCACGCGTGTGATGCCACCCTGGCGCCAAACCTGCCCGTATGCAAACACACAGGCTCCCGGGATTGGCGAAATCGCGGCGAGGGCCTGGTCGAAAGCGCTTGCCCGTGGTGCCTGTTCATGCTAGACTGTATCTCGAGCGGGATCGCTTGCCGCAGGTGTTGGAGTTGGCATTGAAACGCCTGCCGCCTCGCCGTGCCACAGCCGCACCGGCGGCCGTGTCGTCTGTACTCGCCTTCACCGAGATGATCGAGTTTCTGTCCGGCCATCCCACGGCCGAGCAGATCTTGGCGTTTCGGATCTCACCTCAAGCCCAAGTTCGGCTAAGCGATCTCCTGGAGAAAAGCCGCGAATCAGGTCTGAGTGAAACCGAAAGCGCGGAGCTGGACTGGTACGAATACGTGCACGACATCATGACCCGCCTGAAGGTCCAAGTTCGTCCTGCCCCGCGCGGTTGATCTATCATGGCCACCGTTCTTCCTGCTGCCCTGCGCCGATTGGTCGTCCAGCGCGCCGGAAAGCGCTGCGAGTTCTGTCTGATTCATCAAGACGATATTCCACAGCAGCACGAGATAGACCATCTGGTTGCGCGCAAGCATCAAGGGCGCTACCCAGGTTAGGAATGAGGATTACATAACTGTCCCATCTGGCTTACCCGAAGCGGAGCATCCTGAGCGGAGCAGCCGGTTTGTGGCTGCGTAGTCGAAGAGCCTGTCCTGAGCGAAGTCGAAGGAATGCGGAGCGTTTTGGGCACACAAGGCCGCATCCTTCGACTACGTCCGGCACACGACGCCGGACTCCGCTCAGGATGCTTGCGTGGCGCGGACAGTTATTTAATTCCCGTTCCTTAGTGAAGTGAGTGTTACCTGGGCAGTGGGATCTGCGACCAGGTCCGGCCGCGGTCGGTCGTGCGCAGCAAGGCGCCGGTCGCAGGCGGCGGGTCGTAGCAGTGAAGCGTCACGTAGAGGCTGGGGCCGCTGCCCCAGGCCAGCGGCTGGACGAAATGGCCGGGGCCGAAAGAGGCGACTTGCTCCCAGCGAACGTTGCTGCCCACCATCTCCTTCGGGTTCGGGCTATAGAGCAGAGCTCCGCCGGACCCCGCGGCCCACAGCGTGCTCTCGTCAGCGCGCCAGGCCAGGCCCAGTGACATCGGCGCCGGAAACGGGTAGCCTTGGATAGGGGCAGTGATGGGGCTCCAGAGTCCGGGCGGTTGACCGCGTGCCAGGTGGGGTACGCCCCGGCTGTTCCACGCATAGGCGAACAGCACGTTGCGGTCGTTCGGGTCAATCAAGACGTTGGCGGCCATTGTCCGAAAGTCGCCCAACCCCACGCCCGCGGCCCCCCACGTCCGACCGTGATCGGTGCTGCGGATGACGCCCCAGTGGTTTTGCAGATAGCCGCCGCTCCACAACACGTTCGGATCGTCGAACTCCACCGCGATGCCAACCGCAGGCACATAGCTCCCGGCCACCGACCAGGAATCGCCCGCATCGTCGCTGTAGATCAGCTCGTTGCCGATGCCCAGCCAGAGGGTGAAGGGCGGCGTGTAGTCGCCGCCGAGGGTTCGGCCAGGCTTGCCGAACCGACGAGCCAGCTCCAGATCGCGCCAGGACGCGCCGCCATCGGTCGAGGCGACCAGCCGGCCGGTGTTGTCCAGCACGTAGAGCGACTCCGGCTCAGTCGGCTGGGCCAGCATGTAGACGGGAAAGAGATCGCTGAAGCTGAAGACAACCTCTGTGGCGGTAGGAGAGGCCGTGGAGGTCACGGTCGGCCGCGGCGTCGGCGTCGGCGAAGGTGTGGCGGTTGGCGTCGCCGTCCCCGTCTCCGTCCCCGTCGGGGAGGCTGTCGCACTCGGGGAGGCTGTCGCACTGGGCGTCGGCGGCTGGCAGCGAAAGCCCACGAGCGGCAGCCACCCGACCGGCGCCAGCACGGGAGTAGCGGTCGGCGTGTGCGTGGCGCCGGGCGTGACTGTGGGTGTCGGCGTCCCCGTCCCCGTCGGGGAGGCTGTCGCACTCGGGGAGGCTGTCGCACTCGCACTGGCACTCGGCGTGGCGGTCGGCGTCACGGCCGGCGTTGCGTGGCAGACCCGAACGCTGAGGTAGTCGAGGTACTGGGCGGCGATCGGCCCAGCGCCGTCGTTCAGGGTTCCGAATTGCAGGCGGACGAGCTGCCCCCGATGGGCGTTCAGATCGAACTGTTCGTTGATCCATGCGCGGTTGTCGTCGAGCCGCGCATAGAGGAAACGGATCGCGCCCCCTGGCGGCGCGATGACCATGCCGTATTGCAGGTCGCCGGCCAGGGTCCCCGCAACGCGGTAGAACTCATCCAGCGTGGTCGCGGCCAGAAGCGCGGCCAGGCCTGCCGGCGGCGACGTTTCAGCGGTTTCTGCGCCCTCGCCGTCCGTTCCCTGGACTTGCGGCCAGCGCCAGAGGCTCAGCGTGACGTTTCCTGTCGCAGGCAGCGCGACATCCTGGCTGAAGTCGCTGAAGCTGTAGCGGTTGTCGGCCGGCTCCACGATGCCGGTGCGCATCGAGAAGTAGCCGTGGTAGCGCCTGTCGCTGGTGCGCGCCGCGGGATAGGCAGTCTGCGGAATCCGCCAGCCGTAGTCGTGTTCGAAGCTGCGATTGACCAGGAGCTCGTGGCAAGGTGGAGGCGTGGCGGTGGGCGCTACGCTGGCCGCGAGTCGCCAGGCTCCCTCTCCACCGACCAGTAGCATGTCGGTCGTTCCGACGGGCGCGGCCAGGCTGCGCGGGGGCGAGCCGTTGGGCAAAGCGCCCAGATTGCGCCAGGTCAGCCCATCATCGGCGCTGCTGAAGATGTCTGGCCCGAAGACCCGATCGTCCAACGGGTTATCGTCATAGGTGGCCAGGAAGATCTCAGGCCGGGCAGGATAGCCCTGGCCCAATGCCAGTGCGCTAACTGGCGCATCGGGTGAGGGGGCAACGGCCGCCCAGTTTAGCCCGCCGTCCGTGCTGCGCCAGAGCTGGTCGTGGCGGCTGTAGGGCGGGTCGGAGTCGTACCGATAAATGGCCAGGAAGAGGGTGTCGCCGCCCGTTCCGGCTGGCCCAACCGCCAGACGCAGGGGCATCCAGCGCGGGCTGCTGGCTTCGGTGATCGGCGGCGGGGCCAGCGCTGGGCTCCAGTTAGCACCGCCGTCGGTCGAGCGGTAGAAGTCGCTGCCCGCCACGTAAAGCGTGCGGTTGGCCGCGAAGCCCGGCGCAAGGGCCATCAAGCGCGCCGTGCGCGTGTAATCCCAGAACGCTTGCGGCGCCCACGTGTCTCCACCGTCGCTGGACTGGAGCACGCGCTGGTCGGCCAGCATGTAGGCGGTTCGGTCGGCGCCAAAGGCCGGCGACAGGGCGATCTGGCTGATGAACGCTGCGCCGGTGATCCGCTCCCACGTTCCCCCGCGGTCGCGCGACCGATAGAGGTTGGCGCCGATGCTGATGCCACTCACCTGGCTGGCGAAGAGTGTGCCGTCCGCCGCGTAGTTCGGACTGATGGCCACATCGGTGATACCGGAGGCCAGCACGCCGGTGATGCCGGCGTTGGCTGGCTGCCACACGCCGCCGGACCGCCGCCACACGCCCAATTCGGTCGCGACGAAGAGTTCTTCGCTACTGCCATAGGCCGGCGCCGGTTCCAGGTCGTAGATGGTGAGGGGAGCAAAGCCCTGGCTGCGGGCGAAGCTGTCGCCGCCATCAGTGCTGCGCCAGACGCCGTCAATCGTCCCTGCCAGCAGCGTGTGGTCAGCGCCGAAGTTCGGCGAGATCGCCAGCCGCGAGATGTGTTTGCCGGCCAGGCTGACCGGGAGCGCAACGAAGGCGGCCGCGTCGAAGTCGTAGCGATATAGCGTGGGGCCGGCGCTCACGAAGAGGCCTGCGCCGTCACTGCTGACCGCGATCTGGTCCAGGTATGACGCTGTCAGATCGCTGAACGCTGTCCAGGTCGCGCCGGCGTCGGCGCTGCGCCAGATGCGGTCGGCAAAGGTCGCATAGGCCGTGTCATGCCCCGGGCGGAAAGCGATGTCGAAGATCTGCGTCTCGTCGCCCATACGATTCCAGGTCGCGCCGCGGTCGGTCGTTCGCCACAGCCCGTTGGCCGATGCGGCCAGGGCGACAGCGCCCGCGCCAGGGGCGAATACGACGCGGCGCACAGAGCTGGGCCCGCCGATCGTGGCCCACGTCGCGCCCGCGTCCGTTGTGCGGAAGATGATTCCATACGAGCCGCCGGCCAGCAACGTCCGATCGGTCGCGAACTGGGGGCTGATAGCCACCGAGCTGACGGTCCAGGGACCTCCCGTCTCCAGGCTGCTCATCTGATGCCACGATGCTCCGGCATCGGTCGTGGCCCACAGGCCTTGCCACAGCCCGGCCAGAGCAAAGCCATCGCTGGCCCAGTTCGCAGAGAAGGCCACGTCGAACACCGCGCCGCTCGACGGGCCGCTGCGGCTGCTCCAGGTCAGGCCGCGGTCGTCCGACCGGAAGATGCCTTTGCCGGCCCATGAGCCGCGGCCATAGTCGCGGCCGCCGCCCGCGAAGACCAGGCCGCCGTGGGCAAAGGCTGGGCTGATGGCGATGGCTTGGGCTGGCCCGCCAGATGGGCCATCCAGGCTCGTCCAGCTCAACGCGCCGGCCCAGGCGTCACGCGCCAGGCGACCAGGGGGCAGAGCAGGCAGTGAGAGGACTAGGGGCAGAATCAGCAGCAACCCGAGCAGCAGATATCGTGTGCGTGAGGTCAGATGACACATGGTAAGCCTCCCGGACCGGCCGGCGGGGCAGGTACGCCATCGCTTGGGGAGTAAGAATCGTCTCTCGACCGGTCTCTGAAGAGGATGACGCCCGCGCTGGGGGAATGATACGGTCTCCGGTGTCAGATGGCGTCTTGCTATAGGCTGCCGGGCGATGTACAATACTGTCAGACAGTTCATTCGAGTGGATTGTAGATGAGCGCCACTACGCGATTGCCTGAAGTGATAGAGTCTGAGGCAGCCCTGGACGAAGTACTGACGCGGCCGTCAGCGCGGCTGGTGGAGTTCATGCGGACCTTGCCGAGCCCGGTGGTCATCCTTGGCGCTGCGGGCAAGATGGGGCCGACGCTGGCATTACTGGCGCGCCGGGCCGCGGAAGCGGCCGGACATCGGCTGACGGTCATCGCGGTCAGCCGGTTCTCAGATGATCGCGTCCGCTCGTGGCTGACAGAGCGGGGCGTGCAGATCATCGCGTGCGACCTGCTGGACCGCCGGGCCGTGGCCGGCTTGCCCGATGCCGCCAACGTGATCTATCTGGTGGGTCTGAAGTTCGGCACCACTACCCAACCGGCCCGCACCTGGGCGACGAACATACTCACGCCGGCTCTGGTCAGCGAACACTACGCACGCGGCCGCATTGTGGCGCTGTCAACCGGCAACGTCTACCCATTGGCGCCCTTTGCAGGGGCCGGATCGGCCGAAGGCGATCCCCTGACGCCGCTGGGCGAGTACAGCAACAGTTGCGTTGGTCGCGAGCGCATCTTCGAGTACTACTCTGCGCGGAATGCCACGCCGATGGCGCTCATCCGGCTGAGCTATGCCGTGGAACTGCGTTATGGGGTGCTCGCTGACATCGCGCGTCGCGTGTACGCCGGAGAGGCGATAGATGTCACCAATAGCCGGTTCCAGTGCATCTGGCAGGGCGACGCCAACGAGATGATCATCCGAGCGCTCGGTCTGACCGGCGTCCCACCTTTTTCGCTGAACCTCACCAGCACTGCGCTGTACTCTATTCGCGCCACGGCGTTGCGTTTCGGCGAGCTGCTGGGGCGACCGGTGAAGTTCTCCGGCGTGGAAATGACGACCGGGCTCTACAGCAACACCGATCGTCTGATGGCCAGGCTGGGTGGGCCGGCGACTCCGGTCGAGGCCATCATCCGCTGGACCGCGCATTGGATCGCGCAGGGCGGTCGTTCGTTGAACAAACCCACGCACTTCGAAGTGCGGGATGGAGAATACTGAGGGATGAGCGAGTATCCAATGCCGGCCGGGGCTGTGGCCGAGGCGTTGCGCGGCGGACAGGTCATCCCCGCCCATCCGCTGGCGCTGACGGATGCGCGGAAGCTGGATGAATGCCGCCAGCGGGCGCTGACGCGTTATTATCATGCCGCGGGCGCGGGCGGCATCGCTATCGCAGTGCATACAACCCAGATGGCGGTCCACCAACCTGCGGTAGGGCTATACCGGCCGGTGTTGGCGCTGGCAGCCGAGACGATTGCGGCCTGCGATGCAGACATGGGTCGGCAGACGATACGCATCGCGGGCATCTGCGGTCAGACCGGCCAGGCGCTGGCGGAGGCAATGTCCGCACGCGAGCTTGGCTACCATGTGGGGCTGCTCTCGCTGGCGGATCTGGCCGGGGTCAGCGATGATCTGCTGATAGCACATTGTCGCGCGGTGGGGCAGGTCGTTCCGCTGATGGGTTTCTATCTTCAGCCGGCCGCGGGCGGGCGTCTGCTGTCGCTCGAATTCTGGCGTCGTTTCGTCGAAATTCCGAATGTCGTCGCCATCAAGGTCGCGCCGTTCAACCGCTATCAGACGCTGGCGGTCGTGCGCGCCGTGGCAGAGAGCGGGCGCGCGGGTGAGATCGCCCTGTATACCGGCAACGACGACAATATCCTGGCCGATTTGTTGACCGAATACGCCGTCAAGGTGAATGGCAGCACGGTCGAGGTCTCGATGGTGGGCGGCTTGCTTGGCCACTGGGCGTGCTGGACAAAGCGAGCAGTGGAACAGCTTGCCCAGTGCAAGCAGGCGCGTCGCGGCGGCAGCATTCCCGCGGCGCTGCTGACACTCGCGGCGCGTGTGACCGAGGCCAACGCCGCGGTGTTCGACGCAGCCAATGGCTTTGCCGGCTGCATTCCCGGAGTGCACGAGGTCCTCAGACGCCAGGGGTTGCTCGCCAACAACTTCTGCCTGAACCCGGCCGAGGTTCTATCGGCCGGACAGGCAGCCGAGATAGATCGGATTCAGCGTTGCTATCCTGAGCTGTGTGACGACGCGTTTGTCCGCGGTAATCTGCACCGTTGGTTGGCGTGATCTGCCGGGGGATGCGGCCACGGATGGTCACGGAGCCGGTCACGGAGCCAGACACGGATGAGGGTGCGGATGCCACGGATGGCCACGGAGCCAGACACGGATGCGGCCGCGGATGCCACGGATGGTCACGGAGCCAGACACGGATGCGGCCGCGGATGCCACGGATGGTCACGGAGCCAGACACGGATGTGGCCGCGGATGCCACGGATGGTCACGGAGCCAGACACGGATGCGGCCGCGGATGCCACGGATGGTCACGGATATTTTGGGGTCAATAGAGCTTCACGGCATCCTTTGGCAGCAGCCGCACGCGCCGCAGATGTGCGCTCACCCGCGCGTCATCGCCGTGGGGATAGTCGAAGCCGAAGTGCGCTGCCACGCGCCGGGCGATGAGCCTGAAGAGCTCGCCCATGGCGAATAGCGCCTCCCAGGTGTGCTCGTAGCTCGCATTAGCGTAGGTCTTCAGCAGCAGCTCCCACAGCTCCGGGGCCAGGTGGCGCTCGAGGTACTTGCCGAATTTGCCGGGGTTGCATGCAAACCCGGTTTCTATGCCCACGGGGTCCGCAGACGCGGCCTCTCTTGTGACATCGGCCGGCAGTCGGGCGCGGGCCGTGGCCCGGCTGAGCGGCCCCCTTGTCCAGCGCAGCGGCAGGCGCGCTTGCAGGAAGCGGAGGATGGCTCGACCGGCAGGCGCAGCGCCTCGTCCACTGTGGCCCAGGTGTATTCCTCCGCCTCATCGTTCAGCCGCACTTCGGTCTGATCGGCATGGCAGGCATAGTCGAAGAAGACAAAGTGCCGCGGCTGCCAGAACGTCGGGTCGTAGATGAACTCCTGGGTGCAGACGAACCGAATGTCGTGGATGGTCAGGCCGGTCTCCTCGGCCACCTCGCGGCGTAGCGCGGCCTCCAGCGTCTCGCCCAACTCCACGTGGCCGCCGGGCACGACGTACTGGCCGGCCCACTTGTGCGACCGCATCAGGAAGAGCCGGCCTTCCGGATCGAAGATCAGCGCGCCGACGGTGGATTCGGGGTAGTGTTGGGCTGGCGGCATCAGGGCAGCACCTCCGAGGCCAGCGCCTGCGCGCCGGCGGCGATGGCTGCCAGGGGCACGACGGTTACCCGGGCGGCCAACGGGTACGGCCGATCGCCAGGGTAGATCACCGTCAGGTGGTCGAGCGCCAGGTCGCTCAGTACGATGTGCATTGAGGGGGTGAGCCGCGGCGCGTCTATACGTTTGCACTCCACGCCCAGGCGGCGGCCGTGCTTCACCAGGAGCAGGTCCAGCTCCGCGCCGGCGTGCGTGCCCCAGAAGTAGGCCTCGTCCGGCGCGAACGCCTTGATGACCTCTTCGATCACGTAGCCTTCCCACGACGCGCCGCTCTTCGGGTGCAGCAGCAGCTCTTGTTCGGTGCGGATGCCCAACAACTGATGCAGCAAGCCCGTGTCACGCAGGTAGATCTTGGGCGACTTGATCTGGCGTTTGGCGAGGTTGGCGTACCACGGCGCTAACTGGCGCACCATGAAGACGCCGGCCAGCAGGTCGAGGTAACGCCGGGCCGTGGATTCGCTGACGTCGAGCGCCCGCGCGGCTTCGGCCGCGTTCCAAACCTGGCCGTGGTAGTGCGCCAACAGGCTCCAGAAACGGAAGAAGCTGGTCGCCGGGGTCGCGCTGCCCAACTGCGGCAGGTCGCGCTCGAGGAAGGTCTGGATGAAGTTCTTGCGCCAGGCCAGGCTGTCCTCGTCAGACGCGGTCAGGAACGCCAGCGGAAAGGCGCCGCGCTGCCAATGGCGCGCCTGCGCCGCGGCGCCGACCTCGGCCAGGCTGAACCCCGCCATCGTCACGACCTCGATGCGGCCGGCGAGCGACTCGGCCGACTGGCGCAGCAGTACCGGCGACGCGCTGCCCAGCACCAGGAACCGGGCCGGCAAGGGGTCGCGGTCGCAGAGGACGCGCAGGATCGGGAACAGCTCCGGCCGGCGTTGGATCTCGTCGATCACGACCAGGCCGGTCAGGGGGCTGAGCGCGGTCATGGGCTGATCCAGCCGCGCCAGGCTGACCGGGTCCTCCAGGTCGAAGTAGTTGACCGAGTCGGGCGGTACGAAACGACGGGCCAGGGTCGTCTTCCCGCACTGGCGCGGGCCGATGAGCGCGACGACACGGCTGCGCGCCAGCGCTTGCTGAATGGTCTGTTGGAGAGCGGTGCGTTCGATCATGATCCGATTATACCTTGAAAATCCGGCATGTCAAGCGGGATTTTCAAGGTATTTGTGTTGCCTCCACCGTGAACGAGTTGTCGCAGCGGTTGAGGTCGGCCTGCCAACAGGTCACGAAACCAGACCGGCGCGTTCAGAACGACCAGCGCGGCGATCGCCTCCCACGCCCAGAAGCGCCAGAAGCCGTGGCTGCACGGCCGGCGCAGCGCGGCCCGCGAGACATGGACCAGCCTCGCGGATACCAGTAGGAATATCGCGACCTGAAGCATGGCCATCGTATCAGATTCGCTCGCGAGCGGTCACGGTGCGTTGGCTTTGGATGGCGCCTCCGTCCAGGAGCGTGATCTGCTCTTCGCAGTAGTCTGCGTACGGCCGGAGGCCGGCCGCATAGCTGCGGGAGAAGCGCAGCCGCGGGTCGAGCCGGGCAACCAACGCCTGCACCGCGGCTTCCGTGGCGCTGCAGCAGACGATCCGGGTGTCGAGGCCCAGCCGTCGGCACGCCTCCAGTGTCGGGCAGAAGTTGGCCGAGCGCCAGATGATCGCCCGGTCGTCTTCGTACACGACCGGAACCTCGCGCGGATCGAGGCCCATGTAGTCGAGCAGTACCAGGGTGTAGGCCTGGCGCGGCAGCGGCCCGCGCAGGTCCAACCGTTGCCGGTTGGCCTCCCACCACGCCAGCCATTTGTCCACGCGATCGGCGCTGAACTGGCGGTAGTCGCCGGCGCAGGCCCGTAACTGCTCGACCTGACGGGCCACGCGTTGCTCATCCGCGGTCGTGAGGTGTCCCGCGGCGGGTGCTGGCGGTGCGTCGTACGCCTCCTCGACCGCGCGCTGGCCCGCCTGCGCCCGATCCAGCGGCTCGCCCGGCTCGAAGCTGTACGTCCGAGGGGTCGCCAGGTATTTGTACAGGTCGTCAGCGTCTTCAGTCCGGAAGCGCCGCAGCAGCAGGCGTGTCGCAACCAAGGCTCTTCTCCATCAGCCAGGTCCCCGGCGTTTGCACATAGCCCAGCTTGCGGTCAATGGCGATCATCGGCAGGTTACGGCTGTTGTGGTGCGTGTGGACAGTGGCGACCTGCAGCACGTCGCGGGCATAGCGCAGCGCCAACACCTTCACGGCCTGCGCCAGCTTGCGCCCGCGATACCGTCTGTCCACCCCGGTGTGCAGGTTGTAGGCGTGATCGTCGAAGCGTGAGATCGCGCTCATCGCCGCCCAGTCGCCGGTAGCCGTGTCTATCACGACCATCTGGCCGCCAGGTTTGTACCAGTCGGCCCGGCAGACGCGCTGCTGAAAATCCTCGAACGAGGCCCAGGAAGGGGCGCCGTCCCCGCCCAGCGTTTCCCTGTTGGTGGTGTCGTTCAGCGCATACAGCTTGCGCTGTGCCTCCTCTGTGTCGCCCAGGGCCGCCATCGAGGTGAATTGGAACCCCTCGCCCTGCAGCCCGGCGATGATGGCATCGTCGGGCCGGTCGTCAAACGTCGCCAGGTCCAGCACCATCGCCAGCGCGTGCGAGCGCTCGATGAAACCGCGGCGCTCGGCGAACGCCCGATCTTCCGGCTGGTTATCCCAGACACTGACGCGCAGTTGCCTCACCTGGGCTGCTTGCATGGCCCGCTCCAGGCTCTCGTACAGGCTGCGGCCGATCCCCTGGCCCCGCCCTTCCGGCTTGACGAACAGGAAGAAAGTGACCCGCCCGGGTTGCAGGCGGTCGCGCGCGGCCCACCAGAAACCCAGCAACTCGCCATGCTCAGCCACGGCCACCTGCTGGGTGATCCGCGCCTGCTCCTTGTCGTAGTAGGCACGGAGGGGCGCATTTACGGGTTGGGGGGGGCTTCGGGCACGAACAACGCATCGAAGCGTCCATTGACCCAAGCCAGACGCAGGTGCAGCAAATGATTGAAGGCATCGTCGCTCCAGCGCATGCCGACCCCTTTGAAGCGTTGTTGAATCAACCATTTGCAGGCGCTTTCGACTTGCAGGCGCTTTCGACCATCCCACTGCCCAAGGGCAAGCCCAGCTCCTTGAACTTTTCATAATCAATATGCGCCCGGTGTTTGTCCAGATAGTCGTACAGGTTTTGCAGGGTGGTCCGTGCACTGGCCGGCAGGTCTGCCAGCGCCAAGGTCTCGGTCAGTTCGCTGAGCACGGCATTGGTCTCGCCATGCCGCAGGCGATGGTGCGCGGTGGCAAACCAGGCGTGGGCCTGCTGCGTGCGGTCGGCGAACCACGCCGCGGCGCCGGTCCACAGGTGCTGGGCGGCATGGTAGAAATCCAAGATGCCCAGCGCCCGCCCCGCCAACCGCTCGCGGAACACGCGCCAGAAGCCGCGGCCCCCATCGCTGAGCCAGGCGACCAAAGGCGCCGCCTGCACCCCTGGTCGCAGCGCTTCCAGCCACAGGCGGGGCGACAGGGCGTCGATATCACCCAGCACGGCGACCAGCCGGCGGCGTTCCAAGGGTGTGACCACTTGACCCGCCGCCGTGGTGCGGCGCCCCAACCGCGCCAGAATGGCGACCTTGATTTCGCGCCAGACGATCCGCCCTTTGGCCGTGCCTTCGGTAGGCCGAAAAGCGACCATGACGCCGTCGGCCCCCATCAACAGGGGGTGGGCGGCGGTGGTCGGGTCCGGCGCTTCCACGGCCGGGGGTTGCCCGGCGGCCAGTTGGGTCAATTCCTGCTCCAGCCGTGCCATCGCCCGTTGCCCGACGCTTTGCACCCAGCCCCAGACCGCCCCCGGACTCACGGGCACCGTCAGCAAGCGCCGCAACAACGCGGCGGCGGTCTCAAAGGGCACAAACACGGCCAGGGCACAGGCCAGTTGTTGCACCTCGACCCCGGTCGTCTGATATGGAGTCAGGCCCAAGGCCGTATCCAAAGGGGCGACCTGCTGCCCGCTGGCACAGCCGCGCGGACAGCGCCCCACCCGGCCCCAAGTGACGTGACAAGGGCATCTAGCGATAAGAAGATGACCATGGGCCAGGCGACATCCTGAATAGTGAGAGCGTATCTTCTCAATAATCCGGGGTAGGGGCACGGCCTTGCGCCTGCCCACCGGGGCGACCGCGAGGGTGCGCCCCTACAAGTTGAGAAGATACGTGAGAGCCCGGTATTCAATGTCCGTCGTCAGGGGACCGGCCAGAACGAGAATCATATAGGCAAAAGTACCTACAACCATGACAGCGACCAGTCCCAACAACAGAATGGATCCGGCAGCCGTGATCCCAAGCAAGCCTCGAATGGTTTGTCTCCAGATATGCCAGGGTCGGCCAATTACCAAAACCTGGGCAAGTGCAGCAAGAACGGCGGCCCAAAGTGCAGGCGATAGAGCAATAGCCTTGAGCATTATCGCCGCCAGGCTATTCCACTGCTGGAGGGCCATGTGTGAGTTTGAGGCAGCAAGCATCAGATCAAAGGCAGGTTTGACGTGACAATTGATCACCTCTATCCAGGCCGTCATCAATCCTACATCCAAATGATTTCATTGTCAATGAAATCACGGCTTGCACAGCCACTTTTTGTGCGGCATGTCGCCGCCGGTATAATGCAGTTGTCTGTTGAGCAGCGCATTAGCATGAGGTTTGACCGCTCATTAACAACTGCATAGTTGGAATTTGGCTGGTCGTCCCAGGTGTGGTAGACTGGCAGGTGACTGTTCATTCATGCCACCAGGAGTTCAACCGATGGACTATCCGCCCGCCGTGATTGACAAGGCCCACCGCCTGGAAATCCTTTTGCAGCGAGTTGCCGCCGGTGAGCCGTTGGAGGCCGTGCGCACCGAACTGGCTTTGCCGCTGGCGGCTGACGACTTGCCCCGCTGGCAGGCCAGATATGAAGCCGGGGGTCGGCGCTGGGAAGCCCTGCTCGACGGGCGCTTCGGCCACACCCACACCGTCAACTCGGCCATGCGGGAGTGGTTGTACGAACGCAAGCGCCAGGACCCGACCCTGCGTGCGCCAGCTTTGGCGGCCGCCCTGGCCGACGAATTCGGTGTGACGGTGGCGGCCGGACACATCAACTATTTGCTGCGCAAAGTCGGCCTGACCAGCCCGCCCGGGCGGCCCTTCAAGACGCCCCCGGCCGCTGGCAGTGGCGAAGCGGCGGCGGTGGCGGCGAGTGCCGCCACCGCGCCACCGTCAGCCGCCGCACCGTCCACCCCCATCCTGGCGAACGCCGGGCTTTTTTTCCCTCACGGCTGCGCAGCAGGCCATGGCGATCGGGAGCGCCATCGAGACCACGCTCAGCGCGGCGATCCGCCAGTATCAGGCGGCCCAGCCTGGGGCGACCCTGCGCGTGCTGACCAGTGAGCCGGCCACTCTGTGGCACAAGCTGGATCACCTGCTGTACTTGCCGATCTTGGGGCTGACGCGGCCAGCGGATCTCTACTACTATCAGGGGGCCGGGCTGCAAGTGCTGTACGGCTTCACCTACAAGTATCTGCCGCTGGAACACTTCCTGGGCCAACTGACCCGTTTACAGCTCGGCTATCCCTTGGCGACCGCCTTGTGCTGCTGCTATAGCCAGGCGTGGTATCCGGGTGCTGAGCCCATCTTCATCTTCACCGCCTGGCACGACAAACCGCTGTGGACCAAGTTGGCGGCGCATTCCGGGCCGATGAGCATGTGGGGGCGGGTGATGCCTGGCACCAAACAGTTGCTCATCAATG
>Ga0194125_10001518_pt1 | contig 39178 bp, 32 predicted proteins | sample TA2KigC250mmetaG_FD_148626 | JGI IMG/M metagenome (GOLD analysis project Ga0194125, IMG submission 148626) | Freshwater microbial communities from Lake Tanganyika, Tanzania - TA2015034 Kigoma Deep Cast 250m | ecosystem: Environmental > Aquatic > Freshwater > Lake | place: Tanzania: Lake...
AGTGAGCAGGGAGCGGTGAGCAGTAAGCAGTTGGCTGTTGGCTGTTGGCTGTTAGTGTTTTTTTTCGTCCTACGTTCGCGAAACTCAAAACTCAAAACTCAAAACTCAAAACTGTCAACTGTTAACTGTTAACTGTCAACTCAATGAAAATCTACACCGTCAGCCTGGGGTGTCCCAAAAACCTGGTGGACACCGAAATAATGTTAGGTAATTTAACCCGGGAGGGCTGGGAGGTGGTGGATGATCCCCGGGCCGCGTCCCTCCTCCTGGTGAACACCTGCGCCTTTATCGCCCCCGCGTCCCAGGAGGCGGTGGATGCCATATTGGAGTTGGCCCGTTATAAGGAAAATGACTCCGGCAAACTATTGGCCGTCACCGGCTGCCTGGTGCAGCGGTATGGGCCGGACTTGGAGCAGCTTCTCCCCGAAGTGGACCTCTTTGTGGGGGTCCACGATTTCCCCCAACTTCCCCATTTGTTGCGGCAGCTCGGAGAAGGCCGGGGCCGCCGCCTGTGGCATCATGCCCGGCCCTACGACTACCGCGAGCCCCAGCCCCGGTTGGCCGCCACCCCCCGGCATCTGGCCTACCTCAAGATCGCCGAAGGCTGCAGCCACGCCTGCACTTTCTGCGTCATTCCCCGGATCCGGGGGCCATACCGCAGCCGCCCCCTGGATACCCTTATTCACGAGGCCCTGGACCTGGCCGCCCAAGGGGTCAAGGAGCTGATACTGGTGGCCCAGGACACCACCGCCTACAGCCGGGATGGGGGGGGCCGGCCCGGTTTGCCGGACTTGCTCCGGGAACTGGGCCGCCTGCCGGGGTTCACCTGGCTCCGGGTGCTGTACAGCCACCCGGCCCGCATCACTCGGGAGCTGGTCGAGACCATGGCCGCCCTGCCCCAGGTGGCCCCTTATCTGGACCTCCCCATCCAGCACGGACATGACGAGATGCTGCGGCGCATGGGCCGGGGGTATAACCGGGCGAAGGTTATAGAGGCCTGCCGCCTCATCCGGGAGGTCCTGCCCCAGGCGGCGCTGCGCACCAGCGTCATGGTGGGATTTCCGGGGGAGACGGAAGACCATTTCCAGGCCCTGTTAGACCTGGTCCAGGAAGTCCGGTTCCACCACCTGGGGGTCTTTCTTTATTCGCCCGAAGAAGGAGCGCCCGCGGCGAAATTTGCCGGTGCCCCGCCCCGCCGGGTTGTCCGCCGGCGGGCCCAGCGCCTCAAGGCGCTCCAGGCCCGCATCGTCAAAGAAAGACTCAAGGCCCTGGTGGGCGCCCGCCAACCGGTGCTGGTGGAAGGGGTCAGCCCGGAAAGCGAATATCTTCTCAGTGGCCGCCTCATCACCCAGGCGCCGGACATCGACGGCCAGGTTTATATCACCGCAGGAGAAGGCCGCGTCGGCGAGGTCCAGATGGTCAAAATAACCCGGGCCTTGGCTTATGACCTGGTGGGGGAGATTGTAACCGCCGATTAACGCGGATGAACCCAGATATTATTATCTGTGTTTATCCCGGGGCATCTGTGGCTCCTCTCCATCTTCAGTTGACTTCCTGCCGGAAGTAAGTTATTTTCTTCACAATAATAAACCCTTTATGAAGCCCAACTCCATTCTCCGGGAACTGAAAGGCGAGGTGGCCGCCATCAACCAGGCCCTGGCGGCTAATCTCCAGACCCATGTGCCCCTGATTTCCCAGGTGGGGCAGCACATCCTGCTCTCCGGCGGGAAACGGGTCCGGCCCCTCCTTTTCCTCCTTTCCGCCCGCATGTGCGGCTGCCGGGGCGAGCACCTGGCCGATTTCTCCACCATTTTTGAATACCTCCACGCCGCCACCCTGCTCCACGACGACGTGGTGGACGCAGCCGCGGTGCGCCGGGGCCTGTCCACCGCCAACACCATCTGGGGGAACCAGGCCGTCATCCTGGTGGGGGATTTTCTCCTGGCCAAAGCCCTGTCCCTGGCAGTGACCACCAACCGGCTGAAGGTCCTCCAGGTGCTGTCCCACACCACCACCATGATGGCGGAAGGGGAGATTTTGCAGCTTCTGCACACCGGCAACCTGGATTTAACGGAAGCCGAATATTTCGAAGTCATCAACCGGAAGACCGCCATCCTCATGGCCGCGGCCTGCCGCATCGGCGCCATCCTGGGGGATGCCCCGCCGGAGCAGGAAGAGGCCCTGGCCCAGATGGGCCTCAACCTGGGCATCACCTTCCAGGTGGTGGACGATATCCTGGATTTTGTGGGCGATGAAAAGGAGTTGGGGAAACCGGTGTGCGCCGATCTTAAAGAGGGCCGGGTCACCCTGCCCTTGATTCATGCCTTGAGCCGCGCCGAGTCCCAGGACCGGCAGCGCCTCCAAGAGGCGGCTCGGAATTTAACCCCGGAATTGGTCCCGGAACTGAGGAAACTCCTGGATCAATACGGCTCCCTGAACCACGCCCGGAGCACTGCCCGCCAATACACCCTCAAGGCCCAGGACAACCTGGCCCTTTTCCCTCCCAGCCGGGAAAAAGAGTATTTCCAGGCCATTACCGCGGAACTGCTTGACCGTACGCATTAATTCCTGAATTCTCCCGCAAAATTTTGGGGGAAATGGGGCAACTCTGCCCCTGCCCCAAAAAATTTTTTGACTTGTGTCTAACAGGAAATTATGGTATATTTTTATTAACCTTTAAAGGAAGACCCATGTTTACCCCGCAAGGATCATGTTCTATTAAAAACTGTTGCCGTAGGGAGCCCAGCCGATCCTCTAACCCCATAGCGCTCTTCCTAATTGGGCCGACGCTCATAACCAGCATCTTCGAAACGCTGCAACCGTCTAACCCCTTTACAAAACCGAAAAAATAAATCCCTTGTCCGGAGTTCAAAGAGGAGGTCCGGAAGTGGGCGCAGCCGGCTGCAAACTTCACCTGGATAAATCCCGAGAGAAGGGAGGTGGCTATCGAGGTAAAGGTTTCTAGCCTGATGGAAAGCAATTTTGGTCGGATCAGTCGGACACAGCATCCTTAACAGATTTCTTAAAGTATCGGGGCAGAAGAAAAGGAGGTTTGACATGAAGGCGCCCAAAATTTTGTTGAGCGCTTTGGCCATCCTGGCCACCTTGTCCCTTCTGATTTCCGTCGGGCCCGTAGTGGGGGCTGATTGCGGCTTTACCCTGCCGTGCGACGACAGCGTGAGCGTTGCACCCCCCACCCCGGCCCTGAAGATTTCCAATCCCGCCGGGGCCGGCATCGGCATCATGGGCGCCGCTCACGGCATCGGGGTTTTGGGGCAAACTGAGATCAATTTTGGCGTGGTGGGAGAAGCCACGGGTTCCGGGAAGGGCGTGAGGGGTTACTCTGCAAGCGGCGTGGGGGTTGAAGGCTGGAGCACCGGGTCCTCTGCCGGGGTAAACGGGGTGAATGGCAATATGACCGATACCGGCGGCCCGGGGGTATACGGGAACAGTTATAACACTGGCGTGTACGGCCTGGCCCCGAAAATCGGAGTCTTTGGCAAAACCGGCGGCACGGCCCCCCATGCCGGCGTCAAGGGGCAAAACACGGGGACCGGCTACGGCGTCTATGGCATCAGTTTTAATGGTGTCGCCGGCTATTTTGCAATCACCAACCGGGCCAGTGCCAAAACGGCTCTCATGGCGGTAACCAGCGGCAACGGCTGGGCCGGGCAATTTGTTGCCAAAGGCGCCCAGGGCCGCGGCGTCTATATCTCCACCCCCATCGGCAACCAGGGGCTGGAGGTGGTGGGCGGCCTCAAGAACGCGGTGGTGGCCACCTCCCAGGGAGCCCGCTCCCTTTCGGCCGAGGAGTCCACGGGCGTCTACTTCACTGATTACGGCTTCGGCAAGCTCAAGGACGGCCAGGCGGTAATCAAAATCGATCCCGTCTTCGCCGAGACCGTCAACCTGAACCAGGATTACTTTGTCTTTTTGCAGCCCTACGCCAAGGCGGAATTGTATGTGAGCCAAACCGGCCCCAAGGCCTTTGAGGTGCGCCTGAACACGGGCGACCCCGAGGCCCGATTCGCCTACCGTCTGGTGGGCAAGCGCCGGGGCTTCGAGCAGGCCCGCCTGCAGCCCGCTCCCTGGGCCGACAACGACCCCAACCTATATCCCCAGAAGGGCGCCGACAAGGTGGCTGCAGTCCAGGTAAAGGAAAACAAATAGTTCGAGTCATTGTTAACCGCCTAGCCCCAAAGAACCCGGAGGCTTGCAAAATCTCCCGGCCCTGGCCGCAGGCCGCCAGGGCCGTAAATTTCTTCCCGGTGTAATTCTTTGTGCCCTCTGTGCCTCTGTGGTTAAACTTGAACCCGCAACCCGTCTTCCGCCCGGATAATTTCGCCGGGAAATTCCTGCCCGGCCAAAGCCGCCACGTCCACCTCATCACAAGGGGGATAAAAATGGGTCAGCACCAGCCTTTTCACCCCGGCCCGGGCCGCCAGGCGCCCGGCCTCCTGGGGAGTGAGATGCCCCGGCACCTTGAAGGGGTTGGCGGCTTCCAGCACCAGCAAGTCCGCGCCGTTCGCCAGATCCACCAATGAATCGCTTTCGTCCGTGTCGCCGGAATAGACCAGACTGACCCCTTCAGCCTCCAGGCGGTAGGCCAGGCTGCTCTCGATGTGGTTGGGGGGCGCGCTTCTGATCACCAGCCCCGGCCAGGAAATTTCACTTGGTCCGTCCGTGGGTAATTCCCTAAGTTCCATCAAGCCCGGAGGCGCCTTTACCCAATCGCCGTAGGCCATGCTGAGGCCGGCATAAAAATCCGTGAAACCCCGGGCCGCCAGCAGGGTAAACGGCTCTTTCCGGGTATATCCCAGAGAATAACGGGTGGCAAAGAGAAAAGGGACCAGGTCGCCCACGTGGTCCGGGTGGAAATGGCTCAAGGCGATGATGTCCACCTGGTTGAAGTCCAGGCCGTATTTTAACATGGACCGCAGGGCGCCGCTCCCCAGATCCAGAAGGATCAGCTTCTCCGCGGCCTTCACCGCCAGGGCGGGGGCGCCCCGGCGCAAGGACGGAACCCCGGTCCCCGAGCCGATGACGAGCAGTTCCATAAAATAATGGTCCTCGGTCTTCGGTCTTCGGTCAAAGAAGACGAAATTAAATACCGAAAACCGAAGACCGAAAACCGAAAACCGTCTTTATTGTCCGTCCACGTGGCCCATCTGTTTGACGTAGAACCAGTCCGCCGGGTCGGAGAGGTAGTTGTGCATATCCAGGAGGGCCAGGAGGTGGCCCCGTTCCTCGTGGGCCACGCTCATGAAGAAGCGCCGGGCCAGAGGGTCCAGGGTTTCCTTGGCCAACTTGGTGTAGTAATCGATGGAGCACTCTTCCATTTTGATGCCGGTGCGTAGGGCCTGAAGGTCATCCTGGCCCCCGGCCCCCTCTTTTTCCTTGGCCATGGCCAGGACGCAGACGTACGGCTCGTGCTTGGGAGGCTTGAATTCCGCCAGGGACGCGGTCCAGTGGGGGTCTTTCTGAATGCTCTGGTAGATTTCGTTGAACTTCTGGATGTGGTAGATCTCCGATTCCGCCAGGTATTCCAGAATTTCCCGGACGCCTTCGCTTTGAACTTTTTTGGCGGCCTCCAGGTAGAACTGGCGGCCCTCCACTTCCATCTGCACCGCGTCTTTTAAGGCCTGGAGCATGTATTCCTGCACTTTCATGGGAGGGTCTCCTCTATAGAGAATGCACCGGGAGCAACCCCGGACGGGTGATTAGACTCTTTACCCAAACATAAAGCCAGGCCGCAGCTTTGTCAATTCCCCGCGCCAAGACGCCAAGATGCAGAAAAAGTTAACTTTGGGCGGACCCAACCCTCCATAAATTTATTTATTGCCCTCTTGGGTTGGGGCTTTAACGCCCCCCAATGTTGCCATGGCCCCAGGTTCCATGGTAAAAAAGACCATGCCCAGGTTCAGTCTGGATTTTCTCAAGAAGCGCCTCGCACTGGAATCTCCCCGCCCGGTTCCGGAAGAGGGCATGGTGCCTGCCGGGGTGCTGGCGCCCTTGTTTCTGAAAAATGGGACGCTCCATATCCTTTTCACCCAGCGGACCCTGACGGTGAAAGACCACAAGGGTCAGATCTCTTTTCCCGGGGGAGTCCAACACTCCGAAGATCCGGACCTGCTGACCACGGCCCTGCGGGAAACCCAGGAGGAAATCGGCTTGGACCCCCAGGCGGTGGAAGTGCTGGGGTCCTTGAAACCCATTGCCACCATCACCGGTTACTGGGTCACCGGTTTCGTGGGAGTTATCCCCCACCCTTACGACTTTCACCTCAACCCCCAGGAGGTGAAACGCCTGCTTTTCTTTCCATTGGAGGGGTTTTGCGATTCCGGGCGCTGGAGCACGGGAAATTATACCTACCGGAGCCGCAATACCCGGGTCTGTTATTGGACCCATGACAAAACGGTGATCTGGGGAGCCACCGCCCGGATTCTCCTCCATTTCCTGGCCCGCCTGGGGGAATATCCCATCCCCGGAGACCGGGAGGCCACGTGTTTGGATTAGTGAACGGTGAGCGGTGAGCAGTAAACAATAAGGAATAAACAGCCTGATAGCCGATAACCCGCAACCCGCAACCGCAATATCAGGGATTATTCCCGGAAAATCAGGCCATCCCCGATTTACTCCCCGTCTGTCTTGCCTCAATCTGAAGTAAAGGGTGGATTCCAAACTTTGCCGCCACCAGCCGGGTTATTTCAGGAGAAGACGCTCATGCTCAGGCAATTTTCCGTAAATAATCTCACCTTGAGGCTCCTGGCCTCCCTCTGGGGCGGCTTGCTTTGCCTTTCCCTGCTCTGGCCGTCCACCCTCCATGCCGGAGATACCTCCGGGTATGGCGGCAAGCGGCAAAATACCTCCTCCTCCAGTAAGAAGTACGTCTCCAAGAACAGGGGGTGACGGCGGGTCGCCTCATCTTCCCCGGCGGGGAAGAAAAGAAGTTCTGGCAAATTGCCGGGAGCCAAGTTCTATACCTGGAATTGCGATTAGCGGATAAAAGGCTCACCACCAAGATGGGATAGCAGCCCCCGTCCTCGCATCCGGAGGGGAGTTATGTTTCCATCATTCGTGGAAGCCAGTGGAAGGGGGATATTGCCTGGACAGAATAACCGCTGGGCTGCATAATGCCGTGTTTGTCGTACAAGTTTATCCCGAATGATTTGACGATATCCAGGACCCCATCGACCTCTTCCTCATTGAGTATGGAATCCCAGAAGAACGAGACGCCCTTTTGCTTATAAACTTGTTCCGGCACTTCCAAACCATGGACTGTGGCCAGGGCGGTCATGGAAGGCGTGAACAAAAAGGACGGGTGAATGTCAACATTTTCATAGCCCAGGTAGTTAAACATTTCCCGGCTGGAGGAAAAGGGATGGTCATAGAAGTTTTCATAAAAGAATAACGGTAATCCCAACCTTTCCAGCTCCGGCAGGGCTATGGCGTGGGTGATGGCCCACATTACCGCGTACTTGGCGATATCGGAGTCGGCCCGCCGGACGACCTCAACACAATTCTGGATTGGATGATTCTGGTAATGTTCGTTAAAAAGGGTTTTTCCCAAAAAAAGGTCATAGGTATAAGGCCAACCGAATTCCCAGAAGTTTACTCTCTTCTTGATGGAGGCAACGGTGGCACAGGGGTGGCGAATGACAAATACGATTTTGCCAGGTAGATTTTCCAAGTACCATTCCATCATAAAATTGGCGCGGATTTCCTTAAAGCCAATTATGCCGCATTCTTCCCATAGCATAGTCAGGAAATCCGGGTTGATATGTTCCAATCTATCGGGAACGTGGTTGCGCAACAACCACATCTTCCGATGTTGTTTATTCAAAACTTTATTGTAAAAGTCTTTCAACAGACTTGAAGTCTCTCGATCAGTGATCGTAGCATATGCAAATCTTTCCACATGCTCGGTCACACTGGGATGAACTGGCTCAAAAAGAACCAATTTACCTGTAATTTTAGAGACAATATCTGAGATCCAGGTAGTCCCGGATCTTCCGAAGCCTAAGATGATGATGTTTTTTGACATTTTATTTTCATCCTATTATTGTTTTTTATTATTAGTTTAAACATAGGGGCCCAGGAAGTCAAGTTTCCCAAGGCAACTTGTTTAAACTTTGGGCGATTAGGCCGAATAACGACGGAACTGCGAATGGTCAAATTCGGCTCCCCGGCAATATCCCAAGTTGAAGAGGATAAAGTGCGCCCCCTTAACCCGGCGGCGCTGAGGTTGACGATTATCAGTACCTAAAGGGCGGGACCGGCCAGGGGTCGCAACCACCTGATGCATGGGGGCGCCTCCTGGAAGGGCCGATTTTAACCCAAACTGTGCCCCCAGGAATTGACCAAGCCAATTTCATTCGCATGTGGTGGAAAATTAACGCCCCTTGGCCCAGACCAATACCCGGATAGTCTTCAATAATATTATTATATCCATTAACAGAGACTGATGCATCAGGTAAAAGAGATCATATTGCAATTTTTCCTTATGCCCCTCATTTGTTCCAGCATAATCATGATTAACTTGAGCCCAACCGGTTAAGCCGGGTTTGCCCAGGAACCGCAAACGATAGTAGGGAGTCTCATTCTCCAGGATTTCCGCAAAATGCCGGCGGATAGGCCTGGGCCCGATAACGCTCATTTCCCCCTTAAGGACATTGATGAGTTGGGGCACTTCATCAATCCGGAGTTTGCGCAAAATCCTCCCCACCCGGGTGATGCGGGGGTCGTCCTTCAGGGCCCATTGCGGCCCGGTGAAGCTCTCGGCATTATCAATCATGGTGCGTAATTTAAAGAGCCGGAAAGGGACTTCGTTCTTCCCCAACCTCTCGTGAATGAAAAGGACCGGCCCTTTGCTATCCAGTTTGATGGCCAAGGCGGCGATCAAGAAAAGGGGCACTGCCACGGGCAAAAGGAGCAAGACGAAAAGCAGGTCAAGGGCCCTTTTCAGATTGGCGGCAGCAGTGGGAAAGAAAATCTCCTTTTGAGCATTGACCAAAAGCCAAAACTCGTCTGGAAAAGAGATGGGATACTTGCATGTCAGGTGTTGATAAAAATTGTAGGCGTCAATGGTATTCTTCTGGCCAAACTTTACGGTAATCAGATCATTCGTGATCTGCTTGAGAATTTTAGAATGAACCGAATAAACAATCATATCAGCATTAGTGTCTCGAATGAAATTATTAAGATTAGGTAAGTGGGGATTGCAACTGTGACTATGCCAATGACCAACTATTTCATAATACTGTGAATTATTATCTTTGATATATTGTATTATATCCTCAATTATTTTCTCTTTGCCAATAAATAAGATGCGGTGCGGTTTGATTTTAATCAATTTATTAAATGAAGTATGCCAAATTAATGTTAACAGCCAGATCATTAACATGCAAATGAGCAAGTTAAATTTTCCAAGACGTAAAATAATAATAAGATATGATAGGGAGCTGTAAAGTGTCATTACTAACACCATCCCCAGGCAACTGGAAAGTAATATAATTACAAAACTCTTTGGGTCCGACACCTCATATAAGTCCAAAATATAATATATAAAAACTGTAATAGCGGAAAGAACAAGGCTAACAATGGTGAAGTTTGAATTATCCAATGGAATAAACATTTTGACAGACACCGCTAATAAAATAACCAGGAACAGGGAGCCGAGGATGATCACCACGTCCCCCAACATTAGCAGGAGCCGAAGCCGCTGGTCTGGTTGTAGAATTATATTGCGCATAATGAGTTAGATTACCTTCTATTTTAATTCGAAATGGTTAGAAAGTTCAGCCGCTTTTACCCTTATCCATATGATGATAGACCGAATAGTACATCCCTGGTCACCACCGAAACCTCGGCAATGATGCTACCCCGGCCGATTACCACCCCGGGTAGGATGGCGGATTTGCCTCCAATCCATCGCTTGCCCCGAAAGATGGGAAAGGGAAAGCCGGATAGAAAACCGCGCACTACATTGCCGGTTTTCCCGGTATAATCCCTATGATGGTATTGAACCAAACCCATAACCCCTGGCCGATATTCGTCAAATTAATCTTAATATTTCCTTCTCATGGCTTAATTCCCATGATCCGACAAACTCCGGGAAGTGATTCCCTAATATGAGATCCTGATAGAAATCGGTCAAGTTCTTCCTCCAGCGGGCAGGAGAAAATGTTTCCACGAGCTTTTTCCGAAAAGCCGGCGAAGACTGCTTGTGCCCGGCCATCACCTGGGTGATGGCCTGCTCCAGCCCCCGGCTTAACCCGGCAATATCCCCCAAAGGAGTAATAATGGCCGTAGCGGAGAAAAACTCCGATATTGCCGGGATGTTGAAAGCCACTACCGGCAATTCCATGAGCACCGCTTCCGTCACGTTCAGGGGGCTTCCCTCAAAAAGGGAGGGAGAAACATAGACATCGAACATCTGATAATATTGAACTACCTGACTTTGATGGCCCGCAAAAATGACCTTGCCCGACACCCCGGACTCTTGCACCAGCGCCTGCAACTCACCAAAAAACTTCTTTTCCTCGGGCCAGATAGCTCCTCCAATGAGAAAGAGTTTTGCCTGGGGGCGCCGGTCCAAGAGCAACCGCAGGGCCCGGATGGCCAGATCGTGTCCCTTGGACGGAACCATGCGGGCCACATAGCCGATTACCAATTCCTGGGGGCTCAGGCCCCAGACGGCGCGCTTCTGGTCGCGTTCCCGGGGGGACAGTTTGGGCGCGGTTAAGAAGGAAGAAAAATCTACCCCGGTATGAATTACGGTTTTAGAGGCCCTGGGGCCGATTCTCATTGCCTCGAAGGTCTCCAGGAGATGTTTGGCATAAAAGATGTAGTGGGTGGTAAAGTGGCCAGCCCAGCGATCCAAGGCGAGATAGAGCCTCCTGAGAGGCCGCGCATGGGTTGGCGGGTACCCATAACCGGGGACGTCGTGGACCACCACCGGCACCCGAGCCAGTCCCGCGGCGATCCGTCCCAGCACCCCGGCTTTCGCCAGATGGGTCTGGACCACCTGATAGCGGCGCTTCCGGAAAAGCCGGTAAAGGCCGATCAGGGCTTGGAAGTCTTGCCGAGGAGAGACATACTTGGTCAAATAAGGCAGGCGGTGATAAACGACTCCGGCGAGAGGCGGGGAGACCAACCCCGGGTCGTTTAACCCCCATCCGGTGACCACGTCCACCTCGAACCCCAGATCTTGACAGATCTGGGCCTGTAACCTAGTTCTTAAACCAGAGGCAAACTGGTCCTGCGGGGTGGTAATTACGTGGCAGATGCGGGCAGGAACCGGCCGAGCAGTCTTAGCCATGCCGACCTCCACCGGCTCGATCCAGCATTTCCCCGATCTGCAGGCGTAAATCTTCCAGCTGTGGCCAAGTCACCCTAGGATTTTTTTCTCTCAGATCAGGAACTGATGACGTAATTTTCTCCTGAAGTCGTTTGTATGCCGCTTGGTCCACCAGCCCCTTGCTGGCCGCCTCTTGGAGAAGAACGAGATATTGAAAGTCTTCCCAGCCCCGGCGCAGCGTCTCCAGGCGCAGGGAGGGAAGAGGCCGGCCGGTTTGGGGATCGGGGTAGAGGAAGGTTCCGCGCCGGAAAAAATCGCCGCCCCGACGGCCGGCGCTGGGGGGATTAGTCCAGGGATCAAGGGGCCAATAATTCACCGACCACAATAAATACCCCGAAAACCCGTACTGGTAAAGGTACCAGCCAATAACGCGCTGATACGTGGGGGGCTGGTGAGGGGCGTGCAACATATTGGCGTAGAGCCAGATCTCCTGGCCCTGGCGCCGGGCGGCGGCCACCTTGTCCGGTTCGTAATGGGCATTATAGACCGCCCAGATGTCCACCACCCGGGCCAGATCGGGGGACGGCGATTTCCCGGCCGATTCGGTGCGCAACCCCGGCGCCGCGGCCTTAATTAAACCATAAGCCTTCACCACCTGGGGATAAGCCAGGGGATCCGGTTCATCCCATACTTTCACCAGCGCTTTGTTCACCCAACCTTTAGACTGTAGGTAGCGGTAAAATGATGGGTAAAATTTTCCCACCTGTTGCTGAAAAGCATTCCCTCTTTGCTCCAGGTTCGGGGCTCCGGGAAGGGGGGGCAGGCGGAAGTGTCGGAACCCCAGTTGCACCACCATATCTAAGAACCTTAGATACTGGGGGAAATCAGTGAGCGGTTGGCCTTGGGCCACTTTGGCCGCCGGAAAGGGGTAAAACCCGGCGATGGCATTGATTTTATACTGCCGCAACAGGCTTAAATAAGCGGGCGCCAGCCGTTCCCAAGCGTCCAGAGACCCGACTCCATACCGCTTGAACCACTCCTGCCGGGGCCACAAATTGGCCATGATGGATATGGGCAAATCGGCGGGCAAGGTGAAATCCCAGACTCTCATTTCCAGGCGCTGGCGGCACCAGCGCCGGCCGTGGCGGAAAATCAGGTCGTAGTGGTGCGACCCCGCCGGATGACCGGGACGGAGGGTGATTTTTACCATCAACCGGACCGGCGGTTCGGGATACACCAGAGGGCTCCCCAGGGGCACCAGGCCGTCCCAAAAGTAACGGCGAGGCAGATTCGTCGGAATAGGCCGCACCTGCAAAACCTGCCAATCAGGCAGGGGGGCGCCCTTCTGGCCAGTTAATTTCACCTCCAGGTTCGTAGCCGGAGTCCCGGACAACTCAAAGAACAGCAAAAGAGTTTCATTCCTGGCTCCCTGAAGTTGAAGCACCGGGGGCTGGCCGCCTTGCGCCTGCAATGCCAGGGAGTGGATAGGATAGCCCTGCTGCTGCCAGCCCGGCATGGGGGCCGCGTCCAGGGGCAATCCCCCCAGGCTGGTCAAGCTGATCACGATCAGACCGGCTATGCCCCAACACCTCGACTTGGCCAGGTTGCAATTGTTCATCCCATGACCTCCATGAACAAATTGCTTAAAGCCGCCGGGCAGGAGCGACCCTGCCGGATCCGGCGGCACTGGGACCACTATTCCTTGAGGCCAGGGGGCGGCCGACCCCGGGAGCCCAGAGGGGTTTGCGGACTGCAATCCGGCCCCGCCGCTTTTCCCACCACAGGACCAGCCGGTGGGCTGCCAAGGGAAGGATGAAAATCGTAAAGGGCAACCGGTGCCGCATAGCATTGGAAATGTTGGCTTGCAACAGCGACGCCCCGGCGATGCCAATGGCCAGGTAAGAAAACAATATCAAAGCCCACTTGCGGTTGCCCTGCCATAGAGTTCTGGCGTCGAAGATCGCCAGGAGATAGATAAACCACAGAGCCCCTGAATCCAGTAAGCATACGAGGAGCTTGGCGTTAAACACATGCCAGGGCAACGGCACAGTCATAAAGTAGAAGGACATTTTGGGTATGCTGTTGATAATATCCACGAAAGAGTTGAATTTTACCGGCTCGGCGTAAGAGAAAGAGATTTCGGAGCTGAATTCCTCCCTGGCCTCCATCCGCTCCAATTGGGCATACTTGAAACCTTCCAAAAGGGTATTCTGCAGGATCTCGGGCCTATAGTTGATCAAGAGGAACATTCCCAGGGTGATGGAGGAGGCCACGGTTAATAAGCCCTTCAGGCCGATCCTCCGGAAGAAAATAAAACTAAGGCCATAAATCGCCACGACCAGCATGAGCAGGGCCGCGAATTGGGCTCGCAAGAAGAGCAAAAAGAGGATCAACAGACCCATGGAAATGACATTTTTCCAAGCAAAATGCCGCTGTTGCTTTTGCCACAAGCGGAAGAACGTAACAATGGTTAATAAACATAATGTTTCACGTAATAGTCTGGTAGAAAGATAAATATAAAAAGGGGAGATCGCAAGCATAAAAGTAGTATATAAGGCAGTTCTTTTATTGTAGATAAACTCTGTAAAGTAATATAATTGGTAAAGCGTCAGTGCTCCACAGAGAGCGCTGAATAATTCTCCTGCAATCATGGAATTATAGAAAACAATATAAATTATTGTTAGAAGTATAATATAAGGAGGATTATGATATGCTTTACGCTCCAAAGGAAGATAAGAAAATATATTTATTGGGTCTGATTTAATATTGTTTGCTACTTTAACAGCAACAAGATTAAAATTATAAGAGTCGAATTGTGAACGATAAGGATCTTTTACAAAAAGATTGATTGAAAAGATAAGAATAGAAACTATTATAAAATAAGCTAGAATTATTTTTGACAAAGTTGATTTTTTGCGGCAGAAAAATACCAGTATGAAAACCATTATGATGGAAAAGAAAGCCAGTCCGCATAAGAAGGCCGGGTCAAGCAATTTGTATATTATTTTCATCATTACTCAGCTATCTCCAGTTTGGGGAAAAATCCCATCTTACGCAGGGCAACATACATCACATAAGAAGGGGGATACATCAGCAATTTGGCCAGAAACTGATGGTTCAGACCGCGGCGCCGGATAACCCGGGGCAAGGCCCGGTCTTTGACGGCCTGGATATCCAGGTGAAAAGCCGGCCGGTGGCGCAGCCGCCAATAACCGGGATGGGGGTATAAAGGGGGCAGCGGGGCAGAAGGATGGCCCCAGGCCTCCAGGACGATTTGTCCGGAAAAAGGCTCCAGGAGTTGGCGGATGGACTCTCTTTCCCCCAAGAAGAAGGGGCGCGCCCCATGGAAGTGGATAGGCACATTCAAGAGGACCCGCCCTCCGGGTTTGACCACCCGGAAACATTGGTAGAGCCCCCAGGACAGGGAACAACCGTATTCCGGCCAGTGCTCCATGCTTTGACTGCCCACCACCAGGTCAAAAGAGTCATCCGGAAAGGTGAGGTTGGCCAGGTTTTCCAGGCGCGTGGCAATGGTGGGGCGGCCAAAGGAGGCGGCCGCGGTATCGATTCCTTCATAGTGGGCCCCCAACTCCTGGCAATGGCGCCTGAGTCGCTCCCAGGAGCCGCAGCCCACCTCCAGGACCCGCATGCCGGGGCGGAGGTATTCCAGATATCCCTCCACTATGGGAATGAAACAGGCCCCCAGGGGGGGCGGCGCCAGGGGCCGGCCCAAACTGCTTCTGGCCAGTGGATGCGCAGCACAGGCTTGATCCTGCAAATACCGGCATTGTTTGCATGCAGCCATGATTATCCGCTCAGGCCCCCACTGCCGTAACCAGTTGGCGATGCAACGCCTCCAGCCTGGCAACGTTGGTGCGAATATCAAAGAAGGTGTTTTCTATCTGCGCCAGGGCCTCCCGGGGAGACAGGGTGGGCGGGGAGTCTTTAATCGCCAACAAGGCGCCCGCCCAGGCGGCGGCTGACGTCTCCAGGGACAAACGCTGCACCAGAGTGGGGATCACCACCGCTTCCTCGGCGATGTCCTCGTTCACCATGCAGGGCAATCCGGCGCCCTGGGCCTCGATCATGACCAGGGGCATGCCCTCGAAAAAAGAGGGAAAGAGAAAGGCATCCATGGCCCCCTGCATCAGCCGGGGCACGTCCCGGCGCACTCCGGTAAAAATAAAGTTCCGGGTCAGTCCGGCCTGCTCCACTTTCTCCTGGATGGCCGGTTTGAGGGGGCCATCCCCTATCAATAGAAAATACGCCTGGGGTTCCCGGTTGACCACCTCCCGGGCGATTTCCACCAGAAAGGCATGATTCTTCTGGGCGAAAAATCTACCCACATGGCCGATGACCCAGGCAGGAGCCGGAATGCCCAGATCCCGCCGCACCTCCTGCCGGTCCACCGGGGCGGTAAAAGGCGCCAAGTCAATGCTGCAAGGGAAAAACCGCCAGCGGGGATCGGACTGCCAGTTGTCGCCGAAAATCCCCACCGCGGCGACACGGCTCACCGCCAGGCCATGGGTGGCGTATTTCCGGATCAGATGTCGGGATAGAGCCAGGGAAAAACGTCGCCGCCAATTAACCTTGGTTTTGAGGATGGTTTCATCAATATGGCAATGAAAAATGCGGCCTGGGACTCCTGCCCACCGTGCTAAAAACAGAATAAAACCGCTGAGGGGCAAATGGCTGTGGATAATCTGGTAAGGGCCGTGTTCCCGCAGGAGGCGGAAGAATCTGGCCGCAAAAACCGGAGGGGAGGAAGGATAAGGGACCACAAAAATATTGGCGCCCAGGGCCTGGGCCTCTCGGTCATAGAGCCCCGCTTCCCGGACCAGGAGATCTATCTGCATCTGCTTCCGGTCCATATGACGCAGCACTTGTATGAGCCAGTTCTCCAAGCCGCCGGCTCCCATCCTCCCCAAGACGTGCAGTATCTTCACGGTCTTTGGTCCGCGGGAGGCATTAAGGGGACGTTCCCCTTGATTGGTCTGATGGGTAAGCTTTTTCCCCAACTTCATCCTCCGCACTTCAACGCCTGGCGTTATCTTTATGGAAGTTCCCCCGATTGAAACCCACCCCGATGATATTCGTGTGGAAGTGGCGTTCTAGCCGCTTCCCGCAGAAGAGGTAAAGGACGCGGTGAAAGAAGGTCACGGCTCCGAGGTGGATGCGGCGCACCAAGGCATGGTGCCTCAAGGGGATGATCCGGCAATCCGCCAGACCCCCCGTCTCGAGCAGTTGGATGAGGGAAAAGCTCGTAAAGGAACGCTTGTGGGTGAAGTCCATGTACCGGCTGTGGGACGCGATGATATTGGCGGCATTGGGCGCCCGGCAGATGAAGAACCCCCCGGGAATCAACGCCTGGCGGGCCGCGGTGACCCAATCGACGCAGATCTCGTCGGTGGGCAAGTGTTCCAGGACGTCATGACAGAAAATGGCAGAGAAGCCGGCAGGATGGTTCCGGAGGTGGGACAGGCCGTCATCGAGCACGATTTCTGCCTCTGGGAGGAACTGGCGGGCCGCAGCCACCATACTGGGAGACCGGTCTACCCCCACAGCAATGAGGCCCGGTTTTCGGGAGAGCCAGCAGAGAAGATGGCCGGTGCCGCAGCCCAGGTCCAAGACCCGGCTCCCCGGGGCCAAGTGGTTTATATAAGGGCCGTAAGTGGCATCAAGGTTCCGTGCTGATGCATCCAACATGAGGCGCGGATCTACCTTATAATTTACCCGGTTATAATGGCTAAGGTAGGTTTCAGCAAACAGATCCTCATATTTGCTCATGGGGTCTCCTTGGTGCTTGACTTTAAGGAACGACGGGCCCAGGGAAAGTCATCTGGCCAGGATCAGGACACTCTTGATCCCGGCGGCTCCTTTCAAACAAAGCGCAGTAATCTAAAATCAAAGCCATCGCAGGCCCCAGCCCCACAAATCACCTAAAAAGCCAATGGCAGCGCAATTCGGGAATCATTAGCCAATGACTCTCGCCCCCATGAGCAAACCAGGATGTCTTGCAGCTCAGTATACCCAGGTCAGGGGAACCGGGCCAGAGTCTGTCCCTATTCGCCCCGCGCCCCTGCCATCCCGCTCCCCCCGCGCTAGATATTGTCTTACTAGGTTTACTTAGGTTCGAATCTTGACCTCATTAGTTGTTGTTGGATAATATCCCCTCCAAACCGGTTCTTGTTACGCCATCTTCCACCGCCTCATAGTAATTGGTCTCTATCTTAATGTCTTCCAGCAGCTCATGATAGGCCCCCAGAGCCTCGGGGGTTAGATGCGGCGCTAAGTTATGATTCTCGGACATATTGGAATTTAGGTTATAAACCTCGAGATTGCCTGGACGGTCTTCAATTATTTTGTAGCCATTCTTTGTAATTACCGCCAGGATATGGGGGTAATAGTCCACCCCCGTTTTTCTGCACAGGTTGCGCTTGGCCTCCAGTTGGGCTTTAAACTGTTCCGGTAAAACCAACTGGGCCAGGGCCAGTTCCCTCGTTTGCCCATCCAGAAGAGATAAGGAAGTCCAGGGGCGCGGCATGGGGCTGCCAATGAGGTCCAGGATGGTGGAATAGAAGTCGGTTAAGGACACCAGACGTTGGTCTTCGCCTTTCTTCCCATACTCCCGGGGAAATTTCACCACCAGGGGAACCCAGATTAACTCGTTGTAGAGAGAAAGGTAATGTCCATAATGCTCCTTTTCTCCCAGGTGCTCCCCATGGTCGCTGGTGATGATGATCAGTGTTTCATCAAAGTACTTGGTATTTTTAAAAATATCCCATAATTGTCTGATGATGCGATCCAGAAAATATATCTCATCGTCATACAAGTTTAGGTATTTTCTTATAAAGTTCTCCTTAGCAGGAGAATTTTCGGTCTTATAACAACGTAAACTACTCAGCAATTGTTTGTCATACCAATGCGAAAATTTTCTGTATCGTAAAGGTGGACGATAACGTTGATGGGCTTCAATAAAATTAATAAATATGAAAAAAGGGTGATCGTTCTGGACAATATTAGTATCAAAGATTTCGTTAAAAATCTTGACTGTATCCTTGGTAAGGCCTGATGATTTATCTATGGGGGTCGGGTTGAGCACGCTTTGCAGACTTGATTTGGCCACCCATTGAACCAACCTGATCAATTCGCCGATCCCCCCATTCTTAGAAAAGTGCTGGAGGGAAGCTTGGCAAAAATGCCGCACCGATAATTTCCGTGTCAGCTCTATCCAAAGTTCCCTAGAACTCTCCATGGGCTTGTGTTGCATTCTATCCAGAAACTGATCAAAGAGTCCAAAACCCAGGTCTTTAAAATAATCGAAATCCGGGCATAATCCTGAAGCGGGGGCCACCAGGCCATTGGCGGAAACACCCAGGGTTTGATAACCCGCCATCTTAAGAATGGAGGCCAGATGATGCACATTGTCCCACAGGGTCAAATTTCCCTCATAGACACCGTGCTGACTGGGGTACAAGCCGGTGAACATTGAGGCGTGGGATGGCATGGTCCAATTGGAGGTGGCAAAGCAACGGGGATACACCATACACTCCCCCGCAATCTCCTCCAGATTGGGGGTGGTGCGTCGCGGGTAGCCATACAGAGACAGGTGTTTGGCCCCCACCGTGTCTAGGACGATCAAGATGATATTGGGGGGCTTGGAAGTCATTTGATCTCCTCAAATTGGGGTTGGCGCAGCAACCGGGCAAATTCTTCACGCATAAGTTTGGCCACCACCGCCAGATAGCCCAGAGAAAAGACCACCAGCCCCCCGATGACACCCAAATAAGGTTCAGCAATATAGAAAAGCGCCACACCGATGATCCCGCCCACCAGTATTGCCTGGACCTTGCCGGCGAAGGCCTTGATGCCCAGATGGCGCCACACCGCCCAGCTCATCAACAGATTGAGAGCTACGAGCCATAATGCCCTGACCCCCGCCAGGCCGGTCAGGCCATATTTCCAGGAGGTGAGGATCATCAAAGGAATACCCACTGCGGTGGAGCCGGCCTGGATGAGGGTGTAGGACCATTGGTGGCCGGTCATCGCCAGGATGTAGCCCACCGAACCGCAGGCTACGTTGAAGAGCTGGCCCAGGACCACCAGGCGCAGGGCCCACTTAGCCTCCACAAATTCCATCCCGAAGAATTGGAGCAGGTCGGCGGCCATGAGGAGACCCACCAGGGATAAGGGCAGGGCCAAGGAAAAAGTCCAGCCCGCCGTGGCCCGGGCCAACGACTCCAGTCCGGCATGGTCTTGCCAGTGATAAAATTTGGCAAACAGCGGCGGGACCACGGCATTAATGGCCACCAAGGGAAAGACCACCAGGCTGGCGGTCTTGATGGCGGCCTCATAGTAGGCCACCTTTTCCGGGGTGTTGAAAAGCCCCAGGATGAGGTTGTCCCACGAACTCATGGAGAGCATGATAATGGAACTTAAAAAGAGAGGCCAACTATAGCGCATCAGTTCACGGAACGAATTCTCCCGGGCGTAAGTTTGGCACTTCAAATCCACCCTGAGCTTCACTCCCAGGAAGACCAAACCCAGGACATTGCTTAATAACAGGGCCAATCCCAGGGTCCTGGCGGGCAAAATCACCTGGGGAACCAGAAAGGCGGGGAGGGTGGCTAAAACCAACATAAGCAGAGGGGTTAAAATACTGTACTGAAAGATTACCCAACGGACCCCTCCCAAGGCTCTAATGGTCTCCCGGAACATAAAGGCCGCCACGATGACCGGGAGGGCAAATGCGGCAAAGGTCAACATGGTGGGCAGTTGGGGAGCGTGAAACCGGTGCGCCAGCCAGTCGCCCAAAAAAAATATCACCAGAGTAAGCACCCCGCTCAACGAGGTTGCCAGGAAGAGAGCCGGCCATAACAGGCGCTGGGCATCTCCGGCCTTTCCTTTGGCTTGCAGCTCGGCGACAAAACGCAGGATCCCCTGGTCCAACCCCAAACGGCAAAAAACCGCGATGGTTAAGAGCAAATTGGCCACAATGGAATAGGTGCCCAGCAGTTGGGCCCCATAAAGACGCGCCACCATCAAAGGTATAAGGTAGGCGATGGGCACGGCCAAGATTTTGAAGCTGAAAACGACCAGGGAGTCGGTGGCTGTCTGCTTCAGGATAGAGGAAAAAGAAGCCATTTAGAAATATCCCATGCCCCTTAACCGTTTCATGATCTCCTCTTTGCGTTGATCCCGGCCCACCCTTTCGGCGCCGCCGGGAATGCCCTTTTTTGTGCAAGGCTCACATCCCAGGCTCCGGTAGCCCCGGCGGTAAAGGCTGGAATAAGGCACCTGGAAATCGTTAATGTATTGCCAGATATCCATCTCGGTAAAATGCAAGATAGGGTGGACCCTGATATGAGGGGGAGCTTCCCGGAGAGCAAAATACTCTTCCTTTTGCCGTTCCGGTTGTTCATCCCAACGCATGCCGGTGATCAATGCCTGCCAGCCATAGGTGACGATGGATTTGGCAATCATCTCCACCTTTAGCCTGAAGCAGCATTCTTCTTTATCTTCCGCAATCTTGAGGGATTTTAGGGCTTCGTCATTACGAACAATGATGAGGTTCAAGTTCCATTCCTGGGCCAGGCGGTCACGAAACTCATAAATTTCTTTAAATTTTACGCCCGTATCGATATTCAACACGGGTATGGGGACCTGGCCGCCGCACAAATCCCGGAGCAGATGCAAGGTAGTGGTGGAATCTTTGCCTCCAGTCCAGGCCAGGGCTATTTGGCCCGGGAACTTGGCCAGGGCTTCTTTCAAGACTTCTTTGCTTTTGGCAATCTTGCTGTCGAGGTTATTAATGTCCATTCTCCCTTCCATTTACTCGAATATTTATAGCGATTGCCAAAAGTTTTTTCCGATTGTTTTTTGACGTAGGGGGCACAGCGTGCTGTGCCCCTGTACCTTGGGCACGGCGAGCCGTGCCCCTACGGGAAAATTACTTTGGGCAACCCCTATAATAGAATGTTCAGATGAATGCAAATAAAGACCTCTTTCCAACTGCTCCTTGGCAAGCCAGTAAATTGCGGCGCCCCAGGTTGCCGGTGAGTTATTGCCGGCCTGGCCGGGATTCATCCGAAAGCTCGCCTTTACCGGATTTTGCAGCGTCGCCATAGTATTTTTGGTAATCCCTGTAGTAGCCGTAGTAGCCGCCATATCCCACGCGAGTCATGGTCAAAATGCCGCCCAGGATGCGGGTGTGGTTCTGGGTCAACAGTTGGATGGCCAGGCGTCCGATTTCCCGGGTGGTGAAATGGTGTTTGACCACGAACAGGACCCCGTCCACGAAAGTGGAAATCGTCCGGCCATCGGCAAAACCAATTATGGGGGGGGAATCAATGATGACGTTTTGGTATTCTCTACGGAGATGATTTAAGAGGTTTTCAAAAACCGCAGAACTGAAAAGTTCATTGGGGTTGGGTGGAGTTGGCCCCGCCGGAATAAAATATAGGTTAGGTATATCCGTGGGGCGGATAATGTCCTCTAACGCGGCGGTGCCGGTGAGGTAGTTGGTCAGACCGGGACGGAGGGGCTGATCAAGGACTTGATGAATTCTGGGCTTCCGAAGATCACAGTCCAAGATGACGCATCGGCGGTCAGAACCGGCCAACACCGCGGCCAGATTTAAACAAACCGTGGTCTTGCCCTCTGCGGGGCCGCCGCTGGCGATCATGAGGACTCTGGGCGCGGACCCTGAGGCTGAGAGTAAGATGGACGTGCGGATGTGTTGGATGGCTTCGCCCATCATCGACATAGGATTGTTATAAGCCATAAGTTCAAAGGGGTTTGTGGTGGTCGAGGGCAACTTTCGGGAATCGGCGGTGATCATGGGAAGTTTCCATGAATCGGCGCTGACCAGGGGAATCACTCCCAAAGAAGGGATGTGGCAGATCTTTTCCATTTCATCGGTGGTCTTGATGGAGTCATCCAGATATTCTACGAAGAAGGCGGTCCCCACACCGAACATGGATCCAATGACCCCGGCCAGGGCCAGAAACAACAACAATTTGGGGATCCAGGGCTCGTACGGCTCTTTGGCCGGGGTGATTACCGACACGTTGCTGGCCACCATGGTGCTGGCCACGCTGGCCTCTTTCATGCGGGCCAGCAAGCCTTCATAAAGGGTCTGGTTGGTTTGCAGGTCGCGCTTTAAGACGTGGTGATGCACCAGGAGGTTCTGCAGGTCTATAACCCTGGCTTTTTGGAGGTTGTATTCCTGTTGCAGTAAAGCTTCGGCGCGGGAGGCCGCTTCGAAATCCGCCTTGATGCTGGCCTCGAGACGCCTGACCTCCTGGGCGAGACGCAGACGCAGATCTTTCATCCTGGCGGTAATGGCCGAGTATTCAGGGAATTTGGAGCCGAATATCTTACTTTGTCCGGAAACCGAGGCCTCGAGGTCAATCAGCGACTGGCGCAATTGAGTGATCAAAGGATGGTTGGTGATCAACGGCGCATCCGCGCCTTTTTCCTTGATCTGGCGATACTGCGCCTCTTTATTGGCCTTTTCCGCCTGGGCCACGGTCAATAATTTACTCACCTCAATGTACTTCCTGACGACCACGTTTTCCTCGGATCCTTCCAGGGACAAAAAGTCTTGTTGCTGGCCATGGCCGTAAAGGGTTTTTTCCGAATCTTCCAACTTCCGACCCAGGCGGACAAGCTCCTTATCCAACCATTCCCTCAGCGTGGTATAGGACTGCTCCCGGGCGACCATGGCGAGTTTCAGATATTCTTTGGGAATGACTTCCGTGACTTTCCAGGCCAGATTTTTGTCCGTGGATTTATACGAGACGTCCACCAGAAATGAATTTTTAGTCGGCTCCACCGTCAGGTTGTCATACATATATTTGGCGTACTTCTCTCGAATAACCCAGGGGGGGTCTTTGGGGTACTGTTGTTCCATCTCCTTGTAAGAGGGATGTTCCTTGAGGTTAAGGGTGTCCATGATCCTCAGAAGGATAGTGGGACTTTTCAAGATGCTGTACTGGGTTTCATAGAACCTATCAATTGAGCTGCTGGCGGTTAAAGCTCCCAGGGGGTCGGAACTTGTCCCTCCCATGATGGCCGAAGGGTTGTCCTGGATGATTTGAATGGTGGTGGTGACTTTAAAAATGGGCGACATCAGTAAGCACACCAATAAGGTAGTGGCCACTATCGCCAGCATCACGCCGAGACACCACCACTTGCGCTTTTTAATGATATTCCAGTAATCCCGTAAATTAGAGGCCTGCTCAAACTCGGTCTTGTAATAAGTTTCCAGTGTCGCCGGCATGGATGGGGAGGTTGACATTGGCATCAGACTCTGGGCATCGTTTGGCATAGCGCTTATCCTTGCTGATCCGGAATCTCAGACCCTTTAGCCAAGGGTCAAATTTCTGGGGCGGCAGTTAATCTGGCCATGGAGTGTTAGGTTACCAAACCTCCAGGCCGCGGCAAAATCCAGGTCAACGTTTCCTGATTTTTCAGGAAAAGACCGCTACGGCTGGCGTCCAGCCTTTATTTACAACATGGCCGGGATGCCCGCGCCGACGGCGCCGGGGTTAAACATCTTTAAGTCGAAGAGAAACCGGCGCATCCCACTTTCATGCACGAATACAATGTCATTTTCCTTGAGGGGCACGTCGGGTTCATGTCCCTTGGTGATAGAGGCGATGTTAATGGGAATGGTCTGGCGCTGGCCATTCTCATCCACCCTTAAAATGGTGGCGCTGTTGGAAGCCAGTATTATGTGCTGACCCCCTGCTTGGGCCACCGCCTTGGTCACCGTCATATTGTTCTTGACAGGGACCTCCCCCGGCTTGTGAACCGCTCCCAGCACAAAGGCGAGATTGGCAAAGGGAACATGGATCACATCCCCGTTCTGGATAGGATAATTCAAATCCACCGCTCCCTTGAGCAACAGCCGATTTAAATCCACCACCACAGTCTCCGTGCCCGGGGAAAAAGACGAGACGCCACGGGGGGAGGATGATCCTTTCTGGGAGCGGATTATATGCGCCACTTCGCCGGCCTTGTCGGAGAGTCCGCCGGCCATCCCCAGCACCTCCAGCAGGTAGCGGGGTCCTATGAGGGCATAATGATCAGGTTTGTTAACCGCGCCGGTGACGGCCACCTTCTGGTGGCGGAATTCTTTGACGGATACCCTGATTTGAGGGTTCTTGAGAATATCTTCTTCTTTGTATAATTGGACCAGCTTCTTTTCAATTTCGTTGGTGGTTAAACCTCCCACCTTGAGTATCCCCACCAGAAGCAGACTGATTTCACCCTGCCCGTTGACCCGGATCTCTGCACGCAGCTTGTCGGTGTCCAGGAAATTGATTTCCAGGAGATCCTCCGGGCCGACTTTATAATCTTTAAAATCCACGGCGGAGACCTGGGCCTGGGCCACCTGCTTTAACAACTGCTCCTGGAGGCGGTTTTTGGCCTGGGAGTCCGCCTGGGCCATGATCTGCGGGGGCGGCAGCTGGGCTCCGGGGCCGCCGCAACCCAATGCTCCCAGCAAGATGCCCAAAAACGCCGCCAACCAAGATTTCCCCAATTTCATTTTACGGTTCCTCATAAAGCTTGTGTAAACTCCCCCCCATCGGGGGATTAACCTAAATATTTCACCTCATAGTCTTAAGCCGGTTTCTGATAAAGTATACTCCTGAAGACAAAATTGTCAAGCATACATCTACGCTGTCTCGTATAGATAATATTTACTTTATATTACTACCCTTATACAGAAGAGTTGCATTCGAAATCGTTTTATTTTATCCGATTTTTTCAGGAAATATATAGAAATAATGCCTTTTTCACTTCCAATCCATTTTTTAGTTATCTGCTTATAATAATTATTTTTTTGCCGAAAACAGAAATAACCAAGGCGGCCGGGTCCCCTTGGGAGAACCCGGCCGCCGGGAAAGTAACTTCGCCCTCCTGTTAATGCAAGAACTGGTTCACGTTTAAGAATGGCTGCAGGGGCTGCAGCCCGGCCGGAATGCGGCCGGCGGCGCCCACCGGCGGAATCTCCATGACGAAGTCGGCGGGCGGCGTGACCGAGAAGTTCACCCCATGGGGAACGAAGAGCTGGGGATGATCGAAGGGCGCCCGCTCTTCCTGAACCCGGGGATCCGTGAGGCCCATGAGAAAGGCCACCACGGCCGATTTATTGGCATTGTTGCCCCGGATAAAGCCGATGGGAGAAATCTCCAGGGGGATATCCCCATCCTCATCTATGGTCACATCCGGGAAGTTCCCAAACCGGAAGTTACCGCCCCGGGAGTAAAAGTCCACCACCTGCATCAGGGTCGCGGCGCTCCCGCTGTGGAAGTAGGGACCCGTCAGGTTGATGTTGCGCAGATGGGGGACCTTGGTGGCGCCGGCATTAACTGCCCGGTCCGGCGTGGGACGGGTATCGTTGGGTCTGAAACCAACCGGCAGATCGGGGGTAAACGCGGCCACCGAGGGGGGCAGCAACCCGTCCCGTTTCAGGATGGCCAAACTGGCCCAGGACAGGGGATACTCCGCCCCGGTGCGGGGGTTGACAAAGGGCGCGGTCCCCGCCCGGCCGGGGTCGTTGGCGGTCCGCACCACGCTGATGTTGGTAAAATCCACGTCATAAAGGGCGTCACCCACCGAGAAAGGCATGAGTTCTATGGCGTTGGGCGGGTTTTTGGTCGGGTCGGGGGCAGGAACCGGGACTCCGGGTACGGGATCGGGAGGCGCCAGCAGATTCCCCACCGACGCGCCGGTCATTTCGGGGCCAAGGTGGCAAACATTGCACTGCCCATTCCCCTGGAAAATCTGCATGCCGAACACCTGCTGCGGAGTCAGGGCATTGGGGAACCCCTCCTGAAAGCGGTCGAAGGGGGTGTCGTCGGCGATCAGGGTGGCCTCGTAGAGCTGCACCGCCAGGCCAAAGAAGAGGCTAAAATTGGCCTCCATCTGGTTGTACTGATCGGTGCCCACGGGGGCGCCGGTTTGGACGGTGGGAAGCCCATTGGCGTCAAAGGTGACAAATTGCGTGGTATTGCTCCAGTACCGGGGCGCGAAGGCTTGCTTGATCAAGTCCGCATAGGTGGCGTTGATGCCTGGGACATTGGTGGGCACCCCGGAGACCAGGGTGGACTTGGAGAGGGCGCCCAGGACGCTGTCCTGGGGGTGCACCACCTGCTGGGCCAGGGGCGGCAGACTGAGCATCTTCTTGCCCACCTTGGGCCAGGTGCGTCCCCTCCAGGACATCTCGAAGTCGCTGAGGGGCGGTCCCACGGCCTGCGAAGCCAGGCTGGCGTTGCGGATGCGGATAACCACCGGGGTCAGCGCCCCGCTGATATTCGCCACGATCCTTCTGTTGGGATTGCCGGTCGCGTCCGTGTCCGCGGCGCCGAAGGGGTTGGCGCCGTTGAAGATATTGTTGGCCCGGCCGTCCCAGAAGTTGGCGAAGTTGAAGACGGCATTGATCACGGTGGGGGTATTGCGGGGCTCCACCCGGCGAAATCTCCTGCCCCAAATGGGGTCGGTTAGGGGAGTCCCGGCATCCACGGCATTTCCCGGAACGATATCGGTGAACTGGAAAAGCCGCACCCCCTGGGAAGAGACCACGTCATTCCAATCCCGGAGTACGCCTTGGCTGGGATCATTGGGATTGACAAACTTGACGAAGGGGAATTTGAACCTGCTCAGGTTGGTGTTGCGAGTGCCCGCCTGGAAGGTGGTATCCCCCCCCAGGGTGTCGGGGTTGAGTTGGGCCCGGGTCCGGTTGTCGGCCCCGGCGTGGAAATGGCAACTGGCGCAGGCGGTGAAGCCGTCGCTGCCCACCTGCATGTCCCAGAACAGGGCCTTGCCCAACGTGATGGCCGCGGCTCTATCCCGGACAAAACTGCCGATAGTGGGGGGCTCAGGCACCAGGATGGTTTTCAGGGATTGCCCCCAAACGGCTCCGGGCAGAAGAGCCAGTCCCAAGACCATGGCCAGGATAAAACTGGCCCTTAACTTAGAAGCTTGCATAACCTATTCTCCTCCCCTTTCTCCCCTGCAATTTACTCCATTTTAATTACAACGGTCATCCTCTTCATGCTTTTGCGGCTTAATTTGGCAAAACTGGAGAAGCCTTATAATAAAGAGGGGATCCTCGGGCCAGACGCCCGGAGAACCCCGTTTGGTTAACCGGTCTCGGGGGCCTTAGGCCCCCGAGGCTGAAGGTTAGTTACGGCAACAGAGTGGTCTGGATGGTTGCCGCGCCGCCCAAGGCGGACCTCACGGTGACCGAAACCGGGGCATTGACGTTCGCGATCACCGTGTCGGCCCCGCCGACGTTCAACAGCCGGCCGGCGGCCCCCGCACCTGGGAAGAAGGCCCTCAGGGCCGGCGGGTTGACGGCCACGGAGGAAACGGCCGCCACGGTCAACGTCCGGGTGGCGATGGCATAGGTGGCCTTGGTGATGGTGACCACGTCCTTGAGGGGGGCCGTCAGAATAGTCTGTTGCACCGGAGGGCCGGCGATGGTCCCGGTGACCGTCACGTTCGCCGGGAAAGCCGGGGCTGCCCAGGGGATGAGGGCGGCGAAGACCGCGGTGGCGCCCTGCCTCACCAAGGGAACGGCCGCCTGGCCCGGCAACCCCGCGGTAATCGTCGAACCGGCGGGGATGGGTCGGGGGAAGTTGGCGAACACCTGGGCAGTGGCCCCGCCGACGGCCGGCACGCTAACGGTGGACTGGGTGACTTTGAAGGGGACGCCGGTGAACAACTCGGCCCCGGTGACAAACAGGTTGGTCTGGGCGTTGTTCCAACCCCCCCCGTTGACCCGGAAAAAGTTGTTGCCGGTGGGGCTGCCGGTGACCGGGGCGAGGGTGGCGGCGTCACCGAGAGACCCCGGAGGCGCGCCCACCTGCTTCAGGAAAGGCCCGATATCCCCGACCCGCGCGGCATTGAAGTTTAACGGCACGGCCCCGATGTCAATGGTGTCGTTGATGGACCGGTTGCCCGGTTGGACGTTCTGATAGGTCCGGGCGCCGTAAGGATGAGTCACCGTGACGTCTCCGGCGACGGTGGTGTCAATGCGGATCCGGACCCGGGCGAAGACCATCTGATCCCCGTTGGCGGCGTCTCCTTGGGCAAAAGCGGCCTCCAACGCCAGAACCAATAAGGCATCTCCCGGAACGCCGGGATTGCTGACGGGGTCCATGGTGGCGGTGCTATGCCAATACATGGCTTCGCTGTTGAAGCCGATCTGGAGGGCAAAAGGGTTAACCGGGAACCCATCCAGTACGGGATCATTGTCCGGAATGCTCAGGGGGCTGGGCGGGACGGACAACGTCACCGTCTGGCCCAGGGAGTCCCGGTACCAGACGGGAAAGCCGTTAGTCGGGTTTACCGGACCCACGGCCGTCAAAGCCGGCAGCGCCGCCTGGGCGAAAGCCAGGACCAGCGCCGCGGCCAACAAAAGGACTCTACCCTTCTTCAACATGATTCTTGTCTCCTTTTTTTGGGCCTGGCCGGGCCAACCCCGGGGTGATCCGGCAACAGGGCAGTTTTAACCTTAATTATTGATGCGAGAGAGGAAACGATCAATGGGCATTTTTACCTATTTTAGTATAGGTACTTTTTTGGATAGGTATAGGTAAAACTACCAGGTTAATAAAACCTCACGCGGGACCGCGGCCCCTGGGGGGCCGCGGTCCGAAGCCGGGTTAAGCGGTGATATTGATGGGAATCCGGGCGGTAAATCTCCGGGAGCGACCCCTTAAGGTGTCCAGAAAGTCCACCGTGGCGAAGCCGCTGAAGGGCGCACTCTCCCGGATCAGGCAGTCAAAGCGCCGGGCCACGCTGAACTCCATGGGGGTGCCGGCCGGCACCAGCACGGGGGAATTGTACGTGCCGAAAGGCGGCACTCCCAGGGCCCGGCCGTCCCAGGCGATGATCACGATGTTCACCGGGAAGGTCACCCGGACGCTGTTGTAGGCCGCGTTGAGGACCCGGACCAGGATGTTCCGGTTGACCCGGGAGTTGATGGACACCTGGACGCCGGAAACGCCGCTCATCAGATACGGCGGGACGACGATGCCCGGGGGCAGGTCCCCCGTTCCCCCCAGCGGGCCCGGCACGTTGACCCCGGTGACGTACCAGTGGGTGGAGCGGTAATCGTTGAAGGCGAAGAAATCCGTGGGGAGGACCGGGACCAGGGGATCCCCGTGGGAATAAAAATTATCGTTGACCCCCGGTATGGTGCCTTCCACGGGAAAAGTTTGCGCAGAATTCTGAGCCAGGCGGGACCAGCGGATGTCCCGGTCGTCGAACACCCAGATGGCCTCGTTTTGGTAATGGACGGTATAGGCATGGGGGTTGGTGGGAAACTGGCCCTGGGGGTCCGGACTGGTCAGGGGGACGCGGTACGACGGATGCTGGTTGAACTGGGGGAAGTTCGCCAGGTTGGCCGCCACCCGGCGGCTGCCGTTGGGGAAACCCAGGGACGGCCGGCTGAAACCGATGGGCCGGTTGTTCAGGACCACGGAGCCATTCGGGTTGACGGATGCAATGGAGGCATAAAAGGCGTCCGGCGGGTCCACCACGAAAAAGCCGTACAACCCGAACTCGAAGTGCTGCACGGTGTTCCGGTGGCAGTGGTAGAAGTAGCTGCCCATGTGGTTGGGCTGGAACTGGTAGGTATAGCGGCCCAGCTCCATGGAGCAGTGCCCCACCCCGTCGTTGATGGGGGTGGGCTCGAACCCGTGCCAGTGGATGGTGTGGGGCGGTTGCGGGCTGCCCTGGGTTTCGCACTTGAAATCGCAGCCCCGGGGGGCCCGGATGGTGGGCGCGGGGAAGCTCCCGTCAATCGCTTCATTGATGCCGGTAGGGTCATTCATGAGGAAAAAGTCCATGGGCCGGTTGTCCCAGGTGGGCATAATCATGCCGTGCAACAGGGACCGATGCACCGTATTAGGCGGGCGGGGCGGGTTTCGGTCCAGGAAACCGGCCGCGGCCATGACCTCCGGCACGGGGTTGGGAAAGGGAAAATTGGCGGCAGTCAGCGGCACCGCCAGGGGCGGGCGAACCACCAGATCCGGGGTGGCCGGGCTCTCTCTGGGGGGGTCGAACATCTTGCTGTGCATCCCCTCCATGCCCGCCACCGACCTGCGAAGGACTCGAAACGCTGGATTTTGGAATGACATATTCGTTCTCCTTTAAAATCTCAGGGAAGGTTTACGGGAACGCCGGGTCCACAAAGGGCGGCGGGAACGGCGGCCGGGGAGTCTGGGATAACAACTCCGAGTCCTTGCTGGGCCCCATGACGCCGTCGCGCCGCGCCTCGTCAATGCCATACACCAGGATCTGGGGAACTTGATCGAGACCGAGCATCATGGCGAAATCCTCGTCCATGGGGAAGGTCTGCGGCGGCAGCAGGGGCATATCCGGGTTGCTGCCGGGAGCGGCAAACCGGTCGTTGACGTTAAAGCGCGGCAGGGTGATGTTTAGGTCGCCGATGAAATATTGTCCGCCGATGACGCCGCAGTTGTAGTTGCCCCCCTGGGAGGTCTGGGAGGGCTCGGAATGGTCGTGAGCCGGATAGCACAGGGGCGACAGCCGCACCGGAATGGTATTGCCGAAGGCCAGGTCAAACTCCTCCACGGGCGGCCAGGTGGTGGCGCCGTTGGCAGTGGGAAGCGGAGCGTCCGCCAGGCCGATGCCCCGGACATTGTGAACGTCCGGCGGCCGCTGGAAGAGCATCAGTATATCATACCGGCTGGAGGGAGCCCCGAATTGGTTGGCCTGGAAGGTGTCCACCCAGATGACCCCGGGGCGGGTGAGGGTGGCATTGGCGGGAACCGGGGCGCCCATGACCACGCCGTCCACCGAGAGGAGGTAAAAGTGGTTGGCGTGGATGTGCATGGAATGGGTCATCAACCCGGCGTTCAGGACCCGGAGCACGCAGGGCTCGCCTACCCGGGCCATGGGGGTGACCACCGGGTTGTTATGGGAGAAATGGCCGGACTGGCCCATGGAGGTGAAGTATTGGGGGATGTCGCTGGCCACGGTCAGGTCGTGATTATTGCGGCCGAAGGCGTCTCTGGTGAATCTCCGCACGAATTCCGCGGCCGGGAAGATCTGCCCGGCCGGGAGGCTGCCCACGTCCCGGAAGAGGAGGGGGCTGGCCTGGCTGAGGAGCCAGATATACTGCCGGAAGGGTGGGGTCTGGGTGGGCGCATTGGCCTGTTCCCAGGCCAGGCCGGGGAAGTGGGCGGCGGCGCCCAGGTCGTTGAACAATTGCTGCACCTGGGGAGTGGGATTGGCATAGGGCGTCCATTTTTGCCCCGCCGCCGGCGCCGCGGGCATGACGACGAAGGCGCCGTGCAGCCCCATCACCCGGTTCACCGGGGCATTCAGGGAGTCGAAATAGAGATAGGTGCCCGGGGCGCCGGCCGCAAATATGAAATCTCTCGGGACGCCGTCCGGCGGGATGGGCCCGCTGTTGAACATTCCTCGAATGACCAGGCTATGTGGCTCATCCAGGGCGTTGGTGATTCTGAGAGAGATGATGTCCCCCGTGGTGGCAAAGAGGGTGGGGCCGGGGCAATCGGCGGGAAGGTCAATGACCCGGCCGTCGCCCAGAGTCGCGGTCATCTTGTAAATCCAGAAGTAACATTCGCCGTTGCCGGGCCCGGCAATTACCGAGAGGGCGTTAAAGGTCGCCATCTCCTTGATGCAATCGGTGATGGTGATGTCAAGACGGGCGATGTGGTCGGCCTGGGCCGGCTTGGCTCCCAGCCAGGGGAGCTTGGTACCCAACATCAAGGCGGCCGAGGCGCCGGTGGCGTACTTGATAAAATCTCGTCTTTCCATGGGTGTTCTCCTCAATTTAAGGATTAATCACATCATTTGGCCTCATGTTTATCTACGAAGCCTCATGTTTATCTATGTTTATCTACGAAACTAATTTTTGTGAGTTCCTCCTCCTGCCTTGAAAAGTTCAAGATGCACAGGCTGGAAAGCCTGTGCTACTGATACTTTTCATGGTTTATGGGTGAGCCGAAGGCTCATGGCCAACTGCTTTAATTAAAGTTTCATGTTAGGTTTGATTATATGAGTCCCCAGATTATAATAAATAGGTAAAAGTGCCTATTTTAGATGGACAACCAACTGAATCATGGGCAAAAGCAGTTAGTTGGCCTCCCTGGCGGAAAGGATGCCTGGCATTGGCCATGGTCCTCTCCTGGCAGCATCAATCCTTTCCCGGCGACTTGTGGCCCGGTAACGTCTTGTTGCATGGGAAGTTTCTCCTTCCTGAGGCTTATTTGCGCTCAACACCGGAGGACTGAGCAGTTACTGCATGATATTTTAATGGTATGTAAGATAAAAAATCCATAGGCATAAATGCCTATTTTGAGGATAGACAATCTGTCTATTGGGAAGAGGCCACCGACTATCCGGCGGTTGAGAAAATCCTGAACGATGCAGGAAATCTATGAAGTAATTGCAACAACTGGATTCTGCGCTTTGGTCAGAATGGCAAATTCACACAAATAGAAATTTATCAACGGCCTGACAGAATCCATAATCCCTCGCTACTCTCTTGCTATCGGACCAGCCGCCAGGCCACCCAGGTGAAACTCCCCTCGGGGGGCATCTCGATAACCCATTCATCTTGAGTGGCGCGGCGCCTCCGGGACCAGCCCATTTTCCGGTAAAGGGTTAGGAGCTCTTCCTCCTGGGTGTCCTTGAAACCGGAAAGGATCAAGGCGGCCCCCGGCGCGGCCAATCGGGACAGTTCCGCGGCTTTGGCCAACTGCACCGGGAGGGGCAGGTTGGCCATGATCAGCGGGAAACTGCCTTTGATGGCCTCGGTGGACCCCTGGACCACGGGAACCTGTCTTTCCAACCCATTCCTCCGGGCATTGTCCCGGGAGACCTGCACCGCTTGCGAGCTAAGATCCACTCCCACGCAGAAGGGAGCGCCCAGGGCCGCGGCGGCCAGGGCCAGGATGCCGGAGCCGCACCCCACGTCCAGGACCGGGGCGCCGGGGTGTTCGGTCAAAGTTGCGGCCAGCAGTTGCAGGCAAAGGCGGGTGGTGGGGTGGCTGGGCGGAAAGACCTGGGGCGCTTGCAGCACCAGGACCCGCTCGCCCCGGCGGGGAAAGTATGGCCGCCAGGGAGAGCGCAGCACCAGGCCGGGGGTGAGGCGGTGGAACATGGGGGCACTTTAGCACAACATGGGGGGATTTGCTATTTGGGCTTATGTTGTGGGTTGGCTTCTGGCGTTGACTCAATTCCTGACGCCAAGACGCGAAGGATTAAAGATGCAAGGAAAGTCGCCAAGGGCCTTGACCGTGCTTAGCTTTTTGGGTAAGAATAGACGCATTGGGAAAAGCCCCTGATTATTCATGACTTATTTATATGTAGGTTTATTATCATTTCAAATGGAAAAGATTTTACTAACCCGGGCCGGTTATGAGAACCTTCTCCAGGAACTGGACCTGTTGAGCCAGGTGGAGCGGCCCCAGATTGTCCAGGAATTGCAGGAAGCCGCCCATGGCGGCCGGCTGGAGAAGAATCCGGACTACCAATCGGCCCTGGCCCAGCGGCAGAAAGTGGACCGCCGCATCCGGCACATCCAGCAGATACTGGCCAACGCCGAAGTCCTGGTGGGCAGCAACGTCAATCCTACCCGGGTGGGATTCAACTGCCGGGTCCGGGTCCGGAACCTGGGCGCCGGCCAGGAGAAGGAATTCAAGATAGTCAGCGCGGTGGAGGCGGACGCGGCCCGGGGTCTCATCTCCAAGACCGCGCCTCTGGGCCGGGCTTTGCTGGGCCGGGGTCCGGGCGAGCGGGTTACGGTCAAGACGCCTGGAGGGTTCCGGACGTACCAGATCCTGACCATTGAGATGGAAGAGCTGTGAGGCCGGTTTCAGGGGTCAGGTTTCAGGTTTCAGGTTTCAGGTTTCAGGTTTTAGGTTTCAGGTTTTAGGTTTTAGGTTTCAGGTTTCAGGTCTTAGGTTTCAGGTTTTAGTTAAAAGAAATCAGCTATTTAAATCTATAAAAATCAATAATGTAGAACAGCCGCCCGCGTCTGTTCAATATTAGTTCAACCGTCAGGTGGAGCTTTCTGGCCGATTTTTGAAAATCTCAGTTTGCCGCTTGTAGATAAAACGATGAGTATAATCGTTTAATTTAACATGAGAGTTGCAGTATTTGAAATTGCAAAAAATAAGCCACATAATAAGTTTTAGAAACTTCGGAGAGACAACTAGGTTGAACGACCACACTCACTCCCATCCCCACCCCCACCGCCTGAGCAGCCGCCGCCGCCTGGCCGTGGCCTTTTGGACCCAGGCCGCGTTTTTCGTGGTGGAGCTGGTGGGGGGGCTGCTTACCAACAGTCTGGCTTTGCTGGCGGATGCGGGCCACATGCTCAGCGACGTGGGGGCCTTGGGCCTAAGCCTCCTGGCTCTGCACTGGGCCGGCAAGCCGCCCACTCTCCGCAAGACCTACGGCTACCACCGCCTGGAAATTTTGGTGGCGCTGGTCAACGGCCTCATCTTGTGGGGCATGGCGGCCTACATACTTTACGAGGCCTATCTGCGGTTTTATCAGCCGCCGGCCATCAGCGGCTTTCCCATGCTGATCATCGCCTCCCTGGGGCTCCTGGTGAACCTCCTGGGAATGTTCGTCCTTTTCCCCCACCGGGAGCACAGCATAAATATCCGTTCCGCGTTTCTCCATCTGCTGGCCGACTCCCTGGGTTCGGTGGCAGCCATCGCCGCCGGCGCGGCCATCCTGTGGCAAGGCTGGTACTGGTTCGACCCCCTGGCCGGCGCGGTGGTGGGGGTGATGATCATCGTGGGAAGCTGGCAACTGGTCTGGGAGGCCGGGGATATTTTGCTGGAAGCTACACCCAAACATATCGACCTGGGGCAGGTGCAGGCGGCCCTGGAAGCCCATCCCGGAGTGTCCCACGTGCACGATCTCCACGTGTGGACCATCGCGTCGGGCATTTATGCCCTGAGCGTGCATGTGGGGGTGGACGGCCGGAATGACCGGGACTGCCTCACCCGGGAGCTGGAAGAATTGGTGCGGCAGCGCTTCGGACTGGAACATGCCACCATCCAGACGGAAGGCCCGGATTATCAAAATCCCCGGGTATGCCCGTTGCATCCCCTAGCAGAAGCAAACTCCAAGCACCACCACGATTGACCTGTAGCTGAGGAGGAGACATGTCTCAAAGCACGTGGGAATTGAAGCCGGAAAATCTGCGCGCCGTTTGTGACCCGGATTCTTTGGGATTCGAAACCACCCTGGACCTCACCCCCTTGAAAGAGAAAGTGGTGGGCCAGGATCGGGCAGTGACCGCGCTGGAGTTCGGCCTGGGGATCAAGGACCTGGAATATAATATCTTCGTGGCCGGGCCGCCCCGGGCCAATAAGACGGAAACCATCATGGCCTATGTGTCCGAGCTGGCCGCGGGCATGCCGGTGCCGCCGGATTATATCTATGTTCACAACTTCAAAGACGGGGACCGTCCCCAGGCCCTGAGCCTGCCCGCGGGCCAGGGCCGGGTTCTAAAGGCGGACATGGAGGATCTCATCGCCACCCTGCGGGTGCGGATCCCCGAAGTCTTCGAGAGCGAAGATTACTCCAGCCGGCGGGAATCCCTGGTGCACGGCTTTACCCAGGAACGCAACGCCATCCTTCAGGAACTGGACGCCAAGGCCACCGAGGAGGGCTTTATCCTCAACATCTCCCCCACGGGCTTGATGATTTTCCCGGGACGGGAGGGCAAACCCATGAGCGAGGAAGAGCTCAAGGCCCTGAATGACGAGGAACGGGAAGCCCTGCGCACCAAGTCCAGCGCCCTGCACACGGAGATGAATGAAGCCATCCGCCGCATCCGCAAGATGGAAAAAGAGTTTCAGGAGAAGGAAAAGAAGTTGGACCAGGACGTGGCCCTGTACGTGGTGGGCCATCTCATGGAAGAATTGCGGGAAAAATACAAGAACTTGCGCCAGGTTCTGGAGTACTTTAAGGAGGTGCAAGAGGAGATTCTCAAAAATATCGATGAGCTGAAGCGCCGCCCCGGCGCGCCCACCCCTTTTCCCTTTCCCACCCCGGAGCCGACGTTCACCCAGTACCAGGTGAACGTGCTGGTGGATAACTCGAAGACCAAAGGCGCGCCGGTAATCCTGGAGGGCAACCCCACCTATCCCAATATCTTCGGCGCGGTGGAACGCCGGGCCCAGTTTGGCGCCCTGGTCACCGACTTTACCCTGATCCGCCCCGGGTCTCTGCACCGGGCCAATGGGGGGTTCCTGATCCTGGAAGCCCTGCCCCTGCTCCGCTGGTATTTCTCTTACGAGGCATTGAAGCGCTGCCTCAAGGATGGAGAGATCAAGATCGAAGACCTGGCGGAGCAAATCGGCCTCATCAGCACCCGGGCCTTGCAGGCCCAGCCAATCTCCCTGGACATCAAGGTCATTATCATCGGCGATCCTTATATTTATCAGCTTCTTTATATTTACGACGAAGACTTCACCAAGCTCTTCAAGATCAAGGCCCACTTCGACTGGCGGATGCGCCGGACCGACGACCACGTGGAGAAGTTCTCCGCCCTGGTGGCGGGCTACTGTCAGGAGCACAAACTGATGCCGGTGCACAAAACCGGCATGGCCCGCCTGGTGGAATACGCCGGGGAACTGGCCGGCCACTCCAAGAAGCTCACCCTGCAGCTCAAGGAGGTCCTGGACGTCCTCAAGGAAGCCAATTTCTGGGCCCGGAGCAACACCCATGAAGTCATTTTCGGCTCCGACGTGGAGAAGGCCATCCGGGAAAAGATTTACCGCTCCGACCTGCCGGAAGAAAAGATGCAGGAGTTCATCGACGAAGGCATGCTCTTTATCGAAACCGCCGGCGATGTGGTGGGGCAGGTTAACGGCCTGTCGGTTTACATGCTGGGGGACCATGCCTTTGCCCGCCCCAGCCGCATCACCGCCACTGTCTCCCTGGGCAAAGAAGGGGTGGTGGCCATCGACCGGGAGGCCCAACTGGCCGGGAACATCCATAACAAGGGGGTATTGATCCTATCAAGCTATCTCCGGAGCCGCTTCGCCCAGGACAAGCCGCTGACGTTGTCCGCCAGCCTCACCTTTGAGCAGAGTTACGGCATGGTGGAAGGGGACAGCGCCTCCTGCGCCGAATTAATCGCCCTCCTGTCAGTCCTGGCCGAGGCGCCTCTCAAGCAGAACATCGCCCTCACCGGCTCCGTGAGCCAGCGGGGCGAGGTGCAGCCCATCGGCGGGGTAACCTGGAAGGTCGAAGGCTTCTACAAGGTCTGCAAAGCCCGGGGGCTGGACGGCGTCCAGGGGGTCGTCATCCCCAAGGTCAACGTCCAGGACCTGATGTTGGACCGGGAGGTGGTGGACGCGGTCAAGGAAGGCAAGTTCCACGTCTGGGCCGTGGGCCACGCGGACGAGGCTCTGGAACTCTTAACCGGCCTGCCCGCGGGAAAGCGCCTGGAGGATGGGACTTGGGAACCGGACACCGTCAACTTTAAAGTGGACCAAAAACTGCGTCAGATAATGGAACTGGCCCGGGAGCTGATGAAGGGCGAGGAGGAAAAGAAGAGTCCCAGCCCGCCGCCGGCGTCTTGTCCGGAGTGCGGCAAGTAATGCAAGCAGTCAGCAGTCAGCTAGAGAAAAACATGATAAAAGGGTGATTCCCCTGGCTACTGGCAGCCGGCGGCTGGCTGCCAAAACACTTTCGGAGGTATGCTCATTCATGAAACCGGCCAGGTTTCTTCTATCATGCGCCGTTTTCCTGGCAGTATCCGCCTGTCCCCTGTTCGCCGCGGCCCCTGGAGGGCCGGGGCTCTCCGCCGACGAAGCCCTGAAGCTGCTCAAAGACGGCAACGCCCGCTATGTGGAGGGCAAGGCCCAGCATCCCAACCAGACCCGGGAGCGCCGGGCCTTGACCGCCGGCCAGGGCCAGAAGCCCTTTGCCTCGGTGCTTTCCTGCTCCGATTCCCGGGCGCCGGTGGAAATTCTCTTCGACCGGGGCGTGGGTGACATTTTAGTAAGCCGGGTGCCCGGCAACGTCGTCGGGGTGAATGAAATGGGCGCCATGGAATACGGAGTGGAGTATCTTAGTACACCCCTGGTGCTGGTCCTGGGCCACAGCCAGTGCGGCGCGGTCTCTGCAGTGGTGGAAGGGGTCAAGTTGCCCGGCCACATGGCGGCCCCGGTGAAGCCCATCCAGCCGGCGGTGAGCAGGGCCAAGGCCGATAACCCCGGGGTTTCCGGCGAAGCCCTGGTGAATGCGGCCGTCAAGGCCAATGTCTTCCAGGCCATGGAAGATCTGCTGCAGAAAAGCAGCATCATCAAAGGCAAAGTGAAGGCGGGGAAGGCCCGGGTCATGGGCGCCCTTTACGAGCTGGACACCGGCCAGGTGCAATGGCTGGGGTCCCATCCCAACCAGGACAAACTGTTGGGCCTGCCCAAACCGGGTAAGCCGGCGCCCGCGAAGAAAAAAGGGAGGGATAGGGAATAGGGATTAGGTTTCAGGTTTCAGGTTTTAGGTTTTAGGTTTTTTACCGTTTTCGGTTTTCGGTCTTCGGTTTTCGGTTAAAATAAATAAGATTTATCAATAAGTTACAGGTTGAGTTTGTTGCACCTGAAAGCGGACACGGTATTAGGGGTCAGGTTTCAGGTTTTAAGGTCAGAGACCAGGATTGTTGGCTATTAATGGATATAAGCCCCTATCACTACAACGTTAATTACCCGCCTGCTTCAGTACAACCCTTTGTATTTATTGTCATTCTGAGCGCAGCGAAGAATCTAGACCCTTCGCCTACGGCTCAGGGTGACATAACTGATTGTCAGTAATATCCAATGGTTGTCCTATCAT